>ENA-OQER01000919-OQER01000919.1-human-gut-metagenome-genome-assembly--contig:-NODE-919-length-15429-cov-19.238792_pt1 | contig 15429 bp, 15 predicted proteins | sample MGYA00242797_ERZ504639 | MGnify/ENA primary metagenome ERZ504639 (study PRJEB26092, sample SAMD00036306) | human gut metagenome | host: Homo sapiens | study: EMG produced TPA metagenomics assembly of...
CCCTGGGTACAATGACAATCAGAAAGGCGCCCTGTAAGGGCAAAAGCTTTACTAATTGCCGGGAATTTTAAAGCTTTTGCCCTTACAGGGCGACAGGTTTGCAGCCGTAATTACCCAGGCGATGCCCTGGCTAAGAGCTTCTGCCCCCTTCAGGGCGTGTGGGGAAAACAATAAGGAGTTATTTCATGGAGTTAAGGGAGTTAAGACAAATGCCTTATTGTTTGAAATATAAAAAAGCTGTTGTCTTAACTCCTCAGCGACCGCAGGGAGCGATAACTCCTTTAACTCCTTAACTCCTCCAAACCTCAAGTGCCTTAACTTCTTTAACTCCTCCAAATCTATTTGACTATTTCTGCCGCATAGATTCCCATTACCTTATATCCTGCGGCGTTGGGATGCAGCCAGTCGCTGCATACATATTCCTTCTTCATTCTGTGCTCATCGGCAGAATCTTGCATCAGTTTGGCAAAGTCGAGTACGCCATCCACCTTTTTCTCCTTGCCCTGACTGCGTATCCAGTCGTTCACGTATTGTCGGCAAGCCTCGTGGAAATAAGTGTAATAGCCAGCACCTCTGAAAGGAGTGATGGTGGCAAGATACACCTTCATGCGCTTGGCCTTTGCCTTCTTGATCATGTTCTGATAACTTTCTATCAGCAGTCGGGCTGTTGTCTCGCTGTTTCCGCTCTTAGTGTTTCCTATATCGTTGACACCTTCGAAGATAATCACCTTCTTCACACCGCATTGTCCCAGGATGTCGCGGTCGTATCGGTCTTTGGCCAATGTTCCTATTCCTCCGGGCACTACCACCTGATTGGATCCGATACCTAAGTTGAGTACGCCCTGATTGGTAATCTTATGTTTCAGGTGTAGCATCTCGCTCATGATGTCGGGCCATCGGTTCTGTGCATTGTCGGTTGTTCCGCGACCATCGGTTATTGAGTTTCCTATGATGGCAATGGCGCTCAGGTTGTTTTTCATCGTGTACACATCAATGCCAGCGATAGTGTACCAGTGGTTCACGCGTTGTGCTTTTTTGAAATTGGAGTGAGCATTGGTAACACCTTTCATTATATAGGAGGTGGTGCGGGAGCAGGGTGCATGGTGGGCTTGGCTGGCGATGAGGTGTAGTTGATGGTAATGGCAACGCGCTCCAAAGGTCTGAGGTTGAACTTCAGTGGGTCGCTCTCTATCGCCTTGCCAGCAGGAATCACAGTCTTGTACTTGCCGTGAAACTTCAGGTACTCAGCGCTCTTGGCTTCTACGCCAAATGAGTCTTTGGCATGGGCGATATAGACCGAACGTATCACCACGGGTTCAGAACTGTAGATGTTGCTCAGTTTCAGTCGTATCACCTCGCCGCCCAATGATACCTTCACTACTTGTCTGATGGAGTGGGGCGTATTGCTGTATAACACTTTGCTCTTCACGGCAGCCTGTGGAGCTGTAGCCCAGGTTCTACCATGTCTGTGCCGTGGCATTCATGATGAATGTACACAGAAAGCATAATAATGCGAATGTTTTCTTCATAATATTTCTCTCTTTTACTATTCTTGTTTTTTCCTTTCTTGCTTTTTTCTTTTGAAATATCTTTGGTAAAGATACGACTTTTTATCGTGCTGAGCATACTGCGAGGGTTTTTCTCTAACTTCCTTTAACGAGTTTAACTTCCATTGTAACCGCTCTGCAACCCTAAAGCTATGTTCAGTTACTTTAATCATTGTTTTTCGTTCGTTATGAATTTGTTTTTTCTCTTGTGGATAAATCTCCGTTCGTGATACGGAACGGCCGTTCCAAATCACGGAATGGCGGTTCCAAATCACGGAATGTGCGTTCCGAATCACGGAACGGAGATTTTTGCAGCTTCAACAAAACTTTTATATAGTATAAGAGTAAGATTTTTGTGATTTAACGATTTTAATTGACCACTCTTGGCATTATTTTTAATATGAGTAGACTCGGTTGTTGCTTATTTGTCATTTGCGTTGACTTACTTAATTTTAGTCATATTCATGGTTGACTGCTTATCTCCTTAACTTTACAAAATGGAAATTACATTTCGTAAATAAAAGTGCTTAAAAATGGGGTGACTGTAAGTTGCGTGGTGAAAAGGAGCAAAATGATGTATTTTTACTATCTTTTTATACAAAACTGTCAGAAATGCTTGCGTATATCAATTAATTTATTTACTTTTGCACCCGAGAGAAAAAGTTAGTGTCGTACAGACACTCATGAGGGCGTATCAACACTTATCAGATTGTTTCGACACTTATTTACGTATAGCATTATAATATACTATTATTTGTTTTATATTTATTTTTTACAACATTTTCAAGATGACAAGAAGATTACTTTTGTTAGTATGTGCAATGCTGTGTTTAGGCAGTAGCGTACGTATTCAGGCGCAGTCTGTATCTTCTTCTACAGCAACCTCTGCTGATGGAAATTACGTAGAGGGTGTCGTTCGTGTCAAACTCCAGCGCGAGATAGCCGACCGTTTGGTGGCTGCCAAGCTTCCGCTGTCGGTGAAAGGTACGAGCAAGAAGTATGTTCAGACTGGCGTGACCCCGCTCGACAGGGTCAGTCAGAAAGTAAAGGCAGTCTCTATGACCCGTGTTTTCCCTTATGCCGGTAAGGATGAGGCTAAGCACAAGGCAGCAGGACTGGATCTTTGGTACGATGTCCACTACGAGGCATCAGGTATGAAATTGGCACAAGCCCGTAACTTGCTCCGTTCTACAGAGGGTGTGGCTTATGCCCAGCGCATACCGGTTTACAAACCCATAGGCGGTGAGCGTTTCCTGGAGGTTTCGCCAGCAGCGGTGGCTAAGGCAGCCAAGGCAGCTTCTACCATGCCTTTCAACGACCCATTGCTCAATGACCAGTGGCATTACAACAACGATGGTCATATCGCAGGTACCAAGGTGGGTGCCGATGCCAATGTGTTCAAGGCTTGGGAAACAGGTGTTACCGGTTCTAAGGATGTTGTGGTTGCCATCATTGATGGTGGTTTCCAGGTAGATCACCCCGATCTGAAGGACAATGTGTGGATCAACGAAGCCGAGTTGAACGGTAAGCCTGGTGTTGATGATGATGGCGATGGCTTTGTAGATGATTTCTACGGCTATAACTTCGTTATCAATTCAAGCGATATCAACGCTCACTCTCATGGTACTCACGTAGCAGGTACCGTAGGTGCCACCAATAATAATGGTATCGGTGTCTGCGGTGTTGCCGGTGGTAGCGACGGTAAGGGCGGTGTCAAGATGATGGTCTGCCAGGTATTCGACAGTCGTGCCAGCAGTTCTGCTGTAGCTGATTTCGGTGCTGCCATTGTTTATGCAGCGACCGCGGTGCCAGCATCGCCCAGTGTTCTTGGGGTGCCAGTGTTGCAGACGATGAGGATAAGTCGGTTACCGCGGCTATAGATTACTTCACCAAGAATGGTGGTGGCGACAAGATGAACGGAGGTCTCTGTATCTTTGCTGCCGGTAACAATGGTGAGGAAGGCAATTATTATCCTGGTTGTCTTGACAAGGTTGTGGCTGTTGGTTCCATGGCTCCTGACGGAAGCGTGGCTTATTATTCCAACCGTGGCAAGTGGGTTGATGTGACAGCCCCTGGTGGTTTGGAGGACAATGGTCAGCAGTATGGCGTATTGAGTACTTTGCCTAATAGTACCTACGGTTATAATGAGGGAACCTCTATGGCTTGTCCTCATGTATCTGGTATTGCAGCCTTGATTCTTTCCAAGTATGGTAACAAGCAGTTCTCTAATGAGACTCTCCGCACCTTGCTTACCACTTCTGTAAACGACCTGTATACTCAGAATCCTGAGTACAAGGGCTTGATGGGTTCCGGTTATATCGATGCTTACAAGGCTTTGCAGGGCAAGGAGGGTAGCGTGCCTGAGGCTGTTGCCGACTTCACTGTTACTGCATCTCACGACAATGCTCTCATCGAATGGACGATTCCTGAGACCGAAGAGAAGAGCATCGACCATCATGTGATTTATTATAGCACAGAGGCTTTCACTGCTACAGACGACTTGAACAAGTTGAGCTCAGTATCAGTAGATACCAAGTTCAAGTATTCAGGCGACAAGATGTCTTATGAGTTGGACGGTCTGAAGGCTTCTACCAAGTACTACTTCGCCATTGTGGCTTACAACCGTTGGGGTAAGGCTTCTGCCGTTTCTCCCATCAAGGAGGCTACCACCAATGCAGGTCCTAAGGTTCAGGTAGACAAGAAGAATCTTTCTATGACCGTAGATGCCACCAAGGCTTCCACAGCCGAGGCTTCTTTCAATGTAAAGAATGCCGGTGAGGGCGTGTTGAAGTATCAGCTTACTACTGCTACGACCCGAGCTACTATGTCTACCAGCGGTCGTATCAAGAATCCAAACCCAGGTCAGGTTCTTCCTTTCAGCGGTACAGTCAGCCCAACACTTGTGAAGCGCAATGCTGTGGCTACTTCCAACTATCAGGCAAAGGACTGGCCTGACACTTTGACCTATTCCAACCAGTTGTACAGCTATATCGGTGAAACTGATACCAAGCTGCCAAATGCTTTGGCTCAGTATTTCTATGTAGATAAGGCAACTTATCCTAATGGTTTCAACCTGACCGATCTTCGTATTCAGGGACAGAACGGACAGGATCCTGAGATTGAGATTTACGACGGATCTCGTTCTATCTCTACTGCAAGTTTGATTCAGAAGGTTAATTATGGCTTCTGGGCATACAATTATCCTATCACCCTGAAAGAGCAGATTCACTTTGCTCCTGGTTCAAGTTTCTGGGTAGTGGCTAAGTTCCCTGCTGGCGCCAAGAACCCATTGGCTACAGGCAAGACTACCAGAACCGATGTTGCCCAGTACAGCTTCTATAGCTCTGACAACGGTACAACCTGGACTCAGTTGAGTGAGGTGCTCAAGGGCACCAGCTTCGAGGCTGTAGCCAGTCAGCTCACATGGGCAGTACAGGCCATCAGCAAGAACCCAGACTGGAGTGAGGTGCTCAACCCTGAGCCTATCAGCGGTGAGGTTCGTCCTAACGAAAGCCAGAAGGTTACTCTGAAGAATGATGGTCAGAAACTGGTGAATGGTACTTACAACTTCAATATCCATGTCAAGAGCAATGAGGCTGTTGATTCTAAGCAGCAGGTTGCTTTGTCTATGACCGTAAAGGGCTATAAGCCTGAACTGCACAGCCAGCAGCTGGTTGACTTCGGTGACTTGCTGGTGGGTCAGACCAAGACCATTGATGTAGAGTTGACCAATAGCGGTTATGGTGTATTCGGTGGTAAATATGGTGGTATACTTCAGGCTTCACGGAACGAAGTGAAGTCTTCATCCGTTCAGTTCAATGTGTCAAAGGGTGCCAATAATATTGCAGCCCGCTCTACCGGTACGTTGCCAGTGACGTTCGCTCCTAAGAAGGAGGGCAACTTCAGCAGTACCATTACCCTGACCGATAAGAATGGTCAGCAGTATTCGTTCCTGGTTCGCGGTGTCGCTTCAGTTCCTGCCAAGCAGAGTGTAACTCCTGATGCTTACGATGCAGGCGACCTGAAGGTAGGCGGTGAGGATAAGACAGCTACCATCACTATCAAGAATACCGGTAATTATCCTTTGCAGTATGTCTTCCCTAAGTTCTCTTCCGAGAAGATAGTAGGTTCTACTGCCAAGGTACATAAGTTTGGTTATACTACCATCTCTAATGTTGCCGACGACGAATCATTCGAGTATGAGCCAGCCCCAGAGTTGGCTGACGAGAAGGATATCACCTCTCAGTTCACTAACGACAACTGGCAGTCGGGTCCTATCAAGGTGGGCTTCAAGTTCCCATTCTATGGCAAGGACTACGAGCAGATTTACGTATCTTCTTATGGTGGTGTCTCCATGCAGCAGGCGGATGGCCGTATCTCTTGTATGGTTCCTACCGGCGATTGTGTACAGGGATTGGGCTATATTTCGGCTTATACCAACTCTGGCTGGATGGACATGGGTGCCAACAGTAAGATTACCTATGGTCATAAGAACGGTAAACTCTATATCAAGTTCAAGGATGTGGTAACTCCTGCAACCAATGGTGCCGGCGAGACCACAACCATCAGTTTCCACATGGCTCTTTGCCTGACGGAAGTGTAGAGGTTTACTACGATGATTATAATCCAGCAGGCGTATTCGGCTCTGGTGGTCACAACTTCGTAGGTGTCAGCGATATTGCTGCTTCCGATCCTTGTATATTTGTTGATGCCAACAAGGTACAGGAGAGCAATGGTGGTCTGGATGCTCCTTATTATGATATCGTTACAGGCAGCGCCATCAAGATTGTGGCTCCTGCCAAGTCTATGATTAAGAGCCTGTCAAGCACTGATGGCTATGTAGGCAATGGTGAAAGCAAGGATATCAAGGTAACATTGGCAGCCAACGATGAATTGGTGGCAGGACTCTGACCAACTATCTCACCGTTATCACCAACGATCCAACCAACCCAAGTGCATCTGTCAAGTTGACAGCCAACATCGTTGGCGACAACCTGAAGGCTGAGGCTGCTCTCGATTCTACCAGCGTAGATTTCGGTAGGGTATTCCGCACTTCAGCCCAGCAGCGCACCGTATTGTTGAGCAACAATGGTAAGGATGCTCTCCAGATAGCTAGCGTATCTGTCAAGAACGGCAAGTTTACTCTTGCAGAAGAAATGAAAGCTGCATTCTCTGTTCCTGCAGGTCAGGGCAAGGACATCGTAGTAACATTGCCTACTGCCGAGAAGGGTACTGTCGAAGATGTTCTCGTTATCACCTATCAGGATGGTACAACCAAGGAAATCCCATTGAAGGCTGAGGTGATTGGTAATCCTACCTGGAAGAGTAATCCTGAGAGCCTGGAGGTTGAAACTCCTTATGGTACCAACGTAGAAAAGACAATCCAGGTAACCAACGAGGGCGATGAGAACCTTACGTTCTCTGCTGAGCCTGCTTCTTGGTATACAGCTTCCGACCTGGAGGCTACTGATAAGTCTACTGTAGACTATGTGTTCAAGTCTAAGCTCGATGGCTTTGATGTTCCTTACAAGTGGGTAGACATCACCAACGACTATACTGAGCACATGCCTTATGCATACTATATTGATAAGACAGACTTCAAGAAGGTGGAACTTCCATTCGAGTTCCCATTCTATGGCAAGAAGTATAGGGAGATGTATATCTACAATACTGGTTTCGTATCTTTCGATGCACCGGTAGAGGATTACAAGCAGTTCCCTGAGCCACCAGCCAGTCTGCCAACAACAGAAACCTTCTATACCAACATCATCTGCATTCTGGGGTAACCACTCTATGAATACTCCATCTTCTGATGGTGTATATTACAAGGCTAAGGATGATGAGGTCATTGTAAGCTATATGAACTATGGCAACACGATGATGCAGGGTATGAACTTCGAGGTGATTCTCCGCAAGGACGGTTCCTTCAAGTTCCAGTACAATGTAGATCCTGATGGATTCCAGTTGGGTGTATTCGGACTCTGTGGTATCATGGATCATACCGGTACTCGTGGTATTACTCCTGCTGATATGTATATCACCGACGGCAATACCGTCGAGTTTACACCTTATAAGAACTATGTAGTGGCTCCAGGTGAACAGGTTGAAATGCCGGTTGAGTTGAAGGCTAACCAGTTGGCTGATACTTACGACTATGAGTTGAATGTTACCACCAACGATCCTTCTAAGCCAAGCGTCAAGATTCCTGTTACGCTGAATATCACTGGTGAGGCTCAGGCTGAGTTCCCAGAGATAATCAATGTTGAGCAGCCTGTAGATGAAAACGCAATGGATCCTTCATACTATGAATTCTATGTAGTCAACAAGGGAACCAAGGCATTCACTATCACAGACGTTGCTTCTGAGATGTTTACTGGCTCGGAGCCTGATGACCCTGATGTTGAGCCTTCTGAACCAGAAGGTGAACTTGAGGTCTATACTGCACAAAGCAACAATGGCGGCGATGACGGCATCGACCCAGGTCCAATGGCACTTGCTGATGATGCTGCCAAGGCATGGGTTCCATACCAGAGCGGTATGATGGCACCTATCGTAGTAGGTACCGACACCGTGAAGTTCAGAATCGCACCTTATATTGTATATAAAGTACATAAGAAGGATTTCCCTCTCGTATTCACTGTAGAGGGCTTGAATGAGGAGACACACACCTCTACCATCAAGCTGAATATCACAGAGGCTCCTGTCTTGGCCTTCGACCAAGAGGAGTTGCATATTGCAAATGTGGCTTCTGACTATAAGGGCACTTCTACCGTCAATCTGATGAACGATGGAGCCTATAAGCTACTTACTCATTGAGTCTCGATCCATCTGGTCGTGATGCAGGCAATGAGTATGAGGACGGCAACGATCCTGCTCCTGCCTATAACGTCATCTCTTATCCTTCTGAGGATGCAGCCAAGAATTTCGTGGCTACCTGTGTAGAGAAGATTTCCGGCAAGAAGGGCATGGTGAAGGCTCTTGGCTTGAAGAAGGTGAAGGACGATCAGAAGTTCATCTACGACTTGCCTAAGGGCTATGAGGGTAATGCGCTCTATTATCCGGTACTCAACCTGTAGAAAATGCTCAGGCTGCCCTGATGGGTACGGGTGCTACTGCTCTGGATGAGAACTTCTATGCAGCCACTCGCTATGAGGCTCCTGCTGAAGGTTTCAATCTTACCCATCTCTATTTCGTCGGTACTGTAGGCGACTTGGAGAATGTGGACATCGAGGCTTCTGTTATTCTGGGCAATGATGTTACTGCTACAGAGAAGACCATCGGTCATGGCAAGATTCATATTATCAAGGAAGAACCTCGTGATGATGGCAGCTACCAGGGTGCTGCACGTATGTTGGAGTTTGACAACCCTATCTACATCAATCCTGCTGATACCTTCTATGTCGTATTGAAGTATCCTGCCGGCTACAAGTCATCAGCATGATGGCTACCAAGGATGGAGATATGGAGACCAATCGCTATATGGCACACCTGAAGTCTTTGGGTGGCTGGGTTGACATCGAGACACTCTACGACAATGCTTACAGCTATGGCGCCTTCGGTTACTTCATGACTTGTATCGAGAAGGAGAAGGGTGAGCCATGGATTAAGTTGCTCAACGAGAAGAAGGAAGGTGAGATTGCTCCTGGCGAGTCTATTCCTGTACAGATTGGAGTGAATGCCAAGAGCGCTTACTTCTCTAAGAACAACAAGGCTACTCTCGTAGTGAAGAGCAATGATCCTATGAACAAGCTCTACAACTATCACATCTATCTCGACAAGAATGCAGCTCCTACCATCACCGCTCCTGAAGGTGAGACCACTGTTCCTGAGGCAAGCAAGGCAGCTGTTGATGTAACAGTTGCTGATGCTGAGGGTGAGGCTTTCACCGTAAGCTTGAACGATGCTGACGGTATCGCTGCTGTTGAGAGTTATGAGAATGAGGACGGCACTCAGGAAGGTATTTCTGAAAGCAATGGTACTTATACTGTTGAGAAAGGCAAAAGCTTGAAGCTCAATGTGGCTCTTGTTCCGGATTATGGTACTGCTGGCAAGCATACCTTCACCGTTAATGCCAAGGACGAGTCTGGCAATGTAAGCTCAGCTGTTGTCAACTACAACGTTGAACATACCAACCGTGCTCCTGAGTACGTAGGTGCCACAGAGTTGGCTATGAAGGTTGGCGAGACCTCTGGTCAGTACAACTTTGCTGAACTCTTCAAGGATGTGGATGGCGACAAGATGACTTACACAGCTTCTGTTGAGGATGCCTCTGTAGCAACTGTCTTCAAGTCGGAAGATGGATTCATCGTGGCTGGCAAGGCAGCAGGTAAGACCCACATCAACGTAGTGGCTACCGATGCCAACGGTGCTTCTTCTACTGGTGTCATCTCTCTGACCGTATCAGAGACCACAGGCATCGACGGTGTTGAGGCCGATGGCAGCAACAAGGGTGATGTAACGGTCAACGAGAATGGTGAGGTTACTCTCCATGTCAATGCCGACAAGGCCGTGCTCCGTGTTTACAGCAATGCCGGTCAGTTGATGGCTCAGCAGATAGCCGCTCCTGTACATGCAGGCGATAAGGTTAGCCTTAACCTGTCTGGCTCTATAGCAGGTGTTTATCACCTCGTAGCCGACATTGATGGTAAGGTTTCTGCCATTAAGTTCGCACTCAAGTAAATTCTTTCTTCTATCCATCAGAGAGCCTTCTTGGGGTTCTCTGTAGGATAGGATAATCCACCCAAAAGTCCCGTGTCATGTTTATGATGCGGGACTTTTTTCTTTTCTCTTTCTATCCCACATTTCTATGTAGTGTCTTTTTGGGGAAAGATAACTTCCTCATTAGCGAAAAGTCGATAGTTTTTTTCAAGAATTATGCAGAAAATCTTGTGGGGTGAAAATAAAATGTGTAAATTTGCGTCGCTTAACGGATGGTTACACAAATTCTATAACTTCTGAACTTGCTGAAGTTCTATAACATTTAAATACTAAAACACAACTAAAAGACTTACGATGAAAAGATGGTTTACACTATGGGTTGTGCTCTTTGTTGCCTTGTCGGCAATGGCAGTACCCGCCAAACCAGGAGTCTGGCGCACCATTTCGCTGACTGATGGAACACAGGTCAAGGTACAGTTGGTGGGTGATGAGTTCATGCACTATTACCAGAGTGCGGACGGAACACGTTATCTCTATGATGCTGCTTCAGCAACTTATCAGGTTTATTCTGATAGCCAATTCTCGAATTCTCGTCGCAAGGCTGTGGCACGGAGAGCCAAGGCCAACAACCGTCGCGCAGTGAGGCGAAAGGCTGATGTTACTAATATTTTCCAAGGCACGAAGAAGGGACTGATCATCTTGGCTCAGTTTACCGACTCCAAGTTTCAGAGTGGTCACGACCGTGCTTTGTACAACAAGATAGCCAATGCTGAGAACTATACCGACAATGGATTCAAAGGCAGTGTGAAAGATTACTTCAAGGCACAAAGCGCAGGACAGTTCGAACTCGACTTTGATGTCGTAGGTATCTGTCCACTGAAGAACCCATGTTCCTATTATGGCGGAAATTCTAAAGGTGATGATCTTCATGCAGGCGAGATGGTAGCCGAGGCTTGTCAGTGGGCAGCCACTCATGGCATCGATTTCTCTCAATACGATTGGGATGGCGATGGTGAAGTAGACCAGGTGTTTGTGCTTTATGCCGGAAAGGGAGAGGCTGATGGAGGTGCTACTTCTACTGTTTGGCCACACATGTACTATCTTTCAGCATCCGATTATGGGAAGTCTCTTTCCTTCAATGGTGTCAAGGTTGACACCTATGCCTGCAGTGCTGAGTTGAATGGTCGTGGCAAACTCGGTGGTATTGGTACTTTCTGTCATGAGTTCTCCCATTGCATGGGATTCCCTGACTTATATGATACCGGCTATTCAGGTTGGTTCGGAATGGGCGATTACGATCTGATGTGTGCAGGTAATTATAATGGTGACGGCAAATGTCCTGCAGGTTATTCGGCTTACGAGAAGCATGAATGTGGCTGGATAACATTCCAGGATGTTACCCTTATCGAGGAAGACCTCAACGTCGCAGGACTGAAAGCCATCAGCGAGGGCGGTAGTGCCTATGTGCTGAAAAACAAGGCACACGAGGATGAATATTACATCGTGGAAAATCGTCAAAACACAGGTTGGGATGCTTATCTGCCTTCTGAAGGTGTGATGATCACCCATGTGGACTACGATGCCTATATCTGGTGGAATAATATGCCCAATACAAAGGGGAATTACTATGATGAAAATAAAAATGTTTATTATAACGACCATCAGCGTTTAACCATCTTCCGCGCAGGCAAGTCTACGTCAGATTATGGCGTTACTTCCGACCTTTATCCCTATAACACCAACAACAGTCTTACTGCCACATCCAATCCTGCTGCCACCTTATATAATAAGAATAGCGACGGCACCAAGTATATGCACATCGACATCACGGATATCAGTGTGGCATCCGACGGAACAGCTTCGCTCACCTTTAGCAAGGCAGACCGCAGTAGTGGCGGTGGGGGAGAGACCGATCCCGATACTCCTGTCACACCATCTGGCTCAGTCTTGTTGTACGAGTCTTTTGATAAGTGTGGTGGAACGGGAGGCAATGATAGTAAGTGGAGTGGCAATGGAGTAGCTGGGGCTGTAGCCCTCAGTATGGAGTTCGACAATAATGGCTGGACCAGTTCTAATAAGATCTTTTCTGGCAATCAATGTGTACGATTGGGCAACAGCAGTACGGCTGGTGTGATCACGACTCCTGCCTTTTCCGTCAATGGCTCTGCTTATCTGTCATTCAAGGCAGGAGGTTGGAAAGGCACTAATGATGCCACCTACCTGACTCTTTCTGTCAACAATGGCACGTTGTCGAAGACTTCCGTTACGATTCCGAGAGGCTCCTGGAAACAGTTTGGTGTCAACATCACAGCTACAGGCACAGTAAAGGTTACCTTCAAGGCCGACAAGAAGCGTTTCTTCCTCGACGAGGTGAAGGTGGTAGACCCAATCATCGATTCGGGCATTCATGACATCGTGACGGGCGAGGAGAATGGCATCGTGGCTTATTACTCGCTCAATGGTTCTCGCCTCAATGGCCCTCGCTCTGGAGTCTGCATCGTACGTTACGCCAATGGCGAAGTACGTAAAATCGTTATCCGATGATTTATTCTGCGATATTCCTTAGGGAAAAGTAAAGATGAAAAAAACAACAATGCCCACCTTGGTACGGTAAGTAACCATGGGTGGGCATTATAGGTATTGCCGAGCGCAACTAATATTATGTGAAAAGCACTTGCTCATATCAACCTTCTTATATTAATGTTCTCCACGATAAAATCCATTATTGCTCATTTCCGACCATTTCAAGAACATTTCTTGATAGTTGTCTTTAATGAATTCACGAATTATTCTCATTTCTTTATTGGTCAGAACACCCTGCTCTTTTACGACTGTATCACCATTTCCTAAAACAAACAACTTGGCTGAGCCAGATTCCGTTAAGTGTCGGTCACTCGCATGTACATGCATAGCTTCTACTATACAATGTGAAGTAAAATATAGGTAATACCCACATATCATAAAATCGTAATATTTAGGCATAAGTTTGTTCCATTAAATTCTTGTTTCGTTTCCAATACTTTTGAACAATGCTGATTTCAATATCATCCATATTGGTTTCTATTACATCACCCTCTCTTGTCATCACAAGAGCATGATATGGCGGGTGTAGATATACTACACGTATAAAGCTTCTTCACTTTGCGAAAATGCATATCCGCAAACAATCATTATTGCTTTTTCAGCTACGGCTTTAATTTCTTCTTCCTTCATGATAATCTATTTTAACTGACTTGATTGGTTTGAGAAATGTCGTAGGATTTATATATAGATTCTTCAATATGGGCAAAAGGTCAATATACTCTTCTGTTTCACCAATGCCTCATAATCAGCCATGACAACAATATATCCATTATCCCATTCCTTAACCTCTGTGAATCGTTTGAGGCGTTTTGGAGTACGAAATCGGATATTACTATTGCCATATCTAAAAGAAGTCATATCTCCATCATTGGAGAGAAATGCTTCTGATGAAATATTCTTGTTGTCCATACTTAACCTCCTTATTTTAATGATTCTACTTTTCTTCTTTATAGATTATGCCAGTGAGCGCAATGAAAACTTGCTTTCAAATTGCCGAGCGCAGCTAATCTTATGCAAAATTACACTTTTCTTCCGAAAGATGCAAGGAATTATTGGAAAATGTTTGAGGGTGAAGGAGATAACTGAAAAAGCAAAGAAAAAAGGCTTTTTTGTTGTCACTATCAAAATATTTATATACTTTTGCAAAAATAAAACCCCCGGGGTCATCACCAGCATCGAATAATCTGGGAGAGGGCCTTACCGGGACTGCGCTGCAAAGGTAAGAATTAAAATGGAATATACCAAAGATTTTTTTTGGAAAATCATATTTTTATGGGGAGTATACTTCTATACCCTATTCAACAACAATGCCCACCCTTGGTACGGTAAGTAACCAAAGGTGGGCATTAAAACATCTCCTCTTCATTTAATTTCATTATATTATGGGTTAGGATAATCTTGATTGATTCCTCTGGGGAGAAAATAACCTTTGATGCAATTTGGATTGCAGACACAAATCTGAATATGATTCTTTTCTCTGAATCCTGCATTAGGATATAGTTCCTGTCCTTCCCAAAAGACTCCTTTTACAGAATCATAAGGATGGGCATTAGCCTTTTTGTTGTATGTTAATGCTGTTTGAACAACAGCACAATCTAATTTTCTAATCAGTAAATCTGTAGATTTACCGATAGATGTATTTTGGGGTAATTCTAATTCAGACTCTTTATAGAGTTCAACCATAGACTCATAAGCATCTTTCAATTCCTGAAGATAGGCACTGTCTGTAAGGTCAAAACAATATCCCAAGTCTATAATAGCTCCAACAACAGCCGGTTCTTTGATTTGCGAATTTCTCCTTTTTGCTAAATCTTTAGCCCATTGCCAAGCTCTTTCTTCATTGTTTTCCCAAAAGTAGATGCCATTTCCCAACCAGTCATAATCATTTGTGCTGGCAAGAAGTTCGGTCTTGCCAGCAATGACTGCTTCTACTACAGATTGGTCGCAACCATGAAATCCAATCACAAGATTGGAGCGTCTGGAATAAAGAGATTCATTCATATTTCTATCGCAAATGTGGTGCAACTTCTCCGTTAGGCAACAAAATTCCTGCCTCAATCAGGAATTTTCTTGCCGCTTCTTTGCTTGCTACAGAAGCCTTTCTGGCAGCCTCTAATCTTTCTTGTCTTTTGCTATCAAATAAATCCATACTTAACCTCCTTGTTTTTATGATTCTTCTTTTCTTATGCAAAGATTATGCCAGTGAGCGCAATGAAAGCTTGCTTTCAAATTGCCGAGCGCAGCTAATCTTATGCAAAATTACACTTTTCTTCCGAAAGATGCAAGAAATTTACGGGAAAATGTTTGAGAGTGAGGAAGATAAAGAGAAATGCCCACCCTTGGTACGGTAAGTAACCAAAGGTGGGCATTATACATCTCCTCTTCAGTAACTACTCAGCACCCCTATTGAAAACTGTCTTTTTGTACATATGGTTGACTCCTTAAAATGTAAGTGAAATGAAAAAATCATTAGAAGAGACATTAAAGGAAGTTGAATTATGTAAGGAGATTTATCGTCTTTATGCTTTAGAGCACCTTACAATGTCTGAAATTTCTGTAAAATTTGGGTTTGCTCTTAGCAGCATTCACAATAAAATTCGTAAATTTGAAGCCGAGAACCCTGAATTGGCAGAAAATATGA
>ENA-OQER01000921-OQER01000921.1-human-gut-metagenome-genome-assembly--contig:-NODE-921-length-15422-cov-3.086630_pt1 | contig 15422 bp, 19 predicted proteins | sample MGYA00242797_ERZ504639 | MGnify/ENA primary metagenome ERZ504639 (study PRJEB26092, sample SAMD00036306) | human gut metagenome | host: Homo sapiens | study: EMG produced TPA metagenomics assembly of...
TACCTAATGATTTTTGAATCCCCGTCCCAGAATAATCATCCGGCAAACAGGGGCAGCTAAAAAGCCCCGTCCCAAATGAGCTGCCGTGCGGCTATACTGGTGCGCGGTCGTTTGCGAGCTCACGCGGCGGCCCTTGGTAACCCGACTTCCCGCGCCGTATCCGTAGCGGCGCTCCCGGGGGAAGCGGATATACGCAAAGGAGTTCTATATGAGCAATCCCTCGAACCGCACCTCGATGCGCGGTCAACTCACACTGCGCGGCGTCGTCATCGGCGTCCTTGGCTGCGTGATCATCACGGCAAGCTCGGCCTACACGGCCCTCAAGATGGGCGCACTCCCCTGGCCGATCATTTTCGCTGCCGTCATTTCGCTGTTCTTCCTGAAGCTCATGGGCAACGCCAGCCTCAACGAGGCCAACGTCACCCACACCATCATGTCCGCGGGCGCCATGGTCGCCGGCGGCCTGGCGTTTACCATCCCGGGCGCCTGGATGCTGGGCTATGCCGACCAGATCAGCTGGCTCGACATGTTTATCGTGGCGCTCGCCGGCACCATCTTGGGCCTTCTGGCGACAGCGCTCATCCACCGTCACTTTATCGTGGACGCCGCGCTGGAGTTCCCCACCGGCAACGCCGCAGCTCAGACCCTGCGCGCCACCGAGGCCGGCGGCAAGACCGGCAAGCAGCTCTTTGGCTCCATGGCCATCGCAGGCATCTACAGCGTGCTTCGCGACGCTCTGGGCGTGGTGCCCAGCATGCTGTGCACGCTCAATATCCCGGCGTGACCTTTGCCATCTATAACTCGCCCATGTTGCTGTCCATCGGCTTTTTGGTGGGCTTCGCCCCCGTCGCGTTCTGGTTTGCCGGCGCGCTGCTGGGCAACTTTGGCATCATCGTCGGCGGCACCGCTGCCGGTCTGTTCGATGTTGTGACCGCGCAGGGCATCGTCAAGTCCCTCGGCATGGGCCTTATGATGGGCTTTGGCGTCGCCGTCGTCCTTAAGGACATCCTGCCGCAGGTCACCGGCATCGTCCGCGGCCTCGCCGCCGACAGCTCCACCGACACCAACGAGCAGTCGCTCATCTCGGGCTCCCTTAAGCTCGATGCCGGCATCATCGGCCTGGGCACCGCAGCCATCGCCGTGATCGTTGCCATCGCGCTCGACCTTGGTCCCGTCCCGGCCGTCATCGTCACGCTGTTCACCTTTGTCACCACCATCATGAGCGCGCAGAGCTGCGGCCAGACGGGTATCGACCCCATGGAGATCTTTGGCTCATCGTCATGCTCATCGTGGCTGCCTTCGCACAGATCGCTCAGGTCAAGCTGTTCTTTATCGCCGGCATCGTAGCCGTGGCGTGCGGCCTTGCGGGCGACGTCATGAACGACTTTAAGGCCGGCGCCGTGCTGGGCACCAACCCGCGTGCGCAGTGGATTCGGCCAAGCCATTGGCGGCATCGTGGGTGCCCTGGTCGCTGCCGCTGTCATGGTCGCGCTCGTCACCGCCTATGGTCCGGACGCCTTCGGCCCCGACAAGAGCTTTGTGGCCGCGCAGGCAAGCGTGGTCGCCACCATGGTCTCGGGCATCCCGAGCGTGCCGTGGTTCGCAGGTGCTTTATCGCCGGCATCGTCATGTACTGGCTTGGCATTCCGGCCATGATGATCGGCCTGGGCGTGTACCTGCCGTTCTACATGTCACTCACGGCATTCCTGGCTCCTGCGTCAAGCTCGCCTACGACAAGTGGTCCGCCCACCGCGACGCCGAGGCCGGTCTTTCGGACGAGGAGAAGGCCACCAAGGACGCCGCCTTCCAAGAGCAGGGCCTGGTTGTCGCCAGCGGCCTGCTCGGCGGCGAGTCCATCGTCGGCGTTATCCTGGCGTTTGTCTCCGTGGGCTTGAGCCTGCTGGGCTAAGTCGAGCAGCTGCTCGACAGCAACCATATTGCCTACGGCTTGCCCGGTCGGTAGCTTTCGCGGCTGCCGACCGGGCTTTTTGATATCGAAACAAAGAAAGGCCGCGCGCTGCGTTTGACAGCGCGCCGGCCTTATCGTTTGGCTATCGAGACGGTCCCGCTATGAATTGGAGTTCGCTGCAGAGCCGACGCCCGAATCGCTACATCTGCTTGCGGCGACGATCGCCCAGCGTCACACCAGCGGCCACGAGGGTGATACCGCCGATGACGAAGACCTCGCCCGCAAGCGCGGAGTCATCACCGGTCTGGGCGAGCGCGGCCGACGTTGCCTTCTTCTTGGCGACAGGAGCTTTGCAGCAGCCTGCGCAACCTGAGCCTTGGCCTGCGGCTCAGCCTTGGGATGATACTTGTCGTACTCGGCCTGCGCGGCAGCCAGGGCATCCTTGGCATCGCCAAGCTCGGCAAGCGCGGCGGCATAGGCGTCGTTGGCATCGGACAGTTTGGCATCGGCATCGCTCAGAGCAGCCTTGAGACCAGCAGCGGCATCGACGGCGGTCTTATAGCGAGCGTAGGCAGCGTTCAGCTTGACCAGCTTCTCGTTACCCGTCGTGCCCGCGGCAAGAGAGGCCTTGTGGTCGACAGCCTCAAGATCGGCCTTGAGTGCTCATCGCTGGCAAGCTCGGCCTTGGCCTTGACGATCTCGAGGTTCGCATCGACGACGGCTTCGTTGGCGGCCTCGAGCTGCTTCTGGGCATCGGCGACACCGGCGACGGCAGCGTCATAGGCGGCCTTGGCGTCGTCGACCGCCTTCTGAGCGCCGGCGAAGCGCTCGAAGGCCTTGTGTGCGGTGGCAAGCTCGCCTCGGCGGCCTTGGCCTTGGCCTGCGCGTCGGACAGGGCCTGCGTCTTGGCGGCAACTGCCTGCTTGGCGTCCGAAAGAGCAGTCGCGGCCTGGACATCTGCGGCCTGGGCCTTGTCTACACCAGCCTGGGCGGCATCGTCGGCCTTCTTTGCCTCGTCAAGCGAGCCCTGCTTATTCGCAAGGTCCGCCTGGGCGGCATCGCGCTTGGCGGCAAGGTCCTTGACCGAAGCGGTAGCGTTGTCATACGCCTCGTTGGCCTGTTCGGACTTTGCCTTGGCGGCATCGCGGGCGCTGCGAGCCTTCGCCTTGTGAGCGGCGGCCTCGGCTGCCTTCGTCTTGCTGTCAGCAAGCGTGGCGTTTGCCTTATCGAGAGCTGCCTGGGCAGTAGCGGCCTCGCTCTTGGCGGCGTCGAGCTTGGTCTTGGGCGTCTTGACGTCGATACCCTTGAGTTTGGCTTCGGCGGCGTCGTATGCCGTCTTCGCGGCGGCGGTGCCGGACTTAGCTTCTCGTACTCGCCCTTGGCGGTGTTCATGTTCACATCGGCTGCGGTGAAAGCGTCCTGGGCGGCATCCTGCCCGTTTACAGCTGCGAAGTAAGCTTCCCTTGTAGTTCCAAAGTTCTTCTGCGCCTCGGCAAGCTTGCCTGGAGCTCCTTGAGCTGCGCCTTCTGCGCCTGCGTGCCGCCCGCATTGTAGGCGGAATCGATGTAGTCGTTGAGGAGCTTCTTGAACTCGGAGACAGTGAAATCAGCTGCGTGTCATCATCGCTGTAATCGAAGATGGTTACCTCGGAATCGGTATTCTTGCCGCTACCGGTCGCGATGCCGATGGCTCTCGTAGAGGCATCGATAATGTTGAGATAGTGCCCGCACTCGTGGTAGATGCTGTTGTAGTTCTGATAGATGTAATAGACTCATATCGATATTTGCCGAGTTTGTCACCATACTGCTCTACATACTTGTCGAAAATCTTCTTTTCCTGAGTATAGAGGCCGGTATAGGGCCAGCCGAGGGTATCCTCGGTCTCGCCGCCGGTATATGCGCCGCCTCCGCCAGCAAGGTTTTCACCGTTGTCGAAGTAGCAGTTCGAGTGTCCCCAGATGTTCGATGAATATGATGTATTAAGGGCGGCTGCCGCAGTCATACGGAGGCTGACGCTGAGCGCCGACTGACCGTTCGCCTTGCGGAGGTTGTTCTGGGTGTCGAGATATGTCAGGGCGTTGCGCATCTGCTCCAAGGAGAGCGGATTGGTGTCGCGAGACATATCCTGATCGACGTACTGGTCATACCAGTCGGCCTTGTCCTCAGCACCGGTCAGCATCGATACGGCATCCTGGGCGTTCTTTTTCTGTGTGGCGGTGAAATCGCTGCTGTTGCTGATGTAGGCCATAAAGCCGAGCATGCCCTTATTGATGACTTCCTGGTCAACGGTCATGTTGGACTTAAGTCTGCAATCTGCTGCTCAAGAGCCTCAACCTGGGCATTAGCAGCGTCATAAGCCTTTTCCGCGGCGTTCGAAGCGGCGCAGGCCGCCTCCCACTCGCTGCGCTTCTGCTGACGGACCTCGACGAGTCGGTCGTACTCCGCCTTCTTGTCGGCTTCGGTCTGCTGGGCCTGCTCGCATGCGCCTTGGCGGCGTCGCGCTTGCTGACGGCGGCGTTGTATTCCTGCTTACCGCATCATATGCAGACTGGGCAGATGCCACGGCGGCGTTGGCGGCGTTGGCCTTCTCCTGCGCGGCGGTGACGGTAGTCTGCGCAGCCTGCAGGTTCGCCTGTGCGGTGGCGTCGGCATCCGTCGCGGCATTGAGCTCCGCCTGCGCGGTCTTGAGCTCACCAGCAGCAGCGTTCTTGGTGGCCTCAAGCGCACTCAGGTCAACACCCGTACCCGAGACGGCAGCATCGAGCGCGGCTTGCGCCTGGTTGAACTTCTGCTGGGCGTTATCGCGCGCGGTGGTTGCGGCTGCGAGAGCAGCGGCAGTCTCCTGCTTCTTGGCCTGGGCGGAAGTCAGAGCGGCCTCAGTGTCCTTCTTTTCCTGCTGTGCACTGGCCTCGGCGGCCTTGGCCTGGTCCAGATTGGCCTGTGCAGCAGCAACGGCCTTATTGGCGTCATCGAGCTTTGCCTGTGCGTCCTCGACGGCCTTCTTGGCGGCCTCGTACTCGTCCATACCCATGGCCTCGAGCTTGGCCTGGGCATCATCGAGGGCCTTCTTGGCCTCATCCTGCTTTGCCTTGGCGTCCTTGAGCGCCTGGGTCTTATCCTCGACACTCTTGTTGGCCTGATCGAGCTGATCGTTCAGGTCGCCCAGCTTCTTCTGCTGCTGCTCGGCCTTGTCGACGGCCGCCTTAAGCTCGTCGATCTTCTCCTGAAGCGCGGCTACCTCGGCCTCGTTCTGCTCGGCGGCGTTATCGGTCACGGCCTGCGAGGCTGATTCTTTTGCTGCTGCGCCTGCTTTTGAGACTGGCCCGCCGCGTCGGCCTTCTTCTGGGCGGCATCGTAGGCGGCCTGAGCGTCCTTGAGCTGCTTTGCCGACTCCTCGGCCAGCTGGGCAGCCGTCTTTACGACCGCTTGGTTACCGGCGGCAACGGTATTCTCTACAGAACTACCCCCCCCTGCACAGAATCGCCGTTACCGGTTGACGGTGCGGCGATTGCCGCCAGCGGCGACATAAGCGGCTGAGCGATGAGGCCCGCCGTCAAAACGGTTGCGACGGCGCGGTTGGCAACGCCCTTGACGTTGACGGCCTTGGCCCGAGGCTCAAAGTGTTGTGGACTGTAGTTTGTCATGGCTTTCTCCCTTTGACACGGATGTATCCATACGCTTCAAAATGTAGGAGCTGATTTTTGAATTCTGTTGCGCAACATTGGCGACCAGCGTATTTTTTGAAATTCATGCTCCTGTGCTTCACAATTTCGTCACATTTGAAGGAGCTGGTGCATCATATTTTCGCGTGATGGAATTGAGCCTGTGATTTGCATTTGCTCCCGCGTCATCCGTCCTATCGGATTCCGCATCCAACAGACACCTCGCCCGCCACGGTGTAGAGTTAAGACAACGGGCGCGTTGCGCGGACCGCGCTGGAACGAGGTGGACATGGAGCTCGACAAACAACAGATCAAGCGACTGCGCGAGCGTCATCATCGGCGTCACGGCATCCGCCCCGCTCATAGCGAAGCCATGGAAAACATCACCCGCTTCCTCAAGCGCGCGTTCAACATTCGCGAGGGACGCGCGCCCTATCATGTGATCCGCAAGCGTTTTGTAAACGGGGCGCGTCTGACTGGCTCCCACCTATGCATCCTCATCATCGCCATGTTGATCGCGAGCATCGGCCTCGATATCGATTCGGACATCGCCATCGTGGGCGCCATGCTCATCTGCCCGCTCATGGGCTCGGTCCTTGCCATGGCATACGGTATTGCCACGCTCGACCGCGAGATTACCGTCGAAGCCGTCGCCAGCCTTGCGCTGCAGATGGCCTTTTGCCTGGTCACGTCCACGCTGTACTTTAAGCTCTCGCCCCTTGGCACCACCACGGCCGCCATCATCGACAACTCGACACCCACCGTCTGGGACCTTACCGTCGCACTCGCAGGCGGCTTTGCAGGCGGGCTGGGCAACTCGCGCGACCAGAACCCGCCACGCTCATCGCCGGCGTGGCCGTGCGACCGCGCTCATGCCGCCCCTGTGCGCGGCGGGCTACGGCATCGCATCGCAAGCGGATCACTGTTTCTCTCGGCACTTTATGAGTTTGGCATCAACGTGGTCTTTATCGCACTGGCTGCCGAAGCCGTGCTGCTTCTTTTGCGCGTGCCGCTCAAGCGCGACCTGAACGGCGACGGCATTGTGACCGCTGAGGAAGACGCCGAGGTCGACGAGCTGTCGCGCAAGGTGCGCCGCCGCATCATTGTGGGCACGACGATCTTTGCCATCCCCTGCATCGTCATGACAGCAGGCTCCATTGGCTCGGCGCAGGCCGGCGTGCAGGACGGCTACGGCGTCACCGAAACCACGCGCGAGCTTGCGGCGGTGCTGCCAGGCTTTAAGGATTACACCGTCGCCGTCGAGACCTCGGCCACCGAAGGGGACGAGGAAGGCATTGTAGAGCGCGAAATCGTCGCCCATGTGACGACAAGCGAGGCGCTTGGGGCACACGATCGCCGCGTCGCCCGCAAGCTCATCGACCTCAACGTGCCTGAACTCGACCGCGTGGAATTTGACGTGAAGTGATGCAGAGCGCAGCGCTACAGCTCGTACTTGTACACGCGGTAGATGTACTTCTCGGCTTCCATCTCGTAGGTGGCGATGGGAAGTCCATAGCGATCGTACTCGGTGAAGGTCTTGGCCTGGCCCGAAGCCACGAGCATGCTATTCGAATCGCCGACGCGCTGCGCACTACTAACGTAGCCCGAGAACGGCACCGCGATCTGGTCCACAAGCTTGTAGGTGCGCGCGGTCTCATCCACCGTAAAGATGCGCCCAAACGAATGCGTTCCCTTGCTGTAGTCGGTCACCACCGCGGCGCCCAGCTGGCCCCAGTCGAACTTGGGATAGCTCTCGGCCGCACCAAGTTGTTGTCGTATAGCAGCACCTGGTAGCGACCAGTCGCTGCCGTGTCAGAACTCGGCAGATACGTCACGCTGTGCTGGCCTGCATTGAGCGAGAAATCGCCCTGGGCCTGCAATAACTTGTCTTCAAAGCCCGAGCCAGCCCATTGCCACTCCTTTCTATTTCTGGGTCCATCTTCTCACTGCTGGCGGCCGAAAATGATCCGTTTTCCTCCGACCCCGAGGGATCGTTCTTAGTACTTGAAGAAGCCCTCGCCCGAGCTTTCGCCCAGCTTGCCTTCGTCGAGCATTTTCTTGAGGACGGAGCCATGGCCTTAAAGTTGTAGGGCATCATCATCTTCTTGAGCAGCGGGCTCACCAGGCCCGGCACCTTCTGATACTGCATGACGATGTTGTAGGCCGTCTGGATACCACCGTGTCGAATACGCGGAACGGGCCCTTGGGAGCGCCGGTGCCACGCGTCCACGCGAGGTCGATGCTCTTGGGATCGCTCACGCCCGAGACGTACAGATCAAGGCCCGAAAGCAGCATGGCACCAGCATGGAATTGAGCAGATAGCCGTTCTTTTCCTTGTTGACGGGCAGTGCAAAAAGGGTATACAGTGGCTCACCTCCCATAATGACCGCAATAGACGGGTACACAAGAGCTGCACCGATAGCCATTCCAACAAACGGAGTCCCACCGAATTTTTTCATTGCCGTATATCCTAAAAAGACGGGCATAAAGTAGAAAAAGCAATCCCCTGCAATGGAAAGGATCTGATAGGTTCCTGCCGTTGCATCCATCAAACCGGTCGCAGTCATAAGTGCCAGGAAACATTTAATAATTCCAGTTGCGATCAACAGATTTAAAATCGGAGTAAAGACTCCTGAAATCGTATCGATAAACCGGCTTGAGATTTTCTTATCTTTCATTTCCTCTTTAAATTCTTTTGCATCTTTTAATCCGCTTTCTTCTTTCTGCATATCATACACAGATAGTAATTCCTGATATACATCACCCACATGACGTCCAATCACAATCTGATACTGACCCCCGCCTTTTACGACGGAAAGCACACCTTCTATGTTTTTTACTGTTTCGTCTTGAATTGTGTCCTCCTGCTTCAACTGAAACCGAAGCCTTGTTGCACAATGATATACATTGAGAATATTTTCTTTCCCACCGATTGCCTCTACAATCTCTCTGACCATTTTTTCATATTTCATCTCGATCCCTCTCTTTTCATTCGAATACAATCACTTTCTTTTCGCCTTTTTCACATCTGATTTTTCTTGATTCTAATGTTTCATTTACAATTGTAATCTGCGTTCCATGAACAGATTCTACTTCTACGCTTTTTACACGGCATCCGCTCCACTCCATGTTTAGAATAAAGCCACTTTTTGTTCGGATTCCACTAACATTTCCATCCGGCATCTCCTGCGGCAAAGCAGGTAAAAGATAAACAACATCCTGGTAGTCCTGTACGATCATTTCCAATATCCCACAGGCTCCTCCAAAATTTCCATCAATCTGAAACGGTGGATGGTTATCCAAAAGATTGTCTAAAGTTGCCTCTGCCAATAATTCTTGAAGATTTTGATATGCTTTTTCCTTCTTCCACAGTCTTGCAAAAAACAGGATAATCCACGCTTTACTCCATCCTGTATGACCTCCGCCATTTTCCAGACGTCGATCCAATGTTTTTTCTGCTGCTTGTGCCAGCTTCGGAGTCTGGTCTTTCCGGATCTGCTGTGCAGGATACAAAGCAAACAACTGTGAAATATGACGGTGTCCCACTTCCAATTCTTCGTAATCCTGATCCCACTCCTGAATCTGACCATATTTTCCAACTTTTAATTTCGGCAGATTTTCTATCCGGTCTTTTACCAGCCCTGTTAATGGTTCCTCTTTTTCCAAAATCTCTACCGTTTTCAGATAATTACTGAATAATTCTCTTACAATTTCAATATCCATGGTTGGTCCCATACAAAGACATCCATACTGATTCTTAGCCGTGATGTAAATATTTTCCGGAGAACTAGATGGTCCTGTCACCCACTTTCCATCTGAATTCTGAACCATATAATTCATAAAAAAACTGTACACTGTCTTTTTAAAATCGGAAAATATTCCTCCAAAAAATCCCTTATCTTTTTGTATACTGATAATGTTCATATATATGCAGACACAGCCAGGCTCCGCCCATCGGCCATATCGTAGAGCTGGTATGATAATCCTGTGGTGCACAATCCCCCCATATGTCAGTATTGTGATGACAGCAAAATCCCTCTGCATGATACATGGATTCCGCCACCTCTTTTCCCCTTGGATGCATACGCTTCAAATGCTCCAGAAGCGGAAGGTGTAATGCCTGCAATCCTGTTTTTTCCGCCATCCAGTAATTCATCTGAATATTGATGTTTATAGTATATTTGCTTCCCCACATGGTTCAAATTCTTCATTCCAGATTCCCTGCAAATTTGCCGGAAGGCTACCCTCTCTGCTGGAACTGATCAATAGATATCTTGCAAAATCATAATACAGATTCACCAGCCCGATATCATGATGTCCTTCCCGGATTCTTTTTAATCTTTCTGGTGTTGTGAGATTATCCAGATTCATTTCCTGTCTGAAAGTGAGACGACTGGCATTAAAGTATGTTTGATAATCCTGAATATGCTCTCTTTTTCTCTCTGCATACGTGTCCAGAGATAATGAAGCCAGATGCTCTCTGCACCATTGTTTCGGTTCTGCAGATCGAAATGTCGTTCTTCCCGTAAAACAGATCAGAACTTTTCTTGCTTTCTTACAATATACGCGTCCCTACTCTGATATTGCCTTCCCCCACAGGAACAAACTCGAACTCCCATGGCAAATCCAATTCCTTCCCTTCCTCCGGATGATCCTTCCAGCCAGATGTACTGATTTTCCTCTGCCAGAATCCGATCACAGAAGGATACTCCGCGACCTGATCGATTGTCTTTTCTGGTTGCAGATATCTCAAGGTTAATGTCCTCTCCACTTTCTGCACAAATACTGTACATAGCCACTTTTGCCGGATTTGAGGCAAATTCACGATTCCATTTTGTTCTTCCCACACAGTATTCAATCTTTCCAACTGCCTGTTCTAAATTCAATATTCTCTGATATGCTTCCACTTCTGCTGCAGATTCCTTTAAATATGGCAGTCCACTTTCATCCCGAGCCAGTTTTCGCTCTGCTTCCTGATCCATAAAACGAATCCAGATATCTCCTAACGGCTGGTACACCCGCATATTAGGACTTGTAGCATACATACTTTGTTCTGCCAGTTTCTCTGCTTCCTGAACGTTTCCTTCAAATAAACATTCTCTGATTTTTTTCAAGATATCTTCCTGCATCAGGATTAACCCGATTTGAAAATCCGCCTGACCATACGGAATCCTCATTCACCTGTATCCGCTCTTTTGCAACATTTCCGAACACCATTGCTCCAAGAAATCCATTCCCAATTGGAAACGCCTGGTTCCATTCTTCCGCCTCTTTCCGGAAATAAATATTTCCCATAGACTCCTCCTTTTTCTTCTCAAATAAAGCTCTATTTGTTACTATCATTATAATAAAAACAGAGATTTTTAAAAGTTCGAATTTTGGAAACTTTAAAACCCTCTGTTTTTAACCTCTTTTATTTTGTATTCATACCTTCTGAAGTACCATATAACTCTTCATAACTGTATAATAGTCGTTCTATGAACACCTGATACAGGATTGGATGATTTTGGACACAGTCTGCATATCGAAACAACACACACTCATCTACTCTTTTATCAACCAACATTTGTTCATTCGATGTAACCAGCACGATTTTGGCTTTCGTCTTATCAAAACTATACTTTGGCGGCCGCCCTTCACGATTCTGATATTCAGTGATGTATTTTCCTGAATTCGAAAAAATAAAGATCAATGTCTCCTCATCCGCTGATTCGATATAGTTTTCCTGCTGTCTGTCATTCATTGTCGTATACAAAAACTTATGGTAATAATGCATTTTATGCTGCAAATTGATCGCCGCAGATTCTGAATAACTGATTCCAAACGCTGCCAGGTGTTTGTATTCATGCAAATCCACCGCCAGACGTTTTAACTGATCTTCCTCCATTCCAAACAATACAGATCTAATATCTTCTGACAAAATTTTTTCATATTCCCATATGCCATGCCCCCGAATATAATCTGTGATATTACATTTTCCATTGCTATTATAAATTTCCTTCTTCCCCTGCCGTACTGCTTCCAGTTTAAAATCTAAATAATCTTCAAAACCAATGTCTCTGACAAACTTGGAAATCGTTGACTTTGAAACAGCACACATCTTTGCCACATCACTGATCGACATTCTTGGAAGCTCCCATAAATTCCAGATCATCATTTGGCAATATAAAATTCTGTAGAATCCGGTTTTTTCTCATTCAATGCAGTGATGAGTCTATTATATAAAATGTACATAGTTAATCTCCTTTTTCATATGTACTTCTATTTTAACCGAATTTTTTTCTGTTTAAAATAGCAATCTGCCTTAAATAAGTAAAAAGACATACCATACAGCATGCCTTTCTACCTATTTACAGCTTTACAACGTTACAATTTTTCCTTCTTCATCCCAGAGATCGTGCCAGTCTTTTGCGCCTTCCCACAAAAATACCTGACCTTTCACAAGACGGTTGTTTCTCTCAAGTGTCTCGATCGTCTTCATCTCTTCTTCAGTCAGCGGATCCTCTGTCATCGCTTTCAGGTTACTTACATATTCTGCTTCATGAACAGAGAACGGAATCGGAATCTGTCCTCTCTGATGTGCCCATTTTAAAGCGATCAGCGCCGGATGACAGCCATGTGCCTTTGCAATTTCCTGCATCTCAGGAGTCTGCAGGTCTGCTACATCTTCCGGACACATATCTCTCTCCGGTCTCTGTGGGGAACCAAGCGGCATGAATCCGATCGGCTGAATCTTATGTTCCGTCAGATAATCAAAGATTTCCTTCTGCTGGAAGCACACATGCATCTCGGATTCACAGGCAGACGGCATAATTTCCATAAGCGGCAGTACTGCCCCATTTTCGGAATGGTCATATTGGAAATTCCAATGTGGCGGATCAGTCCTTTTCTCACCAGTTCTTCACACTGTCTGTATGTATTCATAAATTCTTCCACAGAAAATGGTCTGGAATCCGGATTTCTGGAATCCACATCACATCCCGGTGCATGATAGTTCGGGAATGGCCAGTGAATAAAGAACAAATCAATGTAGTCACACTGCAGGTCCTGAATGCTTTTTCTGCAGGATTCCTCTACTCTCTCATGCATATCATTCCATACTTTTGTCATGATAAATAAATCTTTCCGTTCTACCACACCCTCTTCAAAGGCCGCATGGAATACCTCTCCAATCTGATCTTCATTTCCATAACATGCCGCACAGTCAAACATACGGTATCCGCAGCGGATTGCTCCTGCCACTGCATTTGACACCTGCTCCGGTGTAAAACGGTCAGAACCAAATGTCCCCATTCCCACACATGGGATTTCTTCTCCTGTATACAATTTTACTTTCGGCACCATTGCCGGCTGAATCATTTCTGCCATGTTTTGTCCCTCGCTTTCTTTATTTTAACTTTGTTATTTTTACCTCTTTAAAAATGCGTTCCATATCTTCTTTTACAAAAAATCCGGTTTCTTCTCGAAGTGCAGCTGCCGCTGAAATCGCGCTTGCAAGTCTTAAACTTCCTTCCACGGAAATCTTCTGACTCATTCCGACTGCAAATCCGGCAATCATGGAATCCCCGCATCCCACGGTATTGACTGCATCGATTTTCGGAACCTGCGCCTGATAAATCCCTTCTTCACACACCACAAAGGATCCCTCTGCGCCAAGCGAAACTGCTACGATCTCCACTCCGCCTTCATGAATCTGCTTTGCTGCCTCGATCATTTCCTCCAGGCTGTCACAGGACATGCCTGTCAACATCCGGATCTCATCCAGATTCGGTTTGATCATTGTCGGTTTTGCTTCAATTCCCATGGTAAGCAATGCGCCGCTTGTATCCAGAATCACATTCCGTTTTTCCTCTCTGCAGATTTCCACCAGACGCTGATACGCGCTTCCATCCAGTCCTTTTGGCACACTTCCGGACATTGCTATCACATCTGCCTGTTTTACCAGATTGCGGAATTTCTTTAAAAATCCCTGAAACTGCTCTTCTGTTACCGTAAACCCCGGTTCCAGAAATTCTGTCTGCACACGATTCGTCTCATCCCAGATATTGATGCAGGAACGGCTCTCTGCTTCCAGATGGTAAAACTCACTTTGAATTCCGAAAGGCTTTAACGCTCCTCAATATAATTTCCCGCATGGCCTCCTACAAAACCTGTGGCAACTACTTCTTCTCCTGCGATTGCTGCAGGTTTTGAAACATTGAGTCCTTTTCCGCCCGGAGTGTATGCACACTCCTTCACACGGTTTACTTCTCCCAGACGGAAATTTTCTACAACGTAACGTTTATCGATTGCTGCGTTTAATGTCACGGTCAGTATCATCTTACAACTATCTCCCCACTCATTTACGATTCGTTTACAAGTAACACTTTTCCTTTGACCAGTCCCGGCGTCTTGAACATCTGAAATGCCTCCTGTGCCTGACTCATCGGGACTTTTTGTAGATAAATCCCGGATCGAATTTTAACTGTCCTGTTGCAAAATAATGTGCGGTCAGCTCCCACTCTTTTCCCGGAAACGGTGCACTGTAAGACATCCAGGAACCGGTCAGGTGGAACTCTTTCCGGTTCATATTCTCCCACATTGCCGGTGTGAATGTAAGCTCTGCATGTGGTGTTCCGATAAAGCAGACATTTGCTTTATTGCCCGCAAGTTCAAATGCCATATGCATAGTCGGGATCTGTCCTGCCGTCTCGAACACATAGCCATATCCCTTTTTCCCGGTAAGTGCCATTGCTTCCTGCATATAATTTTCTTTCGTTGTATTGATGACTGCATCTGCACCCAGACGTTTTGCCAGTTCCAGACGCTCCTCGCTGATGTCAAATACCACAACTTTTCTGGAGCCGAAAATCTTTGCCCACTGCATGGTGAACATTCCGATCGTTCCACCGCCTAACACAGCAACATACTGCCCTCCCTGATACTCGTTCTGTAACAATCCGTGAAGGGCAACTGTAGAAGCTCGAACATAGCGGCCTGCTCATAGGAGATCGAAGAATCATAGACAACTGCATTTTGTTCCGGAATCACCACATAATCTGCATTGCTTCCCTGTTCTCTGGAGCCGATAAAGCTATAATGCTTGCAGAGGGAAAAGTTTCCATTCTGGCAGTCATCACATTTCATACAAGGCTTTAACGGTGCACCGGATACTCTGTCTCCGACTTTACCTTTGTGACACCTTCTCCGATCTCCACAACATCTCCGGAGAATTCATGTCCAAGTACGATCGGATAAAAGTGTACTCCATTGTGAAGCACTCTCGGAATATCCGAACCGCAGATTCCGGATGCCCGAACCTTAACCTTCACTTCTCCCGGTCCCGGAATCGGCTCTTCATAATCCAGATACTGTACATCTTCATTTGCACAAACTACTGCTGCTTTCATTGTTTCTTTCCTCCTGTCTTTTTCATCAGACTTTTTAATTGTTCATACAGAGCTCTGTATGTCTCATAATTCTTTTCGTGGATTTCCTTATGCTCCACATTCGGCGTATGGACTCTTCCTTTATTGACGGTCTTCTCCACCGCTTCTTCAAAGCTTTCATACATTCCTACTCCGACTCCTGCAAGAAGTGCCGCTCCCAGTGTGGTTGCAGTATCTGATGAGGGGACTTCCATGGTTTTTCCGGTCACATCGGATTTGATCTGTGTCCAGAGGTGTGAATTTGCTGCTCCTCCCATTGCTTTTAACACTTCCACTTTTGCTCCTGCTTCTTCTGCCGCTTCCAGATTGTGCTTCAGTGCATAGGCAGTTCCTTCCATCGCAGCCCGGATCAGATGCCCTTTTTTCTTGCTGAAATCCAATCCGTAGTAAACACCTTTCGCATCCGGATCCCAGATCGGAGAAC
>ENA-OQER01000922-OQER01000922.1-human-gut-metagenome-genome-assembly--contig:-NODE-922-length-15422-cov-2.031187_pt1 | contig 15422 bp, 16 predicted proteins | sample MGYA00242797_ERZ504639 | MGnify/ENA primary metagenome ERZ504639 (study PRJEB26092, sample SAMD00036306) | human gut metagenome | host: Homo sapiens | study: EMG produced TPA metagenomics assembly of...
TGTTTTGGCAGGTGCAGGAGACCGGAAGCAGGGTGAGCGAGGGGATTTTCACAGAGGCTAGTTTTTCTCGGAATCTCGGTTCTGGTGGGGATGGGACTATTCCTGCTGTACGATATTTTTCGTATTTTCCGAAGAATCGTGCCACATGGCGCAATCTGGATTGGAGTGGAAGACTTCTGTTATTGGTTACTATGCACTGCTGCGGTTTTTCTGATGCTGTATCAGGAGAATGACGGTATGATCCGGGGATTTGCCATTGGTGGTGTTATTTTTGGCATGATACTGTATTTTTTCCTCCTCAGCAGATTTGTTGTAAAGATCAATGTGTGTATTTTGAAGAAAATACTTGGCATTGCGGGAAGGATAACCGGTTTTGTGACAAAACCTTTTCGAAAGATTGGCAGGAAAATCATAAGTTTTTTTATGTAAACAGTTGAAAAAATGGATAAAAATGATTAAAATGAGTTTATGTAGCTTTAATGCGTAGATTTAGAGGGGTTCATCATGGCAAACGCGAAAAGAAGACGTAGAAAAAACGGAAACAGAGCTGGAAGAATGTGCATTACCTGTATTGTATTTGTGTTTGCAATTGTTATGTCAACACAGATCATTAAGGTATACCAGAAGGATCAGGAATATATTGCCAAACAGGCGGACTTAGAACAGCAGCTTTCCGCAGAACAGGACAGACAAAAAGAGTTAGAAGCATACGAGACTTATACAAAATCACAGCAGTATGTCGAAGATGTCGCCAAGAGCAAACTGGGGCTGCTTTATGATAATGAGGTTGTATTTAAAGAACAAAAGTAACGATCGCATTCGTTGGATCGTGAGCGTGATAGATAACAAATGGGACTGTTTTTTGTACAGTCCCATTTTTGTATTTCAATGTCAACCTTGAACAATCGTCTCTATCTTTTGTAATTCTTCTTCTGTGAAGTCTGTGTGTCCGATGATCTTAATGTTGTCTAAAATCTGTTCCGGTTTGGAAGCGCCAATTAAAACGCTGGTTACTTTATCATCTTAAGATCCAGCTTAAAGCCATCTCAGCAAGGGTCTGGTCACGTTCTCCGGCAAGTACATTTAAAGCCTGGATCTGTGCAAGCTTTTCAGGAGTCAGGGCGGATTCCTTTAAGAAACGTCCGTCTGTGGCAATGCGGCTGTCGGTTGGGATACCATTTAAGTAACGGTTTGTCAGAAGTCCCTGAGCCAGAGGAGAGAATGCGATAATTCCCTTCTTAAGTTCATAAGCGGTATCTTTTAATGCATTATTTTCAATGGTGCGGTCAAAAATAGAGTAACGATTCTGGTTAATGATAAATGGACACTTTAAGTCACTTAAGATTGCAGTTGCTTTTCTTAAAGTCGGACCATCATAATTGGAAAGACCGACATAAAGTGCCTTTCCGCTCTTTACGATAGATCTAAGGCGCCATCGTCTCTTCCAGTGGTGTCTCCGGATCCATTCTGTGATGATAGAAAATATCAACATAATCCAAACCGAGACGTTTCAAACTCTGGTCAAGACTTGCAATCAGATATTTGCGGCTTCCCCAGTTGCCGTAAGGACCTTTCCACATATCAAAACCGGCCTTTGTGCTGATGAGAAGTTCATCACGGTAAGGATGAAGTTCCTCCTTCATGATCTTTCCGAAGTTGCGCTCTGCGCTTCCGTAAGCAGGACCATAATTATTGGCAAGATCAAAATGTGTGATTCCGTGATCAAATGCGGTGAAACACATCTGCTTCATGTTTTCGTAAACACCCGTGTCTCCAAAATTATGCCATAAGCCTAAAGATACTAATGGAAGCTTTAAACCACTGTTGCCGCAGCGGTTGTAAACCATCGTGTCATATCTTTTTCATCTGCAATATACATTACAAAATCTCCTTTCAAAATGGTTTATAAGTATTTTACTTCACGTGAGCTCTGGTGTACAGTGTCAAAATTTCGTTTCTGTAACAGAAATTTATATATCTAATGTTTTATGTTCTTAAAAAACCCGAACTCCCTTCAAGCACCACAAACAGACATTTGAGCGGAATTTTTGGCGAAAACTTTTTTTTGCCACGACGTTCCTTTGACAAACATTTTCATGGACAACTCCTATAATCGTGGACACGGTTGCAGGACAACTGCGAAGCATAGATACATGAAAACTTCAAAGTTGTCCGGCGTACAGAAATAGATAATTGCGAAACTCATAAAAGCCTAAAATGAATTGTGAAAAATTGACAAAAGACATGAAAGACACTGGGGAGCCGCCGGCACTTAGAAGGCAGGCACAACGGTAAGTTGTGACTGGCTTCTTAGTACCGTTGCGAGCGACACGTAGCGGAAGCGTGTCTTGAATGTTTTTGTTAATTTTGAACAATTTGTAATAGACTTGGAAGAGTTGCGCAATTATCTATGCGTACAGAAACAATAAAAGGAGATTATGTCATGAAAAAAAGTGCAGGTAAACAGATGATAACGATTGCGGGAGGCGTTCTTGCATGCAGTATGCAAATGATGGGCTGCTATCCACTTGCCCCGGCGTATTTTGCGGCAGCATTTTTGGAGGGAGTAAGCGGCGTGTGGCTGACGGCTGCGATGTACATAGGAATGCTTTATTTTATGCCACTGACGGCAACGGTAAAATACGCAGTGGCACTTCTTGTGACCGCAGGTGCGATCAACTGGTAGAGTGGGCGAATGAGGGCTGCCCCGCATTTCTGGCGGCAATCCTGACAGCAATCACGACGATGATTCTGTCTTTCTGTGGCGGACTGCTGGAATGGAAAGACCAACCGGAGGTTCTGGCGGTGTTTCTGGAAGGAATCTTTATATTCGGCGCGGTGATCCTTTTAAACCGCGGCATTCATTTTTTTATGGAGTGGCAGGGGCGTGGAAACAGGATAGAGCAGGAGCCGTGGACAGAGGCAAGGAGGAACGCCTTTCGGGGTATGCGGAATCGTTTCAGGGATTGTCACAGATTTTTATGAATATGAGTAAAAAAAAGGAGCAGTACACGGCGGAGGAACTCGGACAAATGCAAAATGAGCTGACCGGGCGGCTCTGTGCAAACTGTGACTGCTGTGCGATATGCTGGGAGCAGGAATCTACACCGCTGTATGGAATTTTGTCTAACATGATCACGTCGATCCTGAATGTGGGGATTCCGGCAAAAGAAAGTGAGGAGGAACTAAGCCACTACTGCAAACACAGCAAAGATATGGTGGAGGAGGCAGTGCGTGTGTTTGAGAAGGCAAGCTTAAACCGTGCGTGGTACAACCGTCTGTTGGAAAACCGTCAGACGATCGCAGAACAGCTCGATGCGATGGCGTACATTATGAAAGACTGTGCGAAGGAGGAAAAACTGCTGGATACGCAGGAGAAAAAGGCGTTGGCAGAGATACGCTACCGGGCAAAAGAGAGCGGGATCGTCATTGAGGAAATGCATTTGTATGAGAATCAGGAGGGACGTCTGCGGCTGACAGCGGGACTGCGCAGTAAAATGGGCGGCTGTGTTTCTGTGAAATCATTTCTCGCAGCGGTCAGCCATGCGCTTGGAAAAGATATCCGTGCTGCCGCAGACTGCCGCTCATTTATCTCAAAGGAACGCACCGATTTTTTGTTTTACGAGGATACAAAATACCGCAGTGTGCAGGGAATCGCACGGCTGAAAAAAGACGGTGCACAGATTTCCGGGGACAATTTCTCGTTTCTGGAGCTGGAGCGCGGCGATCTTCTGCTCGGACTCTCGGATGGCATGGGCTCCGGCAGTGCCGCATGCAAAGAGAGTGAGATGGTGTTAGATCTAGTGGAACGCTTTTTGGAAGCCGGTTTTTCGGTGGAGACAGCGATCCGTATGATGAACTCGGCGATGGTGATGAAAGGGGAGAGCGATCTGTATTCGACCGTTGACCTGTGCATGGTGAACCTCTATGATGGGGCGGCGATTTTTACAAGATCGGAGCAGCGGGAAGCTTTATCAGGCACGGGCAGGAGGTGACAAGTTTTGCTCCGGATTCACTGCCGGTCGGCGTCGGGACAAACCCCGAGATCGAGCATAAAAAGATAACCCTGAAAACGGCGATTTTGTTGTCATGGTCACGGATGGTGTGTTAGAATATCTGCATGTACCAAATCCGGAAGAAACAATGCAGGAGATCATCGAGAGTATCAACACCAATCATCCGGGCATCCTGGCGAAAAAGATTTTGGAGCGGGTGCTTCTTTTTACAGGGGGAAAGGTTTCGGATGATATGACCATTCTTGCGACCTGCATCTGGGAGAAATAGATGACAAATGAACTTTTAAACGAATGGAAAAAGAAAAAATAGTGGAAGACGGGGACATAGTACTCGCAGGGGTATCCGGCGGTGCTGATTCCGTCTGCCTCCTGTTGATGCTGGAGCAGTTACAGAAAAAAACAGATTTTTTATTGGAAGCAGTCCATGTGGAACATGGCATCCGTGGGGAAGAGAGCCGGAAAGATGCAGCGTTTGTGAAAAACCTGTGTCAGGATCATGGGATCAGATGTCATATATTTTCAGTGGAAGTTCCTGTATTTGCGGAGAAACATGGTCTTGGCTGGAGGAAGCAGCGCGCATTTTAAGATATGACTGTTATAAGGAAGCGGCAGAAAGCGTAAAAAAGGAATTTCCGGAAAAGAAGATCAGGCTTGCGCTGGCGCATCATGCGGAGGATAACGCAGAAACGGTTTTGTTTCAGATGGTGCGCGGAAGCGGACTGGATGGGCTGTGTGGCATGAGCCGCCGCAGGATGAGGGGATTTACGAATTGATCCGTCCTCTGCTTGCGCAGCCGCGGGAAGAAATCGAGGCATTTTTAAAGGAATGCGGGCAGTCCTATTGTACGGATGAGACAAATCTGGATACAGAATACAGCAGAAACCGTATCCGGCATCAGGTGCTGCCGGAACTAAAGCAGATCAATGGGCAGGCGTGGCACATATCAACCAGAGTGCGGCGCTTCTGCAGGAAATGAGAGATTTTCTCAATGAGGAGGCAGAGCATATCCGGGAAATGTATGTGGTTGAAAAAAGCGATGGCATACAGCTTTATCCGGGCGTGTGGGAGGAGTGCCACGAAGTTGTGCAGCGGGAGGTTCTCCATAAGGCGGTCGGAAAGGTGGCAGGATCGAAAAAAGATATCACAAGAAAACATATAGAGAGCGTGAGAAACCTTTATTTTTCACAGGTTGGACGATATGTGGAACTGCCATATCAGGTGCTGGCAGAGCGCAATTATCATGGTATTTTGCTGAGAAAAGAGACGGAAAAAAAGAGGGCGGATAACACCTTTTTGATAGAGATACCAAAGGAGAGTCTGCAAAAAGTTTTTGATGGAGAGACACTGGAACTGGAAGTGCCGGGAGGCAGAGTAAGGTTTTGCGGACTCAGCCCGGAGGGAAAATCGGGGAAATTGATAAAAAATCATATACGAAATGGCTGAATTATGATAAAATCAAAGTTGGACTGCAAATCAGAACCAGAACCGCAGGAGATTATCTTACGGTGGATGACAGGGGACACACAAAGAAACTGAAAGAGTATTTTATTAATGAAAAAGTCCCAAAAGAGATGCGGGATACCATGCTGCTCCTGACGGAAGACTCTCATGTTGTATGGGCGGTCGGACAGCGGATCAGTGCAGATTATAAAATCGATGAAAATACAAAAAAGATATTAGAAGTACATTTTTTTGGAGGAAATTATCATGAAAGTAAAGAATATTAGAAAGTATCTGACAGAAGAACAGATCACAGAGCGCGTAAAAGCAATGGGAGAACAGATCAGCAAAGATTATGGCGGTGAGACCGTATATCTGATCTGCATTTTAAAGGGATCGATTTTCTTTACCTGTGAACTTGCTAAGCGGATCACCTCTCCGGTAGAGATCGATTTTATGTCTGTTTCCAGTTATGGTGCCGGCACAAGTTCCAGCGGTGTTGTCAAGATCGGAAAAGATCTTGATACTACAATTGAGGGAAAGAATGTCCTTGTGGTCGAGGACATCATTGATTCCGGAAGAACACTGAGTTATCTGCTTCAGAACCTGAAAACAAGAAATCCAAAGAGCCTGAAGTTATGCACACTGTTAGATAAACCGGACCGGCGCGTGTGTGATGTGAAGGTGGATTATGTCGGTTTTGAGATCCCGGATGAGTTTGTAGTAGGTTTTGGATTAGACCTTGACCAGCAGTACAGAAATTTGCCATACATTGGATGTGTGGAACTTGAGGACGAAGAATAAAGGAGAGCAGCTTTGAATAGTAGGAATAATAGTTACAGAGGCTTTGGGTTTTATCTGGTGCTCATTCTGATCGTAGTTGGTGTCTGGTATTTCCTGGATGGAAATACAACCACAAATTCTTATACAAGAGCAGCTTTTGAGAAAGACATCCAGTCAGGGGATGTAACAGCCATTGATATTGTGCAGAATCGTGAGATTCCGACCGGAAGTGTGAATCTTACATTCTCGGATTCCACACAGAAGGTGCTGATCGTGTCAGATGTAAATGAGATCGTATCTTATCTGCAGGATCAGGATATCACTTATTATACGATGGAGAATGTTCCGGCGGAGAGCTGGATCATGACACTGCTTCCATATCTGATCATATTCGGGGCAATGTTTATTTTCTTCATGATCATGACCAATCAGGCAGCGGCAAACGCGGGCGGCGGCAGCAGCAAGATGATGAATTTTGGTAAGAGCCGTGCAAAGCTGATGCAGCCGGATGCCAAAAAAGTGACATTTGCCAATGTCGCAGGTTTGAAAGAGGAAAAAGAGGAGTTGGAGGAGATCGTGGATTCCTTCGTGCGCCGCAGAAATATACCGCACTCGGTGCAAGAATCCCGAAGGGTGTCCTTTTAGTCGGACCTCCTGGAACCGGTAAAACATTGCTTGCAAAAGCAATTGCAGGGGAAGCGGGCGTACCGTTTTTCAGCATTTCTGGATCTGATTTCGTGGAGATGTTTGTCGGTGTCGGGGCATCCCGTGTCCGTGACCTTTTTGAGGAAGCGAAGAAAAATGCACCGTGTATCGTATTTATTGACGAGATCGATGCGGTGGCAAGACGCCGTGGAACCGGTATGGGCGGCGGTCATGACGAGCGCGAGCAGACGTTAAACCAGATGTTGGTTGAGATGGACGGTTTTGGTGTCAATGAGGGAATTATCGTCATGGCAGCGACAAACCGTGTGGATATTTTAGACCCGGCTATCATGCGACCGGGACGTTTTGACCGCAAAGTGTATGTCGGTCGTCCGGATATCGGCGGCAGAGAGGAGATCCTTGCCGTGCATGCTAAGAATAAACCGCTTGGCGATGATGTAGATTTAAAACAGATCGCACAGACAACCGCCGGGTTTACCGGAGCTGATCTGGAAAATCTTCTGAATGAGGCGGCGATCATCGCGGCAAAAGAAAACCGTGCGTACATCACACAGAATGATATTAAGAAATCCTTTGTAAAAGTGGGGATCGGAGCAGAGAAGAAGAGCCGTATCATTTCCGACAAGGAAAAACGGATCACTGCATTCCATGAAGCTGGTCATGCGATCTTATTCCATGTACTGCCGGATGTAGGACCTGTGTATTCTGTATCCATTATCCCTACCGGAGCAGGTGCAGCGGGATATACCATGCCACTCCCGGAAAAAGATGAGATGTTTAATACCAAGGGCAAGATGTTACAGGATATCACCGTTTCACTCGGAGGACGCGTGGCGGAGGAACTTGTCTTTGACGATATCACAACCGGTGCTTCCCAGGATATCAAACAGGCAACCAAGATGGCAAAAGCGATGGTGACACGCTATGGTATGTCTGAGAATGTCGGACTGATCTGCTATGATAATGATGATGATGAAGTGTTCATCGGAAGAGATCTGCACACACCAGAGGCTATGGGGAAGGTGTGGCAACTGCGATCGACCAGGAAGTAAAACGTATCATTGATGAGTGTTATGCCAAGGCAAGACAGATCATTACAGAAAACCGCAGTGTTTTAGATGCCTGCGCCAAACTTCTGCTGGAAAAAGAAAAAATCAGCCAGAAAGAGTTTGAAGCGCTCTTTGAAACGGATCATGTTGTTTTATAAAAGCATTTGCAAGAAATTTTGTTGATACAAGGATTTAACAGTAAATGATGGAAAAACAAAACCCTGCACGAAAAGAAACTATCTTTTGTGCAGGATTTTCTTTATTGTGCAAGTTGCGAAAAAATAACTGATGTAAAATTGCACAAAAATGAACTGCAAATTTTTGTGAACTTTATGCACACTTATTCGCACAATCATGATACTATAATAACCGTAAAACCCCCCAATACATTATATATAGTTTTTGCTATACCCCATAGTAAAAAATACCTTCTCCTAAGAGGACAGCTGATCGACAGGCTGTCCTTTTTACTATGCAAAAATGGAAGTTAATGAAATATTAAGACACTTTAAATGTGTAAGTGGTATATTGAATGTAGGTAACAATTTTTAAGGAAAAGAATGTAAGAGTGGATCGTATTGGATCGGTAATACAATGATTTAGGAGTTACATATTATGAAAAGAATCCGCCCGGATTATTACGATAAATTTACATGCATTGCAGATCAGTGCAGCATCACCTGCTGTCAGGAGTGGAAGATCGGCGTAGATGCAGATACAAACCGGAAATGGAAAAAGATTTTTCCACCAGAGGATGTCCTGCCACAGAAAAAGAATCTGAGTGCCTATACAACGAAAAAAGACGGCGGACGGGTGATAGAACTGACCGGAGAACACAAATGTCCTTTTTTAAATGAAAACAAGTTATGTAAACTTGTGACCGCATATGGAGATAACGTGTTATCGGAAACCTGCGCAGTATTTCCGAGGGAAGTACACCGTTTTAAGACGCATGAGGAAGAGACATTAATGCCCTGCTGTCCGGCAGTCATTGACCTGTTGCGGGAAGAGGAACCGCAGAGGATTTATGCCGGGGAAACCGCACGTTTTTATATCCGGGAAAAGCTGACAGAGTTATTTCTGGATGAGGACTATCGTGTGGAGGAATCCCTGCTCTGTGGATTTTATATCATAAGGGAACTTTTCGATAAGTGTGGGCAGGATGAAAAATTATCAGAGCTTGCCGAAGATTATTTTTCCACAGAAAATCAGCAGCAGCTTAGGAGGGCAATTGAGGAGATAGAGCGTGATCCATTTGCAACGATGGAGGAACGGAATGAGCTGTTACAGGATCTTGCCGTTAATTACCGGAAAGAGGGATTATACCGGAATTATCTGAACCCGGTCATTGAGAAAGCGGAAGATCTTTCGGGTTTGTTTGAAAATATAGGAAATCTGGCAGATGCGGCAGGACAGAGTGCAGACCTGGAAACTGAAATGGCAGACAGGATGCACGCATTTGAAAGTGAATTTCAGGCATACAACCCGCTGATGCGGAAATTCCTTATCAATGAGTTCAACGCAGACCTTTTGATGCCGGAAGGAGATCTGGAGAGTCTGCTGGTGCAATATCAGTGGATTGCAATGGAGTACAGTGTGATCAGACACAGCATTTTTCTGCGCTGGCTGTTGGATGGACAAAAAGAGATTGCATATGAGACGGTCAGAGATTATATTGTTATTATCTGCCGTATGACAGGTTATGATGAGGAAGATATCTACGAATATCTGGAGAACAGTTTTGAGGAGTTAGTCTGGGATTGGGGATATCTCGCATTGGTTGTTGGATAAAAATTCAGGCAATTGCGAAACTTTTCGTAATATTCATAACGTAAAATTGAGTTTCGCAAACGTTGCATAAATGATAACAGGAGAAGCTATGAGTCAGGAAAACCAGAATATACAGGAAGAACCGCACAAGAGACGTGTGCGGTACAAGGGAAAGTATCCGAGAAATTATAAGGAAAAATACAAGGAACTGAACCCGGAGAAGTATCAGGATACGATCGAGAAAGTGATCCGGAAAGGCAGTACACCGGCGGGAATGCATATTTCCATTATGGTGAGGGAGATCATCGATTTTCTGCAGATCAAACCTGGGCAGACCGGGTTTGACGCAACATTAGGTTATGGCGGACACACAAAAGCGATGCTGGAATGCTTAAAAGGGCAGGGACATATGTATGCGACAGATGTTGATCCCATCGAGTCTGCAAAGACAAAAAAAGCGTCTGGCGGATGCCGGGTTTGGGGAAGACATTCTGACTATCAGGCTGCAGAATTTCTGCACGATCGATGAGATCGCAAAAGAAGCCGGAGGATTTGATTTTGTGCTGGCTGATCTTGGAGTGTCGTCCATGCAGATTGATAACCCGGACCGCGGATTTTCATTTAAAGTGGACGGACCATTGGATCTCAGGCTGAATCCGGAAAAGGGAATCAGTGCAGCGGAACGTCTGGCACAGATCGACGAGGGCGAACTTGCAGGCATGCTCTGGGAAAATTCCGATGAACCATATGCAGAGGAACTGGCACATGCGATTGTGACTGAGCGGAAACATGGAAAGCCGATCGACACAACAACGAGGCTTCGTGAGGTGATCGAGGAGACTTTAAGTTTTCTTCCGGAGAAGGAGAAAAAGGATACGGTTAAGAAAACCTGTCAGAGAACATTTCAGGCGCTCCGCATTGACGTGAACAACGAGTTTGAAGTGTTATACGAATTTATGGAAAAATTGCCGGGTGCCTTGAAACCGGGTGGAAGAGCAGCAATCTTAACATTTCACTCCGGGGAAGATAAACTTGTAAAAAAAGCGTTAAAACAGGGATACAAAGAAGGTATTTATTCTGAGATCGCAAATGATGTTGTGAGACCATCCGCAGAGGAATGTGCGCAGAACGGAAGAGCGAGATCTACGAAGATGCGCTGGGCAGTCCGGGCAGAGTAAAATCAGGTATCCGGGCAGGAGAAGGAATCAAGGAAGCTTATTGTTACTGGAACGGGGTATGAGAAAAAGTAACGCCGGAAGGGGGAAACGGATATGAGAATATCACATATTGCAATGTATGTACGGGATCTGGAAGTGGTAAAGGAGTTTTACATCCGCTTTTTTGGGGCAAAAGCGGGAGAACTATATCATAATCCAAAAACAGGACTGAAAAGCTATTTTCTGTCGTTTGATGAGGGAACAAGGCTGGAACTGATGAATCTGCCGGAAATGCAGGATCAGAAGAAAGTGTTGGTGCGGATGGGCTATATCCATATCGCAATTTCAGTGGGAAGCAGAGAGAAAGTGGATGCTATCACCGAAAAACTGTATGAGGCAGGTTACGATGTTTTAAGTGGTCCGCGTATCACCGGGGATGGCTATTACGAGAGCACTGTGTTAGGACCGGAAGATAACCAGATCGAGATTACGGAGTAAAGACAAAATAGACAATTGCGAAACTTATAGAATCGCAATTGTCTATTTTTATGATTCCTTTTTTACGAGTACCATGGCAGAAATTGGTTCCACGGAAACAGAACCGGAAACGGTTGTCAGTGCTTCGGTTCCGGCATGATCAGCGTTGACACATACATCCCATGCACCATCTGGCAGTGTGACAGATGTCTCTGTACTGTTTGGATTGAAGATCACAAAAATGCCGTCGGACGTTTCCCCATTCACGCCGCCGTTGATCCGGAATGCAAGCACATTTTCGTCGAGACCGTCCACGGAAGTGATGTTTGCGTGGACATCAGCTGCATTGGTAAGGCGAAGCGCCGCATGGGCTTTGCGGAAGGCAATCAGTCCTTTGTAATAGTTATAAACATTCTGATAAGCCTCATCTTCTAACGTATCCCATTTGATACTGTTGACAGAATCCGGGGAATTGTAGCTGTTTTCCACAAAATCACCGGAGGCATCGATTTTGGTGCGGAGCATTTCTTCGCCTGCCTGCAGGAATGGAATGCCCTGTGCGGTCATGTAAATGACGGCAGAGAGATTGTTCATGCGGATACGGTCCTCTTCTGAGACACCTGGCGTTGATCGTGAGATGCGGTCTAACAGTGTCATATTGTCGTGACAGGAGGCGTAGTTAATGCTCTGAGCCGGTGTGGTACACCAGTCACCTGCCTGACCTAAAAAGCAGCCTTTGACGGTATCGGCAAGATCAGCGGCTCCCGAGACATAACCTTTCCTTGTGGTGTAAAAGACGTGGCCTTTCAAAGCATCGCGGAGCGTATCGCTGAAAAATGCAAATCCCGGAACATCGGTGGAATTTGGCTGCGTGGTCATTTTATAGCCGTCTTTGGTCACAGCGGTATCCATGGTCCATCCCTCTCCATAGAAAATGACATCCGGATGGGTTTTGTGAACTTCTGTGACGACCTCGTTGATCGTTTCGGTGTCGATCAGTCCGACAAGGTCAAAACGGAAACCGTCGATGTGGTATTCATCTGCCCAGTATTTGACTGAGTCTACAATATATTTTCTCACCATGGAACGCTCGGAGGCGGTGTCATTTCCACAGTCGGAGCCGTTGGAGTATTTTCCATCCGCATCCACACGGGAAAAATAGCCCGGTACGATCTGATTTACACAGAAATCTGACGCATTGTATACATGATTGTAAACCACGTCCATGATCACACTGATCTGGTTGTCGTGAAGTGTTTTTACCATCTGTTTCATCTTGGAAACACGGACGGCACCGTTGTAAGGATCGGTGGAATAGGAACCTTCCGGGACATTATAATTTTCCGGGTCATAACCCCAGTTGAACTGCGGTTTGTCTGACTTTGTCTCGTCGACAGAGGCGTAATCATAAACCGGGAGCAGATGCAGATGGGGGATGCCAAGATCCTTCATGTGGTCTAAGCCGGTTGGAATGCCGGAAGCAGTTGTTGTTCCTGTTTCGGTAAGACCTAAAAATTTTCCGGTGTATATGTGGCACCTAAGTCACTGCCGGAGTAAGTAAATTCTTTTTCAAATTTTTCTGTAGAATAAATATTTGGCATAATAATTAGATACTCATTCCCTTCAAATAAAATCATATAACGTTTGGTTTCGATTGGCATATTTTTATAACATGAACTGGTTTTGGTGAAAGTGTAACATAATTAAAAAAATAAATATATTTTAGCTATAATTAAAAAAATACGAAAAAAAACGAAAAAATTAGCGGAAAATCATCGGCAAAGATACTTTTGTGTTATAATTATAAGGATTTTTTGAAGGGAGCCAAATACCATGGCAAAAGAACATTCAGTATATGAATTAAATCGTATTCAACAATACATTATGCAGATGCGGCCGGTTTTGAAGAAGGAGGCGCTGTTTTCGGATGGAACAAAAGATTACCGCGATCCGACGGAACCGGAGGCAGGAGAAAAGGTGACGATCCGTTTCCGCACCGGAAAGAATAACGTGGATATCGTCTGGCTTTGCACAGATTGCAAACATTATAAAATGAAAAAAACAGAAAGTGATCGTGAATTTGACTATTATGCGGTTGAGCTGACAATGGAGAGGAGCCGTTTTACTATTATTTCGAGGTGGCTTCCGGTCTGCTGCATGTCTTTTTTGACCGTTATGGTGTGAGCAAGGAGCGGCGGGATGCTTACCGGTTCTGCATCATTCCGGGATTTTCCACACCGGAGTGGTCAAAGGGAGCCGTCATGTACCAGATCCTTGTGGATCGTTTTTACAATGGTGATCCGGCTAACGATGTATTGACGGATGAGTACTATTATATCCAGACACCGAGTAAAAAATGGAGGACTGGAATCAGTGTCCGTCCGATTTTTCTGTTGGAGAGTTTTACGGCGGAGATTTAGAGGGCGTGAGACAGAAGTTAAATTACTTACAGAATCTTGGCGTGGAAGTCATTTACTTTAACCCGCTTTTTGTGTCACCATCCAATCACAAATATGATATTCAGGACTATGACCATATCGATCCACATTATGGAAAAATTGTGGTCGATGAGGGGGAACTTTTACAATCCGGGACAACGGATAACAGCAGGGCAACGCGTTATGTAAACCGTGTGACAAATTTAAAAAATTTAGAGGCAAGTAATGCTTTTTTTGCGGAGCTGGTCAGAGAGATTCATGCCAGAGGAATGAAAGTTATTTTAGACGGTGTGTTTAACCACTGCGGTTCGTTCAATAAATGGTTAGACAGGGAAAGAATCTATCACGCAAACGGAGGTTACGAGGACGGTGCATTTTTGTCGAAAGAGAGCCCTTACCGCAGTTTCTTCGGTTTCCGGGATGAAAACGGCTGGCCGGATAACACCTCTTATGAGGGGTGGTGGGATTATGACACGCTGCCAAAATTAAATTATGAAGGCTCGGAAGAGTTGTATGATTATATTCTTGGCATCGCAGCAAAATGGGTGTCAGCACCATATTATGTAGATGGCTGGCGTCTGGATGTTGCGGCGGATTTAGGTCATTCCTCAGAGTTCAATCATAAATTTTGGAGGGATTTCGAAAAGCAGTTAAGACAGCCAACCCGGAAGCGCTTATTCTGGCGGAGCATTATGGCGACCCAAAAGACTGGCTAGAAAAAGGTGACCAGTGGGATACAGTCATGAATTACGATGCCTTTATGGAACCTTTGACATGGTTTCTGACAGGAATGGAAAAACACAGTGACGAGTATATCCCGGAGAAAAAGGGAAAGGTGGATGATTTTGCGGGAACTATGCGCCACTTTATGGCAAGTTTCCAGACATCCCAGTTACAGTGTGCGATGAATGAATTATCCAACCACGATCATTCGAGATTCCTGACAAGAACCAACAGAACAGCAGGGCGTGTGGGAACCCATGGGCCGGAAGCCGCAGAGTATGGCGTCAACTTTGGGATTTTCCGGGAAGCAGTTGTTGTTCAGATGACATGGCCGGGCGCACCGACGGTTTATTATGGGGATGAAGCAGGCGTGTGTGGATTCACCGATCCTGACAACCGCCGGACTTATCCGTGGGGAAAAGAAGACGTGGTGCTTGTGGATTTTCACCGGGATATGATCCGTATCCACAAGGAGAATGAAGCCTTACGCACCGGTTCCTTAAAGCTTTTGCAAGGAGAAAAGGACATATTGTGTTACGGCAGGTTTAACCGGACACAGCAATTTGTTGTGATCCTGAATAATAGCGATGAGAAGAAGGAGATCACAAAGGAAGTATGGAGTATCGGTATTCCAAAAAATTGTAAGATGGAGCGTCTGATCATCACCACGGAGGCTGGCTATTCGCTCATGCCGAAAGAATATGAAGTGGAAGATGGAAGGATCACCGTCACGCTGCTGCCTCATTCGGCTGCGGTGCTGAAATATAAAGTGTAAAAAATATAAAATCTTATCTTGCACAATGAAAAATGATATGTTATAATCAATCCTTGTCAGGACATTTGTGCTGACAAGAATGGGCAGATTCCCGAGTGGCCAAAGGGGACAGACTGTAAATCTGCTGC
>ENA-OQER01000923-OQER01000923.1-human-gut-metagenome-genome-assembly--contig:-NODE-923-length-15413-cov-8.316106_pt1 | contig 15413 bp, 18 predicted proteins | sample MGYA00242797_ERZ504639 | MGnify/ENA primary metagenome ERZ504639 (study PRJEB26092, sample SAMD00036306) | human gut metagenome | host: Homo sapiens | study: EMG produced TPA metagenomics assembly of...
ATAAAGTAATTACTTACAATTTGTAACCATATAAAAGGTAACTATCGCGAAAAAAACTGAATACTGAATACTGAATACCTCTTGGGCATCATACGCCCGGGTATAATGGCAGCATTTGGGGAAGATAGTACTAGTTTCTCCACTCCGTATAGGTTGTCCTACATGGAGTGGAGAATTTCGTATCGTGTGGAGTATCTTCTATGTCATGACCAGATCCAGGTCCTTTGTGAGTTTTTTCATCGCAGGGTTCTTCTCCATAAGAAGTTCCAGAACTTCATTCTTGGTCAGAACCTTGCCTACCTCTTCCTGGTCGGCAAGGCGGTAGCTGATGCTCAGTTCGCTGTTGTGAAGACCTAAGACGAAAGTCTTGAGAATGCGGTTCTTGATGTTCAAACGTCGTCTAGTAAGAGCTGGTTGTTGATGATAACCTCTATCTGCGGATAGTTGGTTATCTTCGGTACGATACTCTTCATTCGGTTGGCTAAGCCTATGAAATCCAGCTTATTCTGCATTCTCATGCACATACTGAACCATGTTGCTTCCACCTGCTCCTGGGTGAACTCGTTCTGGTCGCCCGTGATGGTCGCTTTTTCCTCATTGGTATCATCATACGGACTGTGCAGGCGGCGCTGGTTCTCCTCCTTCTTCTTCAGGTTAGAGAAGGTCATGCCTATGCCTCCCAGCTTGATATTCTTGAGTCGTGGCTTGTGAGGCGATGCAGCATCAGTAGCAGCTCCGGCAGCGGCTGAGCCTTCTGGAGAGGCAGATGCGGCTGCGGTGGCAGATGCAGAATAAGATGCAGCATTGGAGGCTGCAGAAGCGGCTGTCGGTGCCCCTGACGAAGGCACAGCAGTAGCAGAAGCAGCAGACGCTCCCGGCTGTGATGACCGGTTTTCGCTGCTGCCAGAAGCTCAGAACCTGCACCCTGAGAGGCAAGCTTAGACTGAGCCAGGAGTTTCTGAAACAGGGATTTTAATCTATTGGGCGTACGCCCCGCACTAGGCACATCCTGATCCTCGGGCTGCGTAATCTGGCCTATCTGTATCAGGGTGAGCTCTACCAGTAATCGCTTGTTGCTGCTGGCGCGGTAATGGATATCGCACTGGTTCATCAGTTCCAGCGCCTTATATAAGAAAGGTGTAGGTGCCTTCTGGGCCTGAGCCTGGAACTTGGCTTTCTGGTCGTCGCTGGTCTCGAGCAGAGGCAGGGTCTGAGGATCCTTCGCCATCATCACATTGCGCACATGCTGGGCAAGCCCCTGTATCATGTTGCCGCCATCGAAACCGCGGCTCAGAATGCGTCGAGTGTTACCATCATCTCGGCTACCTTATTCTCCAAAGCCAGGTCTACCAGACGGAAATAGTTGTCGCTGTCGAGCACGTTCAGGTCCTCGATTACCTTCTGGTAAGTGATGTTGCCCATGCAGAAGCTGGCAGCCTGGTCGAAGATAGAGAGGGCATCGCGCATACCTCCGTCAGCCTTTTCGGCTATCACGGCGAGCGCCTGCTCTTCATATTGTATGCCTTCCTTCTCAGCACCATCTTCAGGTGGTTGATGGTATTGGCTACCGTCATTCGCTCGAAGTCGTAAATCTGGCATCGGCTCAGGATGGTAGGCAGAATCTTATGCTTCTCGGTAGTGGCGAGGATGAAGATGACATGCTGAGGTGGCTCTTCCAGCGTCTTGAGAAAGGCGTTGAAGGCAGCTGTAGAGAGCATGTGGACCTCATCGATGATAAACACTTTATACTTGCCCACCTGAGGCGGAATGCGGGTCTGCTCCATCAGAACCTTAATCTGGTCAACACCGTTGTTGCTGGCGGCATCCAGCTCGAAGATGTTGTAGGAACGCTGCTCATTGAAGGCACGGCAGCTCTCACATTCGTTGCATGCCTCGCCGTCTTCACGAGGGTGCTCGCAGTTGATTGCCTTCGCAAAAATGCGGGCACAAGTGGTTTTGCCCACACCTCTCGGACCGCAGAAAAGATAGGCGTGCGCCAGCTTGCCGCTCTTCACTGCATTCTTCAAAGTGGTGGTCAATGCACTCTGTCCGACAACCGAATCGAAGGTCATCGGACGGTACTTTCTTGCAGAAACTATATACTCTTCCATTATTTTTTCTTAATTGATGATGCAAAGATAACAAAAAAAATATTATCTTTGCAAACAAATTCGGAAGAAATGAGTAAAAAACTTGGTATTATATGGAATTATCTCGCTCATTATAAGTATCTTATAGTGATTGTAGCGGGTGTTCTGGTAGTTGGTGTAGTTGACGACAACAGTGTAAGACAGCACATTAAGTACCAGATAGAGATAGCTACGCTCCGTTCGGAGATAGAAAAGTATCGTGAGCAGTATGAAAACGACAAGCATACCCTGCGCGATATGCAGCATGGTGCGCGGGCATTTGAGAAGATAGCCCGCCAGCGTTATTTCATGAAGACTGATGATGAAGACATCTTTGTATTGAGTTCGGATATTCCGGAAAAAACTAACGAACAAGATGAAAATGAAACAATTGAGTAAACTGGAAAGTGCTATTTTCTTGCTGGGCGGCGTGCTGATGGTTGTCGGTGCGGCTTGCTTCGCATTTGGTTTTTCACATCCGCAGCTGGTGCAGGTAACGAGCTGGGGGTTCCTGCTGGGCACCATACTCTTCAGTGTAATGCAGGCGATGCAGTTCTATGAGGGACCTTCGCTGGTTATCCACCGCCTGAAGCGCATGCAGTATGTAGCAGACATCTTTTTCGTGCTCTCAGGCATCTCGATGGTAGATACGGTGTATGCTTTCTTGCGCCGCTGGTTTGAGAATTATGAGACCTATATCACCTATTTCTATAATAAGTGGGTAGTCTTCCTCCTCATCGCAGCCCTGCTGGAACTGTATACCACGCATCGCATCTCTCATGAACTGAAGAAGGAAAACAATCAGTAATATAGAAAGGACGAGTAAAAAGCTTTCGGTGGCCAATAGGAGTGCAAACAAAACATAAATCTTGTAAGAATGAATTAAATTGCAGCAATTTATTTCGTCAGTTCAAATTAAGATTGTACTTTTGTTCACCGAAAGTGATATAGATAGCTTATGAATAGAATATTTTACGCATTCATTGCCTTGATGGCACTTGCATCTTGTGCCAACAGTTACGAAATCTCGGGTACTTCTAACGTAAGTACTCTGGACGGACGCATGCTGTACCTTAAGATACTGGAAAACAACGATTTCAAGAACGTGGATTCTTGCGATGTAGTGCACGGACAGTTCCATTTTCAGGGTTCTGTCGACTCTATGAAGATGGCGAATATCTTCATGGATGATGACCCTGTGCTGCCGCTGGTGCTGGAGAGTGGAAGCATTACGGTGAAGCTCGATGATACACAGCAGGTGGTAAGCGGTACGCCTATGAACGATAAACTCTTCGGATTCTTCAAGAAATACCAGCAGATTCAGAATCAGTTGCGCGAACTGGTGCACAAGCACGACCAGGCTATCATGAACGGTAGCGATATGGTGGCTGTCAACAAGCGGCTGAACGAGGAATCCATCCGCCTCTCTGAGCAGGAAGACAAGCTCATCACTTCGTTTGTTACCGACAACTTCAACAATGTGCTGGGACCGGGCGTCTTCTTCCTCGTTACAATGGGTAACCAGTATCCGATGCTCTCTCCTTGGATTGAGGATATCATGAGCAAGGCTACCGACTATTTCAAGAATGATCCTTATGTAAAGGACTATTATAAGAAAGCTCAAGAGAATCAGGAGATTATGAACGGTACACGAGATGCGCAGAGCGGCATGCTGCCAGAGATGGAAGCGGCTCCACAGGTAAATCCTGATGCGGCTCCGGCACCTACAGCCAACGAACTGGCTGCGCCTACGATTCCTGAAAAACAGGAAGGTCAGGAATAGAAACAGACTCTTTCAAGGTCTTGGGCATTAACATCTTGTAAAACTCTTCATTTTATAAGTTTAGTAATATGAAATTAATCAAGAATGGAACCATTATAAATGAGGGTCGCTCTTTTGTGGGCGACCTCTTGTTGGATGGTGAATTTATCAAGGAGATATATGAAGGCGAGGCACCCCGTGGCAATTACGATGAATCATCGATGCCTCGGGGTGTTTTGTTTTGCCGGGTGTGATTGATGATCATGTTCACTTCCGTGAGCCGGGACTTACGCAGAAGGCTGACATCGAGAGCGAAAGCCGCGCTGCTGCCTTTGGTGGTGTAACCAGCTATTTCGAGATGCCTAACACGGTACCTCAGACTACCACTCTGGAGGCTTGGCAGGCGAAGCGGCAGCTGGGCGCTGAGAAGAGTCATGTGAACTACAGTTTCTTCTTTGGTGCTACCAATGGTAATGTAAATGATCTTGATCAGCTCGATACGCATCGTGTACCGGGCGTCAAGCTCTTTATGGGCTCCAGTACGGGCAATATGCTGGTGGATAAATATGAGGCGCTGCAGGCTATCTTCAAGAAGGCGAAAGAGCTGGATTTGCCGGTGATGACCCACTGTGAGGATACCGAAATCATTAACCGCAACATGCAGCTGGCTAAGCAGAAATGGGGTGAGGACCCTGCCGTAGAACATCATCCGGAAATACGCAGCGAGGAGGCTTGCTATGAAAGCAGCCGTCTGGCGGTGCAGCTGGCTAAGGAAAGCGGGGCGCATCTCCATATCGCCCACGTTACTACGGCTAAGGAATTGGAGTTCTTTGGTAAGGATGAAAATATTACAGGCGAGGCTGTTGTGGCTCATCTCATGTTCTCGGATAAAGATTACGCTGTGAAGGGCGCACGCATCAAATGCAACCCTGCAGTAAAGACCGATGCTGACCGCGAAGCTTTGCGTAAGGCGCTGGGTAATGGTAAGATAACTGTAGTAGGTACCGATCATGCTCCTCATCAGTTGAAGGATAAACTGGGCGGTTGTGCCAAGGCTGCATCAGGTATGCCAATGGTACAGTTCTCACTGGTAAGCATGCTGAAACTTGTTGACGAAAAGGTAATCAGTATCGAGCGCCTGGTAGAACTGATGTGCCATAATCCAGCCCGTCTGTTCCATATCAGTCAGCGCGGCTTCCTGCGTCCGGGTTATAAGGCAGATGTCGTTGTGGTGCGCAAGGGAGAGCCTTGGAAGGTGACCGCAGAGGTGATTCAGAGCAAGTGTAAATGGAGCCTGTAGAGGGTGATGAGTTTGCATGGAAAGTGGAACAGACTTTCTGTAACGGTCGTCTTATCTACGACAAAGGCGTGTTTGATGCCGCTTGCAGAGGAGAGGAACTGGAGTTCAGAAACAATTCCTGAAAAAGGGAAATCTTACGGGGATTTTAAAATAAAATATCGTATCGGATGCGAAGAATAGTATACAATATAAGCGAAATTGAGCCATATATCAACTGGCTATACTTTTATCATGCCTGGGGATTGAGCGGCAAACCTCGAGAGGAAAAGGAAAAACTGAAGGCAGAGGCGCTTGATATGCTCCATTCATGGGAAGACGAATATCATACCTATGCCGTCTTCGGACTCTTCGAGGCGAACAGCGAGGGGGATGATATCTGGCTGGAAGGGCAGAAAGTCCGCTTCCCGATGCTCCGTCAGCAGCATCCGGCAGCTCAGGGAGAACCCAATCTCTGTCTGGCTGATTTCATCCGTCCTCTGGGCAGTGGAATAACAGACCGGCTGGGTATCTTCTGCACGACGGTAGATGGCGGTCTGGAGAAGAAATATCGCTCGGACGACTACCTCAATATGATGGCACAGACACTCTGCGACCGGTTGGCAGAAGCCACGGCAGAGAAGTTGCACGAAGAGGTGAGACGCAGCATCTGGGGCTATGCTCCCGACGAGCAGCTGAGCATCGAAGACCAGCATCTGGAGCGCTATCAGGCATCCGTCCGGCTATAGGATATCCTTCGCTGCCCGATACCAGTGCCAACTTCATCATCGACCAGCTCATCGATATGAGTCAGGTGGCATCCGGCTCACCACAAGCGGAATGATGACGCCTCATGCCAGTGTATCGGGGCTGATGTTTGCACATCCCAAGTCGCGGTATTTCGAACTGGGACGGATAGGAGACGACCAGCTTCGCGACTATGCACAGCGCAGAGGAGTGCCCGTGCAGGCAATGAAAACGTATCTTCAATCAAGTTTGATCAAGAATGATAGCAAGAATATTGATACCCGTAGTGTATTCACCCTGTTGCCGTATCTGTGGATATATAAAAGGTATGGCAAGTTACGGCTGAAGAGTCTCTGGCAGCGGGTGCTCTTCTGGTTGCCGGCTTTTGTGGTTATCGCCTACAGCGCGTATATCACGATGCTGCCCAACTTCCTGCCACGCAATCCGGTGCTCATCGACATCTGGTTTATGATGATGGCAGTATGTGCGGTTCCGCAGTTTGTCTTCAGCCTGTTCAGTGTCTTCGGTTGGTGCTGTATGCGGCTCCTTCACGGCCATCGCAACTGGGGCAAGCTCCTCGGACTGGTAGTGGGAGCGGTGGCGTTCTTCTGTTTTATCTACGGATTTACCGAAGGTTTTCCTAAGATGCAGGTCAAGCGTATCACCATCTATGTACCTAATCTGCCGAAGTCTTTCGAGGGCTATCGCATCGTTCAGTTCAGCGATATCCATCTCGGGTCATACTATGGCTGGCGTGGTCATCTGCCTCAGCGCGATATCGACAGCATTAATGCCGAAAAACCTGATCTGATTTGCTTTACGGGTGATTTACAGAATGTTACGCCCGATGAACTGCCTGAGTATCAGGCGCTGCTCAGCAGTCTGAAAGCCAGAGATGGCGTGATGAGTGTGCTGGGCAATCACGATTACACCTATTATATGGATGTAGATGATGAGCAGGAGATAGCTGCGCTCGAGAAGCGGATGCAGGACTTCCAGCGGAGTTGCGGATGGCGCCTGCTGATGAATGAGCATGTGACGGTGCATAGAGGCGCTGACAGTATCTATGTAGCTGGTACAGAGAACTATGACAAACCAAAGCGAACCAACGTAAGGAAGGCGCTGTATGGCATCAGACCAGGCTCTTTCGTGCTGATGCTGCAGCATATTCCGAAGCAATGGCGCGAGACCTGGCCTTCTACTATTAATAAGGAGAAGGATGAGGATGGCGATGTGATAGGACCTGACAGGAAGGATTCGCTGGTTGTAGCACCGCAGCTTACATTGAGCGGTCATACGCATGCGGGGCAGATCAGTATCCTGGGCTTGCGTCCGTCGATGTTTACTCCCTATGATTACGGCCTCTTCGAGGAGGAGGGTTGCCAGCTCTATACCACATCGGGTCTGGGCGGTACCGTTCCAATCCGCATAGGGGCTACGGCAGAAATCGTGGTCATCACACTCAAAAGAAAATGAGGAGTGTTGAATGTTAAATGTTGAGTGTTAAATTATTCATTCTTAAATAAAAAATGAAGTACTTATATCGTCTGTATCAGCTTGTGATATGCTTGCCTATCCTGTTGGTAGCTAGTGTTTTAACCAGTCTATCTACCGTTTTGGGATGTATGCTGGGCAATGGCCATTTCTGGGGCTATTATCCCGGCAAGTATTGGTCCTGGCTTTGGGTCCGCATCCTCCTCCTGCCTGTAAAGGTGGAGGGACGTGAGCATCTCAAGAAGAACCAGAGTTATGTTTTCGTGGCCAATCATCAGGGCGCTTTCGATATTTTCCTGATATACGGTTTCCTGGGCAGAAACTTCAAGTGGATGATGAAGAAGGGCTTGCGCAAAGTACCTCTCATCGGTATCGCCTGTGAGTATGCGCACCACATCTTTGTAGACAAGAGCGGACCTTCTAAGATCCGTGCTTCTTATGACCGTGCTCGCGAGGTGCTTAAAGAGGGCATGTCGCTGGTGGTATTCCCAGAGGTGCCCGTTCGTTTACGGGGCACATGGGCGTGTTCCGCCGCGGTGCTTTCATGCTTGCCGATGAACTGCAGTTGCCGGTATGTCCGCTTACCATCAATGGTAGTTTTGATGTGAAGCCTCGCATGAAGGACATCTACTGGGCTTTCTGGCATCCTCTGAAGCTCACCATCCATGAGCCTATCGAGCCGATAGGCAAGGGAGCTGACAATATCAAGAACCTGATGAACAAGAGCTATGAGGCGATCATGAACGGACTTGACAAGAAATATCAGGGTTTTGTAGAGAATCCGGACCAATAATTTCGGGTTTTTGCTTGTTATTTCAAAAATAAGTTGTAATTTTGCATCTGTATTACATTATATAGAATCAGAATCATTAAAATTAGAAGAAGTTATGAGTGATAGCATAGTAATCATTCCTACATATAATGAGAAGGAAAACATCGAGAAAATCATCCGTGCTGTCTTCGGTCTCGAAAAGCAGTTTGATATCCTCGTTATCGATGACGGAAGTCCTGACGGTACTGCTGCCATTGTTAAGGGCTTGATGGCTAATGAGTTTGCCGGTCGTCTGCATATCCTGGAGCGTTCGGGTAAACTCGGTTTGGGTACCGCCTATATCATGGGCTTCAAATGGTCATTGAAGCAGGGCTATGACTTCATCTTCGAGATGGATGCCGACTTCAGTCATGATCCTAATGATTTGCCTCGTCTCTATGCGGCAACTCACGATGAGGGGTATGATGTGGCTGTAGGCTCAAGATATATTTCGGGTGTGAACGTGGTCAACTGGCCTATCGGACGCGTATTGATGAGCTATTTCGCTTCTAAATACGTACGTATCGTAACAGGATTTAAGGTGAATGATACCACAGCTGGATTCGTCTGCTACCGACGTAAGGTGTTGGAAATCATAGATTTGGATGCTATCCGCTTCAAGGGCTATGCTTTCCAGATAGAGATGAAATATACGGCTCATCGCATTGGTTTCAAAATCAAGGAGGTGCCTGTCATCTTTGTCAACCGTCGTGAAGGTGTGAGCAAGATGAGTGGTGGCATCTTTGGTGAGGCTTTCTTTGGCGTGATGCGACTGCGCCTGGATGGCTGGTTCAAGAAATATCCGAAGAAGGATTAATACTCTGTAATCACTATTCAGTAATCAGTAATCACTAATCAGTACTTGGATGGAAATCCAAAAGATAGAAAAAACATACGGGCGTTCGCCACAGGCGGATGCCCTCTTTGATTTGATGGGGAAGAAGTCGGTTCATTCCATTTTTCTCCAGGGTTTGCTGTGCTCTTCGGCTCCGATGTTCTTTGCTTCTCTGCAGGGGAAGATGAGGCGTTCGGTACTCTTCGTACTGGATGATGCCGATGAAGCAGGCTATTTTTATCACGATCTCACTCAGATGATGGGGCAGGAGAAGGTCTTCTTCTTTCCTTCCAGCTATCGGCGTGCCGTGAAATACGGGCAGCGTGATGCAGCGAACGAAATCCTACGTACAGAGGTGCTGGCGCGCCTCTCTTCGGGAGGACATTTCCTGGTAGTCACTTATCCCGATGCACTGGCAGAACTCGTTGTGGCTAAGCAGAATCTGGATGAACGGATTCTGAAACTGACTGTAGGCCAGCAGATTGCTCAGACCGATGTGGTTCATACCCTGCGCGATTTCGAACTCAAAGAAACCGATTATGTTTATGAACCGGGCCAGTTTGCCGTGCGTGGAAGCATCCTCGATGTCTATTCCTACAGCTGCGAATATCCGTTCCGTATCGACTTCTTCGGCGATGAGATTGACACTATCCGTACCTTTGATGTTGAGACCCAGCTCTCGCAGGCGAAGCGCACAGAGATAGAAATCGTGCCCGAACTCGCCCATATCGAGAGCAACAAGCAGTGTTTCCTCAATTTTCTCTCCGAAAGTACGCCAGTCGTTGCGAAAGACCTTTCTTTCGTTTGCGACCGCATTGGTCAGATCTATACCGAAGGCTTCTCATCGCAGAGCCTTACCGAGCAGCTGGAGGGGGCTACTGAGGTAGAGGCTGAGCGCATCAGACATGACATGAAGACCGAGCTCAATCTCGTTTCTCCGCTCGATTTCAAGAAGGCAGTAGCGGCTCATCTCCGTATCGAGTTCGGCAAGGTCGCTCCGTCAGAGAGTTCGGCTGTGATACCTTTCAATATCGCTCCACAGCCTCTTTTCCATAAGAATTTCAATTTGCTTTGTCAAACTCTGGAGGATTTCCTGCTCCAGGGTTACACCTTATATATATTGGCAGATAGCCAGAAGCAGCAACAGCGCCTGAAGGATATCTTTGAAAGCGAAGAGCTGAAGCGCTACGCCATCCGTTTTACACCGGTAGACAAGACGCTTCATGAAGGCTTTACTGACCATGACAAGAAGTGCTGTTTCTTTACCGATCATCAGATTTTTGACCGTTTTCATAAATATAACCTGCGCTCAGATAAAGCGAGAGCCGGCAAGATGGCACTCACCATGAAGGAACTGCAGGAGATGGAAGTGGGAGATTTTATCGTGCATGTAGACTTCGGTATCGGCAAGTTCGGCGGTCTGGTTAGGATTCCTGCGGGCAACAGCTATCAGGAAATGATCCGCATCGTCTATACGAACAATGACAAGGTGGATGTTTCTATCCACTCGCTTTATAAAATCAGCAAATATCGCCGCAGCGATACCGGTACTCCGCCTCGCCTGTCTACACTGGGTACAGGTGCCTGGGATAAACTCAAGGACAAAGCTAAGAAGCGAATCAAGGACATTGCGCGCGACCTGATCAAACTCTATGCCCAGCGCCGACGGGAGAAGGGATTCGCCTTCAGTGCCGACAATTATCTGCAGCATACGCTGGAGGCTTCCTTCCTGTATGAAGATACGCCAGACCAGAATAAGGCTACTCAGGAGGTGAAGAAGGATATGGAGAGCGGCAGACCGATGGACCGTCTGGTTTGTGGCGATGTGGGCTTCGGCAAGACTGAGGTTGCCATCCGTGCAGCCTTCAAGGCAGCGTGCGACAGCAAGCAGGTTGCGGTGCTGGTGCCTACTACCGTTCTGGCTTTCCAGCACTATCAGACTTTCAAAAAGCGTCTGGAAGGCATGCCTGTAAGGGTAGACTATCTCAGTAGAGCCCGTACAACGAAGGAAACCAGAGAGGTGCTTGACGCCCTGAAAGAGGGTAAGATTGATATCCTCATAGGTACGCATAAGCTGATATCAAAGACCGTGAAATGGCATGACCTGGGACTGCTCGTCATCGATGAAGAGCAGAAGTTCGGTGTGTCTACCAAAGAGAAACTCCGTCAGCTCAAGGTAAATGTCGATACACTCACGATGAGTGCCACTCCGATTCCGCGAACCCTCCAGTTCTCTCTGATGGCGCCCGGGATATGAGTATCATGCGCACTCCGCCACCTAACCGTTATCCGATTCATACCGAACTGGTAACGTTTAGTAGTGAAGTTATCTGCGATGCTATCAATTTCGAGATGAGCCGAAACGGACAGGTTTATTTCGTATGCGACAGAATATCCAAGCTTCCGGAACTTAAGATGCTCATCGAGAAGCATATTCCAGACTGTAGGGTAGCAATCGGTCACGGACAGATGAAGCCTGAGGATTTGGAGAAAATCATCATGGGCTTTATCAATTACGATTATGATGTACTGCTTTCTACCACTATTGTAGAGAACGGTATCGACATTTCCAATGCCAATACGATTATCGTGAGCGATGCTCATCACTTCGGATTGAGTGACCTGCATCAGATGCGTGGACGCGTAGGAAGAAGCAACAAGAAGGCTTTCTGCTATCTGATGGCGCCACCTAAGAGTGCACTTACTCCTGAGGCGCGTCGCCGTCTGGAGGCTCTGGAGACGTTCAGCGAACTGGTAGCGGCTTCAATCTCGCCATGCAGGACCTGGATATCCGCGGTGCGGGTAATCTGCTGGGCTCTGAGCAGAGCGGTTTTATGGAAGATCTGGGTTATGAAACCTACCAGAAGATTCTCTCTCAGGCTGTCACAGAGTTGAAGAACGAGGAGTTCTGTGATCTTTATCAGGAGAAGATGGATGAAGGTGCCCAGCTTACGGGTGATGATTTCGTTGACGATTGTGGCATAGAGAGCGATCTGGAGATGTATTTTCCTCAGACTTATGTGCCGGGTGACAGTGAGCGCATGCTCCTTTATCGTGAACTGGACCGTCTGGAGAGCGATGAGGAAGTAGAGGATTACCGCAAGCGTATGATAGACCGCTTTGGTCCTGTGCCTCATGAAGCAGACGAACTGATGCATGTGGTAGGTCTGCGTAGGGTAGGCAAGAAGCTAGGTTGCGAGAAAATTATTCTCAAGCAGGGCTATATGCAGATGCAGTTTGTGAGCAATGTAAACAGTCCGTTCTACAGAAGTCAGATGTTTAACCGCATACTCGCTTACGTTACCAGTCATATTCAAGATTGTGTTCTGAAGGAAAAATTCAACAAGCGAATGCTTCGCATCAATGATGTGAAGACTGTAGGGCAGGCTGTAAATCTGTTGAATCAGATATCGCAGATAGATTTAGGTAATGAAAAGAAATAATCTGTGTCTACAGTCTATGGGTAAAATCCTCTATCAATTGTGGAAGTAGACAATAAAATAGACTATTGATTTATACTGAAAGGTTATAAATCAGACAACGTTACATGATGATATGTCAACTTTACATGATAATATGTTTCAGTTTAGTGTATAAAAAAAACATTGGAATCTCAATATCCCTATTGAACTCCAATGTTTTATTTTTTGTATAAGTAAAAGATGATGATAAGCGTTTCACAACGCATTTAGAATTTTTCTGTTGCAAAGATACTATTTTTCATTATAATATAGGGGTAATATTTTGTATTTTATGGGGTAATATTTGATTAAATTTATGAAAATGAAACTGAAAACACATTTATATAACAAATAATACCTGTAGAATGAACTATTTTATGGGATAAAAATAAAAATAGTGGAAAAACACATAAAAAAGTTCTTTATTTCATTTTTTATTTGTACCTTTGTTCAGGCATACAACAATTTTAAATATATATATAAACATGAGACAGAAAAAGTACATCTTAAGCGAGCAGGAACTTCCTACTCAGTGGTACAACATTCAGGCAGATATGCCTAACAAGCCATTGCCACCGTTGAACCCTCAGACACACCAGCCAATGAATGCTGATGATTTGTCACAAGTATTTAATAAGGAGTGCTCAAAGCAGGAACTTGATACAGAGCACGCTTGGATTGATATTCCGGAAGATGTGCTGGAGAAGTACACCTTCTACCGTTCAACCCCTCTTGTACGTGCTTACGCCCTTGAGGAGGCACTCGGTACTCCGGCGCATATCTATTTCAAGAATGAGAGTATCAATCCGTTAGGCTCTCATAAAATCAATTCAGCCATTCCTCAGTGCTACTACTGTAAGCAGGAGGGTGATACCAATGTCACTACAGAGACTGGTGCAGGCCAGTGGGGTGCAGCCCTCTCTTATGCAGCAAAACTCTACGGTCTGGAGGCTGCAGTTTATCAGGTAAAGATTACCATGCAGCAGAAACCATACCGTTCCAGTATCATGCGTACGTTTGGAGCCACAGTAGAGGGTTCTCCTTCCATGAGTACACGCGCAGGTAAGAACATTATCACACGTGATCCTCATCATCCTGGTTCCCTCGGTACTGCCATCAGTGAGGCTGTTGAACTGGCTACAACCACACCGGGCTGTAAGTATACGCTGGGTTCTGTGCTCAATCATGTGGCACTTCACCAGACCATTATCGGTCTAGAGGCAGAGAAGCAGATGGCGATGGCAGGTGAGTATCCTGATCAGGTGATTGCTTGTTTCGGTGGTGGTAGTAACTTTGGTGGTATTGCCTTCCCATTCCTCCGTCACAATTTCACAGGCGAGCGCCATACTGAGTTTATTGCTGCAGAGCCGGAGAGCTGTCCTAAGCTGACTCGCGGTAAGTTCGAGTATGATTTCGGTGATGAAGCAGGTTACACTCCATTGCTGCCAATGTTTACTCTGGGTCATGATTTCAAGCCTGCCAACATTCATGCAGGTGGTCTCCGTTATCATGGTGCTGGTATGATTATCTCCCAACTTCTGAAGGATGGTTATCTGCATGGTGTAGATATCCCTCAGCTGGAGTCATTCAAGTCAGGTATGCTCTTCGCTCAGACCGAGGGTATCATTCCTGCTCCAGAGAGCTGTCATGCGATTGCAGCCACTATACGTGAGGCTCTGAAGGCTAAGGAAGAGGGCAAGGAGAAGGTTATCCTGTTCTGTCTCTCAGGTCATGGTCTTATCGATATGCCGTCTTACGATAGCTTTATCAATGGCGATTTGCACGATTATTCTGTGAGTGATGAAGAAATCCAGCAGTTCCTCAAGGATGTGCCGAAGGTTGACTAAATTACAGTTAACAGTATATAGTAAACAGTTGACAATTATTCTTTGAGATATATTGAAATAACAATATCACATTATAAAAGAAGCCAGGCTGCGAAAAGCAACCTGGCTTTTTATTTAGAGATTCTGTTCTCTTTTATTTAGAAATTCTATTCTCTTTTTTTTAGAAATTCTATTCTCAGTTCGAGACTTCAATCTTTCATTAGAAGTTCAACCACTCTTCGATAGCCTTAGCGATGACATCGAAGCTTGTGGTAGGCTCGAAGCGGGCTACAACCTGACCCTTCTTGTTAACGAGGAACTTGGTGAAGTTCCACTTGATATCGGCACTCTCCTTGTAGTTAGGATCAGCCTCGCTCAACATCTTGTCGAGAACAGGGTAGAGAGGGTGGCTCTCGTCCCAACCAGCAAAGCCCTTACATTCTTTCAGAAATTTGAAGAGAGGGGCAGCATCGTCTCCGTTTACCTTGATCTTCTTGTAGCGCTGGAACTCTGTGCCGTATGTAAGCTTGCAAAACTGATGAATGCTTTCATCTGTACCAGGGGCTTGCTGACCAAACTGGTTGCAAGGAAAATCAAGTATTTCGAAACCTTGAGAATGATAGGTCTCATAAAGTTTCTCCAGTTCCTCATACTGAGGGGTGAAACCACACTTTGTAGCGGTGTTAACGATGAGCAGCACTTCGTTGGCATACTCCTTGAGGGAAACATCCTTTCCCTTTCTGTCTTTAACAGAAAATTCGTAAACAGTTCTCATTTTTTTATCTTTATGTATGTGTTATCTATATTTCCGATCTCAACTTATATGATCTAGAGTGCAAAGATACTACTTTTCTCTTAGAATACTTCAAGAGTTTTTTTAAAAATTCTAAAAATCGAACAAAATCATAGATGAACGAATAAGCGTAACTGAACTTTCGCAAGTTTTGTCCCATACGCCTGAACGGGCAGAAGCCCCTAGCCCAGGGCATCGCCCTGGGTAATTACGGACGCAAACCTGTCGCCCCTGTAAGGGCAAAAGCTTTAAAACTCCAAACAAAACATAAAGCTTTTG
>ENA-OQER01000924-OQER01000924.1-human-gut-metagenome-genome-assembly--contig:-NODE-924-length-15393-cov-2.220359_pt1 | contig 15393 bp, 21 predicted proteins | sample MGYA00242797_ERZ504639 | MGnify/ENA primary metagenome ERZ504639 (study PRJEB26092, sample SAMD00036306) | human gut metagenome | host: Homo sapiens | study: EMG produced TPA metagenomics assembly of...
TGTATTGGCACTTTGTATTTTATCTGTTCCATATACCAAATTGTTATTTGATGGTGGTACGATTAATAATATGATTTTTGGAATTGCAACTTGTATTCTGGCTTTTGCTTTTTCCATTTTCTTACACTGGATTGGAGTAGTACTTCATGGATATGGCAGTGGTGATATTCATTTTACAAAGAGAAAGAGTGTAGAAGATCGGACAGATGAGGAAAATATATGAATGATTTAATAACAATTGTTGTGCCTGTATACAATGTTGAAAAATATCTGCCCCATACACTGGAGAGTATTTGTGGACAAACTTATACAAATCTTCAAATTTTGTTGATAGATGACGGTTCTACAGATGACAGTCTTGCAGTTTGTCATAAATGGGCACGACAGGATAACAGAATTCAGGTTTATGAGCAGGAAAATCAAGGTGTTGCAAGGACAAGAAATAAAGGAATACAATTGGCAACAGGAAAATATGTGATGTTTCTGGATGCAGATGACTGGGTTGAAGCAGATATGCTGGAAAGTCTGTATCGGTTAGCTGAGGCAGATCATGCAGATGTAGCATGCTGCCTGCTTCGGGAAGAAAATCAGCTGGAAGAGACGGATAACTGCACTACAACTGAACGTACAATTATTCATGGAAAAAACAAAACAGAGAGTGGTCTTGCACTGCTTACTGTGTGGGGACCGGTGTGTAAGTTATATCGCAAAGATTTAATTGAAAATATTCGGTTTGAAGAATATAAAGTGGCAGAGGACTTGTTGTTTAACACGAATGTGGTCTGCTCCGAAAAATTTGAGAGAGCTTCATTGATTCAATATCCATTTTATCATTATATGATTTATGCTGGAAGTGCGATGAAGCAGGAATTTCAGGATAAATATCTGGAAGCTATGAGAGTGGAAGAACTGTGTTATGAGAAATTAACGAAAATCTCACCGGAATTTGCAGATAATTAATCTGATAGGGTGCAGTGTAAGCAGGGTATTTGAAAAATATGCTGCATTGTCTCCAAAGAAGAAAAAACAGTACAAAGCTGAATTCAAATATTGCAAAAAATTTGCAAAGAGAACATAAGAATGCACTTTTGCAGACAAAAGACAGGCATCGGAAGATTTCAGGATGGCTGAAAGTATATATACCAGATCTCTATTTGTGGACATTATCACGACGTATGAGAGGATAAATGAGTGAAAAAAATAGCATTAGTATTGCCGGAAGCAGGTCCGGTACCAGCTGTCAGGGGTGGGGCAATTGAAGAACTGTTGACCATACTTGTAGAACAAAACGAAATAGAACACCGGGTACAGTTTATAGTATTTTGTGCGGACAATGAGCAGGCGAGGGCGATTGCAGAGAAGTATAAGTATTCGAAAATTATATATCTTCCAAAGACAACATTGGCAGATCGTCTGATCAATCGTGTGATACGTTACAGTAATCGGATTATTAAGAACAAGACATGGATTGATATTGCTTATTATCGCAGAGTATTTCGTTATCTGAAAGAATATAGACCGGATGCAATTGTTGCAGAAGGTGGATTATATCATGAATTCAAACGTTTTTGCACAGGAATTCGGAAAAGAAAATGTATATCTTCATATTCACCATCACCTTTTGTGCGAGCCATATATTGATCATATTTACGGAAGTGTGATTGGAATCAGTCAGTTTGCAACAAGAGAGTGGATGCGGACAACTGAGGATAAAGATGTAAAAGCTTACACAGTATATAATTGTGTGAATGAGGATAAATTTAAGAAAAGGATTACGCCGGAAGAGCGGGAAAGAATCCGGGGAGAATTTGGATTTAAGAGGGAGGATACTATCCTGCTTTTCTGTGGAAGAATTATAGAGGTAAAAGGTGTGAGAGAGTTACTTCAGGCAGTTATTAATTTAAAGCGGCCGGATATAAAACTTCTCATGATAGGAAGTGCTGGGTTTGGCGGTAATGTGGTGACACCTTATGTGCAGGAAGTACAGAAACTGGTGGAGAAAGCCGGAGAGCGTGTGAAGTTTACCGGATATATTGAGAATCAGAAATTATATCGGTACTATCAGTCGGCAGATATCCAGGTTATTCCATCTCTGTGGGAAGAGGCAGCGGGTCTGATTGCTATTGAGGGAATGCTTTCCGGACTGCCCTTATTATTACGAAGTCCGGTGGAATGATAGAGTATGCACCATCTAATGTGGCTGTATGGATAGATAGAGATAATATTATTCCGAATCTGGAAGCTGCAATCACACAGTTGGCAGATGACAAAGAAAAGCGGAAAGAGATGAGTGAGTTATCTTTGGAGCGGGCAAAAGAATTTCCGAAAAAGAAATTTTATGAAGATTATATAGAGGTTTTTGAATATGAAAGAATTGGGGAAAGATAAGGCACTCATTATAAATACAATTGCAAGCTTTGTGACATTTATTGTAGGACTTGGCATAGCGTTTTTCTTTACACCGTTTTTGACAGATACAGTAGGGGAAGAGGCATATGGTTTTGTGAGTCTTGGAAATAATGTAATTAACTATATTACAATTCTCACGGTAGCGCTGAACTCAGTAGCGGGAAGATTTATTACGATTGAGTATCATCAGGGCAAGAAGAAAGAAGCCAATGAATTATTTTTCATCTGTATTAATGGCAAATATAGCGATCATACCGGTTATTCTTGCAGTTGCAGTGCCGGTGATCTTAAATGCGGAGAAACTGTTAGATATTCCGGTTGAACTGGAAGAATCGGTAAAGCTTTTATTTTTCTTCATTCTGTTTAATTTTATTATTACTTTGATTAGTACGGTATATAATGTAGCAACTTTTATTACCAATAGATTATATTTAAGCAGTATTGCCAATATTGTGACGGCATTACTCCGTGTGTTTTTAATGTGTCTGCTGTTTGGTATGCTGCCTCCAAATGTAGCCTATATTGGAATCGTAACCTGTATTTGTACGTTTGTTGGGCTGGTAATGAATATGTACTATACAAGACTGCTTGTACCTGATATACGATTGAAAAAGTGTTATGTTCATTGGATCAAGGTAAAAGAACTTATCAGTGCTGGAATGTGGAACTCTATTTCCAGACTGTCGCAGGTTCTTTCGGATGGACTGGATCTGGTAATTACAAATATCTGGATCAGTGCCTATCTGATGGGGGAACTATCTATCGCACAACAGATACCAACCTATATTTCAACACTGACCAATACACTTATTAATCTGTTTAGCCCGAATCTTACTATGTACTATGCGAAGGACGATACAGAAGCAGTGGTAAAGGAATTGAAGCTTTCCATGAAGTTTTCTTCCTTTTTTGTGAATATTATTTTTTGTATTCTTGTTATTTTCGGGAAATATTTCATGCAGCTATGGGTGCCGAATCAGGATGTGAATCTGATTTATTCTCTTCTTGTGGTGATCATGATGAGTCTTCTGGTTTCCGGTGTAACAACATCCTTAAACAACGTATTCCTTGTGACAAACAGGTTGAAGGTGAATTCTATTTTCTGGTTGATCATCAGTTTTACTAATGTACTTTTGGTGTTCATCTTCTTAAACACTACATCACTTGGAATTTATGCGGTAGCAGGGGTAAGCAAGGTAACGGGAATTCTTGGAAACCTTATCTTTGTACCTCTGTATGCGTGCAAATGCCTTAAGATAAAATGGAATACTTTTTATCCAATTATTTTCAGGTATATTGGAACGACATTTATTATGATGATCGTATTTTTTGGAATTAAAAGACTATATGTATTGCCAATTAACTGGATAACATTTTTTGTAGTATGTGTGATCGCAGGATTTGCTGGATGTATTGTTAACTTTTTTGTATTATTGAATACATACGGAAAGAAGATTATGAAAAATAAAATTATGGCGAGGGTAAGAAAATAATGGATGAAAAGAAAAAAAATTGGAATTCTGACGTTTCATAACGCACATAATTATGGGGCAGTATTACAGGCGTATGCATTGAAAACAAAATTGAACCGTATGGGATATAAGGCAAAGATTTTAAATTATCAGAATCCTTATATTGCGAGATTATACCGAAAAGGCATTCATATTGATTTTTGGAAGAGAGATATTCTGCCATCAAGATGGGGCAAGGTATTTCACGAAGTGGGTGAGAACCTTTATGGATTGAGGGAATGGGAGAATCAGTGGACGGCATTTGAAAAATTTATAGGAGAGAAACTGCTAGACGGACAGGAAAAGAAACTGACACTGGATGACTTAGCAAAGGAGCAGTGCGATGTTTATATTCTGGGAAGTGATCAGATATGGGCAAGGGAACTGACACATGGTTTTGACCCGGCATATTTTGGACAATTTGCACCGGGATGTAAGAAAATCTCCTATGCAGCGAGTGTGCCAAACGGAAGTATACCTGAGGCGGAGCAGGCTTATTTTGAACAGGCATTAAAGAGTCTTGCACATATATCCGTAAGGGAAGAGAAACTTGCACGGGTAGTTGAGAAATTGACAGGAAAAGAAGTTACTACAGTTGTGGATCCGACACTTCTTTTAGAGAGGGCAGATTATGAGGATTTATTATATGAAGAGCCGTTGGTAAAGGAAAATACATATTTGCCTATTTTGTGGTAGAGGATGAGTTGTTGGGCAAATGCGCAGAAAAAGCGGCAGCAGTGCTCGGATATCGACTGATTGAGTTACATTATAAAAAAACACCGAAACTGAAAAGTGAGAATATGATTTTTGATGCGGGACCGAGAGAGTTTCTGACGTATATTCGTGATGCAGAAATGATATTTACCAATTCTTTTCACGGAACGGTTTTCTTCCATTCTCTTTCAAAAAGTTTTATAGTGTATACAAAGAGAATGGACGTATCAGCAATCTGCTTACATTCCTGAATCTTGAGAGCAGGCACATCAAGGCAGAGAACGAAATAGATGATACAGAGGTAATTGATTACCACAGTGTTGCAGACAGGCTTTGCAGTTACAGAAGTCAGTCTGTTGATTATCTGAAGAAAGGAATTGAGCAATGAAATCGATAGAGGAATTTTCCTTTGCAGATGAACCGGGAAAGATACAGACAAAAGCTAATATTAAGCAAACGATAGAAAGACCACGCATCTCGATCGTGACACCATTTTATAATGCAGAGCGGAATTTTGAACAGACATATCATTGTGTGATAAACCAAAGTATGCAGGAATTCGAGTGGGTGATTGTAGATGACGGAAGCTCACGTCCGGGTGTAATTGCTTTGTTGGAAGAATATAGTGAAAAAGATGCCAGGATCCATGTGATCAGACAGAAAAACCAGGGACAGTCTGTAGCAAAAAATAATGGGATCAGAAACAGCAAAGCGGACGTGATCGCATTTCTGGATGCAGATGACCTGATTGAACCATTCTACCTGGAAACACTTTACAAAGCATTACAGGAGCATCCGATGCATCGTGGAGTTATACGGATCTTGTTGGATTTGAAGGACAGAAGTATATCTGGTGCAAACCTTTTTCAGCAGGCAGGATGACCTTCAATAATACACTTGTGAATGCAGCATTATTCCGGAAGAAAGACCTGGAGGAAATAGACTGCTTCCCGGAAAAATGGAAGCATTATGATGAGGACTGGGCACTTTATCTGAAACTGTTAGAAGCTGGAAAACATCCGGTTCATGTGCCGGTGATCGGATTCTGGTATCGACGTAGTGATACAGGTATGAAGCAGACTGTGAGAAAAAATGAAAAACTCAGGAAACAGTCTGATAATTATATTGCTGAAATTGCAAAAAAGATTGATATTCACATTAAAGGGGAAGAATACAAAGGAGAACTGCCACAGGAGGCAGTAAAGACAACTTTTAGCAGCAAGGAAAATCTGCTGGCTGGAATACTTTCAACCAGGCTGGGAGTCGAAATAGTCTCAAAGATGTACCAGCATTGAAATTCATGATATAATGTGCGTAAGCAATGAGCAGTGCTCACAGCGGAGCAAGACATAGCGAGGAATATAAATGAACGAAAACAATATAACAACCAAACGAAAAGAAACTGATCTCGAAATTACAGATTTTTTATGGGAACTTATTCGTAACTGGAGAGTAATTGCAGTATGCCTGGTGATCGGAGCAGTTTTACTATGTGGTTATCAATATGCGAAAGACAGCAGAAATGCGAAGGTAACTACAGATGAAGCGGTAGAGGAATATAACAAGACATTGGAGGAGATGGAAGCATCTCTAGGAGCACAGGATCTGGATCAGGTTTATGGTGCGGTTGCAATCAAAAAGCAGCTGGATGAGAAAAGCACCTATGCGAAAAACTCTCCATTAATGGCGATCAATGCATATGAGGAATCTGTAATTTTATTACAGTATCTGGTGAAAAGCGAGTCTGGAAATGCAGCAGAGATCGCAGTAATGTATCAGGATTACCTTTTAAATGGGGAGATTGCGTCAGAACTGATCGAATGTTCCATTTCTTCTGAAAAGAATACTTATGTAAAAGAGACAAATGAAAGCAGCTTTAGTGTTCGTATCCGTGGAAAAAATGAGGAGGAATGCAAAGAGCTGGCTGAAATTGTACAGTCTGGGCTGGATGCTTATACACAGAAGCTGGCGGAGAATTTCCCGGCACAGCGCTTGCAGCTTCTTTCACAGAGTCAGAATGTGATCGCAGATCAGGAACTTGCACAATTACAGGATGATACAGCACTTGCTATTAAGAATCTGGGGGAACACCTGGATACGATCAAGAGTAAGATGAATGGCAATCAGTTAGAACTTATGTGGAATATACAGAGAATCAGCCACAGGAGAATACCGCAGAGCCGGAATCAGACAGTGCAGCCGATATAGATACAGAAGAAACACAGAACACAGCAGTACAGCAGAATGTTCATATCAGTGTATCAAAATTTGTGATCGGTGGAATACTTGGTGCGGTACTTGCATGTATCTTTGTGTTGTTAAAATATCTGTTTTCCGGCAGTCTTCGATCAGAGGAAGAAATCAAGACTCTTTATCATAGCAATATATTAGGAACAATCCGAAGCAGCATGAAGGGAAAACATAATAAAATTGACAGATGGTATGCTGGTGCAAGATATGGTAAAGCAGGAAAATTATCATTGGAAACAGAAATAGAACTGATCTGTGCCAATTTGAAAATAATTTGCAAAACATCCGGTAACCAGAAGGTATATCTTACAGGAAGTAATCTGTCAGAAATTCCGGCAGGCATTATCGAGAAATTAGTCACAGAGTGTCAGACTAACGGACTTACATTGATCGCAGGAAAAGAAATCAATTATTATGCAAAGGCACTTGAAGAAATGGCAGAGACAGGACAGGTTGTACTTATTGAAGCCATGAGAAAATCCAGATACAAAGAGATGTATCAGGAAGTGATCAGCTGCAGAGAACATCAGCTGCCAGTCCTTGGCACAATCGTTGTCGGGATCTAGAATAAAATGGATTGGAAGGAACAGAAATGGGTGAAATAACACTTGTAACCGATTTTTTTGATATCGGAAGAGGACAGGATAAGAACGAAGAATTAAGAAGAACGGCGTCAAAGTATTTTGATGAATTCAAACGATGGGCAAGAATACAGAACAGACTGATCGTTTATACAGATTCTAAAAGTGCGGAGACAATTAAAGCAATCCGTGCTGAGTATGGTCTTGCAGACAAGACGATTATCATGGCAACGGATAATCTTTTTGAACTGGAAGGAAAACTGCTTTCACGAATGGAGAAAGCATCCAAAACCGCGATTTTTTAAATTTTCGTTACTTGCAGGAGGCATCTTCAAATAATCCGAAATATGACTATCTGTGGATGATGAATACTACTTCATGAACGATGCTTATGAGAAAGGATTACTGACAGAAGATGTTGTCTGGATGGATTTCGGATTCGACCATGGTGGAATTACGTATTGTGATGAAAAAGACTATGATTTCCTGTGGAACTATGACTTTGGTGGAAAGATCCACATTTCCTGTTTACATGATCCGGATTCAGTGATCGGTATGCAGAGCCTTCAGTTTCAGGACGACTGTGTGATGGGATGCATGTATGGACTGCCCAGAGAGCTTGTACCGGAATTCTGGCATCTTGTGAGAAATGCAATGGAAGCACTGTTAATGCTTGACTGTGTAGATGATGACCAGCAGCTGGTACTTATGGCATATAAGGCAAGACCGGAGCTTTTTACGGTGCATGTGACTGGATGGCAGATGATTATGAAAGAGATGGGAGCTACACATATGAAACTCCAGAAGAAAGAATTACCTAAACAGGAAAATAAATACAAAAAGTTCTTAAGACAGACGTATAGAAAAATCATTCCGAATCGAAATGACCTGAAACGTAACTACGCAAAAAGAAGTTATGAAGCAGCCGTACGTGTGTATGGTAAGTAGAAAGTGACAGATTCTGTGCTGGGAACGGAGAGTGAATATGGCAGAAACAGATTTACTTGTAATAGTACCTCATGAAGATGATGAACTTGCAATTGCAGGTGCCATGATTTATGGTGCTGTACAACAGAATATGAGAATAAAAGTCGTATTTGTCACAAATGGAGACTATTTTGGACATGAAGGAACAATCAGGATCAAAGAGGCAGGTAAAGCACTCGGAGAGCTTGGAGTGACTCCGGAGGACATCATCTTTTTAGGATATGGAGATCAGACACAGACAAAGCACCTGTATAACAGTGCACCGGATGAGCTGGTAGCATCTTACAATGGAAGACAGAAACCTACGGAACAGAACAGACACCGGAATTTGCCATGACAGAGTATGGTGTCCATCATGCATATACCAGGGAAACTATAAGAGCGATATCAAGGCTGTAATTGCAAAGTATCATCAAGATTCTTGTGACAACAGACTGGGACAATCATATGGATCATCTGGCTTTATCGTTAATGGTGGATGAGGTACTGGGCGAACTGCTAAAAGAGGAAAAATTGTGGCATCCTCTGGTACTAAAGGCACAGGCTTATAATGGGAAGTGGGAAGGACATGCTGATTACTACCATGATAAAAATGTGACAGAGCTTGTAAATGAAGCAGATGGGACAGATCATATTCATCCGATGGACAAATGGGAAGAACGAATCCGGTTTGCAGTTCCAAGGCAATGCAGGACTGCACTTATCCGAAAGAATGTACTATATAAAGCAGCGAAACAATATCATTCCCAGAGTGTGGATTTGAAGGCAATACAGTTTATAAATCTTGATATGGTATACTGGAGACGACCTACAGAGAGTCTTACTTATCATGCAGATATTGAAGTGAGCTCAGGAAATGCGGCATATCTGAATGATTTTAAGTGTGCGGACTGTTCAGATATCATGCATGGAATGTGGAATTATGATACAGGAAGCTGGATACCGGAAAAAGATGATCAGAAGAAGCAGGTTAAGATCACACTTGATCATAAAGCGAGGATACAGGAAATTCACCTGTTTGAAAATCCGGCAGATGATTGTGTTGTGAATAAGTAAAAATCTCCTTTGGAAATGGATATGTGATGCATACGGATGAACTCATGCATGAGGGAGGGCGGACCATTATCAATATACCGGATATGGAGCCAACAGACTTTGTGGAAGTGACTCTGGAAGCAACAGAAGGTGAACTGGCTGGGTTAACAGAGATTGAGATTTATGAAGGAATTCAGGAAATTGAGAACTATAGACTGCCATTACCATTATGGCAGGAATCCCTGAAAATTACCAGAAGATGGGAAGTACAGCCGGATGCAGGATAGAAGAGAAATGGTTACAGTTCGTACGCTATGGAAGAGTCAGACTATGGCGGATAAATATTTTTTGATGAAGCGTTATCCAAAGCTGAAAGAAAACGATTCAGTGATTACGTTCTGGAAAGCTTATCTTAGATTCGTAAGGGAAAAGCTTAATGAGAAAAGAAACGGATAAATGGAGATAAAATAGAATGATAACTGTAATGAAAGCAATTATAATCCTGCTGTTACAGATAATAATATATTATTTGTTTGGTTCCCTGTTAGAACTGATATGCAGAAAAAAGCATGGGATGGTATTTAAGGTGATCAGTGGATTCCTTACATATCAGATAATCTTTCAGATTTGTGCACTGCCGATGATAAAAATGGATCAAACCCTGACAAGACTTACTATCCTGTGGCTTTTAATAGTGGCTATCTGTTGTATATGGGTAGGAATCCGGTGCCGAAAGCGGATCATGGAAGACATTGGGATGGTAAGAAATGCTTTTTTCAGGCACAAAATATGGTTTCTGCTTATGGGGATATTCCTACTTGTAATGTGCTATTATGTGTCTGTTAATGGAGAGATAAATGATGATTCTACTTATTATATTGGTCTGATTAACACAACACTGACATCCAACCGGTTATACAGATTTAATGCATATACCGGGGAGCAGGTAAAATCTCTTTATATGAGAAGAGCATTGGTTACGTTTGATATTAATACAGCAGTTGCGTGCCAAATATACCATATTCATCCATTAGTGATCACAAGAATCACAAGGGCAAGTTTAAATGTGATTTTGTCAGCCGGAAGTGTTTATCTGCTAGGCAGAACATTTCTTGGAAAAGGAAAAGAGGCATTCTGGAAAGCAGGAGTATTTACCTGCCTTGCAATGGCATGCAATTTTCTTTTTGATAACACAATCTATACAAGTGCAGCTTTCCTGCTGCACAGAGCATATGAGGGGAAAGCATATGCGGGAAATGTTTTAATACTTTTTACTATTTATCTATGTATTGAAGAGATCAGAAAATCTGATAAATGGAACTATATTTATCTTGCTGTTACTTTATGGGCATGTATTGCAATTTCTTCAACTGCAATTCTGGTGACAGGAGCAGCGTGTGTCGTATTACTGACACCGGCATTGCTGCAAAGAATGATAAAACACAGGAAACAGGGCAAGAACTATGACTAATGCAGAAACAATATGGAATGTCATCTCCTGGTATTATGGAAACAGTACACCGATCGGTTTACTGCTGATCGTGATGACAGTTTATCTATTAGCAAAGAAAAAAGAATATCGGTATTATACAGTGGGCGGCCTGTTTTTTAGTTTTTTAATACTGAACCAGTTGACTTATCGCGTCATTACAAAACTCGGCGAGGGAAGCACCTATTATCGTTTTCTCTGGATGTTTCCGGTATCGTTGCTTGCAGCATGGTTTTTGTTAAAAATCCTGGAACGCGTAGAGAGTGGGTGGATAAAAGCAGTATGTGTAATAATGGCAGGCTGTCTGGTGTTCCTATATTCGGGAATGGGGACTTCTGAGTGGTTTCGGCTGCCGGAGAATATTTATCAGATGCCGGAAGACCAGATACAGATAGCAGATCTGATCGATGAAGTGACTGATGGAGAGCGTGTGAACGTGTATGCAGAGGATAGCCTGCTTTATGGCATCAGAGAATATAACGCGAACATTTGTCTTGTAACAGAAGGAGAGCGTGAGTACCTCTATTACATTATTACAGAAGATGATCCAAATGCCAGCGGCAATCTGATGCTTGGAATATTGGTCAATGCCAAAATTGATTATATTGCGGTCAGAAAAGAATATTCAGGAGCCAAAGTAGCTTTAAATAGCGGAGGGTGCGTGAAAGTCGGACAGACAGATAACTATGCATTATATTATGTCGATCAGGAACGATCGAAGGCAGATCTGTATCACACATATAATTCAGACTGGAATACTGCAACAGTCATCGCAGGTGTTGAGGATGTGATGGTTCAGGGAACGGAAGGAGAACAGCAGTTTCTGCTTTACGGAAACGGCAGATTAGAAGCTTTCAATAATGAAACAGGAGAGCAGCAGATATTGTTTGCAGGGATAGATACGTTCTACAGCAAGGAGTATGAGGACTATATTGTCTGTGAAATAGATAATCGGAATCAGGGAATCACTGAACAGCTGATGCAAAAAATCAAAGTAGAAGAAGAAAAGTCCAAGCCAATCATTTTGGTTTTAAAACGACCACTGACATGGGGCGAGAAAAGCGATAGGCTTCTTGAGTGGATTGAAAATGGCGAAAGTCAGATTCAGGGAGTGTATGCTTTGAATGCAGATGAGAATAAGAAAGAGATGCTCACAGGACAGTGTTTTCAGTGCCATATTGCAAATGGAAGTGCCGAAAACGCGTTGCTAGTGCAGGTGTTTGGTGAATAATCTGGCATTCCGGATCAGAATATGTTAAGATTATAAAATATGAAAACAAATGAGGTATAAAGGATGAAACTGTCATTAGTAGTACCATGTTTTAATGAAGAAGGAAATATCTGTGCTTTTTATAAAGAGGCAAAAAGAGTATTTGATGCAGAAGATTATGAATACGAGATTGTCTTTGTCAATGATGGAAGTAAGGATAAAACACAGGAAGAACTTGAGAAGGTATACAATCTTCATGAAGCAAACATTGTAATCGAGATGTTTTCCCGAAATTTTGGAAAAGAAGCAGCTATCTACGCCGGATTTCAGAAAGCATCCGGAGATCTGATCACTGTGATTGATGCAGATCTGCAGCAGAGACCGGAAATTGTTGTAAAGATGGTTAAAATCCTGCTTGAAAATAAAGAATATGACTGTGTGGCAGCATATCAGGAAGAGCGTCATGAGGGAAAAGCAGTTGGTGGTCTCAAGAATATGTTTTACAAAATCATTAATAAGACAAGTGAAATCGAGTTCTATCCAGGGGCATCTGACTTTCGTACGTTCCGCAGACCGGTTGTGGATGCAATATTAAGTCTGCCGGAATATCACAGATTTTCTAAGGGAATCTTTTCCTGGGTTGGATTTAATACCTGTTATATTCCTTATATAGCAGAGGAACGCAATGCAGGGGAGACAAAGTGGTCAGTAAGAAAGCTTTTTAAATATGCTATTGAAGGATTTATTTCTTATACAACATTTCCACTTAAAATTGCGACAGGAATTGGCTTGTTTACCTCCTTGTGTGCAATTATCTATCTGTTTGTTGTTGTAATCCAGAAATTGTGTTTTGGTAATTCGGTACCAGGATATCCGACAATTGTTGTATTGATTCTTTACTTGGAGGAATACAGCTTACCATTCTTGGAATTATAGGGGAGTATTTGGCAAGGATGTATATTCAGGGAAAACACAGACCAATCTATATTGAGAAGAAATTGTTAGATTATAAGAAGGAAAAACATGAAGAAAATTAAAGAACTTTTATTGAAATACAAAGAAGTTATCATGTATCTGATTTTTGGAGTTGCGACAACACTGGTAAACTGGATTGTGTACAGTCTGCTGATGAAAACTTCTGTTGTCAATATGACAGTAAGTAATGCCATCGCATGGTTTACAGCGGTTGTCTTTGCATATATTACGAACAAACTATTTGTGTTTGAAAGTAGATCATGGAATCTTACAGCAGTTTGGAAAGAAGTTGTAAAATTTTTCGGAGCACGTATTGCAACAGGTGTGATTGAGATAGGAGGTCTACCACTTTTATATTATATTGGTGTGAAGCAAAGTTTGTTCGGAGTCGAGGGATTTCTGGCAAAGATACTGGTCAGTATCATTGTTGTAATACTGAATTACGTGTTTAGTAAGATATTTGTATTTAACAAAAAGGATAAATAGGCATGTTGTATATGGAAAAAGCAAAAGAAAAATGGTGTGCCGCTCTTGCAGTATTTGTATGTGGATTTATGGCTCATGGTTATTTTTTTACAAATAAAATCAGCTATCATGACGACAGCTGTTATTATTTCGGAGTAGGAATGACATTCGGTTCTGGAAGATGGGCACTGGGATTAATACAAAAGGTAATGAACAAAGTTGGATTTTTGAATTACAGCAGTTCTTGGTGGAACGGTGGACTTTGTATTCTTCTTACGGCAGTCTGTGTCGTGCTTTTGGTGGAACTGTTACAGATCAGACAGAAATCATACGCAGTTTTATTGGGGGCATTGCTTATTGCTTTTCCTGCTATGGCGTCTCTTTTTGCATATATGTTCACAGCACCCTATTATATGTTTGCTGTATTGCTTATGATAGTGGCTGTTTATACAGCAGTCAGATATCCGTATGGGTATTTGCCGGCGATTGTGATAATTGCATTTTCCATGGGAATTTATCAAACCTATTTTGGAGTTGCAACATCACTTTTTGTGCTGATTTTATTAAGAGATATGGAAGACAGAAGTTTTGCACAAAATGTCATGGAGGCATTCAAATATTTGTTTACTCTTCTTGGAGGAATGCTGTTATACTTTCTGTGCAACAGGGTATGTATTAAGATATTTCAGATTACCTTAGTTGAGTATCAGGGAATCAATAATATGGCGAACGTCACGATGAGATCACTAATTGGTTCTGTGAAAAGGGCATATCTTGGTTTCTTTCAACCGATTTTTCAGGATTTGTGTGGTATTTCTTCACATAGAACGATTTCGTTTCTTATATCTGCTTATTTATATAATAGCAGGTGACTTGTGACCAAACAGCTATGTAAAAAGAAATAGAGTTATGGAACAGGATTTATTTCTTTGTTCTTTGCTGTATGATCCCTTTGTCGCTCAATATTATATATGTAATGTCTGTATCTGATAAGACTGTGATCCATACACTGATGATATATCCTTATCTGATCGGTCTGTTATATCCGATGGTATTTTTAAAAAAAAGAGAATTTGCATCATAAGATATGGAAAAGTATTTCTATGCTCTATTGTGTGGTAGCTTCATTATTGTCAGTATACTACATGAAGTTGGATAATGTAGCTTATCTTAAAGCTGATTATCAGCAACAAACAGCTATTTCTTATTACACAGAAGTGATATCACAGATTAAAGATCTGGATGGCTATAACAGCAAAATGCCAGTATTGTTTTATGGAACAGCCGGAAGTAAGGATGAGTCTATTCCGGAACAATGGCAGTTCGATGTGGTTGATTTGCAGGGATATGGTAATAATATGCATGACTTTATTGCATATTATGCGGATAAAGACTTCATAGAATTACATTGTGGATATACTTATCAGGAACCGGAAAACAGAGATAGCATTATTTCAAGCATGCAATTTCAGGAGATGCCCCAATATCCATGTGATGGTTCCATCAAGATCATAGATGGGGTGGTAGTAGTGAAGTGGTCAAATATTGAAGTGAGATGATAGAAGAATGAAGAAAAAAGTACTGATCATTGGTGGTGCCGGATTTATCGGATCGAATCTCTCCAGGCATCTGTTAGATAATAATATGGAAGTGTATTGCTTCGATATGTCAAAACCTGCGAATGAGATAGAAGGTGTTAATTATATATGTGGGGATTTCTTTGATGATTATACATTTGGAGCATGCATTAAAAGGAATGGACTATGT
>ENA-OQER01000925-OQER01000925.1-human-gut-metagenome-genome-assembly--contig:-NODE-925-length-15392-cov-19.830920_pt1 | contig 15392 bp, 16 predicted proteins | sample MGYA00242797_ERZ504639 | MGnify/ENA primary metagenome ERZ504639 (study PRJEB26092, sample SAMD00036306) | human gut metagenome | host: Homo sapiens | study: EMG produced TPA metagenomics assembly of...
AACGAGACAACTATGAGCAATGAAGTAATGACAAGAAACAGCGAGTGATGAACCACATCGTGAACCACCTCAACCGAATGGTTGACAATTTTGAACGTGCCGTGATGAACTACCGCCCCATGCTTGGCGGTGAGCGGTTCATGACGGACAAGGAGCTTTGCGCCAGGCTGCAACTGAGCCGAAGAACCCTGCAGGACTACCGAAACAACGGTGTCATCCCGTATATCCAGCTTGGCGGAAAGATACTCTACCGCGAGTCCGACATTCAGAAGATTCTGATGGCTAACTATCGTGAGGCGTACAGAATGAAGGGCTTGTAGGAGAAATACATGTCCTTGATGAGTGGGGTGAAATGAACAAGGCGACAACGTATAACTTACCGAGCGTGGTTGTTATAGGTTGTCGCCTCGTTTTATTGGCTATACCGAGTTGGTCGTGTTTGCCGAATGTTCTCCGTATGGTCTGTATAAAATCTAATACCATGCTAAAACACTGCGGTGGTTCGCCCAAGTGGCTGGAGGCGCAAAGCCTCCAAGGAACGTTGCTTTATGGCAGGTCTATGCCATTGCGTTCTCTGTAAAGATACAGACCAGTTTAGTGCGGCTTGTCTGCTTGCCGATGACGGACTGCATGATGAACTCCCGAAAGGCTCTGCTCTCAATGCTGTCAATACGGAAGGCTACCGCAATGACGAGTTCAAGGCTATACACATCATAGCTGATGCGGTCGTTCTTCCTGACATGACGGCGCACACTATGCTCTTTCAGAATGCCGTCCTTGAATACAGCCTTGACAGCCTTGCGCACATAGCAGCCGAACACATTATACATGTCGGCAATCTCCTGCATGGTCATCCATACAGTATCGGTCGGCATGGATACCGTTCCGCTCTCGCTGATAGTTATAACACCTCTGTTCATTTTTCGTCCTCCTTATTTCTCTTTTGGTCAGTTTCTTTTGTTTTTCTGCGTTGCATCAGTTTGTCCATGTCTATGGAAATCTTGTTATCGGTGATAACGGCATAGATTTGGGTGCTTCGCAGATTGGAATGTCCCATCATCTTGGCAACGCTTTCCATTGATATGCCCGAAGTAACCATGTTTACTCCGAATGTATGTCTTGCAACATGTGCGGTAAGGTTCTCGTTGATACCCAAAGCCACACCGAGTGAATGAAATTCAAACCACATGGAATCACGTGAAGAAAGAGGAAAAACAGGTTTGCTATCATCCGCTGTATTGTATAGCGACATTATTTGTTCAGCTATCGGATGCAAGGGAATGAACGCTTCGTTGTTGGTCTTTGCTCTTTTCTCACGGATGTATTTTCTACCGTCTGCCGTCATCCCGATATGGTGTGGATACAGGTTACGTAAATCGACATAAGCCAAACCTGTAAGGCTGGAGAAAACAAACATTCTTCGTGCCAACTCCAAAGCCTTATCCTCCATAGGAGTCTCCATAATGAGCAGCAAGTCATTTCTGGATATATGTCTACGCTTTGGTGAGCCTTTCTTTTCATATCCGACATCTTCCAGTGGATTGAATTTCAGCAGACCTCTGTCAACAGCGATATAAACCAAGCGTTGCAACCAACAAAGATTATGGTTCGTATTGGATGCACTATACCCTTTGCCAATCAAGAACAACTTATAAGATTTGCCAAATTCCTCAGTCAAATCTTCAAATGCAATGTCATTCATTCCTCGTAACCCGATGAACTCTCGCAAGTTGAGCTGCGATGTCTTAGATTGGCGATAAGAAGATGTTGAGTTAATACGGATGGAGCGCAGTCTAAGGCGTTCACGCTCCTCCTCGCCAGTGGCAAGCAATGTCATCGGGATAGTATTTGCATCAACAATAACATTCTTCAGAATCTCGGCGGTAACGATGCCCTTTTCCTTTGTTGCCTGCTCGTAGGCTTCGTCAATTCTTTGTCTGAACGCTTGCAGTTGTCCGTTCACTCTTGCATTCTTGGCTTCACCTTTTTTCGTGTCCCATTCTTCGGGAGCACAGTAAAGACCTGTTGCTATGGCTGACACTTTGCCGTCAATCGTGATACGGCAAAATATAGATGTGGTTCCGTCTGCCTTTACTCTGCCACGGTTGATATAATAAAACTGCTTGTATGTACTTCTCATTGTTATGTTCCTTTCTTATTTTGTGATAATATTACAGGACAAACTTGAAGTCCTTGTTGGCTTCGATGAACTTGTCCATATCCTCAAATAGCTTTTTCGGGGTGACACGTGCATAGATTTGCGTGGTCTGAATGTTGTTGTGACCAAGCATTCTGCTGATAGTCTCTATCGGAACACCTTCTTCGAGCGTAACGAGCGATGCGAAACTGTGCCGTCCAACATGATAGACCAAATCCATACTTATGCCAGATAGTACTCGGAGACTTTTCATGTTACCTCTCAGCACTCGAAATTCCTGTGGCGGTAAAAGAGTAGGTCTTGTCGGGTCTTTGTATTTCTCCAACATGGCAAGCGCCTCTGGTAGTAACTTCACACGTGCAAGCATCTTGTTCTTCTTTCTGTGGTATTTCAGCCAAAGGCTGCCCTCCTCATCACGAAAGAGGTTTTCTTCCGTGATGGAAACCGTATCGGCATAAGCCGTGCCTGTATAGCAGGCGAAAAGAAAAAGGTCACGGGTCAAAGCCAACGATTTTCTTCGCTCTGGTATTTCGAGGTTACGAATTTTCAGGAAGTCCTCACGTGTCAATGCCTTTGGTGGATTCTCTTTCTTTTGAGGTAGCTTGAAGTGCATGAAATGATAACGCTCGGAGTGTCCTGCCTTGAAAGCTATTCGGCAGGTCTTCTTCAATATGGCGAGATAGTGGCGGACTGTATCAAGTGCAAGACCTCTCTGGTCCAAGCAAAAGTCCATGTACTCACGGATAAACTGCTCGTCAAGCTCACCGAATGCCACATCGTCAGTTCCATAACGCTTCTTGACGAACAATGCCAATGTCAGGCGAGTGTACTGGTAGTTTGGAAGCGTGCCTTTCTTGTAGTCGATGCCGATTCTTGACTCAATGTCCGCAATGATGGCGTCAAGCTGCTTCAACAAGGTCATCTGAGTGTCTGCACTGCATTGAAACAGATCCTTTATCGCCTTTGCGTCAAAATCCGTCTTGCGCTCCACAAGTGACTCGTAGGCTGAGTTTATTGCCAGCAACAGCTTGTCAATCTTGGCGTTCACTTCCACAGCCTCCTTGCTCTTGCCGTCAAGTCTGCTCTCCCGTGGATTCCATAACTTTGGCGTACATGACAACTTGCAACCGAACTGCGCCATTGTTCGGTTGAGGGTGATGCGTCCCATGATGGGAGCCTTACCGTTCTTGTCCAATCCGCTCTTTTTGAGGTAGAGCAGCACCTTGAATTTTTCAACTTTCATCTGCTTACTTTTTTAGTTTGCAAAAATAATCAATCAGTAAGCATTCTCTGTCATTGAAAGTTGTGCAGAACAGTGCAACAAACACTGGTGACAAACTATTTGTTTTTCACCTCGTTAGCAGTGTTGGTTCGGTAACTGACCGCTAACGGTTTGGTAACTGAAATAACTCAATATCCTGCTCGGCTTTGCTTTGCAGCCAATTGGCAGAATTATGAAATATTGCTCATTCTCAACCACTTGCAGTTCATTTCTCTCATCTTCACTTTCCGTTGCTTTTGCTTAAATTGTGCATTGCTTTCGCCATACATTTGCCACCACATTACTTACCATGGGAGCCGACCTATATACAACAAGCAAGTTGTTGGGACACCAAAACATCAAAACAACACAGGTATATGCTGAAATCGTAAACAAGAAAAAGATAGAAACGATTCATTTGTTAGACAGAATTTAGGTACAGGATTAGGTACGTCATCTTCCGAAAGCCGAAGCAGACAAAGCATTTTACACATTTAAAGATCAAACAAAATGATGAGATGAGCTATACCACCTTATATTATTATTTAACCGCGCGGACTTATGACTAACGGCTAAAGGGAAATAAGCGTGGAATAAAAACCGACTAACAACAACATGCATATATTAACTAAAAATTAAACAGAATGATGAAGCAGGTAAAAATTAAATTGCCTCTTAGGATGTTGACCCTCGCAGGTGGTCTTCTCCTGACAGCAAGTTCCTTTGCGCAGTCAAATGCCATTAAGGGACAAGTGAAAGATGCTTCTGGTGAGCCTGTCATGGGTGCTACCATTACAGTCAACGGTAAGGCTGTGGGCATTACCGACATGGATGGTAACTTCACTGTCGACGCAGCTCCCGGTACTAAGCTAACCTTTACTTATTTGGGTATGACCCCAAAGACGGTTCAAGCAAGCAAGAACATGATCATCACGATGATCGACGACTCCAAGTCGTTGAACGAGGTCGTTGTCATCGGTTATGGTCGTGCCAAGAAAAACGACTTGACGGGTTCTGTCACAGCCATCAAGCCAGAGAGATGTCAAAGGGTATCACAAGCAGTGCCTCAGATATGTTGGTAGGTAAGATTGCCGGTGTGGACGTACAGACTGCCGGTGGTCAGCCAGGTTCTGGCGCACAGATTCGTATCCGTGGTGGTGCCTCTCTGAATGCTTCTAACGACCCTCTCTATGTTATCGATGGTTTGGCTATTGACAACAATACCAATAAGGGTATGAGTAATGTCTTGGCGATGATTAACCCTAACGATATCGAGAGCTTCACAGTATTGAAGGATGCTTCGGCAACAGCCATCTATGGTTCTCGTGCTTCTAATGGTGTCATCATCATCACCACCAAGAAGGGACGTGCTGGTCAGAGACCTACCGTTACCTACAATGGCGATATCACAATATCTACCATCCAGAAGAAATATGAGGTGATGAATGCCAACGAGTACAAGCAGGCTCTTACCTCTTTAGGAAAAGATATAAGCGGTTTGGGTACAGCCGACACCGACTGGCAGGACGAGATTTTCCGCACCTCCGTCTCTACCAAGCACAGCCTCAGCATTCAGGGCGGTTTGAAAGATATGCCTTATCGTATTGGTTTAGGTTTCGAAGACAACAACGGTATCGTTAAGACCAGCTGATGAAGCGTTTCAATACTTCTGTCAATTTGGCTCCTTCCTTCCTCGACAAGCACTTGAACTTCAACTTCACAGCGAAGTATATGTTCGAAAAGGATCGCTACGCACAAGCAGGTGACGCCATCAGTAATGCTTTGAAGATGGATCCAACACAGCCAGTTCGTATAGATGATGAGAAGTATAACTGCGTCGGCGGATATTTCCAGTACTTGCAGCCAAAGGATAGCAAGATTACAGATCCATCCTGGACTAATATAGCTAAGACTCAAGTCCCTCTGAACCCTGTGTCTATCCTTGACACTTACAAATGTATAGCCAAAACTCATGACATAACTTCAAATTTGGAAGTAGACTATAAGATTCATGGCTTTGAAGACTTGCATTTGCATGCTGCCATAGGAGCACAATATACTGATGGTAGACAAAATGAGGATACAAACAAGTATTCAGCAACAGTCGACTCGAAAACAAATTCATCCAACAACTATTTTGGTAGGTATCTTACTAACCATCAATACAAATACAGTATTGAAGGAAAAGCATTTGCTGAATATGCCCATAAGTTTGGTGTTCACGACATCGATATCATGGCAGGTGCTGAGCAGAGCCACTATCACAGAACAGGATATGAATTCGGAAGTGGTATTGATGAATACCTGAGAGATACCAATCCTCAGTATGAAACTACAGAAGGCAAATGGAACTACGAGCATGATCCTGTGACACAAGAAGATGAAATGTGGAAGGCCCATAACTCTTTAGTTTCTTACTTTGGACGTTTCAACTATAACTTGCTGGACCGCTATTTGCTTACAGCAACCTTCCGTGCAGATGGTTCTTCTCGTTTCAGAAAAGGTAAAAAGTGGGGATATTTCCCAGCAGCAGCCTTTGCCTGGAAGATCAACAACGAGTCTTTCTTGAAGAATGTACAATGGATTGATGAGTTGAAGCTCCGCTTGGGCTGGGGTATGACTGGTCAGCAGAATGGTATTGATGACTTCTACTATACTACTCTATACAGAGTCAGCAACAATTATGCGCAATATCCATTTGGCGATAAATATTACCAAACTTTACGTCCAACAGCAACCAATCCTGACCTGACTTGGGAAAAGACTACAACCTACAATGCAGGTCTTGATTTCACCGCTCTCAATGGTCGCTTCGGTGTGAATGTTGATGGTTACTATCGCAAGACTACCGACCTTTTGGCAAGTGTTGCCATTGCCGGTGGTACCAACTTTGGCGACCAGCTCTTGAAGAACATTGGTTCTTTGGAAAACTATGGTGTGGAATTGGCATTCAATGTGAAGCCTATCGTTACCAAGGACTTCGTATGGGATGTAACCTACAACGTAGGATGGAACCACAACGAAATCACCGAGTTGGAGGCTGGTTTGCAAGACTGGGTTTGGACAGGTGGCAAGGTGTCTCGTGGTAACAACACAAAGATACAGGTGAACAAGGTGGGAGAGCCTATCAATTCTTTCTATGTTTACCAGCAGGTTTACGACGAGAATGGCAAACCTATCGAGGGTGTATATGTTGACCGTAACGGAAACGGTACAATTGATGATGACGACCGTTATTGCTACAAGAGTCCTGCTCCTGATGTCATCATGGGTCTCACCACCAAGTTCATTTACAAGAACTGGGACTTCAGTGCAGCCTTCCATGCATCTATCGGCAACTATGTGTACTACGACTTCCTGAATGATAAGGCTGTCCTAAACGATTTATATAAAGATGGTCTCTATAGAAACACAACAACAGAAGCTGTCAATCTTGGTTTTATGGGTACAACAACTAACCCAACCAACACCAGCGATTATTTCGTACGCAATGCATCTTACCTGAAGTGTAGCAACATGACATTGGGTTACAGCTTCCCTGCATTGATCAAGGCGGGTGCTGAGAAGATTTGCAGCGGACGCATCTTCTTCACCGTACAGAACCCATTCATCATTACCAAGTATAAGGGTATCGACCCAGAGGTAAGCAGCGGTATCGACAGCAATCCTTACCCACGTCCAATAAGCTTCCAGCTTGGTTTGAATCTTAACTTTTAAAATACAATAAGGAGACAATTATGAAAAAGATATTTATAAAGACTGCAATGGCAAGTATGTTGTGCATGGGCTTTGTCTCTTGCGCAGACGAACTGAACATCAAGTCTGTCGACCCACATAATTACCCATCATATACAGTAGATGGTCTCTTGGCCAAGCAGTATGCTACTCTGGGTCTTACTGGTCAGAAAGGTCCTGCCGGTATAGCAGATATAAGTGGCGACGAGGGTGAGAGCGGATTTATCCGTACAGTATTCAACCTACAAGAGTTGATGACAGACGAAACTTTGTGGGCATGGCAGGACAATGAAGGCATTGCTCCAATCACCCACATGAATTGGACCAAGGATAATGCGCGTGTCAACTGGGCATACCAGCGTCTCATTTTCGACATTACATTGTATAACCAATTTATTACAGAACAGTCTGGTATCCTGAGCGAGGATAAGATCGCAGAAGTTCGTTTCCTTCGTGCGCTGAACTACTATTATTTCCTCGACCTGTATCACAAGGCTCCTTTCAAGGACACCTTCGACAACAATCTCCCTACCGAGAAAAGCGGTAAGGATCTCTACGAATGGTTGGATAATGAGTTGACCACCATTGAGCCTCTGATGGCTGAGGTGGGTGCTTATAATAATAGTGAGAATTTCGGACGTGCCGACCGTGGTGCAGCATACGCACTCCATGCCCGCTTAGCTCTTAACTCTGCCGTTTATACCGATGGCCAGATAAAGGACTACCAAAAGGCTATTGATTATTGCGACAAGATTCTCGTTGACAACGCAGGTAAATACGATCTTTGTCGTGAAGAAAAGAATGGCTATAGCGGTTATCAGCAGTTGTTTATGGGCGACAACGACTGCAACCCAGCGGCTATGAAAGAAATCATCTTCCCTATCCGTCAGGATGGTGTAAAGACTCGTGCTTATGCAGGTACTTCCTATCTTGTAAATGCTACCAGCATAGCTGGCATGCCTTATGCAAGTACAAGTGATTCTTGGAAATGTCTGTTTGCTCGTGTAGATCTGGTAAAGAAATTCTTCCTAACGAGGACATCCCTAAAGCTTCCAAAGACGACATAGTCTTCAAAGGTACCAATGACAAGGGTGAAGAAGTGGATATAACGCCTTCAAGAGATCAGATTATTGCAAGAGATAACGAAAAAGGTATCAGTACTGCCAACGTAGTGGCACAGGCTAAAGATGACCGCGCCTTATTCTATATGGGTGTAGGTGGTTGCGATGGCAAGGTGCGTACTCTTACACCTGGTGATGCTATCACAAGTCCACTGAATGGTGCGTCTATCGTAAAGTGGACTAACCTCCACGCAGATGGTACTCCACAACACCACCAGAATTTTTCAGATACCGACTTCCCTATGTTCCGCTTGGCAGAAATTTATCTGACCCGTGCAGAGGCTAAGTACCGTCTCAACGGCAGCCAGGATGGTTTGGCTGACATCCAGTATGTTCAGGGGCGTGCCAATCGTCAGGTGTTGGCCACATCGGTAGACGAGCAGACCCTTATTGACGAATGGTGCCGTGAATTCTATATGGAAGGTCGACGTCGTTCCGACTTGGTTCGTTTTGGCTTGTTCACAGGTTCTAAGTATCTCTGGAATTTCAAAGGTGGTGTAGCTGAGGGAACAGGTATTGAATCCCACTACGATATCTATCCTATTCCAGGCAATGAGACAAAGAATAACCCTAACATGACACAGAACCCAAAATACTAATTGTTAGGAAACAAGATTTAATTAAAAGAAATCAATTATGAAAAAAATATTCAAATTCATGTTGCTGCCCGCATTGGTACTTCCTTTGCTCTTTACATCCTGTGATGAAGACAGAGACAGCAACCCAACATTAGACCTGAGTCATGTTGCAGAGGGATTTGTATTGAACACTCCTGCTCTTGCAGAAAACAACACCTACGATCTCTCTAATGCAAAAACTCTGAACATGACATGTTCTCAACCTAATTATGGAGGCATTCCTTACGCAGTAAAATACTATGTACAGGTATCTATCGATCCAAATTTCGTAAGCGACCGTACTGCCACTCACACAGAGTTGAAGACTTTCTACACAAAAGCCAAATTGGAAGTAGATGCATCTGAAGTAAACAATGCGGTGATTGCTCTTTTCAAGGCTGCAGATCCAGAAGCAACACTTCCTGAAGAAATGCCAATTTACATTCGGCTCCGTGCAGTTATTGGTGGCACAACAGATCCAAATTTGGGAGAGACATTCTCGAATGCAATAACCTTGCCTTCCGTCAAAGCAGTCTACAAAGTTCCTGATGCTGAGTTTACAGAAAAACTCTTCTTGACAGGCAGTTCTATTCAGACTCCATGGGAGAGCTGGAAGGCCATCCCTCAAGTATGGGGTGTAACCGGTAATTACTATGGTGTTATCTACCTGCAGCTGGTGGTGAGTTTAAATTGGTACCAAGAATAATGACAATCGTGGCTACTCCGACCTCAGAGGTGGAATCAAGGATGAAGCTGATGCAGGTATCACAGAAGGTGACGATAACAAAATCAAGGCTACTAACGCTGGTTGGTACACACTCCTGTTCAGTGGTAAAATCACAGAAGACAAGAAAGATATCATCTGGACACTGTCTGTTTACCCAACAAAAGTTATCTCTTCGGTTCTTGTATGAACCAGACCTGCGATCCTTGGGTATTTGATGAAGCTTTTGCCCTGACAGCTCCATCCGAGCCTAATGGCAAATGGGAATCACCAGCTTTCCTTGCCGAGGCCGAACTTCGTGCAGCTGTCAAGGTAGGCGACTTTGATTGGTATCGTACAGAGTTCACCTTTAACAAGAACAGCAAAGAATTATTCTGGCGTAGATATGATATACCAGAGAATTGGGAAAAGGCCGAGGTTCTGATTTATCAATAAAGACCCCCGTTGGCAAGAAGTTGTATATCGACTTCGATAATTATACTGCAGAAATTAAATAATTAAGACCAAAGCACAATGAAAAAAACATTTTTATATAGCTTAGCAGTCTTGGCAAGTGTATCACTTGCCAGCTGCAACGGCGACTATGATGATTGGGCTCAACCACAGCACAATCCACAGGAAGCCTCAGCTGCCAAATATGGTATCACCTTTACAGCGGGTCCTGAAGCGGAAACGAGCATGCCAGATGATGATGGAATCATCAACCTCGTCACAGTCAACTCGACAGATGCCAATGTTACAGGCTATACACTGAGAGAATTGAGAGTGAATGGTGAAGTCTTCAAAGGTGAAATGAACGGCAATAACATTCAGGTAAATGCAAAAGATCTGGAAAAGTTTTTCTGCGACCAGAACAAATCACGTGCCTGCGTAACATATGACTTGAATGTAGAGTCAAAGGTTTCTATCAACTTGGAGTCTGGCGATGTAGTCGCCATCAATTCGGCTGGACAGACTACAGGTAAGTTAAAAACAAGCACAGTCCCTGATATCGACGAACAGGGTTACTATATGCTCGGTAATGTTAATGGTAATGACTGGGATGCGACAAATCCTGTATGGATGACCAAAATGTCAGATGGTGTGTACCAGCTTAAAGTAACTACTACTGCTGAAAAGAACTGGTTTAAGTTCTACGAAGGCAGCAAGTTTGTAAGTGGCGATTGGGATGCTATCAACAGTGGCGAATTAGGATGTTTAGTAAATGGATGTGAAGATGAATCAGGCTATATCATTTTTAAAGGCGATAGTTGGGGAAGACCGCAGTCAATGGTTATCCCTGGTGCTGGCACATGGATTGTTACACTTGATATGAATACTTTAACCTACTCATGCGCAAAGCCTGTACTTTATATGGCAGGCAACGCTAATGATTGGAAGCAGATTGACTACCTCTCAAGTGAAGATGCAGTAAAATACACTGGTTATATGTACTTGGACGGTAGTGGTTTCAAGTTCTGTACTCAGCCAAACTGGGATGGTACCAACTATGGTGGAGCTTTCTTCGGTGAGTCAGAAGATAACATCATTATGACTCAACCAGCAGGTTACTATAAGGTAGATATTGATTTGTCTGAGAAGAAATACGAACTGACTCCTATCACCACTATTGGTATCATTGGTGACGCAACAGTCAATGGTTGGAGCGGCGACGACATTGATATGGTTTATGTTCCTTACAACAAAGAAACTAAGGAAGGTCGCTATTGGGAAGTCAAAGACATCACTTTGAAAACTGGTGTAATCAAGTTCCGCGCTAACGATGGTTGGGACATCAACTGGGGTGGAGAGTTAGATAACCTCACTTCAAAGGGTAATCCTGCAAACATCGCTGTAGAAGAAGGCACTTACGACATCAAGCTTTATCCTTGGGCTGATGGCTATGCAAAGTGTGAAATGACTAAGAAGTAAACATTTGCTTCATCAAATAAACTTAAAATTAATAGGCGGCTCTCAATTCCGAGAGTCGCCTATTTTTTCTTTCTCCTCATCCTTTTCAAGTATTTTTCCCCAAAAACCTTGGAAGTTACGAGGGAAAAACGTATCTTTGCAGAAGAAAAGCTGCACTCGGCAAATTGAAAGCAAGCTTTCTTTGCGCTCGTTTGCATTTCCTTTGCAGAAGAAAAGCTACACTCGGAAAAATAGAAATAACATTAAAAATAAAACAATATGGATGTAACTATAAATAATATAACAACAACTATAACTGTTCCGCAAGTTGATTTCAAGTTATTAAAGGAACTGGCAAAGAAGTTTGGATGGGTTATTCAAGCCGAAAAGAAAAGTGGCATTGAAGAAGCCATGGAAGATGTTAAAGCAGGCAGAGTATTTCATGCAAAAGATGCTCACGATTTAATCAAACAGTGCTTGGAATGAAATACTCTATTGACTTTACAAACAGATTTAAAAAGTCTCTGCGAAAAGGAGTGAAACGTGGGTTAGATCCTATTTTAATTGAAAAAGCTGTAGAGAAATTAGCTAATGAGGGTAAACTACCTCCATCATATAAATCGCATAAACTTCATGGAAACCTGGAGGGCATTTGGGAATGCCACATAACTCCAGATTGGTTGATGCTATGGGAACAAAACGATGAAAAACTAACTTTGCTGTTTCTCAACAATGGAACTCATAGCGATTTGTTTTGACTATGATATACTGAACTTTCGCATATGTGGAAGTTAAGGGAAGTTGATTTCCTTATAATCTTTTTGTTGTTTAGAAAAGTCGTATCTTTGCAGAAGAAAAGCTGCACTCGGCAAATTGAAAGCAAGCTTTCTTTGCGCTCGTTTGCATTTTCTTTGCAGAAGAAAGCTGCACTCGGCAAATTGAAAGCAAGCTTCTTTGCGCTCGTTTGCATTTTCTTAGTGGCTAAATCCATATGCCTTCTGTTAGAAGACTAAATAAAAACATTACTCTATGGATAGTTTGATACAATATAATGGTGCTGTCAACGCTATAAAGACAGCCATACTTCAAGGACAATATGAAGCAGCTAAAGGTGTAAACCGCATACAACTTGCTTTATATTTTGCCATTGGAAAATATCTTTCACAACATACCCGCAAGAGAGTATGGGGCGAGGGAGCATTAGCATCCATCAGCGAACAACTTCGCAAGGAACTACCAGGTCTTCGAGGATTCTCGGAAACTCAACTAAGAGACATGAGACGTTTTTATGAAGCATGGGATATGCTTGACAGTAATTCAACGGCAGCAACCGCTAAATTGTGCTTTGAGAATTCAGCGGTTGCAACCGCTGAATTACAAAATAGTGAAAATCAGATAGATATATTCCATACTTTATCTATTTCTAATATTCCAGATTTTCCTGTTGAGGACTTCTTTAAAGTACCATTCACACACCACTCTGCCATCATTAGTGGACCAAAAGAAACTTCGGCACGCTTTTATTATATTCACCGCACTGTAGAGGAACATCTTTCCGTAAAGAAGCTCCGCCAACTTATAAAGGAGGATGCTTACCATAGCCAAGGACGCATGCCTAACAATTTTACCAGGACCATCAACAATCCTAGGGAAGCTCGACGTGCAGTAGAAATGTTCAAGGATGAATATCTACTTGACTTTATCAATGTAGAAGAGATTGGGGAACGCGAAAAAATAGATGTCGACGAACGAGTTGTAGAACAAAGCATCGTTCAGAACATCAAGAATTTCATCATGACCTTTGGCAGAGACTTTGCTTTCATCGGCAACCAATACCATTTGGAAATCTATGGTGTTGAACAATTCCCAGACCTGCTGTTTTTCAATCGAGAATTGAACGCCATGGTTTGCATAGAGCTAAAACTTGGCGAGTTTAAGACCTCTTATCTTGGGCAACTTTTTGGCTATCTCCAAATTCTCGACGACAAGGTGCGTAAGCCACACGAGAATCCGTCTATTGGAATCATTCTTTGCCAATCAGCAAACTACTCTTATGCAGAATATGCTGTTCGAGACTACAGCAAGCCGATGGGAGTTGCTACCTACAAGACGTTGGATGACATGCCTGAAAGGTTACGCAAGCTTTGCCTGATATGAAGAAAATGATGGACTTGCTAAAAAACAAGGAAGAATAATATCCCCCTAAACATTTGGAGATTATTAGAAGATTAAAGAATAACATTCAATGGGCGGCTCTCAATTCCGGGAGTCGCCTATTTTCTTTTTCTCCTCCCCCTTTTCAAGTATTTTTTCCCTAAAACCTTGGAAGTTACGAGGAAAAGTCGTAACTTTGCAGAAGAAAAGCTATAAAAAAGAAATTATGGGACATTAAGAAGATATTGTAAAAACAGAAAGTAAAATCATTGTCATCAGGGATACGCAAGTTATCCTTGACAGAGATGTTGCTGAATTGTATGGAGTAGAAACCAGAGATATAAACAAAGCGGTTAAAAATAACCCAAAAAGTTTCCCCCTGGTTATATTATTGAACTGAATAGCAGCGAGAAACAGGAACTGGTGGAAAATTTCCACCGGTTCAATACCCTCAAGCATTCCACTGTTGCACCTCACGCATTTACTGAACAAGGACTTTATATGCTTGCAACAATTCTGAAAGGTGATTTAGCCATCAGTACAACCATTGCCATCATTGATACTTTCACTCAACTTCGCAAGTTGGCAAGAACCATAGATAAGGTGAATGAAGATGCAAAGGAGCATGGTATTTTACCAGACAAAGCAACAGAAGGTAAGATACAAGTTGCCATGAACGAAGTCTTCGCAGATAAGCTGCCATTAAAAATGCGCAGATTGACTTTTGGGGTAAATTTAGGAGTGCTGAAATTTTCTATAGAAACCACAAGAGAATCTAAAGAATAAAACAATATAAAAAGGAGGGAAGAATATGAACATGTTTGAACAGATGCCATTCAGCGAGAAGTATCCAGTCTTCCGCAAGTTGGCAGAAATAGGCGACCTCCGCAAGCTCTCCCGAGAGGAACTCGAGCTGTATGACGAGGACATCAAGAATATGCGTGATATATATGCTACCAGAAAGTTTGATGAGAAGAGAGGAATAGAAATAGGTATGGCGAAAGAAATAGAAAAAGGAATGGCGAAAGAAAAGATAGCCACAGCTTACCGCCTTTTGTCCATGGGTCTTTCTGAAGCGCAAGTGGCAACGGCCACAGAGCTTCCACTGGAGGAATTTCTGAAAATGAAGGAATAAGAAGAGATTACCAGGCGGCTCTCGAACATATCGGGAGCGCCTTTTTGTATGCCTTTACGTTATGCAAATCTATGAAAATCGTATTAAGCCTTCTGCACGTTTTCAAGATTTTTATGATCATATTCTTTAACAGACAATGGGATGGATTTTTGCACTTGCTTGTTGAATTCGCATTCTTTGTCTTCTATGAAAGATGATGCATATATATATAACTGAGCCCACTTTAAAAAGGGGCATATTTTGAATCCAGTCTGACCAGTGTGGTCATTCTGAGTGAAACATAGCAATCGGCTTCGCAGGCGAATATCTTTCGAGAAATTGCCTTGAAAGAGCCGAAAGCTTCTCTTATAGGCCCGAAAAGGGCAAATATCGATCTTTGAAATGTTGAAATCTGGAATATTACCATCCTTCGGAGGTTCATCCACATACATCTGCTATATGCATGCATACGATGTTTGAGCAAGCCCCTATATCGGGTCTTGCCATTACGTGTATGAAAACTGTATTGGAACATGGCTGCTTCAACGTTATTCCGTTTATGCTGCTCCTCCAAAGGAAGGCTTTCTATCTGCTTCCTTAGCTGATAGGCTTTAATGT
>ENA-OQER01000926-OQER01000926.1-human-gut-metagenome-genome-assembly--contig:-NODE-926-length-15364-cov-2.897815_pt1 | contig 15364 bp, 16 predicted proteins | sample MGYA00242797_ERZ504639 | MGnify/ENA primary metagenome ERZ504639 (study PRJEB26092, sample SAMD00036306) | human gut metagenome | host: Homo sapiens | study: EMG produced TPA metagenomics assembly of...
CGGAACGTTTGATTCTAAAAACTTTCTTGCGTGCACCAGCGTGGCAAAAGGCTGTTTCCTGCCAGCGTGTAAAATATGATTATGAAGTGTTTTTAAAAACTATGGCCGTTCAAAAACGTACAGCAATGTGCAAAATGAACGAATTCCCAAGAAGGCACTTTTACGTGCCCTTCGGGGAATTCGTTCATTTGCACATGCAATACTGTTCATTTGCAAACAGTATTTTAAAATGTGCGGCATTTCCATTCCTTACATCTGCCAGGAAACCAACGGTAAATTTTTATTCCGGTAAAAACAGTTTTGTGGAGTCGTTTCCGTCAGAAGCGGAATTATCGCTGCCATCACTGCTGCTTCCATCTGAACTTGTCTCAGAGGAAGTTTCGCTCTCGGAAGAAGTCTCACTTTCAGAGGAAGCGGTTGTATTTCCATCTGAGCCGGATGTACTGTTTGCATCGGAATTATCTCCGGAAATGCTGTTTCCGATCTGATTGCTCAGTTCTTTGACTTTTTCTTCGATTCTGGTCTTCTCACTGTCTTCGGCCGGTGTTGGCTGATAGTTGTTGAATGTGCTGTCGGAAGAAATCGTGCAAGGAATGATGGAATTCGTTGTTTGGGTCAGCTCTTTGCCTGCACTGAAAGTAAAGGTCGGCTGGAAAATAACGGTATCCATGTCGTCCGAGTACATATTTGCACCATCGCAGAAGTTTCCCAGGCTGTAGAAGATCGTTCTTCCATTATAAACTTCCATACCCTGCAGAACGTGAGGATGATGTCCGACTACCAGATCTGCCCTGCATCAATCGCTGCGTGTGCCAGTGTTGTCTGGTCGCTGTCTGGTGTTGTCTCGCCGTTCGCTCCCCAGTGGAAATTTACGATGATCAGGTTTGCACCCTGTTCTTTTACTGCATTGATATCATTTGTCAGCTGTGTCCTGCACTCACTTACCTGTTTGTCAATGGCAGATATACCGACAAGTCCGACCTTGATGCCTTTGATCTCAAGAACAGAGGTATCGTCGTTGCCAAAAGTCGTGATCCCTGCGTCTTTCAGAGTGGTCTGTGTTTCGGTCAGACCGGCGGTTCCGTAATCTTCGGTGTGATCGTTGGCAAGGTTGACAGCCTCGATCGAACTGTTAGAGAGTGCGGAAACATAGGAAGGATCGCCTTTATAAACATCGCTCTTGCTGGCTGAATTCTCAGCGGTTGTCAGTGCACCTTCCAGGTTGATAATGGAAAGATCATCCCCTTCCAGGTAAGATTTCACATTCTGGAAGAAATAATCAATACCATATACGGACTGATAAGCATCAAAATTGTTGTACTGGTCAGAATCCGGAGCAGAGCCAAGAGTGCAGTCACCCATCAGGCTGATCGTGATGCTTGTCTCAGCAGCAAGTGTTTCTTTCGGTGTGGCAGACTCGGTTCCGGTCTCGGACTGAGCTTCGGTTGATAACGTTTCTTTTTCTGCTTTTTTGTGTTCACTGACTGGCGGTATTTTATCAAAAGCCAGCAGTAAAAAAATCAGGGCGGCACAGGCGAAAACACCGAAAAAAGCGATGTTTAGGTACAGCTGCTGCTGTTTGTTACTGCCCCTGTCAGCATTGTGGTTTAATTTGTTTTTATCCATGACTTTGCCCCTTCTGAAAACTTAGTAACTCCCATGGCTGGTTGCTCTATGGTGATTATAGAGGAAAAACAAGAAAAAGTAAACCGTGAAAAAAGAGTGAAAGCAGTTCTTTTTACAAAAGAGCAGAGATTCTTCTTTGATGCCATGAAAAAAGTAATGGGGGTTAAAACAGGAAGGCAGTAGAAAATATACAGGTGTCTTGACACATGCAAAGACCAGTAGTATAATGTCGCTCATGGCAAAACAAATCCGTGACAGGAAAGAGGTATAAGAAAATGAATGAATATTATGATGCCATTATTGTAGGTACCGGAGCGGCAGGTCTTACTGTGCCCTGAATCTTCCAAAAAGAAAAAAATTCTGATGCTTACAAAGCAGGGGGCGGATCTGTCAGATTCGTTTCTGGCACAGGGCGGTATCTGCATGCTGCGTGGTGAAGATGATTATGAGGACTATTTTGAAGACACCATGCGTGCAGGGCATTATGAAATAATAAAAGAGCGGTCAATCTGATGATCCGAAGCTCCAACGATATCATTCGTGATCTGCTGTGGAGAAATGTAGATTTTGTGCGTGCAGAGGATGGCGAGCTTGCATTTACAAGAGAAGGTGCACACTCCAGACCAAGAATCCTCTTCCATGAGGACATTACCGGAAAAGAGATTACGCAGACGCTTCTGGATCAGGTAAAGACAAAAGAAAATATTGAAATCTGTGAGTATATGACGATGGTAGATATCATATCGAAAGACAATATCTGCGGCGGTGTGATTGCAATGGATGCAAAAAATAATGTTTATCCGATCCGTTCCCAGTTTGTTGTGCTGGCATGCGGTGGTATCGGAGGTCTTTTTCCAGAATTCTACCAACTATCCGCATATTGCCGGAGACGGACTTGGCATTGCAATGAAACATCAGTGAAATTAGAGCATCTGGATTACATACAGATCCATCCGACAACTTATTTTCACATAAACCGGGAAGACGTTTCCTGATTTCAGAATCTGTCCGTGGCGAAGGTGCACTTCTTTATGACAAAAATGGTCAGCGTTTTACGAATGAACTGCAGCCAAGGGATCTGCTCAGTCAGGCGATTTTTGAGCAGATGGAAAAGGACGGTACTGATTTTGTCTGGGAAGATATGCGTCCGCTGGGTGAAAAAACGATCATGCAGCATTTCCCGAACATTTATCAGCACTGTATTGAGGAAGGATTTGATCCGAGAAAAGAGCCGATTCCGGTTGTTCCGGCACAGCACTATTTTATGGGAGGTATCCAGGCAGATTTGAGCAGCCGGACTTCCATGCGTGGACTCTATGCCTGCGGTGAGACAAGCTGCAATGGTGTCCATGGAAAGAACCGTCTGGCAAGCAATTCGCTTCTGGAATCTCTGGTCTTTGCAAGACGGGCAGCAGATGATATGATATTTGGAGAAACACCGGAGATGTGCAGACCGGACCGACTGGATCTGAATCAATATGAAGACCAGAATGTAATTTTGGAAGGGTATCATAAACAAGTGTTGAATGAGATAGAGAGGATGAAAAAAGCAAATGAATAGTATAACTATGAAAATGCAGGCGGATCAGCTGATTCGTATGGCACTGCAGGAAGATATCACAAGTGAAGACGTTTCTACAAATGCAGTTATGCCGACCGAGGTAAAAGGAACGGTAGATCTGATCGCAAAAGAAGACGGAATTATCGCCGGACTGGATGTCTATGCAAGAGTTTTTCAGATGTTGGATGAGAAAACGGAAATTGATTTTAAATGCAAAGACGGTGATGAGGTAAAAAAAGGTGAGTTGATGGCAACGCTTACCGGAGACATCCGTGTACTGTTATCCGGAGAACGTGTGGCACTGAATTATCTGCAGAGAATGAGCGGAATTGCCACTTATACAAGACAGGTCGCAAAACTTCTGGAAGGAAGCAAAGTAACACTTCTGGATACCAGAAAAACGACGCCAAACTGCCGTGTATTTGAAAAATATGCAGTGCGTGTGGGCGGAGGATGCAACCACAGATACAACTTATCAGACGGTGTACTTCTGAAAGATAATCACATCGGTGCAGCCGGAAGCATCACAAAAGCAATCACAATGGCAAAAGAATATGCTCCGTTTGTACGCAAAATCGAGATTGAAGTAGAAACCCTGGAGCAGGTAAAAGAAGCGGTGGAGGCCGGAGCAGATATTATCATGCTCGACAACATGACACCGGAAGTGATGAAACAGGCTGTGGAACTGATCGATGGAAGAGCACAGACGGAATGCTCCGGAAACATTACAAAAGAAAATATTGCACGCATCCGTGAAATCGGAGTTGATTTCGTATCCAGCGGAGCGTTGACACACTCTGCTCCGATTCTGGACATTTCCATGAAGAACCTTCATGCAGTCTGAAAGGAGCCGGGACTATGAATACTGCGGAAAGACGAAATGAATTTTAAATTTTCTTCAGAATGCAGATGAACCGGTTGCTGCAAGAAAACTGGCGAGCCAGTTTGGAGTCAGCCGCCAGGTGATCGTGCAGGATATGGCAGTGATTCGTGCAGCGACTCCAGGAATTTTATCAACAACAAGAGGATATGTGATACAGCAGGACAGCAGCTGCGTCCGTGAATTTAAAGTTCGTCATGAATCGGATCAGACAGCAGAAGAAATGAATCTGATCGTGGACTGTGGCGGCAGGATCTGCAATATCAGTATCAGCCACAGAGTCTATGGAAGAGTCAGTGCAGAAATGGATATCAGGTCAAGACAGGATGTAAATGAATTTATTACCGCATTGAACAACAGTAATTCCAGTGCACTGAGTAATGCAACATCCGGTTATCACTATCATCTGGTTGAAGCAGCAAGCGAAGAGAGACTGGATCTGATCGAAGAACAACTGAAAAAAGCAGGACTCCTGCACCGCTTCAGCCATGGGAGCAGAATACAAAACAGGAAGGAAACGAAGAATGACAATAGCAGAAATTCAGCAGGAGATCCTGCGTATGAAAAAAGAACAGGATGTATGTATTCTGGCTCATGCTTATCAAGGTCAGGAAATTCTGGAAGTAGCAGATTATATGGGAGATTCTTACGGACTGAGCGTACAGGCATCCAAAAGCAAATGCAGCGGCGTGATCATGTGCGGTGTGCGTTTTTATGGCCGAGACCTGTAAAATTTTAAGCCCGGATAAAAAAGTATGGTTGCCAAACCCTGCAGCCGGATGCCCGATGGCAGAACAGCTTGATCTGGAAGGTCTTCGCACCCTAAAAGCAGAATATCCGGACTATACGGTTGTGGCGTATATCAATACAACATCAGAACTCAAGACAGAATGTGATGTATGCGTGACTTCTTCTTCAGCAGTGGAAATCTGCAGTCATCTGGAAAACGACAAAATCCTGTTTATTCCAGATCCGAACCTGGGACGCTATGTAGCGGAACAGCTTCCGGAAAAAACCTTTGCTTTTTATAAAGGTGGCTGCCCGCGTCATATCGTAGTCAGTGCAAAAGATGTCGAAAAAGCAAGGGCAGATCACCCGGATGCACTGCTTCTGGTCCATCCGGAATGCCGTCAGGAAGTTGTCGAAAAAGCAGATTATGTCGGATCTACCACAGGGATCATGATTTTGCAAAGAAATCCGACAAAGAAGAATTTATCATCGGAACAGAGAACAGCATTGTAGAACACCTTCAGTTTGCCTGTCCGGATAAAAAATTCTATCCGCTGGCAGTTCCGCTCACCTGCATGAACATGAAGATCACAACACTTATGGATGTCTATAACTGCCTGAAAGGAAGAGGCGGCGAAGAGATCCACCTTCCGCAGAACGTGCTCGAAGGAGCAGGAAGATGTATCAATCGCATGGTAGAGCTTGGTGCTGATGGGGTAAAATCCGAAGTAAAACTTGACAAAACAGCGGATTCACGATATAGTAACTTAGACCACGCAGCCGGGGAGATAGCGGTGCCCTGTACCTGCAATCCGCTACAGCAGGGGTGATACCAATCCGAGGGTTTTTAGCTGCAAAGCTGCCTTCTATAAGTGGTGATGACGTTTGGGTCTCGTGCAACAGAAATCTGTGAACCGTGTCAGGGCAGGAATGCAGCAGCACTAAGCAGAACCTTTTGTGTGACGCGAGGGTGCCTGGATTGAGCTAACTGTAGGAGTAACGTTTGTGGTGGAAGTTCAAAGTGCGGTGCGTGGTAAAAAATGCAAGCAAATAAAATAAGAAAAAATTCATGATTATATAAAAAGACATACAAAACAGAAAAATCCTGCGATGTATGTCTTTTTATTATGCCAAAGCTCACATACGTTCGGTCTGGATACGACCCGGGTAAGAGAAAATTTAGCGGATTGCGTTTACAAGTGCCTTAATATAAGAAGGATCTGTTCCGCAGCATCCGCCGACCATGGAGGCACCAAGGTCAACAAGACGTTTCATGCTTTTGCCGAAATACTCCGGTGTCATATCATAAACAGCAATTCCCTGATCGTTGATCGTCGGCATACCGGCATTTGGTTGGCGATGACCGGAACAGAGAGACTGCCGGCAAGATTCTGGATAATATTCGAGCTGATCAGGCCTGTAGAACAATTGATACCGACCGCATCTGCACCCATCTCTTCGAGCATCGGTGCTGTCTCGAAAATATTTCCGCCAAAGAAAAGACTGCCGTCAGCCTGCATGGTCAGAGAACAGAGAATCGGAAGGTCGCAGACAGCATGTGCGGCATCGATCACTGCCATGGTTTCGTCTGCACCGATCATCGTCTCAGCGATCAGCAGATCCACGCCTGCATCCACCAGAGCGGTGATCTGTTCCTCATAGGCAGAAAGAAGCTCATCGTATTCTGCATCCATTTTGCTGGTCGTGGTGATATCTCCGGCGATCAGAGCCTTTCCCTGTACGGCTTCTTTTGAGAGAGCAACAAGGGCGTGGTTATAATGATCTACCTGATCAGAAAGACCGTGATTTGCCAGAGAGATGCGGTTTGCAGCGAAAGTAGGAGCATAGATGATCTGAGATCCTGCTTCTGCATAGGCTCTCTGAAGCTGGATGATCGTATCCGGATGTTCCAGAACCCATTTTTCGGTACATACGCCTTTTGGCATACCGGCTTTCATGAGATTAGAGCCGGTCGCACCGTCCAGAATTACAGGTCCATGTTCAAAAAGTTTCTTAAAATCCTGTTTCTGCATAGATTTTCCTCCATTATACAAAAAGCACTGTGAATAGAACGAGCCGTACAGTACTTTTTTGTATAAACTTATATTAATTTGAATAGTTAGCGGAGACGGAGGGATTTGAACCCTCGTGCCCCGGAGGACAACCTGATTTCGAGTCAGGCGCGTTACGGCCACTTCGCTACGTCTCCATGCGAATACGCATTTCATTATAAATGCAGCGGAAAAAATAGTCAAGCCGGAAAAAGAACAGAGAATGTATTTTTGTATGAAAAAAGTGCATAAACTGTGATAAATAAAAGCACAATGGTGAAAACTATAATATGAATAATCTCTGGATAGGAATGATACTGCTTGGGATCGTCTATGGGGCAGTCACGGGAAATATGCAGGCAGTGACAGATGCGGCATTTGCATCGGCAAAAGATGCCGTGACGCTGTGCATCACCATGACCGGAATGATGGCACTCTGGGTTGGCGTGATGGAGATAGCCAGAGGAGCCGGGCTGATCAGAAAATGGTCCGAAAAATTAAAGCCGTTTATCCATTTTCTTTTCCCGGGGATTCCAAAAGGACATAAGGTACAGGAATATATCGCGGCAAATATGATCGCAAATATTCTCGGGCTTGGATCAGCGGCAACGCCGGCGGGATTAAAAGCGATGGAAGAACTGGCGGAAATAAAAAAAGAAAAAGGTCTGCCCGAAGAAGTCGCAAGCAATGAGATGTGTACCTTCCTGATCTTAAATATTTCTTCCCTTCAGCTGATACCGGTCAGCGTGATCGCCTATCGCAGTCAGTACGGAAGCAGCAATCCCTCTGCCATCACCGGAGCGGCTATCGCAGCAACGCTGGTAAGCACGGCAACGGCGGTTATTTTCTGCAAAATAAAAGAAAAAATGACAAAAGATACTTTTTGACAGTGTTATCCTGTAATAACAATCTTGAAAAAACAGGATGATTATAATATACTTAGAACCAAGGGTTAAAAGGAAAGCAGATAACTGCACTTCAGAAAACAACGGAGATAGCATATGAAGAAAAGAAATTTTCTCTCATGTCTTCTTATCATCGCCATAGTACTTGCAACCATTTCTCCGACTGTTCTGTTTGCGGCAGAAGATATTGCCCAGGATGAACAGGTGTATGATGAGACGTACACAGAAGAGACGGAGGAATATGTAGAAGAAACTCCAGAGGCATATGATTGGACGATAGAGACAAATGAATTGAAAAAATGGCCCCAGGGTCCCCGGGTAGAAGCAGAAGGTGCAACGGTCATGGATCTGGATACAGGGGCATTTCTTTACAGCAAAAACGCAGAAGCAAAACTGTATCCGGCGAGCATCACCAAGATCATGACGATGCTGGTCGCCCTGGAACACATCAGTGACAGTGACCTGGATACAAAAGTGAAAGCATCTGAGAGTGCACTTGCTCCGATCGATTCGGACAGCAGCCAGATCTGGCTGTCCGTCGGGGAGAAAATCACAGTCCGTTCTGCATTGTATGCGATCATGCTGGCATCTGCAAACGATGCGGCAAATGTGATCGCAGAGTATGTCGGCGGATCGATGGACAATTTTGTGAAGATGATGAATGACAAGGCAAAAGAGCTTGGCTGCGTCAACACCCACTTTGTCAATCCGCATGGTCTGCACAACAAAAAACATTATACCTGTGCCCACGATATGGCACTGATTGCTCAGGCAGCCTTTCAGATTCCGCTGTTCCGGAAAATAACAAAAACAGTCGAATACAAAATCCCGAAAACAAAATATATGAAAGAAGACCGCTGGCTGGTAAATCACCAGAAAATGCTCTATGAAGACGGTGAGTTTACTTACAAAAACTGCGAGGGCGGCAAGACGGGATTTACGGACGAAGCGTGGAACACGCTCGTTACTTATGCAAAGAAAGACGGCAAGACGCTGGTGTGTGTTGAGCTTCGTGTCAATGGTTCCTGGAAAACCTTTCATGAATCTGCGGAACTTTTAGATTACGGGTTCGACAAATTCCGCCACGAAGAGGTCGATGCGGCTCTTGATATGACAACACTCGGACAGCTGGCAGGTATCTGTCATTTCGGCACAGCATCCGTTCTGGATCAGAAAGAAGCCGGTATCCGGGCGGTCGAAGGGAAAAGTACCGTAAGCGTTACGATCCCGAAAAAACTGAAAACGGACAAGCTGAAGCGAGGTTTCTGTGACGGAAACAAGATTGTTTACAGTTATCAGGGCTGGGAAGTCGGAGAGGAAACCTTAAAGTTTAACAATCCGGCATTTGAGGTGACAAAGACAGAAATTTCAGATGCGACACTGCAGGGTCAGACAGACACAAATGGCAGTGAGACAGAGACAGCGGGAAGTACAGAAACACCGAAAAAGATGCATCCGGCAGCAAAGGGTTCGAAGAGAAGTTGATGAATTTATGGATAATATAACATTTGGATTCCTGAATATATGGACATCCTTCAACGGCTGGGTAGATCAGCACGAAATGCTGTCTGCGACGGTAGGGATGATCCTGATCCTGCTTATGATCCCGCTTATCGTCATCGCTTACATGCGTGACAAAAACGATAAGCTGGCAAGGAAAGAACGCGAGCAGGACAAAGAACAGCGAAGAAAGATAGAAGAAAATATAGACAGCAAATCTTTCCAGGAGATCGAGTCAGAGATTCGTTCAGAACTTGAGAAAGAGGAACGCAGAAAGCGAGAAGCCGAAGAAGAAGAGAAGCGATTACGGGAAATGGAAGAGCTGATCGACCGGCAGAAAGCAAAAGAAGCACAGGAAACAAAAGAAACAAAAGAAATAAAACCAACAGAAAACCCGAAGAAGAGATCCTGCCGGCAGAACAGCCAAAAACAGAGGATCTGAAAAAAGAAGAGGAGGATTAAAAAGAGTATGAACTGGGTAGCACCGATCAAGGATGATACAACACTTGAAAAATTTAAACAGAAATTAAGAGAGGTAGATGACAAGTACTATATTTTATTTGAGATAGGAGTGGGGACCGGTCTGCAGCTTCAGGAGATCCTGAAATTCCGCAACAAAGACATCAGGGATAAAGACAGCATTGAAGCAAGTATCGGAACAAAAAATATCAAACGTACTTTTCAGATTCCGCAGGAACTCAAAGAGATCATCAGCCAGTATACAGAAGGCAAAGATCCGGAGGCTTATCTGATCCTCGGACATTCCGGTTCACCGGCACCGCTTTCCAGAGAACAGGCTTACCGCGTATTTAAAAACGTCGGAAAGAGCATGGGACTGAATGCGATCGGTGCACAGACGATGCGTAAAACCTTTGCATGGAGATATTACAAAGAGACAAACGATATTTACTATATCCAGAATCTTCTGAACCATGCATCACCATCGATCACTTACCGTTATATCGGAGAAAAACCAAACGTAGAAGTTGTTCTGAAAAAGATGACCCCGGAAGAAAATGAGAGAAGCCGTTACATGCTCTACAAAGACAATGCAGGAAAGAACCGTATCCATGCACTGACAGAAGAGCTGATACATATCGAAAGAGAGCTGGATAATCCGACCAATAACGACGCTTTCTACGGCAGAGTAGACTGTCTGCTCGCTGAGCTGGAAGAGCTGATGGATAACTTCAAGAACACAAAATAAAAACAGGAGAAAAAATATGGCAAAGCTCTCCCTTAGGCATGTCAGCAAACGGTATCCAAATGGATTTTGGGCGGTAAAAGATTTTAATCTCGAAATGGAAGACGGAGAGTTTGTGATACTTACCGGTTCTCCGAAATGCGGAAAATCCACCGTTCTTCGTATGATCGCCGGAGCAGAAGATGTGACGGAAGGCATCCTGGAACTGGACGGAAAACCGATCAATGACGTCGAACCAAAAGACCGGGAGATTGCCATGGTTTTTCAGTATTACAGTCTGTATAAAAATATGACCGTTTACGATAATCTTTCGTTTGGAATGAAACTGAAAAAATGTTCCACGGAGCAGATCGAAGCGGCTGTAAAAGAAGCAGCAGATATGCTGGGACTGGAAGAACTGTTAAACCGCAGGCTGAAGATTCTCTCAGAAGGACAGAAAAAGAGGGTGGCTCTTGGCAGGGCGATCATCCGCAAACCCAAACTTTTTCTGTTTGATGAGCCTTTAAATGGTCTGGACGAAAAAGTTCAGGTTCAGATCCGGACAGAAATAGAAAAATTACATGAAAGATACGGCACAACCATACTTTATGCTGCACATGATAAAGATGAAGCAAAGAAGTTTGATGCCGAAAACAATCGCATCTTGCTTTTTTAGCCGGATGCGATTATACTTTACCTATGCGGGCAAAAGACAGAATTCTGCCCGTTTCGTGAATAAGATTTCAATTTTCAGGAGGTAGAACATGGTCAAGTTATATGACGGCGGGGTTTATCTGGTAAACGGCACCGAGATCGTGGAAGATAACCATGATGCAGAAGCAATACTGAAACAAAAAATGGGCGATGGTGTTCCTTCAAAAGCAGAGGCTGCGAAGAATACAATCGCTTATAATATATTACAGGAACACAACACATCCGGTAATATGGATAAATTAAAGATTAAGTTCGACAAACTGACATCTCACGATATCACGTTTGTAGGAATCATTCAGACAGCAAGAGCGTCAGGACTGGAGAAATTCCCGATCCCTTATGTACTGACAAACTGCCATAACAGCCTCTGTGCAGTAGGCGGAACGATCAACGAGGATGATCATATGTTCGGACTTACCTGTGCGAAAAAATACGGTGGAATCTATGTACCGCCTCATCAGGCAGTTATCCATCAGTCGCAAGAGAAATGCTGGCAGGCGGCGGAAAGATGATCCTCGGATCAGACTCCCACACACGTTACGGTGCACTGGGAACATGGCGATGGGCGAAGGTGGACCGGAGCTTGTAAAACAGCTGCTCTCCAAAACTTACGATATCAATATGCCGGGTGTGGTAGCGATTTATCTGGACGGTGAGCCGATGAAAGGTGTCGGTCCTCAGGACGTTGCTCTGGCGATCATCGGAGCTGTCTTTGAAAATGGCTATGTAAAGAATAAAGTCATGGAATTTGTCGGACCGGGCGTAGAGAAACTGAGTGCAGATTTCCGTATCGGTGTGGATGTTATGACAACCGAAACGACCTGCCTGTCCTCCATCTGGAGAACCGATGATGACAAGATCAGAGATTTCTATGATATCCATGGCAGAAGTGAAGATTATAAAGCACTGAATCCGGGTGCAGTTACATACTATGACGGCATGGTTTATGTAAACTTAAGCGAGATCCGTCCGATGATCGCGATGCCGTTCCATCCAAGCAACACCTACACCATCGACGAGCTGAATGCAAACCTGATGGATATTCTGGACGATGTAGAGAAAAAAGCAAAAGTCAGCCTTGGCGGAGCAGTAGAATATTCTCTGAAAGATAAAGTACATAACGGCAAACTCTATGTAGAGCAGGGAATCATCGCAGGATGTGCAGGCGGCGGATTTGAAAACATCTGTGCGGCAGCCGATATCCTGAAAGGTTCCAACATCGGAGCAGATGCCTTTACGTTAAGCGTATACCCGGCAAGTACTCCGATCTATGTAGAACTGGCAAGAAACGGCAGACTGGCAGATCTGATGGCAGCAGGTGCGATCGTGAAGACAGCATTCTGCGGACCATGTTTCGGAGCAGGTGATACACCGGCAAACAATGCCCTGAGTATCCGTCACTCTACACGTAACTTCCCGAACCGTGAAGGAAGCAAACTGCAGAATGGCCAGATTTCTTCCGTAGCACTGATGGATGCACGTTCCATCGCAGCTACTGCAGCAAACAAAGGATACCTGACTGCGGCTACCGATGTGGACGTAGATTTCAGCAATCCAAAATATTACTTCGACAGCTCTATTTACGCAAACCGTGTATTCGACAGCAAGGGCGTGGCAAATCCGGATCAGGAGATCCAGTTTGGCCCGAACATCAAAGACTGGCCGGAAATGGCACCGCTGGCAGAAATATGGTATTGAAAGTCGTATCCGAGATCCACGATCCGGTTACCACAACCGACGAGCTGATCCCATCCGGAGAGACATCTTCCTACCGTTCCAACCCGCTTGGACTGGCAGAATTTGCACTCTCCAGAAAAGATCCGGCATATGTAGGACGTGCAAAAGAAGTACAGAAAGCAGAAAAAGCCCGCGAAGCCGGAAACTGTCCATGTGAAGCTTTTGATGAACTCAAACCGGTCTGGGATGAGATCAAAAAAGCATATCCGGATATGAACAGTGAAAATACCTGTATTGGAAGCACGATCTTCGCAGTAAAACCGGGAGATGGTTCCGCACGTGAGCAGGCTGCATCCTGTCAGAAAGTACTGGGCGGCTGGGCAAACATCGCAAACGAATATGCGACAAAGAGATACCGCTCCAACCTGATCAACTGGGGTATGCTTCCATTTATCATTGACAAAGGGGAGCTTCCGTTTGCAAACGGCGATTACCTGTTTATCCCGAACGTAAAACAGGCAGTCAAAGACAAAGCAAAAGAAATGAAAGCTTATGTTGTCGGAGATGGATTAAAAGAAATCACCCTGAAAATGGATGAGCTGACGGATGATGAAAGAACGATTATCCTCAAAGGATGTCTGATCAACTACTACAGAGATTCTTCAGAAGAATAAAAAATAAAGAGGTTAAGATTAAAAAGGTGTCATACGAATTCGTACTTCGTACGCTTACCCTAGCATCTAAAATAAAAAGGACGGCAGATTTTAAATTTGCGTCCTTTTTATGAAAATGATGTTGGGGGCAAAAAAATTTTGCATCATTGCAACCTTTTACCGGTGGAGAGCATCTAACCTACAGAAAATGCAGGATACAAAAAAATCCGGCATAGAACCTGGGAGGTGATAAAACATGAGCAGCGAAGCGTGGCTGATACGGAAAGCCAAAAAAGGCGATACAAAAGCTTACGGAGAATTGATACAGCTTCATAAAGACTATTTTTACCGGAATGCATTCTGCTATGTAAAAAATGTAGATCTGGCGGGAGATGTTTTCCAGGAAGCCGTTACCATCGGAATGCTTTCCATCAAAGATCTGAAAAATCCGAACTATTTCCGCACATGGATGACACGCATTATTTATAACTGTGCAAACGAAATGTTCCGAAAAGCGGAAAGAGAAATCGGAAGCCTGGATGCGGAGATACGGGACAGAGCAGAAGAGAATGGCGGGGCAAGCCGTGAAGAGATCATCGATCTGCACAATGCATTGAGTCTCTGGAAGAGCCGTATCGAACTATTATAAAACAGAAATATTTTGAAGATAAGAAAATTTCCGAAATTGCAGCTTACACGGGAAGAGCAGAAGGGACTGTTAAATCAGATCTTTCCAGAGCAAAAAGAAAATTAAAACTGATCTTAGAAGAAGGGTAGGGGTTCGTAATGATGAATAGAGAGAAACAGAAAAAAGAACAGAAAACATTTGAATATATCGAAAATCCGGAACAGATCGAAGGCTTTGATAAGATTCCGGTGCCGGAAGATCTGGATCAGCGGGTCCGGGCAGGCATTGAAGAGGGGAAAAAGAGACGGAAGAAAATAGCGTTTCGAAAAACGGCAAAAGTCGGAATGGGAATGGCAGCTGCGGTGGCACTGGCATCGGTGTTATGTATTTCCAATATTGAGGGTAAATGATGTGTCTCCCCGGGCGGTGTGGTGCGTGATGTCTTCCATCCAGATGGATGTATAGTCAAAAATTTCGGGATAATTTACCGTTAGTTCCCGGGACATTAATGCAATATCATAAGCCGTGGAGTAGTGCCTTCCGTGTCCAGTCCACAGCAGTTGGCAAAGTGTGTATGTAGCATGCCAAGTGAAGCTGCTGTTTCGTTCATTTGCTGGACAAAGGCTTCTTCGCTTCCGGCAAGCTGCTCAGCCATGGCGACACAGGCATCGTTGGCACTGGCAACAACGATACATTTGATCAGTGTTTCTACTGTCTGTGTTTCTCCTTCTTCGAGGTAAACCTGAGAGCCGCCCATACTGGCAGCGTGTGCAGAAACCGGAATGAGGTCTTCGAGTTGAATGGTCTGATTATGCAGTGCCTGAAAGATCAGCAGAAGTGTCATGATTTTTGTAACACTGGCAATCGGGCGTTCTTTTGCAGCATTTTGTTCAAATAAAACCGTTCCGGTAGCGGCATCCATCAACAGTGCACTCGAGCAGTCAGTGTGAGAACCGGTGCAGCTGTATGTTCCGTAGTGATGTCAGAAGGCGGTTTCGGCATCTGCATCAGAGGTTGTATTCATAAAAATGTTGTTTTCAGAGTGTGCGTTCACAGTGGTATACAAGAAGTTGAAAACAAAGAGACAGGGATAATAATAATCCAAGAAAGAATCTCATAAGCAACCTGCTGGAATGATTTATTTTAAGTGTATGAGGGTAAAGACGCGGAGATCCTTGACCTGTATAATAAGCAAATTATCTATTTTATCTTGTTCTTCACTTAAAATAGCTGCTAATTTTTCAGCTTGTTCTTCCG
>ENA-OQER01000927-OQER01000927.1-human-gut-metagenome-genome-assembly--contig:-NODE-927-length-15339-cov-8.287996_pt1 | contig 15339 bp, 20 predicted proteins | sample MGYA00242797_ERZ504639 | MGnify/ENA primary metagenome ERZ504639 (study PRJEB26092, sample SAMD00036306) | human gut metagenome | host: Homo sapiens | study: EMG produced TPA metagenomics assembly of...
CAGAGATCCAGAAGTATGACAGGCAAAAGCTGGATGAGTACACGGAGAATATTGAATATATCACCGTGGCGAAAGAACAGCTTGAACAGGATTACGCTGATCTGGAAAATATGAAAGCGAATGTGGAGAGCCAGAAGCAGTCTGTTGCAGCACTGATGAGCCAGAAGGAGACAGAGCTTGCAGGCATCACAAGTAATATTTCGGATGCGCAGGAGGATGCAAAGTATTTTGAGGCAGAGATACAGGCGCAGAACGAATTGATAGCGGAGATCAAGCGGATCGAGGCTGAGAAAGCGGCAGCGGCAGCCAAAGCGGCTGCAGAGGGAAAAGAGGTAGCAGACAATCCTTATACAGGTGGAGCTTTCACATGGCCGTGTCCGTCAAGTACAAGGGTTACCAGTGATTATGGAACGAGGGTTTCACCGACTTCAGGAGCGTCTTCAAACCATAAAGGAATTGATATCGGTGCCTCAGCAGGTGCGGCGATCGTTGCAGCGGCAAACGGTACCGTAAAGGCGGCAAATTACAGCAGTGCAGCCGGAAACTACGTGATGATCGATCATGGCGGCGGACTTTATACCGTTTATATGCATTGTTCCTCGCTTGCAGTTTCGGAAGGAACAGCAGTTTCCGCAGGTCAGACGATCGCCTACGTTGGAAGTACAGGTATTTCTACTGGAAATCATTTACATTTTGGTGTATCATTAAACGGAAGTTATGTCAGTCCGTGGAGTTATCTCAAGGGCTGATAAGCGTTCCGGGAATCAGGCAGATAAAGTATATAAAAAGAGGTTGCCACACGAAAGCCGGAAATCAGAAACGGCATTTTGTGTACAATCTCTTTTTTCTGTTTTGTAAAGGTTATGGAAAATAAAACCGGCACCTCGGCATTTTTCTCAATTGCTATGAAAGTGGAGGTGCGGTTATGCATATGTTTACATGGAAAGGATGCAGCAAAAATGTTTTGAAATTGCTGCGAAAGGAAATTTATGGATCAGCAGAATTATGAACTGGATCAAACTGGAGCGGAAGAGACTCCAAAGAAGAAAAAAGGAAGCACAGTCAAAGGGATCGTGATCGGTGTGATCGGAACACTTCTGATAAGCTGGACGGGAATCAATGTGGCATGTCTGGCAACAAATTCACAGATCCTGATCACGAACAAGGAAAGTGCAGATGACGGAGAAGGCGCAGTGCTCGACGCAGATACGGTCAGCAAGATCAATGAACTGACTGCATACACAAAGCTCTATTATTATGATGACATTGAAAATGAGAAACTGCAGGATGGACTGTATACAGGTCTGATCGATGGATTGGGAGATAAATATTCTGTTTACTATAATGCAGAAGATTATCAGGCGCTTCAGATATCTACGACAGGTCAGTACTATGGAATCGGTGCAGGGTTAAGCCAGGATAAGGATACCATGGTGGTAACCGTCAACAAGGTTTATGAGGGAACCCCTTCTGAGTCAGCAGGATTGTTGAAAGATGACGTGATCGTTTCCGTGGACGGAACAGAGGCTGCTTCCATGGAACTTTCGGAACTGGTAAAACTGATTCGTGGAGAGAAGGGAACGACTGTCCATCTGGAGATTTACCGTCCGTCTACCGAGGAAAATCTTTCCTTTGATGTAGAAAGACAGGACATTACATTGCCAAGCGTGTCCCACAAGATGTTCGAGGATGGTATTGGATATGTACATATTGATTCCTTTGAGACAGAGACGGCAGCGCAATTTGAGGAGGCAGTAAAAGATCTTGAGGATCAGGGAATGAAAGCACTGATCATTGATGTGAGATATAATCCCGGTGGTATGGTAACCGCAGTTGTCCAGATCCTGGATGATATTCTGCCGGAGGGAACAGTTGTGTATACAGAAGATAAAAATGGAAACCGTCAGGATTACACTTCCGGCGGGGATACGTATCTGGATACCCGCTTGCGGTACTGATCAATGGGGAGAGCGCCAGTGCGTCCGAGATTCTGGCAGGTGCGGTCAAAGATTATCAGTATGGCACACTGATCGGAACGACAACGTTTGGAAAAGGAATTGTGCAGACAATCTTCCCGTTGGAGGATGGGGACGCAGTGAAGCTTACGACTGCCAAATATTTTACTCCGAACGGAAATTATATTCACGGTGTCGGAATTGAGCCGGATATTGAACTGGAATACGAATATCTCGACAAAGATGCAACTTCTTATGACGAGGCATATGATAACCAGATTCAGAAGGCGATAGAGGTTTTAAAGGATAAAATCCAGTAAATAACAGGAGAATAGCATGAAAAAACAACTTTATCGGATCGTTACAGGGATATTGGCAGTAGCATGGATGTGTCTGATTTTTTCTTTTTCCAGTCAGCCTGCGACGGAATCGAGTAAAGTGAGTGGCGGATTGTGTCATCGTCTGGTGGAGCGTGCCAATGATACGCTCCATCTGGATATGACCGAAAAACAGCAGCTGGCCATGGCAGAAAAAAATCGAATATCCGGTAAGAAAAAGCAGCCCATATGACAGAGTATGCCATATTAGTCTGCTTTCTTTTGCATTTTACCGCGGAATCCTGAAAAAAGAAAAGCGACAGTTTCTTGCGGCGCTGCTCACGGCGGCAGTTTATGCGGCTACAGATGAGTTTCATCAGTATTTTATACCGGGAAGGTCGGCAGAGGTGATGGATGTGTGCATTGACACGCTCGGCGCGTCGATCGGACTTGCAATTCTTTTTTTTACCTTAAAAGTAGTGCGAAAACATTGCCAAAAATCAAAGCTTACTTTACAATAAAAATAACAGACAGATAAAAGAGTCTGTCAGATAAAAAATGAAAGAGGTGATACTGTGGTAGAACTTGATCAATTTAAAGTGACTCTGAATTCATACAGAGGACCGCTGCAGGAAGTGAGGGATTCACTTTGACCTGGCTGACAAAGAGCAGAAAATCCAGGAATTAGAGCGGGAAATGGAAGACGGCGATTTTTGGAATGATCCGGTCGTTTCCCAGAATAAAATGAAAACCTTAAAGAGTATGAAGGATGATGTTGCAACTTATGAGAAGCTTGCAACACAGTTTGACGACATAGAGACACTCATCGAGATGGGGTATGAGGAGAATGATGCTTCCCTGATCCCGGAGATCGAGGAGATGTTGAGTGAATTTGTTACGACTTTCGACAATATCCGTATTAAGACACTGCTTTCCGGTGAATATGATGGGGATAATGCGATCCTGTCATTACATGCCGGAGCTGGTGGAACCGAGTCGTGTGACTGGGCACAGATGCTGTTCCGCATGTATTCCAAATGGGCAGACAGCAGGGGATATGAGCTGGTTGTCTTAGACTCGTTAGATGGAGATGAGGCAGGCATCAAGTCCATCACATTCCAGATCAATGGAGAGAATGCGTATGGATATCTGAAATCGGAAAAAGGCGTACACCGTCTGGTCCGTATTTCTCCGTTTAATGCGGCTGGAAAGCGCCAGACATCTTTTGTATCCTGTGATGTTATGCCGGATATCGAGGAAGATCTCGACATTGAGATCAATGAAGATGACTTAAGAATTGATACTTACCGTTCCAGCGGAGCCGGTGGACAGCATATCAACAAGACTTCCTCTGCAATCCGGATCACGCACCTTCCGACCGGAATTGTCGTGCAGTGCCAGAATGAGCGCTCCCAGCACCAGAACAAGGATAAGGCAATGCAGATGTTAAAGGCAAAACTGTATCTGTTGAAGGAACAGGAAAATGCAGAGAAGGCAGCCGGTATCCGCGGTGAGGTCACAGAGATCGGCTGGGGTAACCAGATCAGATCCTATGTCATGCAGCCATATACGATGGTCAAAGATCATCGTACAGGTGTGGAAACCGGAAATGTGGACAGCGTAATGGATGGAAAAATAGATTTATTTATCAACGGATACTTAAAGTGGTTATCTTTGGGATGTCCGAAGGGATTAGGTGGCGACGATGAATAACTGGATTCCGGTGATCGTCATACTGGCGGTGCTCGCAGGTGGCGGTTATTATGCATACCGGAAAATCAAAAGAAAAGTAGAGGATGTTTCCCAGGCTTTATTCGGGACAGATTCATTGGTGGAGGGATGGAATAAGCAGGCAGATGAGCTTGCAGCCACCCCGAAATCCGTGTCCGGGATGACGCGGATCTTTGAACCGCAGATCCAGAGGGATTTTCCGGATTTTAATCTGGTGCAGTTTAAGAATAAGGCTGAGAATATGCTGGTTTCCGCTTTGCAGGCAATTGATTCCGGGAATGTTTCGCTGATCCGGGATGCTTCAGAGGAATTAAAAGCGCAGGTAGAAAATAGAATTGAAATGAACCGGTCGGAAGGAATCCGGGAAGTATACGAAAAGATCCGGATTCACCGGACGGAGATTTCCAACTATGAAAAAAACAGGGAAAATGTATCATTACATTTCAGAGTGCTGTGGAACATCTTCATTATAAAAAGAAAGATGGAACAGTGGTTTCAGGGGATGAAAACCGATTGGAGCAGACAAAGTATAATGTTGAGGTCATGTATATTCAGGATGAGAAGATAGCAAAAATCGACAATGCTGTCGGAACAACCTGTCCGCATTGCGGTGCACCGGTCACCAATCTGGGGGCAATGTACTGCGAGTACTGCGGGCTTGCAATCACACCGATCAATTTAAAAGTTTGGACGCTTCATCGTTTTTATGAAGTAGATTACAATCACGTATAGGAGGATATGTTATGGGAATTATTAAGGCAATTGGACAGGCGATCGGAGGAACACTTGCAGATCAGTGGTTAGAAGTCATCGAAGCAGATGACATGAGCGACAAAACCGTCTTTACAAGCGGTGTGCTGATCCGCAAAGGACAGAATACCAAGGGAACAGGCAACACAGTTTCCAATGGTTCGATCATCCATGTTTATGACAATCAGTTCATGATGTTAGTGGATGGCGGCAAGGTAGTCGATTACACGGCAGAACCGGGATATTACAAAGTGGATAACTCTTCCCTGCCATCATTGTTTAACGGACAGTTTGGAGATTCATTAAAGGATTCTTTTAACCGTATTAAATATGGCGGTCAGACACCAACTGCGCAGAAGTATTCTTTATCAATCTGCAGGAAATTAAAGGGATCAAGTTTGGCACGAGAAATCCGATCAATTACTTTGATAATTTTTATAATGCCGAGCTTTTCTTAAGAGCGCATGGTACATATTCCGTTAAGATCACCAATCCACTCCAGTTCTATGCAGAAGTAATTCCGAGAAACGCAGACAGAGTGGAGATCGATGAGATCAACGAGCAGTATCTGTCAGAGTTCTTAGAGGCATTACAGTCCTCCATCAACCAGATGTCCGCAGACGGAACACGTATTTCCTATGTGACATCCAAAGCAAGAGAACTTGGAAAATATATGTCTACTACACTCGATGAAGAGTGGAACCAGACACGTGGTATGGAAATCCAGGCAGTCGGTATTGCAAGCGTTTCTTATGATGAGGAATCCCAGAAGCTCATCAACATGAGAAATGAAGGTGCAATGTTAGGTGGAGATGCAAGTGTGCTCCGTGGTATGGCTGTTAAGAATTTAACAGAAGGTGTGCGTGACGCAGGTTCCAATGCAGGCGGTGCGATGACAGGATTCATGGGCGTCGGCATGGGAATGCAGCAGTTTAACACTTCCATGGAAGGATTGAACGCCATGACAGCAGGCATGGCAGGAACACAGCCACAGGCAGCACCACAGCAGGCAGCAGCACCACAGCAGACAGCAGCCCCGGCAAATAGCTGGACCTGTGAGTGCGGAGCATCAAATACCGGAAGTTCTGCAGTGAGTGCGGAAAACCTGCACCGCTCCGGCAAATAGCTGGACTTGTGAATGTGGAACCGTGAATACCGGAAAGTTCTGCAGTGAGTGTGGAAAACCTGCACCGGCAGCGGAGTGGACCTGTGAGTGTGGAACCGTCAACAAAGGTAAATTCTGCAGCAATTGCGGAAAGGCAAGGAGCTAACTATGGCAGTTATCAGTTTAAGTGTCCAAACTGTGACGGAGAACTGATTTTTGACCCGGAAACACAGAAGTATAAATGCGAGTACTGTGGTTCAAAATTTACCCAGGCGGAATTGGATGCATTGCAGCCGGCAGAGTCTGAGGAAACGGATGCCGGTGCAGCGGATGGTTCTGATGAAGCAGAGCAGGAAACAACCGAGCAGCAGAGTGCGGACACAAAGAAAAAAGAAGGGGAGGACGGCGGCGCAGAGGCAGTCATTTATAACTGCCCTTCCTGTGGAGCAGAAATCGTGACAGATGCAACGACAGCAGCCACGTTCTGTTATTATTGTCACAATCCGGTCGTGCTTGGAAAACGGCTGGAAGGAAAGTATCTTCCAAATAAGTCATTCCTTTTAAAATTTCCAAAAAGGAAGCGGAAAAACGTTTCTTAGAATATGTTGGAAAGAAAAATTTGTTCCAAAGGCATTTTTTAATAAGAAACAGATCGAATGTCTGAGTGGTGTCTATTTCCCATATTGGATCTATGATGCAAAATTGCAGGGAAAACTGCAGGGCGAAGGCAAGAAAATCCGTGTGTGGAGAACCGGAGATACCGAGTACACAGAGACAAAGTTTTACCATGTGGAGCGTGAGGGTGAGGTTAATCTGAAGAATCTTGCAGAGAACGCACTGCAAAAGGCAAATGTGCAGCTTGTGAAAGGGGTACTGCCGTATCAGTTCAATGAGATGAAAGATTTTAATATGGGATATCTTTCCGGTTTCATGGCAGAGAAACGTGACATCGAGCAGAAAGCAGTGGAAGGAAATATGCAGGCTACGATGAAAAACTCAGCGGAAAAACTCATGCGGGAATCTGTTCAGGGATACAATGCGTTATCGGTCAACTCATTCGGGGTGATCCCGAAGAAGGAGGACTGGTCTTATGCGTTGTTTCCGGTCTGGACTGTTACCTATAAGGGGAAAGATGGAAAAATCTACTATTATTCCATGAACGGGCAGACAGGAAAAGTGTTCGGAGACTTCCGGTAGACTACGGAAAAGTCACGCTGACGGGTATTATTTCGGCAGTCGTTGTCTTAATCATTGCATTGATCGGAGGGTATTTCTTATGAGAGATAAATTAAGAAAAAGAATCGCTCTGTCCGCAGTAACTGCACTGACACTTTTTGCGGCTGTACCGGTCTATGCGGATACTTATGATGCGGTGTATGATGATGCAGCGTTACTTTCAGATGAGGAACAGCAGTCGCTTTCGGAAGAAATCACCAATCTGCAGGAGACCACAGGCTGGGAGATTTTTGTCCTGACGACAGAGGATGCACAGGGAAAGACAGCGAGAGAGTATGCGGATGATTTTTATGACACGACAGCAACAGGCGATGATGGCGTGGTGTTCCTCATTGACATGGATAACAGAGAGGTTACGATATCGACTGCGGGAGAAGCCATTTACTATCTGAATGACGACAGGATCGATGATATTCTGGATAACTGTTATGATTATGTTGTGGATGGGGAATATGCTTCCTGCTTTTCTTCCATGTTAAGTGATGCAGAGTACTATTATGAGGTAGGAGTCCCATCTGACGCATATACCTATGATGAAGAAACAGGCGAGATCCATTATTACCATGTACTCACGTTGGGTGAAATTCTGTTTGCAGTTGTACTTGCAGCAGCTGTGTTTGCCGCTGTATTTTTTGGAATTACCGGAAAATACCGTCTGAAATTTGGCGGTGGATACCAGTATGATTACCATGCGTTCGGAAAAGTTAACCTGACCGGTCAGGAAGACCGTTTTGTCAACCAGATGGTGACGCATCGGAGAATCCAGACCAATAGTGGAAGCAGCGGAGGTGGCAGCAGCCATTCCGGCAGATCAACGGTACATACCAGCAGTTCTGGCAGAAGTCATGGAGGCGGAAGCCGCAAGTTCTAAATATCAAAAATTTGGTGAATAAGAAACAAAAATATAGAAATGTTCTGGAAAAGAGGTTGCTTTGGCAGCCTCTTTGTGTTATTATCTTCCTCATGAGGACAGATGTAAGTCCCAAACAAACAGAAATGGATTCTATATACAAAAGAGAATCTGTTGAATCTGGCAACTAAGAGGTATTCATTTCCATGAAAGACAAAATGCAATATTATGTTTTGAAAGAGAAGGCAGTGCCGGAAGTACTGCTGAAAGTAGTGGAGGCAAAAGCTGATCGATTCCGGTAAGATCGCATCGGTGCAGGAGGCGACAGAGAGTGTAGGGATCAGCCGCAGTTCTTTTTACAAGTATAAAGATGATATTTTTCCTTTTCACGAGACAACAAAGGGAAAGACTATTACGATGGTCATTCAGATGGATGATGAGCGGGACTTTTGTCCGGAGTATTGAAAACGATTGCTGATTTTCATGCCAATATCCTTACCATTCATCAGAGTATACCGGTCAATGGAATCGCAACGCTGACGCTCAGTATTGATATTTTACCGCAGACGGGGGGATGTTGCAGAGATGGTCACAAAGATTGAGAGTGTGGGCGGCATTCAGTATGTGAAAATTCTGGCGAGAGAATAAAAACAGACTGGCAGAACAGAATAGTTTACATAATACAAAAACAGAAAGGCAGAATAAAAATGATAAAAGTAGCAATTATGGGGTTTGGAACGATCGGTTCCGGTGTGGCAGAGGTTTTAGACATCAATAAGAAGAGCATTGCAGCCCGCGTCGGCGATGAAGTGGAATTAAAGTATGTTCTGGATTTAAGAGATTTTGAGGGAGATCCGATCCAGGAGAAAATCGTACATGATTATAAAGTGATCGCAGAAGATCCGGAAGTAGCGATTGTAGTTGAGACAATGGGTGGCGTGGAGCCGGCGTATACTTTTGTAAAAACAATGTTAGAGGCTGGAAAACATGTGACAACTTCCAATAAGGCACTGGTGGCTGCAAAAGGTGCAGAACTGATCGCACTTGCAAAAGAGCACTTCGGTAGACCCCTTGCTCGACAGGGAGGCTCTGCGCGTAATGAAGATGATGCCTAAGTGGAAACCTGGTATGGACCACAACAAGGTGTGTCGCACGATGGTGGCAGTGCCTGTCGTCTTCCAGCTCTGACCCTGCATTTCTTTATTATGCTCAAGTATCCCTTTATAATACTCTGATAGAAATAATCACTCAACATTGATAGAAATAATCACTCAACCATTATAAAAAAAACGAACAATTATGAAGACAGCCGACGAACTACTGACTCAGGTGAATGCCTTTTTAGATGCGCTTCCCTACGAGCGTACTCCGAAGTCGCTTTACGAACCTATCCGCTATGTCTTGTCGATGGGTGGCAAGCGCATTCGCCCCGTATTGATGCTTCTGGGCTACAATCTTTACAAGGAAGATACTGATAAAATCCTGATGAATGCCATCGCTTTGGAAACCTATCATAACTACACACTCCTGCACGACGACCTGATGGATCAGGCTGATTTGCGCCGTGGTCATGAGACGGTGCACAAGAAATGGGATTCCAATACTGCCATCCTGTCTGGCGACAGTATGCTGGTGCTGGCGTATGAGCGAATGGCACAATGCGACAGCCGTCATCTGGCAGATGTTCTTAGCCTCTTTACCACTACGGCGCTCGAGATTGGCGAGGGACAGCAGTACGACATGGAGTTCGAGACCCGTGACGATGTGCGCGAAGAGGAATACATCGAGATGATTCGACTGAAGACAAGCGTCCTGTTGGCTTGTGCGCTCAAGATAGGAGCCATTTTGGCTGAAGCCCCTGCCGAGGATGCTGATAATCTGTATAAGTTTGGCGAACAGATAGGTCTGGCTTTTCAGTTACAGGATGATTATCTCGACGTTTATGGCGACTCCAAGGTCTTCGGCAAGAAGATAGGCGGCGACATCACCTCCAACAAGAAAACATTCATGCTCATCAATGCGTTCAGTCATGCCAATGAGGCACAGCGACAGGAGTTGGAGAAGTGGGTCAATGCCAAGTCTTTCGACCGCGAGGAGAAAATCGCTGCCGTAACACGTCTGTATAATGAGATCGGTATCGACAAGATGGCGCAAGCCAAGATAGCCTACTACTTTGAACAGAGCAAGAAATACTTAGATGCAGTCCAGGTTCCGGCAGAGCGTAAGGAAGAACTGCAGAAGTATGCCCAGCGCATGATGAAGCGCAAATATTAATCGAACAGCGAGAAGACCGCAAATAAACAATGATAAAGATTATCGACACACATACGCATCTCGATGCCGAGGAGTTTGACGAAGACAGAGCTGAGGCTTTTGCCCGTGCCCGCGAAGCAGGAGTGGGCAAGGTGTTCCTGCCAGCTATAGACGTGAAGACTACGAAGGCTGTGCTCAGCCTCAGTCATCAATATCCCGGTTACGCCTATCCCATGATAGGACTCCATCCAGAGGAGGTGAAGGCCGACTGGAAAGAACAGCTTGCCGAGCTGCGTCAAATCCTCGATGAGCATCGCGTGCAAATCAACACAACAGTTTCCGACTTCATTGCTATAGGCGAGGTGGGGCTTGACTATTACTGGAGCCGTGAGTTTGAGCACGAACAGTTGCAGGCTTTCGAGGAACAGGTGAAGTGGTCGGTGGAAACCCGTCTTCCCCTCATGATACATTGTCGCAAGGCGCAGAACGAGATGGTTCATCTCTTGCGCTCTTACGAGAAAGAGTTGCCGGGAGGCGTCTTTCATTGTTTCACGGGCAATCAGCGCGAGGCTGAGGAATTGCTGTTTTTCGACCGTTTCGTGTTGGGAGTAGGCGGTGTCTCCACTTTCAAGAGCAGTCATCTGCGCGAAGACCTTCCTGCTGTGGTTCCGCTTCATCGCCTTGTACTTGAGACCGACAGTCCCTATATGGCACCAGTTCCACATAGAGGAAAGCGTAACGAGAGTGCCTATGTTGTCGACGTGATGCGCACCCTGGCAGCAGCCTATCAGGTGAGCGAGGACGAATTGGCGGCAGCACCAATGCCAATGTAAGCCGTATCTTTGGCTGCGAGGTGGTGAAAGGACTGTAGGCAGTGCTGCAAGTTGGTGTGGCAAAAGTATAGTCAGTTAAAGAAATATAAAATAGGAAGCCTTTTTTGCTTATTTGCCCGAAAAGCGATACTTTTGCACACCGAAGCCCGTCAAGGTGCTCGCAGACAAAAGGAAAGGTGCTCGAGTGGCTGAAGAGGCACGCCTGGAAAGCGTGTATTCCCCTAAAGGGAATCGGGGGTTCGAATCCCCCTCTTTCCGCATATACATATATAATATAAGGTATATATGAAGAAAAATCCTTTTATTGCACGTTTGGCAATATTGACATTCACCCTCGTTGCTTCTTCTATGCCATTGATGGCGCAGGAAGATCGATGGGAATTCATCAAGCTCTTAAGACCAAGTTTGTAGAAGGCAATGCCGGCTTTATGTCGTTGGTGGCCATTGCCTGGTGGTTGGTTTGGCGTTCTGCATAGAGCGCATACTTTATCTCAGTCTTTCAGAAATCAATGCCAAGCAGCTCATGCTCGACATCGACAGCCGCATGGCAGAAGGAAAGGTGGAGGAAGCCAAGGACTTATGCCGCAACACACGCGGACCGGTAGCCTCTATCTGTTATCAGGGACTGATGCATGTAGATGACAGTCTGGAGAATGTGGAGCGTTCGGTTGCCAGTTACGGCACGGTACAGGCTGCCAACCTCTCGAAAGGCTGTTCGTGGATAACGCTGTTTATCGCCATGGCTCCCTCGCTCGGATTCTTGGGAACGGTCATCGGTATGGTGATGGCTTTCGACCAGATACAGCAGGCTGGCGACATCAGTCCTACCATTGTGGCATCGGGAATGAAAGTGGCGCTTATCACTACCATCTTCGGTATCATCGTAGCCCTTATTCTTCAGGTGTTCTACAATTACATCCTGTCAAAGATAGAGCATATCATCAGTCAGATGGAAGAATCGTCCATCACCTTGATGGACATAATAGCCAAGTATAAGCATGAAAATCAAGCATCTTAAGAGCTGGGGAACCGAAAGGCTCTCGCAGCGACTGTTGTACATTCTGGTAGGAGTGTCGGCGGTGGTTTTCGCCTTGTTCTATCTGGTGGGTTACGACCTGCCATTCGACGAGAACCCCGATTTCAATGCCCCTCTTTTCACCGATGTGCTCATCGTGCTTATGGTGTTAGTCCTTCTGTTGGCATTATGCATGATAGGCTTCTCGGCATGGCGAAGCCATCGTTCGGGCAGTCGTCAGGACGCTGTGGTCAATGGTGTGCCTGCCCGCAAGATAGCCCGCATCACATGGTTTTCAACTTTTGGTTTGCTCGTCATAGCTTCGCCGTAGGTTCTTCCACTCCTATGTTGGTCAACGGCAATGACTACAACGACTGGTTCTGGCTGAAACTGAGTGATATGTTTGTCCTCGCCTCAGTCATATTGCTGATAGCAGCCATAGGTGTAGTGCTCTTTGGTGTAACCCGTTATGTGCGTAAAGAACGAAAGAAATGAAGCGTCTGCGTAAACCACATGGAGTACCGGGACTGAATACCACATCTACAGCCGACATTTCTTTTATGCTGTTGATATTCTTCCTTGTCACCACATCGATGGATGTGGACAAGGGTTTGCTGCGCCAGTTGCCAGCCCCTGAGCCACAGCACCAACAGCAGGTTTCGGTTGTCGACAAGGCCACACTCCTTGAACTTCACGTCACAGCCGACCATCTGTTGCTCCTGAACGGCAAGCCTTTCCCTGTAGACCGACTGCAGGGTGAGGTGGTGAAATTAGTGCATCGTTTGGGCAGCCGTCATCTTATCTCAATCGAGAGTGACCGCGAGGCAAGCTATGATCTTTATTTCCAGGTACAGAATCAGTTGATGATGGCCTATTCGCAGTTGCGTGACGAATATGCCCGCAAGCAATATGGCAAGACTTTTTCCCTGTTGTCGAAAGCCCAGAAGGATAGGGTTCGCAACCTGTGCCCGCAGCGCATTACCGAGTCGTATGCTCATGCCCGCACTTTCCAGGACAAGAGTGTGAGTGCTGATGCCGAAGAGGAGAAAGGGGGCGAATCATGAGTATGTTCGGACGTCGTGAGCACGAGATGCCGGGACTCAACACTTCCTCGTTGCCCGACTTGATATTCACGGTATTGTTTTTCTTTATGATCGTCACCCACATGCGCCAGGTAACGCTCAAGGTTGACTATCGCGCCCCACAAGGCAAGCAGCTCACCCGACTGACCAAGAAGTCGGCTGTGTCTTACATCTATATAGGCAAACCAGTACAGTCCTTGCCGGGAGTCTCGAATGTAGAGACCGATTCAAGTGGAGTCTGCGTTCAGCTCAATGATAAGCTCGCCACACCTGCCGAGGTGATGGACTATGTGTTGGCAGAGAAGCGTCGTATGTCGGCTGAAGACCAGCGGCAGATGACAGTTTCCATCCGCGCCGACCGTCAGGTTCCCATGGGTGTAGTGATGGATGTCAAGCAGGCTTTACGACAGGCAAAAGTGCTTCGTGTTAACTATTCTGCCGTAGAAAAGAGTAAATAATATTAATTTATAATTATTTATGCGCAAAAAGTTGCGTTTCTTAAATTAATGTACTATCTTTGCACCCAAATAAAACTTAATTTATGGCAAAGCAGTTATTAGATTACCTGGACAGGCAGATATTGAAACTGATATCACAAGATGCACGCATCCCATTCCTTGAAGTGGCACGAGCATGCAATGTGAGCGGTGCTGCCATCCATCAGAGAGTGGCCAAGTTGACAAATCTTGGCATCATCAAGGCTCTCAGTTCATCATCGATCCCGAGAAGATTGGTTATGAGACATGTGCTTATGTAGGTCTGTATCTTAAAAATCCAGAGCAGTTCGACCACGTAGTAGACGAGCTGAAGAAGATTCCTGAGGTAGTGGAATGTCATTATACGACAGGCGGCATGGATATGTTTATCAAGATTTATGCCAGCAACAACCACCACTTGTTGGAGATTATCCACGACAAGTTGCAGCCATTGGGCTTGTCACGCAGTGAGACCATCATCTCATTCAATGCAGCTATCAACAGACAGTTGCCATTGCTTGAGATTCCTGAGAATACTGAGGACGAGGACAACGGTGAGGAATAAAAATAATAAGCAAGAGAACACGATAGGCTTATCCCGAAAGGTGTAAGCCTATTTTTTTTGTATTTATCTCTCAACCGAGTTGTTTTCTTCGTTAAAGCATAGCCACACCTTTTCACGGAAGGCTTTATCAGAAGTTAGCGGAAGGCTTTATCAGAGTCAGCCCACTGCGTTGGCAACTTGCCCATAAGGATGAGCAAAGTTGCCCAACGTTATGGGTAGACTTGCCCATCGCAGTGGGCAAGTTACATAGTTGTACGTGATGACTTTTCCTGATTTCAGTAGATGACTGGGCACGGGGGGCTCATCGCAATGGTTGTACTCGCCGAAGGTGTTGCCAAAAGGGTAATAGTGATTTATCTGCAACCTATTAATCCCTGATGTTTCCTCTCTCACCACACGGTTGCTTCCCAAGTGGTCTTTCTCCACGCTGCACCATGTCAGCGTACTGTCCTGGTTCAGAAGGATATAGCGACCATTGCTCAGCACGGTGGTAGGACGACTGTTCTCATAGAGCACGTTGCCCCAGTAGTCGGTCGTGTTGACCGACTGTATCTTATCGGCAGTTAACATCTTTGTCTCTCCCCAAGCCAAAGTCTGGCCGGGAACAGCTTTGCCATGAATGACTATTTTGTTACTGTCATAGTAATTATACTTCATTTCCTACCCTAAGTATTCATATCCATTTTCCATTACATAGCCATTGCAGTTTGTGTCGAATTCTATCGGTGAATATTTCCTCAATATCACAAAGAGCTCATATATGTCCTTAAGTTCTTGAGTTCTTTCCAGATTAAACTCAAACTCATAAATGGCAAGATTTCTTACAGAAAGATAAACTTTCCAACCATCTTTAATATCAACCCCTTGTTTAGGGGCTTTGCCCAATGCCTTTACACGGGATACGCATTTATTCAATTGTAGGACTTGACTGTCTGTCAACCTTTTAGAACGGTCCAAGAATATCGTATCAAATTTTAAAGAAGCAGATGTTAGCTTTCTTTTGTCTCTCAAATTAAACATATCATATTTGGCACTGCCACAAATGGTTCGTATAGAGTCTTTCCCATTATATGTAACTTGATAAACCTTTCTTTGCACGATAAAATAGAACATCTCACAAGACATATCAGTAGAAACGGCATCTGTTGACAATGGATTCGTTCCAGCCTTT
>ENA-OQER01000928-OQER01000928.1-human-gut-metagenome-genome-assembly--contig:-NODE-928-length-15330-cov-2.800500_pt1 | contig 15330 bp, 24 predicted proteins | sample MGYA00242797_ERZ504639 | MGnify/ENA primary metagenome ERZ504639 (study PRJEB26092, sample SAMD00036306) | human gut metagenome | host: Homo sapiens | study: EMG produced TPA metagenomics assembly of...
CCGAGACCGAGCTTGACGTGCCCGCCACCTCCATCTACCAGCCGGTGCCATCAAGCTCGAGGAGGAGCTCTCCCCTGCTGAAGCCTTCGAGACCGGCATGGGCGAGGCTGCCTACACCTACTTGGCCGACCACGCCACCAAGCGCATCGTCATCGATGTGCCCGCATACAAGCACGCCACGGTTACCGTGCGCGTGAGCGGTGTCGATGCAGCCGCGGCCATCGCCGCCATCGACGTCGTCGCCCGTCCCCAGTCGACGCTCGATCTGCTTATTGCCCTGGACTCTCCCGTTGCCGGCCAAGCGTCGTGGGATCCGTGCTACGCGTGTGCGCCCACGAGTACGCCACCGTCAACGTGACCTGCACGCAGACGCTCGACGATAGCTGGATCGCGCTCGACGACACCGGCCTGTTCCTGGACGAGGGCGCGCGCGTCAACGTGCAGCACACCGTCCTGGGTGCCGGCGCCAGCGCCACCGGCCTTGCCGCGACCTGCTGGGCGATACCGCCAAGGTCACCATCGATACTGACTACCTGGGCGCCGAGAGCAGGTGCGCGACTTTAACTACGAGCTGCGCCACCGCGGTCGCAAGACCGAGTGCGAGATCGACGCCAACGGCGTGCTGACTGGCACGTCCAAGAAGGTCTACCGTGGCACCATCGACCTCGTGCACGGCTGCAAGGGCGCAACCGGCACCGAGCGCGAGACGGTGCTTTTGGCCAACAAGGGCGTCGACAACAAGACCGTTCCCGTCATTCTCTGCGACGAGGACGACGTCGCCGGCAACCACGGCGCCACCATCGGCCACGTCCGCGACGAGCAACTGTTCTATCTCGCCTGCCGTGGCCTTGACCAAACGCCGCCGAGGACCTGTTCATTCGCGCCAAGCTGGAGGACGCCGCGCTTTCCGCCACCGACGAGCGCACCCGCGCAGCCGTCGTCCGCTTGGGCAACAACCTGATCAACAACTTTGAAGAGGAGCTCGCATGATCGACACCGAGCACGTTAAATGCGATACCTGTACCGCACCGGAGCCTATGGAGTTCGACGCCAGTGACGAGGCCTCGCGCGGCTGGCCTACCGTCGACATCGAGACCAATCCCTACAAGGCACAGTTCCCGCTTTTCCAGCAGCACCCCGAGATCGCCTTCCTCGATAGTGCCGCCACCGCGCAGCGCCCCGCCTGCGTGCTCGACGCCGAGCGTGACTTCTATCAGCGCATGAACGCCAACCCCCTGCGCGGCCTGTACTCACTGTCCGTCGAGGCCACCGACGCCATCGCGAAGGTCCGCCAGCAGATCGCCGACCTCATCGGCGCCTCACAGGCCAACGAGGTCGTCTTCACCCGCAACACGAGCGAGTCGCTCAACCTGGTCGCCAAGAGCTTTGCACCCACAGTCCTCGAGCCGGGCGACGAGGTCGTCATCACCATCATGGAGCACCACTCCAACCTGATTCCGTGGCAGCAGGTCTGCCGCGAGACCGGCGCCAAGCTCGTCTACCTCTACCCCACCAAGACCGGTCAGCTCACCACCGAGGAGGTTCTTGCCAAGGTTGGTCCCAAGACCAAGATTCTGCCGTGGGTCAGGTCTCCAACGTGTTGGGAGTCGAGAACCCAGTCAAGAATCTCGGCAAGCTCGTGCACAAGTATGGCGGCTACCTGGTCGTCGACGGTGCGCAGTCGCTGCCGCACATGCCGGTCGATGTGGCCGACCTGGGCGCCGACTTCTTTGCCTTTAGCGCACACAAGGCTATGGGCCCCATGGGCATCGGCGTGCTGTGGGGCAAGATGGACCTGCTCAACGCCATGCCGCCCATGCTCACCGGCGGCGAGATGATCGACTCTGTTACCGAGCAGGACGCCGTCTGGGCGCCCGTTCCCGAGAAATTCGAGCCGGCACACAGGACGCCGCCGGCATCTTCGCCACGGGTGCGGCACTCGACTACCTGGTCAACACGGTGGGTTACGAGAACGTCCAGGCACGCGAGCAGGCACTCGTCCACTACCTGATGGGCGAGCTCATGCAGCTCGACTTTGTCCAGATCATCGGCTCCATCTATTGGGACAACCACCACGGCGTTGTGAGCTTTACGTCCGCGGCATCCACCCGCACGACGTCGCGAGCATCATGGACATGGACGGCGTCTGCATCCGCGCCGGTCACCACTGTGCACAGCCGCTGCTCACCTGGCTGGGCGTCGAGAACCTTGCCTGCTGCCGCGCCAGCGTGGCCTTCTACAACGACAAGGCCGACATTGACAAGTTCATCGCCGGCCTGCATCACGTTTGGAGCACGTTCAATGGGTAATCTGTACACCTCCACCACATTTATGGAGCACAACTCGCACCCCGACTACAAGTACGAGATGGATGCTCCCACGCACGAGCACGACGGCATCAACCCCAGCTGCGGAGACGAGCTCACTCTGCAGCTGCGTGTCGAGAACAACGTGATTGAGGAGGCCTCCTTTACCGGCCACGCTGCGCCATCAGCCAGGCCAGTGCCGACATCTTGGCCGATCTCATCACCGGCGAGACCGTCGAGGAAGCTCGCCGCCTGGCAGAGCTCTTCCTCGCCATGATCCGCGGCGAGAAGCTCTCCGAGGAGGACCTGGAAGACCTGGACGAAGCCGCCCAGCTCCAGGACATCTCGCACATGCCCGCCCGCGTCAAATGCGCCGAGCTCGCCTGGCGCACCTCGACGGCATGCTCGAGGGGCAAGCTAACCAGTAGCGTATGCTCCGAATCCAAGGTTTTTGATTGCCGAGCCGCCCAATACGGGCGGCTCTGTTTTCCTAATGAGCACGAACACACAAAATCAGCGCGCCCGGCGCCCCGTCTGTCATTTACCACACGGCCAGACGCGAACACGGGCGTTTTTCCACAGCACCAAAGGCCTGCGGCAGGGCCCCGGGCCCGCCAAGCAATGCGCCAAGCCCCGTTCTGCTGAGCTCCGACTCGCTTCGCGCCTGCCGCAGACGGGTCCCATAGGGTGCGACGTGCATTTTTGCGAGTATTCAGCACGCCAAGCTGTATGTATACGCATCGAAAGCGTTAATCAACGTCTCCAGGCGCATATATATTGTGTTTTAGAACAAGCATCGCGGTCTCAGGGATCACATACATGCGCTTCGGAGGCGGATCGGAAGGCATAAATAGCTTCGGGACCCGTATGTTGCAAGATTGCGGCAGTGCCGACAGCACCACGATGCTGAAAACTCCGTTTTTGCACGGCGCAGACGGGGTAGCACGGGCAAACCCGGACTGAGCTGTTATTTTATGCAAGATGACGATTGTTCTATGCATATTAAGAAGTGCAGTTACCGTACCAAGCTTTTGAACGCTGGTTGCGGCGTATGGACGACCCCAACTGCGGTGAACAGGCGACCTTACATCACGTTTCCGCCAGCCCGCATCGCCGTTCGCGCGCGGCGCGCACGATACGAGAGACGGTACTTTTGCCAATCCCGGTATACCGCTCAATCTGGCGCACCGTAAGGCCGGCATTGCTCAATCCAACAATAACGGTATCGCGCTGCGCCGGCGGTGCAGTTTTAACCACATTGAGCGGAACCCCGAGCTCTGCGCCATCTTGTCGGCAAAGGCGTGGCGTTCCCACTCTGTCTCTTTCATATCGCGCAGCGCCGGTTCGCCGCCGTCGGGCGTCGAAAGCGAATAGGCAATAAAGCCCTCGGCAGAACCAAAAAGCTCAAGCACGCAAGAAGGATCAGAAAATCCCCTCGCGACATCGGCCGCGTCACCGTCGTAAGCGCACAAATGCTCCGGAAAGCTGCTCCAGGGATAACGCTCAATGAGACTGATGCCCGCCTCCTGCGGATCGGCGTGAACGGAGCGAATAGCCTCCATCACCTGCCAGTCGGTATCGAGCGAGCGCCGGTCAAAACGGTTCTGGAACAGATGCCCTGTGCGCCCCGTGCGTTTATTGAACCGCCGCGCGTACGTCAAAAGCAGCCGGTGCATCGCCGCGCTCATCGCGTCCTCGTAATCTGCAAGCACCAGACGCACGTGATTGCCCATAAGGCACCAGGCGATAACCGTCACGCCCGCCTTGCGGCAGCACTCACGCATCAGCTCCAAGAACTCCCACCGGTCTTCATCGCCCTCAAAGATGAGCTGCTTGCCCGTACCGCGGGCACAGACATGGTAAAAGCCGGTAACCGTTCTCCAAACGCGCTGCATGGCGCTCCCTTCGCCGGGATCTGCTTGCCATCCAATACAGCACGATTGAAGCGTGCCATCAAAACATTCACGCAAAACAATTCGCTCGCGCGGCCAAAGGCAGTAAACAGGCGGCGAACGGCACCGTTGCAACAGGTCAACCCCTGCAACGCTTACAAAAGCTGACCAAAAGCTTACCCAAGACGGACCCCCTCTACGGAAGTGCACGACCACAGAATATAGAGTTAAACCGTTTCAATTGAAAGTTCCGCGCATCTCGCTACGAAAACTGAGCCGTTCGCCGAATATTCCGTGCATTTCGCGGTATTATAGGGGCTGCATGTCATGTCCCTTTCGAAGGGTCGCCCGGCAATCGCCAGCCACGACCCCCAGACGGGACGCCAACACGATAGAGAGGAGAGGCATGCAGTACTCACGTTACTTCGCCACCGCTTCCAAGTATCAGGCGCTGATCGATGGTGGCACTTTGGAAGGCGAAGCGTTGGTCAACGCCAAGGCCGCACTCTCCAATGCGTATCTTGACGGCGTGCTCTCCGTGTTCTTCATGGTCATGATGGGAGTCTTCCTGGTCGTCGGCATCTACCAGACCGTGAAGATTCTTGCCAAGGGCAAGTTCGGTGTGGAAACCACGTCTGAGGAGCCGTTCGTGGAATCCGAATGGTTCGCACCGTCCAGCCTGATCGCCACCAAGCTCGAAAAGAAGGTGCAGCGCGAATACGCGGCCAAGAGCTATGAGCTGGCGCAGAAGGAACAGGCCGCAGCCTGATGCAGGGATTCACCACCATGGTCAGACGAATCTGGTCTGCATTATTGAAAGCCAAGGCCGGATTCGTCTGGTATGTGCGCGAATTCAGCGGAGAAGCGAAATACGACCACTATCTGGAGCATTCGCAAGCGAACATCCCTGCGAAACCCCGCTGACCGAACGCGAATACTGGCGCATGCGAGAGGAATACGATCGCAAGCATCCCAACACCAGTTGCTGTTGCTGAAACTAACGGCCATACATAAACAATCCCCGTCTTTCATTTCGGAAGACGGGGATTGTTTTTCTTATATTTATGTTGCTTGCTTGCGATTATTCCTATACCGAAGATATTCGATTGCATGTTCCGCAATCAATATTTCGCAATCAAGAAGCGAGTCCCATGCTGTATTTCAATGTCATCACACGAATCGCGGACTGCGTTACTTTGTCTGCAAAAGCGGAATCAGCCGCGGCTTTTGCGTTCAGCCCATCCAAAATCGGTTGAACATAATCGAAAGCGCCAATACAGGCAAGATCACCTCCGGCATCGACCAATCGCACCCCCAAATCACTTGGCTGAATGCCACCCAACGCAGTGGCGGACAAAGAATCCGAAGTGATGACACCTTGGAATCCGACCGTATTGCGCAAATAATCCGTTACCAAAGCGCTGGAGAACACGGCGGGATTATTCGGATCAATAGCCTGATAGGTGGCAAGCGACATCATCACCATGGAAGGGTTCGCCTCCAACGTACTGTTGAACGCGCCGATTTCCGCACCGTCCAACGTGGTGGTGGTGTCAAGAATGCCGTCGGCGGTGAAATCGGTATTGCCGGTTACCGAACCAAGTCCCGGATAATGCTTGATGGCGCTGCCTACACCCGAATCCGCCATGCCCTGAATGAATGCCTTGGCATGGTCTGCATTGCCGTCCGCATCAAGACCAAAATCACGATACAGTGCGCCGATCGGGCCATTGGAAGCCCTATCTACGTTACCGTGCCCACCACCGGCGCCAAATCAACATTGATGCCGGCCGACTTGAGTTGGGAACCCATACGGCAGCCGATTGCCGTAGCTGGTTGGTCGACATTGAACCCTGATTGGTGGCGGAAGGCATCTGGTCGAAACCAGCGCCTTGAAGATGCTGCACCAAACCACCTTCCTGATCAGTGGTCATCAACAGCTGATTATTGGCCGGCGCATACGATTGCAATGCGGATGTGGCTGCGGCGACGCCAGCCGTTCCCGAATTCCAATTGCCGATGATCAACACCGATCCGACATGCTGGTTCACGATAAGATCCTGCAATGTCGAAGGATCGGATCCCGCATACAGGGGTGCCATGACGAGCTGACCGACGCGCTCTGCAAGACTCATGGCATTGACTGCAGCCACGGCTCTGCCATGCGGCGAGTCGTCCACCACGCTTGGCACGTTGGATTTGTCAAGCGCATCATGTGATGCATCGGACTGCTGCGAATTGGATTGCTCGGATTGGTTGGAGCCAGCATTCAAACTCGCGCTGGATGAACACCCAGCGAACGATAGCGGCAGTGCGATGGCGCACAGTGCGGCAGCACAACGAGCGAAATGAACGTGAACTCTCCTCATAGTGTCATTATCTATCACATGCCGGTGATGGCGAATACGATCGCATAAGAAAAGAACGGGTGGATTCGTGTTCGTGAATTGCGTAAACATTAGGCTAGCGGCATAAAGCCGTTCCGTGCCTGTCGATAGGCTATTAGTATGTCTTTTTTTGATATGTTTGGTCCCATGTTCGACCCAGAAAGCGGTCCGAACCGCTCCCAAGGGCAGCGTGCCAATAAATCCGGCAACGATGATCCCATCATTCTCAATGTCGAAACCGATGGTGATAACACCGCCCGGTCTTCGGCGAACATGCCTCCAAGAGGTCCGTCCGGTCCGCGTATCACACGCCAGCCGAACCGTCCGCGCAAATCGTCGAACGGCAACAAGATTCTAATCGGTGTGGTGCTGCGCTTGCCATCATCATCGGCCTGTTCTTTGGCTTGGCGCAGTTCATCACCGACGTCATGTGGTATGCGCAGCTTGGCTTCCAAAGCGTGATTTGGACGCAGTTGGGTACCAGGGTAGGCCTGTGGGTGGCGTATGCGCTGCTGATCGCCGCGGTCGGATTCCTGTCCGCGTCGCTGGCGATCTGGGCTCGCCCCGATGCTGCCGATGGTTCCACGATTCGTATTAACGGCGACACCATCGAAGTGGGCAAGGGCGTGAGTTCGAAGAGCGCACGTCGTGTGGCTGTGGTGATTTCGCTGATCGTTGGTTGATGTTCGGATCGCAGTTCAATGCGAATTGGTCTGAGATTCTGCTGATGTTCAATGCGCAGAGTTTCGGCACCACTGATCCGCAATTCGGCATTGACAATGGTTTCTATGTGTTCGTGTTGCCTGGATTGAAGTTGATTGTGTCGGCGGTGTCGTTGCTGTTGCTTGCCGGCATCATCTTCTCCATCGTCACGCATGTGATGATGGGTGGCATCCGCATCACCATGCCAGTGCATGGTCGTGGCCTGTTCCACATCACCAAGCGTGCGCGTAGCAGATCGGCATTTGGCTGATGCTCAACATGTTCGCATGGCGACGAATCAGTGCTTGGCGTGTTCTCCCACCTCACGCAGGAGGTAGCCGCATCACCGGTGCCACGTATACCACGGTCAACGCCACGATTCCCGTTACCTTCATCATGGCTGCCATCATCGCCATTCTCGGTGTGATTCTCGGCGTGTGGATCATGAAGTCGCATGCGTTGGAAGGCCAGGCTCCGATTGCGGTGCGTGCTTCCGAAGCGCTTAAAGCGTGGAAGGTGCCGACCGTGGCCATCGCATCCGCCATTGTGGTGAGCTTGGTGCTTACCGTGGCATGGCCGATGCTGCTGCAGCGTTTCCGTGTGAATCCGAACGCGCAGGAAATGGAATCTACCTATATCCAGCGTAATATCGACGCCACCCGTGAAGCATACGGTCTGAACAATGTGAAGACCGAACAGTATCAGGCCACTACGGAAGGCGAGGCTGGTGCGTTGGCTGATTCCGCGGAATCGACCGCGCAGATCCGACTGCTCGATCCGCAGATCGTTTCCCCGACATTCAAGCAGCTGCAGCAATCCAAGCAGTATTACACGTTTGCCGATACTCTTGCCGTCGACAAGTATGAGGTCGACGGTGTGAGCCAAGACACGGTGATCGCAGCACGAGAACTTGACCTTGACGGTCTTGACAATCGCAACTGGGTCAACGACCATACCGTATACACGCACGGCTATGGTGTGGTGGCCGCCTACGGCAACAAGGTGACGGCCGACGGCCAGCCGAAGTTCTTCGAGGCGGGCATCCCAACCCAAGGCAAGCTCACCGAATCCGAACAGTACGAGCCGCGTATCTACTTCTCGCCGAACGCTTCCGAATATTCGATCGTGGGCGCTCCGGAAGCACGCAGTCGTGGGAGTCGATTACCCGACCGGTTCCGAAGGCGCCACCAACACGTTCGATGGCAATGGCGGCCCGAAGATCGGCAATATCTTCTCCCGACTGCTGTATGCCATCCGTTTCGGCTCCGACCAGATTCTGTTCTCTAACCGTGTGAACTCCGAATCGCAGATCCTCTACGATCGTTCCCCGAAGGAGCGTGTGGCCAAGGTCGCGCCATACCTGACGCTTGACGGTCGTGTGTACCCGGCGGTCGTGGATGGTCGTGTCAAGTGGATCGTCGATGGCTACACCACGTCTGACGCCTACCCGTATTCGCAGATGACCGATCTGGCGAAGCCTCCAAGGATTCCACCACGGAATCTTCGGCCACGGTGAGTGAGCTGGCTTCGAAGAACGCCAACTACATTCGCAACTCCGTGAAGGCCACCGTCGATGCGTATGACGGTTCCGTGGACCTGTACGTGTGGGACGAATCCGATCCGGTGATCAAGCATGGCAGAAGATCTTCCCCGGCCAGTACCACCAGTTGTCGGAGATTTCCGGCGATCTGATGAGCACCTGCGTTACCCGGAAAGCCTGTTCAAGGTGCAGCGAGAACTGTTGACCAAGTACATGTGTCGAGCGCCAGCCAGTTCTTCTCCGGTGAGGATTTCTGGCAGACTCCGGTCGATCCGACCGAATCCCAGCAGGCTCAGGAACGCGACATTCTGCAGCCGCCGTACTATTTGACGCTGCAGACCGGTGGATCCAACGAACCGGTGTTCTCGTTGACGTCGTCGTATATTCCCGCAGGCACGTCAACTCGAGAGATTTTGACGGGATTCCTGTCTGTCGATTCCGATGCGGGCCACGAAAAAGGCAAGATCGGCGCGAACTATGGCACGCTTCGATTGCAGGAGTTGCCGAAGGATTCCAATGTGCCAGGCCCCGGTCAGGCACAGAACAACTTCAATGCGTCGGCCGACGTGTCGAAGGAACTTAATTTGCTTGAATCCGGTTCCACCAATGTGCAGCGAGGCAATCTGCTTACACTGCCGCTCGGCGGCGGATTGGTGTACGTGCAGCCGGTGTACGTCAAGTCTTCCGGTTCCACCAGTTTCCCGCTGTTGAAGAAGGTGTTGGTGGCCTTCGGCGACCAGGTCGGATTCGCCAACACGTTGGACGAAGCGCTCGATCAGGTGTTCGGCGGCAACTCCGGTGCATCCGCTGGCGATGCTGAAAACGTCGACGGCTCGACCAGTGGCAAGACTGATACGTCCGATACCAACGGCGATGCCTCCACCGATGGTTCTTCCGGAACCGATGGCACGGATTCGTCATCTGGAACAGACTCGGGCAATGACAGCAGTTCCGGCAATACCGGTAGTAGCTCCGGCACGATGAGCAACGGTCTGAAGAGCGCGCTTAACGACGCTTCCCAGGCAATGAAGGATTCCGACGCGGCCATGAAGAAAGGCGATTGGTCCGCTTATGGCGAGGCGCAGAAGAAACTTCAGGAAGCGTTGAACAAGGCGCTCGAACTCGAGCAGTAGTTTCCGCACAAGTTCCGTACGATTGCTGTTTGCATAAGGCGGGAGACTGGTTCCATATGGAGAACCGGTCTTCCGCCTTCTGCATATGCCCGGTATGCTCAAAGCATGATCGAGTATTCCTATCGCGTTGCGACGCAAGACGACATTCAAGCAATCACCGACATCTACAACGCCGCAGTCATACGAGGAGGATCATCCGCCGACATAACCCCACGCACATACGAACAGCGCAAAGCATGGTTGAATCGCATCATGATCCGTATGCGGTGTTCGTCACGGAAACGGCAGATGATGACGGAGAGAGGCGGATCATTGGATTCAGCGCGCTTTCCGTTTTCTACGATCGCGCAGGATACGACGGCGTCACCGATCTCGCCTATTATATCGATCCGCAATGGCAGGGCAGGGGAGTCGGTACATACACACTCACCAAACTGCTTGAAGAATGTCGAAAGCGTAATATGCGTAAGGCATGCGGCATTATTTTCGCAGACAATGCCGGTTCGATCGCACTGATGAAACGGTTCGGTTTTACACAGTTTGGCCTCATGCACTGCCGCCACCGATTCCACCGGCACCATGCGTGACATGAGTTACTGGTATCTCGACCTGTAAGTACAATCTTTGCGGTTATCAAGACGAGACAACGTGACGCAATATGAACGCGCACAAACGTATGTATGAATGAATGGAACGATTTCAATGGCATCTGATTTCTGGTTGATCGCAGGACTTGGCAATCCGGGATCCAAATACGAAGGCACCCGTCACAATATGGGATTTATGGCGGCCGATCTGTTGGCCGAACGTTGGTCGGTCAACTTTTCCGACCATAAAGGGCTTGCCATGCTCGGCAAAGGCGTGATGAACCTGTCTGGCCGTAACGTCAAATTCTTCCTGGCGAAGCGCTCACCTACATGAACGAGTCAGGCAATGCGTTGGCTTCCATCAGCGCCTACTACCAGATTGAACCAGACCATATTGTGGTGATTCACGACGACATGGATCTTGATTTCGGACGTATCAAAGTCAAGGCAGGCGGCTCCGCAGGCGGCCATAACGGCATCAAATCAATTGATCGTGCCTTGGGAACGCCAAAGTATGCCCGAGTGCGCATGGGAGTCGGTCATGCGCAACGCGGCGCCCACGCCCACGACAACACGGGTGAATTGGGTGCTGGGCGGATTCGGTCCGGATCAGCGCAAGCAGCTTCCGGAATTCCTTGCCGACGGTGCCGACGCGGCGGAAACCATCATCTTCAACGGCCTCGCCAAGGCTCAGGAGCAGTTCAATGGCCGCTGAACCGGTGCAACTGCCGACGTCAGGTTCGCTGGCTGGCATTCTCGACGTACTCGAAACCGATGAGGATTTTCGTGCGCTGATTTCCGACGAGATCGAAGTGCCGGAATCCGACATAGACCCCAGCATCACCGTTGGCGTTCCCGAAGGATTGCGTCCGGCGCTCGCTGCCGGGGCAGCGGGAACACGACCGGTTGTGCTTGTGGTGGCTTCCGGGCGCGAGGCCGAGGAAATGGTTGAGGCGATTCGTTCGTGGTATTCCGGCGATCCAAACGATGTGGCACAGCTTGAAGCGTGGGAAACCTTGCCGCACGAACGTCTTTCGCCTCGCGCCGATACCGTGGCGAGCCGTATGGCGGTGTTCCGCAGACTGATGCACCCTCAAGAGGGAAGCAAGCTGTTTGGCCCCATCAGGATTCTCGTCATGCCGGTGCGTTCCCTGATTCAGCCTGTGGTTGCGGGCTTGGGGGATGGTGGAGCGCTGGTGTTCTCCCAAGGTGAGGAGTTGGCGCTCGATGAGGCGTCGCATCGACTGGTGGAGAATGCGTATACTCGAGTCGACTTGGTGATGGATCGTGGTGAATTCGCAGTGCGAGGCGGCATTATCGACGTGTTTCCTCCAACATTGCCGCATCCGGTTCTATCGAATTCTTCGGTGACGAAATCGATACCATCAAGGAATTCCATGCATCCGACCAGCGTACGTATGGCAGTGACATTCCGATGGTCTGGGCCACGCCATGCCGTGAGCTGCAGCTGACCGAAAAGGTGCGCGTGCGTGCGAAATCCCTGATCGGCTCCATTCCAAACGCCGAAGACATGCTTGAATCCATTGCCAACGCCATTCCTGTCGAAGGCATGGAATCGTTGCTTCCCGCATTGGTCGATGATATGGAACCGGTGCAGGGCATGCTTCCCAAGCGTGCGTTGGTGATGCTGTCCGATCCGGAAAAATTGCGTCGCGCTGCCGACGATCTTGCCAAAACGGCTAATGAATTCCTTGCAGCCAGTTGGCATGTTGCTGCATCCGGTCATGGTGCCGCGCTCCAATCACATTCGATCAGGCGAATTTCTACGATTTTGAGGAAACGATTTCCTCACTGGTGTTCTCTAGGCATGACGTATGGAAGCTTACGAGTTTCGGTGTGGACTCCAGTAGGGAAGGCCGCGTTCAGCTCGACGCCACCAATCCTGGAGAATATCGCGGAGATGAGGCCAAGACGGCTTCCGGTATCGAAGGTCTTCTTGATGCCGGCTATGCCGTCACCGTCACTGCAGGAGCGCAAGGCACTCTTGTTCGACTCAAACGTGCCATCAACGAAACGGGAATCGCCAACTTCGACTGCATCAGATCGCGTGCCATCGACGGATTCATCGATAATGCCGCGAAAGTCGCACTGCTTACCGAACGGGACCTGACCGGACGTACATCGGCCGCGGGACAGGCAAAAACACCGAAACGTCGCCGTAAGGCCATCGACCTTATGGAGCTCAAAGCCGGCGATTAGTGGTGCATGAGCAGCATGGCATCGGCCGGTTCCTCGAAATGCGCCAACGCACCATCGGAGCGGGCGCCAACCAGACCACACGCGAGTATCTGGTCATCGAATACGCATCCAGCAAGCGCGGCGCACCTGCCGACAAACTGTTCATCCCCACCGACCAGCTTGACCAAGTCAGCAAATACATCGGTGCCGACGCTCCAAAACTCAACAAACTGGGCGGATCCGACTGGGCTGCCACCAAGGCGAAAGCACGTAAGCATGTGCACGAAATCGCCGAAGATCTGGTCAAACTGTATTCGGCACGTCAACGTATGCAGGGGTATGCCTTCAGCAAAGACACCCCTTGGCAGAAAGAACTGGAAGACGCTTTCCCGTACCAAGAAACCGCCGATCAGCTGACCACCATCGACGAAGTCAAATCCGATATGGAAAAGCCCGTGCCGATGGATCGCCTGATTTGCGGCGACGTGGGATTCGGCAAAACCGAAATCGCCGTACGTGCCGCATTCAAGGCGGTGCAGGATTCCAAACAGGTGGCTGTGCTGGTACCGACCACATTGCTGGTGCAACAGCATTTCGAGACGTTCACCGAACGTTTTGAAGGCTTTCCGGTGGAAGTAAGGGCGATGAGCCGTTTCCAAACCACCAAGGAGATCAACGACACCATCAAGGGACTTGAAGACGGTTCCGTCGATGTGGTGATCGGTACGCACAAACTGCTCGGCCGAAGGTCAAATTCAAGGATCTGGGACTGGTCATCATCGATGAGGAGCAGCGTTTCGGCGTCGAACACAAAGAGACGTTGAAGGCGTTGCGTACCAATGTGGATGTGCTGAGTCTGTCGGGCAACACCGATTCCGCGAACGCTGGAGATGGCCGTTACAGGCATTCGTGAAATGTCCACGTTGGCCACGCCTCCTGAAGACCGCTTGCCGGTGCTTACCTACGTTGGCGCGTATGAGGATGCTCAGGTCACTGCTGCGGTCAGGCGTGAGCTGTTGCGCGGTGGCCAGGTGTTCTACGTGCACAACCGAGTGCAAGACATCGCTTCGGTTGCCGCGAAGATTCACGAGCTGGTGCCGGAATCGCATGTCGGCATCGCCCATGGCAAGATGGGGGAGAAGCAGCTTGACGGTGTGATCCGAGACTTCTGGCATCGCGACATTGATGTGCTCGTATGCACCACCATCATCGAAACCGGTCTTGATATTTCCAATGCGAATACGTTGATCGTCGATCATGCCGACCGTTTCGGCCTAAGCCAGCTTCATCAGTTGCGTGGTCGTGTCGGGCGAGGCCGTGAGCGTGCCTACGCGTACTTCCTATATGATCCGACCAAGCCGATGACCCAGCAGTCGCATGACCGACTGGCCACCATCGCGCAGAACACCGCGCTCGGCTCAGGTTTTGACGTGGCGATGAAGGATCTTGAGCTGCGTGGCACCGGCAATCTGCTGGGCGACGAGCAGAGCGGGCATATCGAGGGTGTTGGTTTCGATCTGTATGTGCGCATGGTGTCCGAGGCCGTCGAGCAGTACAAGGAACCGGAACGTACGGAATCGGTTGCTGTCACCATGATCTGCCGATCGAAGCGTCCATTCCCGTCAGCTATATCGATTCCGACAAATTGCGATTGGAAGCCTACCGCAAGTTGGCGGGTGCTCGTACGGAAGCCGATCTTGACGAGTTGCGTGATGAGCTTACGGATCGTTACGGCAAGCCTCCGGTCGATTTCGAGGCGCTGTTCGATGTGGCGAGACTTCGGTTCAAGGCAAGGAAGTTGGGCATTACCGAAATCATCGGGCAAGGCCGTAACGTTCGTGTCGCCAAATTCGAGCCGCGAGAATCCGTGCAAATGCGCATGGCCCGAATCTACAAGGGCATTCAATACCGTCCGATGACTAAAACGTACCTGATTCCCGCGCCGTTCGCAGGTTCGCTGGGATCTGGTCCAATGAGCTCTGATGAAATCGTTGGTTGGACGAACCAATTGCTGGATGACCTTGACTGGAAGCCAACGCCAAGGAAATAGCAGGTGAAGTTCCAGACGCATCCGACACGATTTGTGTGAGCGTTCACACAATGTGTCGGATAAGTTTGCCATACGTCCACAAAACGCACTATTCTAGGCAATGTCATCACAACCTAACGTTTATAAGGAGTAGTTGTGGCAGTAATTGAAAGCGTTTACGCGCGTCAGATTCTCGATTCCCGCGGCAACCCGACCGTTGAGGTTGAGGTTTACGTTGAGGCGACACCGGCGCATACATGGGCCGCGCTGCTGTTCCGTCCGGTGCTTCCACCGGCATCTTCGAGGCTTGCGAGCTGCGTGACGGCGACAAGTCCCGCTACAACGGCAAGGGCGTACTCAAGGCTGTTGACGCTGTAAACGGCGAGATCGCTGAAGTTGTTATCGGCATGAACGCTCTCGACCAGCAGGCAATCGACAAGGCTATGATCGAGCTGACGGCACCCCGAACAAGACTAAGTTCGGTGCAAACGCTATCCTCGGCGTATCCCTGGCTGTTGCCAAGCTGCTGCAGAGGCTCTGAGCCTGCCGCTGTAC
>ENA-OQER01000929-OQER01000929.1-human-gut-metagenome-genome-assembly--contig:-NODE-929-length-15328-cov-12.815341_pt1 | contig 15328 bp, 22 predicted proteins | sample MGYA00242797_ERZ504639 | MGnify/ENA primary metagenome ERZ504639 (study PRJEB26092, sample SAMD00036306) | human gut metagenome | host: Homo sapiens | study: EMG produced TPA metagenomics assembly of...
GTATAAAGGTTGTACATACGATGGTTTGGACTTAATGTTTTGAACACCACTAAGTTACTAAAAATCAGCGATATGTGCAACTTTTTACTCATATTTATCAACTTAAATTAATTCCGCCAACGGGTATCATTTAACAAGAAACAAATAGATCAATATGAAGTATAATATCTCAAAAAAGACCGCTCCGAAGATGCCAAAACTGGGAAAAGGAACGGAAATTGTGTCGCTTTTGCTCTCACAGGCATCAAATGACATGCACGAACCTATCGTTCCGATGATTTTCCCTGTTCTCGGAGCACACGTCAGTGGAGCCAAATTCATGTATCCCGACCTCTCGTGGAAGGAAATGTGCGGCATGATGGGCAATCTCGTGGCTGATTCGGGCTGTAATAAAGGACAGTTTACGAATATTACTGAAGCAATCTGCAAGGACTTCCGTCAGCACGACGAGGAGGAGTTGACGAAGCTCGTGGAATGGCAGAAGATGATGAAAACGAAGTCTGCCAACAAGGAGAAGCCTGTGCGACCCGACGTGGCTTTCTGGTTTCCACCCTCGGACGTGACCAATGCGGCTTTCCTGCAGAACGCCATGGGATGCGAGATGCTGGGCGCACGTACCCAGTTCCTCAACCTGCCCGAGGTGGAGATGGCAGACCGTATGTGTGGCGGACACAAACAGGTGAGCCAGATGCTGCGCAACATCTACGACAGGACACGTGCAGGAGCTCTGCGAGCAACGGCTGACGGCGTGACGGGCAATCCGGTGCTGAGGGTGAACATGACCATCTCGTCGACTCCTTATGCTACACGCAAGTTCTACAAGAGCGACCTCTTCAACGGCACTTTCGGCAGAATGGTCTTCTCGTACAAGGCTCGTACTTCTCGTGATGGGCGCATCCCCCGACAGGGCAAGTACGACGAGTCGTTCTATAAGAAGCTCGACGGATACATGGCCCGCCTCGCCATCTGCAAGGGTAGTTTCGTCATCAAATCGCTCAACAAACTCGTGGACAAGATGGCTGAGGACATGGCTTCGCTTGCCGACCTGGTGGACGATGACACGCTGTGGGATGTGTCGAAACGATCGCTCGTGTCGGCATGGAAGTCGGGGTGTCTGCTCTGGATACTCAACAAGCAGACTTGGACGAAGGCGATGGGCGAACTCGTGGAGTGGCTCGTCTATCACGACCTGTGGAGCAAGATGCAACTCTTTGCCGACCTGATTGGACAGGATGCTGAGGGTACAAACGAGGCACAGCGACGTGGACCTAAGAATCTTTTAGACGACCTGCCCGAAACCTTCAACGAGGCACAGTTGGAAGCGCTGCGCCTCTCGCTCGGCAAGTCGAAAGAGGGTACTAACCGGCAGCTCCGCGTCTGGGTTCACCGCAAGTTCATCACTTATTCTGCCCAGACGGGACTCTACTCGAAGACGCAGGAGTATCTGAAGGGGTAGGGGGAGAAGTGCTTATGGAAAAATATGAAATTCAAAAGCTCCGCGACCTGCCCATTGAGGGGGTCGCCGAGCGAATAGGACTGCGCGTGGCGAGGCACAAGAGCCTCTGCCCGTTCCACGACGATCATCACGCCAGCCTCGTCTACAACACCAGGCGGAACACCTGCCGATGCTTTGTGTGCATGAAGGAGAGCATGGGAACCATCGACCTCGTGATGCGACACCTCGGGCTCGACTTCCCGAAGGCTTGCCAATGGCTTGCCGACGCCAACTGCATCATCCTCACGGAGTGGAAACCGTCGACACAGCCGCAGGCGGAAAGCCAACGTTCCTTCGATGCCTCGCGATACGGGAGGCTCTTCGAGCACCCATGGCTCAACGGGGCGGCAAGGCGCTTCCTCTTCGACGAGCGACGCATCCACCCGAGGGTGGCGGCTTGGTGCCGACTCACCTCCTGGACCGACCGACAGGGCGTCAACTGGCTCACCACGCCTACTACGACCGGCAGGGTAACCTCATAGGGGTGCAGAACCGGAACCTCGACTACAGCAAGTCGGCTGACGTTCCCCGCTTCCGATTCCCACGAGGGGCGAGGTGCAGCATCTACAACCTGCCCGTAGTCAACCGTCTGAAGGCGGGCGACGAGCTTTTCATCACCGAGGGTTGCAGCGACTGTTGGGCGATGCTTTCGTCGGGGCGCAAGGCCATCGCCATCCCTTCAGCCACGCTTCTCTCGCAAGAGGACAGGGAGACGTTGCGCTCGCTCAGCAGGGAGAAATCTGTCTCGTTCCACATGTTTCCCGACTGCGATGCTCCGGGCGAAAGCCTCTTCATGCAGCTGCGGGAGGTGTTGCCCGGGCTTGTGCATCACCAGTTGCCCGTGGGCTGCAAGGACTTCGGGGAAGCGTATTCTTTGGAGGAGAAATCTCAGGAGTTAAGGAGTTAGAGGAGATTTCTTTTACAGAGGAGTTAAAGGAGTTAAGGGAGTTAAGGAGTTAAGACGTATGTCTTGCTGCTTAAAAAACTACGCCCAAAAGACTGTTGTCTTAACTCCTTTAACTCCTTAACTTCTTAACTCCCCCACATACGAAATTTAAATAAAAAATCATCATCATGGAAGAATTTAAAATTAGAACTTACACCAAGAAGGAGCTGGCTCTCCTTTACTTTCCCGACAGCACGCCACAGGCTGCGGGAAAACACCTCAAGGCGTGGATCCAGCGCAACAAACCGCTCATGGATGAGCTCGCAATAACGGGCTACCAAAGCAATAGCAAGTCGTACAACCCACGACAGGTAAAAATCATCATCGACTACCTCGGAGAGCCGTAAATCGAGGGCAAATATCTTTTTAAAAGAAAATGTACCCTTAAACACCCCTATGTACCCGTATGTGCTGACTGCCAATTCGGGATGTCGTAACTTTGCATTGTGATTCAAAAAGACGTCTAAAATCACTTCCCTAACTGGAAAGAAAAATTTCCCCAGTTGGAAAAGTTTAAAGGTAAAAAAGCTTTTAAAGGTAAAAAAGTAAAAAGGTAAAAAGGTAAAAAGAGCATTCTTGCTTTTAAAGGTAAAAAGGGTAAAAAAGTAAACAAAGTGTCAAACCATTAAAAAAAGAAAGGAAACAAAAAATGACAAACATCAACTGGAAAGCATTCATCCGCTACCTCGTAGTAGCCGTCTGCTCCGCCATCGTCACCTTCCTGTCGAGCTCGTGCACAGCCGGTCTCGTCATCGGAAAGAACCAGCGACAGCAGCAGGAGAACAACATCTCCACCAAAGCCGACTCCTCGCACTTCGTACCGACAATCACCATTCGGTAAAAGGGGGCTTTTAAAGGTAAAAAGGTAAAAAAGTAAAAAGGTAAAAAGAGCATTCTTGCTTTTAAAGGTAAAAAAAACAATCCTGCTGGTTCTTCTGGTCTTGACGAAAAAACGCACATGATGAAAATCAGCAGGAATGAAAAAGAATTATTAACCATTAAAAATTAAACAATTATGTCAATCAATTTGAAAGCAAAAGAGACCCTCATTCAAGTGGGCGATTTGAAGGGCACTTATCGTTTTGTGCTCGCAACAGAAATCTACGGCAAGCTCTCAGCTGCAAGGTCATCAAGGAAGCAGCCCTTCGCAGCGGTATCAGCAGAGGCGTGATGCAGGCTTGTTGGGACGCTGCCGGAGAAGTCATCAAGGCGTGGGCCACCGAGGGCCACTCCGTTGCAATTCCTGGTCTCGGAACCATGCGCTTCGGAGTCCGCGCCAAGAGTGTGGCTGCTGTAGCCGACGTGGCCACCAACCTCATCTCGGCACGACGCGTCATCTTCACCCCCAACGTCGACATCAAGGACGAGTTGGCAAGCACCTCCATCAACATCACTTGCTACGACCGCAACGGCAAGGAGATCAAGAAGGTGACCTCTACCGACGGCGGCAACGTGGAGGATCCCGACAACAAGGGCGACAACCCTGGCGGAGGCAACACCCCATCGGGCGGCGATACTCCAAGTGGTGGCAACCCTGGCGGAGGCGATACTCCAAGCGGTGGCGGCGATGGCGAATAAGCGTCGCTTCGGAACAGGCAACACTTCGGAATAAGCAAAAAAGGGGTCGAAAGCGACCCCTTTATTGTGTTTGTTGATTTCTGTTCTTTCTTATTCGGCTATGCGATGAATGACATAGGTGACGACGCCCCATATCATGAAGCGGTTGGTCTCGTCGACACGGATAGGAGTGTAGGCCTTGTTCCAGGGAATGAGCCAGCCGAAGGTTCCGCTTTCGTCGATCTTGAATTGCTTGATGGTAAACTCGCCATCTACGAAGGCTATGACGAAGTTGCCGTTGGATGGTTCTATCTGGCGGTCGACGATGGCAAGGTCGCCGTCAAGGATGCCGGCTCCTGTCATGCTGTCGCCTGATATGCGGACATAAAAGGTTGCCTCACGATGACGTATAAGTACTTCGTTGAGGTCTATTTCTCCTTCCATATAGTCTTGGGCAGGTGAAGGAAAGCCTGCTTTCACACTTTGTCCTGCAAGGGGAATCGGCAGTCTTTCTCCGATTCCGGCTGCATGAATGGTTAGTTTTATCTTGTCTTCCATATTTTTATTCAAGTTTCGCAAGTTCAGAAGTTAAAGGAGTTAAAGGAGTTAAAGGAGTTATCGCTCCTTATGGTCGCTGAGGAGTTAAGACAATAGCTTGAGGGAATGGTTAATTTTGATAAAAACAAAAAGAAAACTCTTCATTTCCACAAAAGCATTTGTCTTAACTCCTTAACTCCTTAACTCCTTAACTCCTTAACTCCTTAACTCCTTAACTCCTTAACTCCTTAACTCCTTAACTCCCTTAACTCCCTTAACTTTCTAATATGCGAAAGTTCAGTTCTTTACTCTTAATATCTCGTCGATGTTTGTTGTAAACCGTTGCGACATGTATTCCCGTTTCAGGTCGAAGCGGCAGGCGTTGCCTTGTATGGCCTGGCGGATGGTGCCATGTCCGTTCTTGCGGTTGATGGCATCTATGGCTTCCATGAGTGCTTTCTGACGATGGCGGTCTATGGGGTCGAAGAGGTCTTGCTGACGGGGATTGTTTGGTGATATTTGCCAGAGTATGACGCCTGCTTTCTTGAACCGGAATGCCAGCTCGGGACGGTCGGGACGACTGTCGATGGGCTTGGGATAGCGGCTGCGCAGAATGGTAAGGGCTGCTCCTACTATCTCGTCTTGTGCCTGCGTGGCTATGGGAAGTACGAGGGAGTCGTGTAGGGTGTATTCGGGGGCGTTGCCGTTGAAACGAGATGTCCAGGCAAACACGGTAATACCTTGACACACACTGCCTTGTCGGCGCAACTTCTCGGTGCATCGCACGGCAAAGTTGGCCACGGCTTCTTCTATCACGTCTTTGTCGGAAATGCCTTCGTCGGAGAAACTGCGACTCGTGCAGATGCTCTTCTTCTGGGGCAGTTCGTCGATGCTGATACAGCTCTCGCCATTCAGCTCTTTCCAGGTTCTTACTGTGGTGATGTTGAAGTGGCTTCTCACCCAACTCTCTTTCTTGTCGGCAAACTGGGCTGCTGTGTGTATTCCCATGTAATCGAGTCGGCGGGCTGTCTGCCGGCCTATTCCCCATATGTCTTCTACGGGGAAGAGCGTGAGGGCCTTGTGGCGCCGTTCGTCGGTATCGATGATGCAGCATCCCTGGTAACCCTTGTATTTCTTGGCGAACTTGGAACCTATCTTGGCAAGTGTCTTGGTCTCGGCTATTCCTATCGAAATGGGGATGCCGACAGCCCGGAGTACATCGCTGGAAATCCTTGCACCATAGCGATGCAGGATGGGGTCGTCGACCGCTGCTGTCTGGTGGCGCTTGTTGTCGGAATCCTGTAAGAAGAATGCCTCTGCCATGGACTCGTCCACCTCGAAGAAGCTCTCGTCGATGGAGTATTGGTCGATGTGTGGCGAATAATGGGAGAGCATTGACATCACTCTGTTTGACAGGGAGCCATAGAGGGTGTAGTTGCTCGAGAAGATGGCTACGCCTTCTGCCTCGAGCTTGCTCTTCACCTGATAGAAGGGGTCGCCCATCTTGTAGCCCAAGGCCTTGCTTCTTCGGAACGGGCAATGACGCATCCGTCGTTGTTGCTCAGTACAACAACGGGCTTACCTGTCAGGTCGGGGCGAAACACCCGCTCACACGAACAGTAGAAATTATTGCAATCTGCCAGACCTATCATTTCTTGTGTTTGTTGTGAAAAAGTGCTGCAAAATTAATAAAAAATATTCATATTCCCTTCCGTAATGGCTGAAACTTCAGAAAACTTACTTTTCTTCCTCCATTTGTGCGATGCGCCTGATGCTTCTGTTATGTTGGTTGATGATGAGCGGAACACGTTCCACCACCACCATGGATGTGTCGAGGCCCAAAGCCTTTGGCTCGTCAATACCTATCTTCTGATAAGAGCATAGAGACTCATCAGCAAGTTCTGTTGGCGGTTGTCGGAACTCTCGGGGTAATAAACGCGGTGGATGATGATGAAGCGGAAATCACCAGAAATGCCATTCTTGCGAAGCGATGGATAGGTGCTTCTCAAATCCACCTTCCTGCTGGCCACAAGGTCTTCTATCACTTGTCGCAGATAGAGCTCACCCTGGGCTCAATGCGGAAACCTATGCGCATGGTTATACTGTAGAGGGTGTCGGGAACCAGGGTCTCGCAACTGTACTCCAGCGTGTCAGGAGTATCTGCAAATTCCAGATTGATAAGCCAGTAATGGTCAGCACGCTTGGGCTGCTTGTTGATGATGGAATAGAGCAGCTTGTCGTCCACCGCGCCTTCCTTGTTGGCGTGGTTCACATAAACCAGGTTGGATGCGTACTTGGGGATGCTCTCGTCGGCCTTGATGTCGGAGATAATCTGATAATAATCATCCAGCGGTCTGGTACTGATGTATTGATGGCGGATCTTGATGGCGCGGACCCATACATACATCATCAGGAACAGGATTCCGCCAATAAGCATTGTACACCATCCTCCTGCGAGGAATTTTGACAGGTTGGCGGCAAGGAAAATGCCCTCGATAACGCAATATGCGCCCATAAAGAGCAGGATGAAGATGCGTGCCACACCCTTGGTGCGCAGGTAGAAACCGAGCAGCAGAGTGGTCATCAGCATGGTGATGGTGATGGCGAGACCATAAGCTGCCTCCATGTGCGAGGAGTCGCGGAAGAGCAGGATGATGAGAACCACACCTATGTACATGGCGAGGTTGATTACCGGGATATAGAGCTGTCCCTTTACATGGGTAGGATGCTTGATTCGCATGCGTGGCCAGAAGTGCAGGTTCATGCTTCGCTCAATATGGAGAAGGTGCCGCTGATAAGTGCCTGACTGGCAACGATTGCCGCCCCCGTGCCATGATGATGGCAAAAATCAGATGCTCTGGGGCATGATGGAAAAGAACGGATTCACAGAGGAGGCAGTCTGAATATGGTTCAGCACCCATGCTCCCTGACCCAGATAATTGAGGATGAGCATGGCCTTTACGAAAAGCCAGCTGATGGTGATGTTCTTTCTGCCGCAATGTCCCAAGTCGGAGTAAAGTGCCTCAGCACCGGTGGTACAGAGAAACACGGCACCCAGAATCAGGAACCATTCTGGTGATTGCGTCAGCAGAACAATAGCGTAATAGGGATTGATGGCCTTCAGTATCATGGGGTAAGACGTGATGCTAAAGGTTCCCATCACGCCCAGCAGCAGGAACCATATCAGCATGAATACTCCGAACGACTTGCCAATACTCTCTGTGCCAAAGCGTTGCACAAAGAAGATGATGGTGATGATGCCCAGTGTGATGGGGATGACTGGCAGGTGGGGACTGATGCTTTCGAGTCCTTCGATGGCTGTGGTAACCGTGATGGCAGGGTGATGATTCCATCTGCCAGCAAGGTGCTGGCGCCGATGATGGCCAATAAGTAAATCCACTTTCTTTTCATCTTGCGCAACAGGGCGTAGAGGGCGAGAATGCCTCCTTCGCCATTGTTGTCGGCACGCAGCGCCACACATACGTATTTGATGGTGGTCTGAAGGGTGAGTGTCCAGATGATGCACGACAATGCGCCCAGGATGGTGTTCTCGTTGATGGTTTCGCCTGTATGGAGGATGGCCTTCATCACATAGAGTGGGGATGTACCGATGTCGCCAAACACAATGCCTAATGTGACGAGCAATCCCAGGAAGCCTACTCGATGGTGGCAGGCTACTGAACTTTCTGAATTTTCTCTCATATATTCTTCTATAAATAATTAGAATGTTATCCTTTGATTATTCAATTTGCGTGCAAAGGTATGAACATGAGAGGTAAGATAGGATTTGTTTAACAAGATTTATCGGATTTAACATATATTGCAAGACATGTAAATGAAAAATCCCCACTAACCATCCGTGTCCTTCTCGGAATCGGAAAGTTAGTGAGGCTTATTAGATGAAGGTCATCGCATTTTTTCGGGTGAACCTTTTGAAAACAATCCGTCAATATCGAGTTGTCTTATCAGTCGATGTCGATTACCTGGAAATGCTTGTTGAAGGTCAAATCCAACCCATTTGCCAATTCCACTTCGTATTCATTCTTGTTCATTTCAATCTTCTTTACCGCTTGCGCTGGATAATTCTCCTTCAGGTAGTTTCTGATGGCCTGCGGAATCAACAGAGCTGGCACGATTCCCTGCTTGCAGTCTATCTCTGTGAGATTTCCCCTCTTATCAAATTCCAGCTTGGTTCCGTTCTGCAGAACCACATCATAGCTCTTGTTGATAATTCCCGATTCAATCGTTGCAAGCATCACCTTCTGATTGTTGAAATGGTTGCTGAGCAAGGTCTGAGCCTTTACCGGGAGTGCATTAATGGCGATAGGCTTGTCATTGCCTGCATTTGCTGCCATATTGCATGTTAGCATGCAGCAAATGGCAATCATCAAAATTCTTAAAATTCTTTTCATAAGCCACAAAATTAAAAGTTTATAATTTCTATTTGCGATGAATGTTTAAACATCCGATACTATATGTCCTATACTTTATGAATTAGACGCATACTATCCACAAAGGTTTAAGTAAAAACATTCTTCCTTGGAACCGTCCTCACAGCGGCGACGATTTTGCGTGGAGCTTTGCCGGTTTCATAATCTATATATTTTTGTTAACCCATAACAACATCAAGCACCATCATCAGCACGAAACCTATGGCGAAGCGATGGTGCTGAGATTGCTGTGCTGGCCGCTTGAGGCTTCAGGGATTAGCTCTTCCACCACTACGTAGAACATGGCTCCTGCTGCAAAGGCGAGCATGTAGGGTAGGGCGGGCATAATGAGAGAGGCAAGCAACAGTACGGCAATGGCTCCTATAGGCTCTACCACTCCGCTCAGCGAGCCTAACATAAAGGATTTCCATCGGCTGTTGCCTGCCGCCCGCATGGGCATGGAGATAATAGCGCCTTCGGGGATGTTCTGAATGGCAATGCCTAACGAAACAGAAATGGCAGCGGCTAACGAGATATTCGAAGCACCGTTTTCGGCTCCTGCAAACACCACGCCTACTGCCATTCCTTCGGGCAGGTTGTGGATGGTTACGGCAAGGGCAAGCATAGCTGTCTTTGACATGTGTGACTTGATGCCCTCGGGCTTGTCTGTGCCAATATGAAGGTGGGGCGTAAACTCGTCGATCAACAGTAGGAAACCGATGCCTAACAGAAAACCTATGGCTGCCGGTACTACCGACCATACGCCGCTCTCTGCCTTCATCTCCATAGCAGGAATTAGCAAAGACCATACGGACGCTGCTACCATCACTCCAGAGGCAAAGCCCAACAATGTCTTTTGCAATTGCGCAGACATCTCGTCTTTCATTATGAATACGAAAGCCGAACCAAGCATTGTTCCCAATAGCGGAATCAGAAGTCCAATGATTATTGTTGCTGTCATTTCTGTCATAGTCTTTTATCTGTTAGTTATGATGCAAAGATACAATTTAGTTGTGAGTCGGGCAATACCTATAAGTGATGATTCTTTACTTTTCGTACAGTTCTATCCTTACGATAATTTTCACTCACGATCTTCAAGCCCAACACTTCTGTATAGAAATACTTAGATTGCTCATAGTCAGAGCAAATCACGGCTACATGATGTATTTTGTTTAGTTTCATAGTATTTTATTTGATAAATTCTCTTACGAAATGCGGATTGTTCGCATCGCCTAATAGCGGAGCGTATTCAAAGCCTTCGTAATTGAAAGCAGAAAGTTCTTCGGGAGTGACGAGGCGGTTGTTAAGAATGAAGCGTACCATAGCTCCACGGCACGACTTTGCCCAAACTGCTTGCATCTTCAGTCTGCCGTCTTTCTGCCTCACATAGAAGAGAGGCTGTACGACCGTCACTTCTTTGCAAACCCTCTTCCAGTCGAACAGATGTTCATATTCCTCCGTGGATAGATGCAGGAGGATGCCGTCGTCTGCCTTCACGCTATCTATTAGTACATCCGTCAGCCGGTCTTTCCAGAACTGATTAATGGGCTTGTCGTTTGTGGCTTCTATCGTGACGCAATGCTCCATACGATAGGGCACAATGCCGTCCATAGGGCGAAGCAGACCATAGAGGAAACACGTTATCCAGAGATGCTTCTGGGCATACTCCAATGCCTCGTCGCTCAAGGTGTCGGCACGCAGATGCTTGTATGCCTGACCGTTGTAGGCAAGCAGGGCAGGCATCTTCTCGGCTGCCATGAAGTTGTGGTATCGTTGCCAGTTCTCTGCCGCTATCTTCTTGCTGCAATCCAGCTGTCGAGCCAAATCCTCAACGTCCATCTTTGCCATTTCCGCAGCCAGAGTGTCTGCCACGGTCTGGAAGAGTGGGGTGGAGATGGGCTTTCTGTCCGCCTTGCCGAACATTATCTTGGCGTTTGCTAATAATATCTGCATGTTGTGTTTTGCTTGTAAATGTTTTGTGCAAAGATACACCATTTATTTCGAAATAACCACTTTTAGCGATATTTATGATGTAATTATCCGAACTTGCGAAGTCATGCTTGCGTCCTTTCAGAGGTCAGCTGATAGTTTCAAGCCCAGCGACAGGATGGTTTATGATGGATTGATGGCTTCAGCAGATGAGGTGATCATCCTTTCAGAATACTATTACACCCGATGTTTTCTTGACCGAGACGAGTTCATGGTTGAGAATGCGTCCCTTCTCATAGCTTTCTATGATGGGAGAGAGAAGGGTGGAACCTACTACACTTTCCAAAAAGCCAACTGTTTAGGCATTCTGGTTGTGAATATATATTGAATAACTCGCTAAATATCAAGCTTATGAATGAATTTATTGACATCATTGTTATCTACATCGTTTTCCGTGCCATCCTCGCCTTCCTGGGCGCATGGTGGCATGGAGACGGACGCAACGATTTCAGACGAGACTGATTACATCACGGCTGATTTGTGTCATAATTATTTACCATCCAATCTCTATATACATCTCGAATTATAGAGATAATCCCATACTTCCTGAGCAGGTCTTTTCAATCTGATGATGGGATCAATGAAAAATAACTTTCCATTTTCGTTGCAAAGAACATTGTCACTAAGATTCGAAATATCCGTTATTGCCAAATATTCATTACCATAGAAATACTTGTCTTCCTTAGTTAATCCCAATACATTTCGGAGATAGTCGTCTATCATTTTGTGGGTAGGAACTCTAAACATAGATGATATGTTCTTTTGCTGCAAGACGATTCTGATTCCTTTGATATCTTCTGAAATTCCGATGAACCTGTATCTGGTACTAGGAAATAACATGTTGTGTATCAGATGCTCGTAGATAATATCCTCCGGATGAGTTTGTTTTAAAGGAGCCTTGGAAAATGGAGATTTCATCTTTGTGAAGACACTTCCGTCCTTGCTCAAAAAGACAATACTTTCCCCTGTTGGAATCATCCGTCGATTGCCGAATTTATCCCAATCTGCCTTATATATGTATAAGTTATTCTCCTTGGCAATACTGATCAACCTATTACATTCCTCTTCCTCAGCAGCTCGCGAGCTTTGCCTGATATTTCCATGTCGTTGAGGGGATATCCCAGTCTCAAACACTCGAATATCGCTTCGGTCGCTATTTGCCTGTATTTTTTGCTCACGTTCATAAGATACTGCAGAGCTGTTTGACCGTTTACCAAATATATAGTCGATAATTTTTCTTCCATAATTCTCCATTCTAATGATTTTTATGCAAATATATACCAATTATTTTGAAATAACCAATTTTTTAGCGAAATTTATCATATAAAAGTGAGCTCGTTTCTAATTGCCTCTTTATTCTGTAGGTTTCACCACAGCTCTCCACTCCATAAACTGCTTGGTGGTTTCTCCGTCGTGATGGTCGAGGAAGAGGCTGTGGGCGGTGTCGAGCGCAGCAATCTTCTGCATGTCCTCAGCATCGAGTTCGAAGTCGAAGAGGTTCAGATTCTCCTGCATTCGCTCCTTATGAACGGTCTTCGGGATGATGATTACGTCGCTCTGCAACAGCCAGCGCAAGGCTACCTGTGCGGCAGTCTTGCCATATTTCTCGCCAATCTGGGTGAGGGTAGGGTTTGATCAGGTTCCACCTGATAAACACCAAAACCCAGTTGCGGCATTTCTACGCCATTACTTAACTTTATTTTCTTCATAATTGTAAAATCTTATAGTTGTTATTTTATCTTGTTATATTCCTCATCGCTCACAGCCTCCTGCCACTCGTTGGATGTGTTCTCGCCAGGTATTTCAAAGGCGAGGTGTGCAAACCAGCTGTCTTTTGCGGCACCATGCCAATGCTTCACGTTGGCAGGAATGTGGATGACTGTCCCAGGGAGAATCTCCTGCGCAGGCTTTCCTTCCTCCTGATACCAGCCACGTCCGGCTACACCTACCAGCATTTGCCCGCCGCCCTTTGTGGCGTGGTGCGTGTGCCAGTTGTTGCGGCAACCTGGCTCAAATGTTACGTTGAAGAAAGGTATCTGACTGTCAGATATTTGTGCCAGATAACTGTTGCCTTTGAAGTATTTGGCGTAAGCGGTGTTGGGTTCGCCAACAGGGAATATCATCTCGCGCTGGAAAGCAGCCTTGGCGTCTTCTCCTTTCACATCTTCGTTCCATACCTCCTTTGCCAGATTGAAGGTAGCCCATGCCTTTGGCCAACCTGCGTAGAAGGCGATGTGAGTGATAATTTCTGCTGCTTCTGAACGGGTAATTCCATTGTTCTTTGCCGACTGCAGGTGATATTTCAGCGAGCTGTCGGTGATTCCTTGGCTGATGAGCGAAGTGATTGTTACCAAACTGCGGTCGCGCAATGAAAGCAAGTCATTGCGGCTCCATACTTCTCCGAAGAGGATGTCGTCGTTGAGGTGGGCGAACTCCGGGGCAAACTCACCCAGCTGGGTGCGCCCTGCTGTCTGTACTATTTTCTGTTGTGCCATAATATTGAGTGAAATAGTCGTTAATATGATGAATATAGCAAATCTTTTCATAAGAATCAATAGTTAAGAGTCTATCTACGCAGTTTTGCGATATTCGCTTGGTGTCTTGCCCGTCTGTGCCTTGAAAAAACGGACGAAGTGCTGGGAATACTCAAAGCCGAGGCGCTGGCTGACTTGCGTTATGCTGAGGGTTTCATCCACAAGTAGTTGGCGGGCGACCGAAAGCAGTCGATCGTTGATCAGACTCTTTGCAGTTCTGCCAGTCTCAGTCTTGACTAATTCGCCGAAATATTTAGGCGAATAGCAGCATTTGTCGGCAAAGTAGGCTACGGTAGGCAATCCTTCACGCATCGCTTTCTTGGCAATGTATTCATCGAGCAGAGAGATGAATTTCTTGACCACCGAATGATTAATCTCCTCGCGTGTGATAAACTGACGGTCGTAGAAGCGCAGACAGTAGTTCAGCAACAACTCGATGTTGGAAACGATGAGTTCGCGCGAATGCTTATCTATAGGATGCTGCAGTTCCTGCTTAATCATTGAGAGCACATCACGGAAGATATTGACCTCGGCAGCGGATAAGTGTAATGCTTCGTTGCTTGTATAGTCGAAAAACTCGTATCGGGAGATGTTCTTGCCAAGCTGCGTGCGGTTGAGCAGGTCGGGATGGAAAGCCAATACCGTATATTTGGCAAGCGGAACTCCAGGAATGGGTTCAACTTTAATCGACTGTCCTGGAGCAAAAGAGGTGACGGTCATCTCGTCAAAATCATATTCTGTTCTGCCGTATGACAATTTGCAGCCCTTGTTTTCCTTCAGAAAGAGGGCGTAAAGTCCGTAGTGATGCACCGCCTCCTGTATCGTAGAGGTGTTCTCCACACGCACAACGCTTACCAGGGATGAAGCGTTTTCACCCCAATGTAGTCGTTGAACTCCTGTATCGTATTAAAGAATAATTCCTTCATAATCCTATGCCTTTTAATTTTCTGCAAAGATACGCACATTCTTCTAAAGAGCTTATACCTGGTTTTCGGAAGATTTTACCATTATCGGAGATTTATTCCATTCTGCCATATTTCATTTCCACGCCTTCCTTATCATATTGCTTGCGTTTGCCGGTTGGTGGTTCAGTAAGTGTGATGCGAACTACGGCCGTGCGTGAAAGGGAACGTGCGATGCTCTGGTCGAAAGCATCCATGTATTGAGGAAGGAAACGTTCACTGATTAGTCGGAGACCATGAATTTTCTCTGCATCATCTGTCACTATTTCAGCCTTGCCGAATGCAATGGCTGATTTGAATTGCAGGGTGAAACTGCCGTCTTTCGGACCAACGTAGGCGCACAACGGGTTACGGCTGAAAGGCAAACCTCGGGATGAGTCTTGATTGCCTCTAACTTCTTGCCTTCCAAGGCACCATGAAAATACCAGTTCGCATCATCATCTGATGCGAGCGATAGCGGTAAACCATAAGGCTTGCCGTCTTCGTCAATAAAACTGACAGTTATATACGGAGTCTTGTGCATTACTTCCAATGCCCACTCACTATCCATTGCTCTTGATTCCTTTCTCATTTTTTATCCTTTGTACTTAAATACTTTAACCATATCCTTGTCGCCACCCACAAGCTGGCTACATTTATTCAACATACCTGTATCGACGAAACTGCATTTCTCCATGACTCTTCCCGATGCTGGATTGCCTGTAAAATGGTCTGTCCAGATGTTTTCGAAATTCTTCGTTCTTTATTATATTAACCCGTTGGCGGAATTAATTTAAGTTGATAAATATGAGTAAAAAGTTGCACATATCGCTGATTTTTAGTAACTTAGTGGTGTTCAAAACATTAAGTCCAAACCATCGTATGTACAACCTTTATAC
>ENA-OQER01000930-OQER01000930.1-human-gut-metagenome-genome-assembly--contig:-NODE-930-length-15322-cov-8.483383_pt1 | contig 15322 bp, 16 predicted proteins | sample MGYA00242797_ERZ504639 | MGnify/ENA primary metagenome ERZ504639 (study PRJEB26092, sample SAMD00036306) | human gut metagenome | host: Homo sapiens | study: EMG produced TPA metagenomics assembly of...
CAAACAAAGGCTCAATCTTTACCTTAGAAAAATCAATCTTTTCAGGCTCTGCTTTCACTTCTTCAGTAGCCTTAGATTTTACATCATTTTTCTTATTTACATCATTCAGGGTCTTCATTGTCGGGAAGAGCAGCACGTCTCTGATTGCCTCCGCGCCTGTCAGAAGCATACACATACGGTCAATGCCGAATCCAATACCACCGGTCGGCGGCATACCGATCTCCAATGCGTTCATAAAGTCTTCATCTGTTGTATTGGCTTCATCATCGCCCTGTGCAAGCAGTTCTTCCTGGGCTTTAAAACGTTCTCTCTGGTCGATCGGATCGTTCAGCTCAGAATAAGCATTTGCCATCTCCCAACCATTCATGAAGAACTCGAAACGCTCTACATATTCCGGATTTTCTGGCTTTTTCTTCGTCAGCGGCGAGATCTCAACCGGGTGGTCCATAACGAACGTCGGCTGAAGCAGATGCTCCTCTACAAACTCCTCAAAGAAGAGATTCAGGATATCACCTTTTTTATGTCTCTCTTCAAACTCAATATGATGTTCTTTTGCAAGTTCTCTTGCCTGCTCCAGAGTCTCAACTTCATTCCAGTCAACGCCTGCGTACTTCTTCACTGCGTCAACCATTGTGATACGCTCGAACGGCTTACCGAGATCCATCGGGATTCCTTTGTATACGATCTGTGTCGTTCCGAGCACTTCCTGCGCAACAAAACGATACAGGTTCTCTGTCAGATCCATCATGCCGTGGTAATCTGTAAATGCCTGGTAAAGCTCCATCAGAGTGAACTCCGGGTTATGTCTTGTATCAAGACCCTCATTACGGAATACACGTCCGATCTCATATACCTTCTCGAGTCCTCCGACGATCAGTCTCTTCAGGTACAGCTCCAGGGAAATACGAAGCTTCAGATCTTCGTTCAGGGCATTGAAATGTGTCTCGAACGGTCTTGCTGCTGCTCCACCTGCGTTCTGTACAAGCATTGGAGTCTCAACTTCCATGAATCCTTCTCCGCTTAAGTACTTGCGGATCGCACTGAGAATCTTGGAACGCTTGATAAAGGTATCTTTAGACTCTGTGTTCATGATCAGGTCTACATATCTCTGACGGTAACGGGTATCTACATCTGTCAGACCGTGGAACTTCTCCGGGAGGATCTGTAAGCTCTTGGAGAGGAGTGTCACCTTCTCTGCATGGATAGAAATCTCACCTGTTCTTGTTCTGAAAGCAAATCCTTCCACTCCGAAGATATCACCGATATCAGATTTTTTAAAATCAGCGTAAGACTCTGTTCCGATCGCATCTCTTGCAACGTATACCTGGATGTTTCCCTGTAAATCCTGGATATTGCAGAAAGATGCCTTGCCCATGACTCTCTTAAACATCATACGTCCTGCAATTGCCACATGGATCGGGCTTGCGTCCATGATATTTCTTCTCTCTTCGTAATCCTTTTTAAGAGCTTCTTTCGCCTGCTCCTCATCCATTCCCTCTACGTTCGGCTCCTGGCGGTCTTTTAACAGCTCAGTCTCATGTGCCTCGTAAAGACCTTTCACCTCAAGCGAATGATGTGTCTGATCGAACTTTGTAATCTGGAACGGGTCTCTTCCGTTCTGCTGCAGCTCTGCAAGTTTCTCGCGGCGAACCTTCAGTAAGTGGTTAATATCCTGTTCCTGTGTCTGCTGTGCCAATCTCTTCACTCCCTTTTCTTTGTATTTTTTAGATATTTCTCTGGATAGAAAGTACTTTGTACTGCATAATTCCGGCCGGTGTTTCTACATCGACAATATCATCCTTGTGCGCGCCGATCAGAGCTTTTCCTACCGGAGACTCGTTGGAAATTTTTCCTTCCAGGCTGTTTGCTCGGTGGAACCAACGATCTGGAACTCAATTTCTTCGTCATACTCCAGATCCAGTACGTCTACTTTACATCCAATATTGATCTTATCGGAATCTACTTCGTCCTCAACAACAACCTCTGCGTTTTCAGGATTTTTTCGATCTCTTCAATTCTTGCCTCGATGTCACGCTGCTCATCTTTTGCTGCATCGTACTCGGCGTTCTCGGAAAGGTCTCCCTGCTCTCTTGCTTCTTTGATTTTACCGGCAATTTCTCTACGTTTGTTTACTTTGAGATCGTGAAGCTCGTCCTCCAGTTTTTTCAGGCCGGCATAGGTAAGAATCGTTTTTTTCTGTTCCATTTTATACACCCTTTCTATCGTTTCTGTATCCAGTCATATCTGATTTTATTCTGTAAACTCTCCGGAAATGCGCTGTATTTTCAGTATTCCCGGTTGAAATAAGGATAGACTCCGCCTATCCTAACAATTAAAGTAGTATAAAGGATTGCCCACGGAATGTCAAGAAAAAAAGAAACGCAGGAAAGATTTTCTTTTTCACAAATCCTTCCTGCATCTTTCTCTTATTTTTCCTTTATTTTTCGGATGAGCTTCCTGTCAGTGCTTTCTTTTTCCAATTTCCTTTTTTATAGAAAATCAGCGTCAGAAGCGCACCCATGCACCAGCTTACCAGCATGGAAATCCAGAGTACCTGATATCGTCCGTTTGGCAGCTCCGGCGTCTGGTCAGAAAGGCCAGACCGTATGCCAGCGGCACACGGATTACAACAGTAACAACCATCGAAATCCACATCGGGGTCATCGTATCGCCTGCTCCACGCATGACGCCGGAAAGCGACTGTGTTATTGCCATGGCAATATAGCCGACCGCAAGGATCTTCATCATATTGGCACTTAATGTTACGAGCTCTGTGGTATTCGTAAAGATTCCCATCAGATGATGGCCGAAAATAACAATTAAAAGGGTAATGGTCGTTGAGGTTCCGACTGCAATCAGTGTTCCCTGTTTTGCGCCCTGCTCTACGCGGTCCATACGGCGTGCACCGACATTCTGACCGGCATACGTTGTCATCGCGGTACCAAACGAAAAGTTCGGCATCATTGCAAAGCCATCGACACGCATGATGATAACATTCGCGGCGATAACCATTTCACCGAAGCTGTTGGTCAGCGACTGTACGATAACCATCGCCATGGAGAAGATCGCCTGGGTAATACCGGACGGCAGGCCAAGGCGGATAATTTCCATCGAATACTGTTTTTTCATTTTCAGGTATTTGGGTCTGAAATCAAAAAATGTCGGTCATACGCATCAGACGCCACATGCAGAGTACTGCAGAAATTGCCTGCGCAATCACGGTCGCGTATGCAACTCCGGCAACGCCATGTGGAACTGGGAAACGAATACAATATCCAATACAATGTTGATGACCGTTGCCACCAGCAGATAAATCAGCGCCGAAATCGAATCGCCGAGTCCGCGAAGGATACCACATAGAATGTTATAGTACGCACTGCCGGCACAACCCACCATCAGGATCACCAGATACGAGGTACACCAGTCGATGATAGAATCCGGTGTTTTCAGCATTTCCAGCAGCGGCCTTGAGAGGACGGCTCCCAGAATCATAATAATGATGGAAGAAATTGCTGTCAGCGTGACGCAGTTTCCGATCGTCATTGAAAGCTCTTTTCTTTGTTTTGCCCCAAAATACTGCGACACCATGACGCCGGCGCCGACGGAAATTCCGACGAACAGAACCAGAAGCAGGTTTAAGATCGGGCTGGCGCTTCCAACTGCCGCAAGCGCATTGTCCCCGACATATTTTCCGATCACAATACTGTCAACCGTGTTGTAGAGCTGCTGGGCAATGTTGCCGATCAGCATAGGGATTGTAAAAGCTACAATCTTTTCCCACGGCTTTCCCACCGTCATGTCGGACGGTGCGAAAAGTTCCTTCATAGTCATACACTCCCTCTTTAGTGTTTTTTGTCCCAATACCTCTGTTTATCAGTATAGCACAGAAAAAGCACCCATGATATATCAATATTGGCATATCATAGGTACTTTTTTGACTTATTTTTTATCCTCGTTCCCACTCATTCAGCATCTGTTCCAGCGCCTGCAGGCTCTCCACCTGATTGATCGCCGCGCGTAGCTTTGCCGAGTGCGGAAAGCCTGCCGTATACCATGCAACATGCTTGCGCATCTCGCGGATGCCGATCGCGCCGCCTTTGTATTCCACCTGCATCCGTGCATGGCGGAGCATCATTTCTTTTACCTCATGCTGGGTCGGCCTTGCAAGCGTTTCGCCTGTTTCCATATAATGAAGAATCTGTTTAAAAATCCACGGATTTCCTTCCGCGCCGCGTCCGATCATGATTCCGTCACAGCCGGTCTGCTCCACCAGTGCCTCGGCACTTGCCGCATCTGTCACATCGCCGTTTCCGATAACCGGAATCGATACTGCCTCTTTTACCCGGCGGATGATATCCCAGTCTGCTTTTCCGGAATAAAACTGCGCTCTCGTTCTTCCATGAACCGCAATTGCGGCCACTCCGCAGTCCTCGAGGATCTTCGCAATTTCCACAGCATTCGCCGATTCTTCGTTAAAGCCCTTTCGAATCTTTACGGTTACAGGCTTTTTCACTGCCTTTACCATGCTTGTCACGATTTCCCTCACCAGATGCGGATCCTTCATAAGGGCCGAGCCTTCGCCGTTATTGACAACCTTTGGCACCGGACAGCCCATGTTAAAATCCAGAATATCAAACGGCCTTTCTTCGATCTCCGCGGCAATCTGCCCCAAAATCTCCGGATCACTGCCGAAAAGCTGCAGGGACACCGGATGCTCACCCGGATCGATCGTCATCAGATCCTCGGTATTTTTATTCTTATATAAAATTGCCTTCGCGCTCACCATTTCCATACAGATCAGGCCCGCGCCCTGCTCCTTGCACAGAACACGAAACGGCAGATCCGTCACCCCCGCCATCGGTGCAAGCACGAGTGGGTTTGGCATCTCCACGTTTCCGATTTTCAGTGGCGGCATCTTTTGCAGTGTACGTTTCTTATTTTCCATTCGGCTTCTCTCCGTCCTCTTCCATCAGCGCCTCCTCCGGCACCTCCTCACCGAGGAAGAAGACACGGTAATACAGCTCCAGGGATTCCAGCAGCTCCTTTTTTTCTTCCTGATACTGCTTAATCCGAAGCGCGCCGCCGATCTCGTCGTACATCGCATCTGCGTCTACGGCCTCTGTTTCAAACTGCAGACTTCCGTCGCTGTCGAACCACATGGTAAAAATACCGCCGATTTCCACCGTAAACATAACACACATGACATGAAGCTCATCCTGCACAGACTGTGGCAGGGATGCAAAATCCTGGTTAAAATAATATTTCTGTTCGTATGCACTTGCTCCGCAGAGCACTACTTTTTCATTATCTGAATACATAATTTTTCCTTTCTCTTCCTTTTCCGGTCTCTCTATACGTAGCTGTATAAGCCTCGCACCGAAACCTCGCCGGAATGCACCTCAGTGATCGTTCCGTCCTCTTTTTGCACGCGCAGCTCACCGGTCGGCGTGATGCCAAGTGCAACGCCCTCGAACGGTTCCTTCGGATCGAGTACACGCACCGGCTGGTCTTTGTTTGCAAGCACAGCCTCATATGCTTCCTTCAGCCCGGAGAGATCCCCTGCTTCCAGGAATTTTTCATAGTCCTCCTCAAATGCCTCCAGCACTGCTGCGACCACTTTCGCCCGGTTGACGGAATGACCCATTTCTATCGCCAGTGAGGTCGCAATCTCCGCGATTTCTTCCGGAAATTCCATCTGATTGACATTGATTCCGGTTCCGATGACAACATAATTGATATAATCAATCTGTGCACTCATCTCTGTCAGGATCCCACAGAGCTTTTTCCCATTCAGCACCGCGTCGTTCGGCCATTTGATTTTCGTATCGACACCGAGCGCTTTTTGCACACCCTGCACTACGGCAAGTCCCATTACAATCGTCAGCATCGGTGCTTTGGCCGGCTCAAGATCCGGGTACAGCAGAATCGACATCGAAACAGAGGTTCCCTCCGGTGATTTCCAGACTCTGCCGCGGCGGCCTTTTCCGGCAGTCTGCGTCTCGGCTGTTGTCAGGGTACCGTTCGGCGCACCCTCTTCCGCCAGCCGCTTCGCCCACGTGTTTGTCGAATCCACCTCGCGGCTGTAATAAACCGTCTGTCCGACATATTTCGTATGCGTGCGGCTTTCCAGCTCATCCTTCGTTACGAGATCCGGCTCATTTAACAGACGGTATCCCTTATTCTGAACAGCCTCAATTTCGTATCCTTCTTCTTTCAACTGATTCATCATCTTCCATACTGCGGTGCGGGAAATCCCAAAATGTTCACACAGCTCCTGTCCGGAAACATTTTTTCCGGATTCCCGCAGAAGACGCAGCGTCTCGGCTCTCTTATTTTCCAGCATATCGTATCTTCACACTCCTCGTGTCGCTTTCTCACATAAGAAGCACGCTTTCTTCGTTTCGTAAAATCAACAGCAGCGCTGCGGAAGAGTTTTCCGCAGCGCTGCTGTGCGTGTTTCTTCGTTATTCTATTATACACAGTCTATTCCGGTTTTTCCACCCAAAACTTTATGCTCCGAGGGTCGCTGCCATAACTGCTTTGATCGTATGCATACGGTTCTCTGCTTCTTCGAATACTCTCGACTGCGCAGATTCAAACACCTCATCGGTTACTTCCATCTCGTTCAGGCCGTAGCGGTCGTGGATCTCTTTTCCGATCTTTGTTTTCAGATCGTGGAAGGACGGCAGGCAGTGCAGGAATACGGCGGTATCTTTTGCATTTGCCATTGCTTCTTTTGTGACACGGTACGGAGTCAGATCGTGGATTCTCTCCTCCCATACGCTGTCCGGCTCACCCATAGATACCCAGACATCGGTGTAGATAACATCGGCATCTTTTGTTCCCTCTTTTACGTCCTCGGTGAGGGTGATGGTTGCACCGCTCTCCTTTGCATACTCCTCACACTGAGCCACAAGCTCTGCGTTCGGGAAGTATTTCTTCGGTGCACAGGCCACAAAATCCATTCCCATCTTGGCAGATGCAATCATCAGGGAATTTCCCATATTGTAGCGGGCGTCGCCCATGTAAACGAGTTTGATGCCTTTTAAGTGGCCGAACTCTTCCTGGATTGTCAGCATATCGGCGAGCATCTGGGTCGGGTGGTACTCGTTCGTCAGTCCGTTCCATACCGGGACTTTGGAATATTTTGCCAGCTCTTCTACGATCTCCTGGCCGAATCCACGGTACTCGATTCCCTCATACATACCGGCAAGAACGCGGGCTGTATCTTTAATGCTCTCTTTTTTGCCGATCTGGGAACCGGTCGGATCCAGATACGTTGTTCCCATACCGAGATCGTGTGCAGCTACCTCGAAGGAACAGCGGGTTCTGGTGCTGGTTTTCTCGAAGATCAGTGCAACGTTTTTACTGCGCAGGGTATCCACCGGAATGCCTTTCTTTTTCTTCTCCTTCAGCTCTGCGGACAGATCCAGCAGATAGGCAATCTCTTCCGGTGTAAAATCTTTCAATGTCAGAAAATCGCGTCCTTTTAAATCCATGGCTTGTTCCTCCTTATATCTGCATATGGTGTATTTTATTATTTCCTATACTGTGATGTTGGGTCAAAAAGTTTTTTGCCCCTTGGTTTCCTTGAATAGTCTCTATTATGAAACAGACCTGTTCATCTGTCAAGAGGAAAATGTATATTTTTACGTATTTTCTTTATATTATTCATATAATATGCATTTTTATGCACTTTAAAAACACTCTCTTTCCATTTTTCCCGTTATCACGCTGTCACCGGGGGCTCTTGTAACTGCGGACTTTTGTTCGCTGTCCATGAAAAATCTCCCACATCCGGCATCACGCTTTCTGTGGGAGAATTCTCTTTTTCTTATCGATTTATCTCTATTTTACTTCTGCACTTCTTTTCCTGCCGGCACTTTCTGTTCCTCCACAATACCTTTGAATGTGGTGGCCAGACTTGCCAGTCCCTGCAGATCGGACGGAACAACAATCTTTGTTGCCTTTCCATTTGCCAGAACACCGAGTGCTCGAGGCTCTTTAAGGTAAGAACAGCATCGTCTGCACCGGCTTCTTTGATCGCGCGGATACCATCGGCATTTGCCTGCTGTACTTTGAGGATTGCCTCTGCCTGGCTTCTGCCTCACGGATCCGTTTCTCTTTTTCTGCCTCTGCGCGAAGAATAGCCGCCTGTTTTTCAGCCTCTGCATCGAGGATGGCCGACTGTTTTTTACCTTCGGCAACAAGGATGGTCGATTTTTTCTCTCCTTCTGCAATCAGGATTGCTTCACGGCGTTCACGCTCTGCCTTCATCTGTTTCTCCATTGCTTCCTGAATGGCTGCCGGAGGCATAATGTTTTTCAGCTCGACACGGTTTACTTTAATTCCCCACGGATCGGTCGCGATATCAAGCGCAGCCTGCATCTTCGTGTTGATGATCTCACGGGATGTCAGCGTTTCATCAAGCTCCAGATCTCCGATGATGTTTCGAAGCGTTGTTGCCGTCAGGTTTTCAATTGCCATCAGCGGATTGACAACACCGTATGCAAACAGCTTCGGATCGGTAATCTGGAAGAATACAACGGTATCAATCTGCATCGTAACATTATCTTTTGTGATAACCGGCTGCGGCGGGAAATCCACCACCTGCTCTTTTAAATTCACGCGGATGGCCACGCGCTCGATAAACGGAACTTTAAAATGAAGACCGGTTGCCCAGGTGCCTTTGTATTTTCCAAGGCTCTCAACAACGTAAGCACTGGCCTGCGGCACGATCTTCACACACGATGCTGCAATAAACAGTACAATCACAAGAAGCACAATCAATAAAATTCCTGCAACTCCTCCACCACTCATGTTTCATTTCCTCCTTCTTTTTCTTTGACCTTTACAATCAGCTTGACGCCTTCCACACGGAGCACTGCAACAACAGTGTCCACGGGAATCGTGCCTCCTTCGTTTTCTGTCCGCGCGGTCCAGATATTTCCGCCAAGCGAAACCTTTCCGGTTCCCGCAAGATTGGAGATTTCTTCCGTCACGACTCCTTCCATGCCAACCACACGGTCCACGTTCGTCTTCAGTGTATCCTTATTCAGAAAGCGAACGGCGAACGGACGTGTAAAAAACAGAAGTACCAGCGATACAACAAGAAACAGTACGATCTGAATCACAATCCCTGCTCCGCACATGGCAGCGATCAAAGCAACAAGCGCCCCACCTGCAAACCAGATCGTCGCAAGACCAAGTGTTGCTGCTTCAATCACTAAAAAAACGACGAGTGCGATCAGCCAATAAACCGGCAGGTAAGCTGTAATACCCATGCGTTTTTCCCCCTTTCTGAAAAAATTGGCTGTTGTATTCATCATACTATAATGATGAAAAAATAACAAGCAAAGTTAAAAACATTCAGAAAAAAGAAAGATTTGTCAGGAATCATCTACAGACTGTCAATTCCAAGCCGGGACATGAAAACGAGGATAGCTGACAAAAAACCATATGCGTGAATACGTAAAAATAATACGAGGGTGAAGCTCAATAGTTTCCAGAATACCGATTTGATTTGAACTGCGTAATGCAGGCAATTCCGTATCGTCAGGGTTTTTCGAACAAACGGATCTGACCCATACTGTTTCAGCAGCTTTCTGACCACAGAAACATTTTTTTCCTTCATATGTCATCTCTTCCTTCGCCAGATACATTGCACCAATCACCAGGTGAAACAGCATCAGTCGCCATAAATGTGTGTTGCTCTGGCCGGTATTTTGGAGAATCACTTTTTTCTGTTTTCTCTCCAATACCTACCGCGTCCGCCATACAACACTACGTCAGACATTAGCAGACTTCCGCGCCGATAACCAGAAAACCAAGCTGTTGAAAATTTTTGAAAATAACGATGTCCCGTAACTGGAAATCCAACAACATTTCCTGTAAAACTCCATAAGGATAGTCTGCACTTTTTGACTATCCGGTAGTATTTGTTTCAGAGTAAAAAAGAGTAAGTGAACGTCTCCCCTTGTTCACTTACTCTTTTTTCTATACCGTCGATTCCATCTCATTTTTCATGACTTTGAACCGATCACAATCTATGGAAATGCATGCTCTCTCCGCCTATCCCCTTGCGAAGGTTCCACGCCTGTTTTTAATAAAAATGCTGATATCCGATCTGGATTCCGCTGCCGTAGCCGCTGTTAAAATACAGGCATCCGCCAACCGGCTCTCGCCGGAAAGTGCTGCCTGTGCAGCTGCATAACAGTCACTTCTTGCTCCGCGGGAAAGCACGCTCTGGAAGGTTCCGGTCGCAACCGGTGTAAACTGTCCACCCTGATAAATAACGCCGGAAACACTGTTCGGGAAGGAACCGCTGTTGACACGGTTTACTACAACCGCTCCGACTGCCACCATTCCTGTGTAGCTCTCGCCGCCTGCCTCGCACTCGATCAGTGCTGCAAGCATTGCCACATCATTGCTGTCTGCGGAAATTACCGATGCACTGCCTGCTGTGGAGGCTGCTGCTGCGCTGCTTGCCGCACAGGCCTGTGATGCCTGGTATTCCTCCATGGAAACAGCACCTTTTAACTCCTCTGAAAGTGTCACATAGTCTCCATGAACGTATGCGCTGCTTCCGCTGTACTGGATCTGATACCAGTCTGCCTCTTCGCCGAATACGCTGACCTCACCATTCTGTGTCAGTGTTCCGATCTGCGCGGAATCTGTGGATGCTGCCTCACGGACACGAAGGCTGTCCGCCTGAACAACTCCGGTGATACCGCACATATTGCGGTAATGTGCTTTTGCCTCTTCCCCAAATACCAGATATTCATTCTTTATGTAGCCTTCTACACCATTGGAAGAGATCTTGCTCCACTCGTCTCCTTTTTCTGTTACAGTAACCGCATAGCCCGGCATCAGAACTCCGACGATCTCGGAATCTGCGTTTGCCTCGCTGCGGATGTTGACATATCCTTCTACGTTTGCTGCAGCCATTGTGCTCCAGTCTGTTTTATTTAAAATGGTTTCTTCCTTTGTCTCTGCTTTTACGGGTGCAGCCATGATGACAGTCAGTGTGAGCACGCTCCCCAGGATGCCCGGCACATAACTTTTTTTGAATGTCATACTTACCTCCTGAACAATTATTACGTTTTTGTTACATCTTGTTACAAACCGATTCTACCAGTGTTACATCTTTTTGTCAACTGGAACATTTCGACAACATTCCTGTCTTTTCCCATCGTTTTTTTCATAGAACCCACAATTTTTCACCACTTTTCCGCTTTTTTGACGAATTGGATCGGTTTTTATTCCCACTTTTTCTTCTGCATGCGGCCTGCCTGGAATACTTTTCCGTGTCTTGTTTCCTTCTTTTTATTTTGCTTTTGTTTCACATTCTGCCCTTTCTGCCCTCTTTTTCCGCAAATATTTTTTAAGAAATTGTGACAGTTCTTTTTTCTATTTTTTCGACATGCATTACAAACCTTTTCCACTTTTGACGCATTTTCAAATTTTCTTTTAACTTTTTTATTTTTACATGATATTTCTTTCTACATATGGTATAATCTTAAAAAAGAAAGAAATTTATATTTTATCAATTATTTTTCTTTCAATTTATACGTGAAACTTACCGCAGGAAAATAAAACAGACCGACATTAGAAACCGATCAGGTGAAAGGAGGATGTCATATGTTACACAGCACACAGACAACGAAAAAACACACAGGAAATTTGATTCTGAGATTCGGAATGGCAGGCCTCCTGGCGGCCGGATTATTTTTTTCCGCTCCGTATTCGGCAGCAGCCGAGACAGTTCCAAGTGCAGAAAATACAGACGCCGGTGAAATTACCATTCACTTCACCCATGACGAATGTTCTTACAGCATTTAGCTGTCAAAGAACATTCGTCATTTTTATTTGCTAAATAGCGACATCACAAGGGGCGTAGTTCACAACTACGCCTTTTCTTGTATTCACCGACACATCGGGTGTCGGCAAAGGAAGTGCGCTTGGAATCTCGATGGTGCCCACGCAGTTGTAGTGAATGCGGAGCCGCTGCTCCCATACACCGTTGACCTTTTCTGCATTGAACACTTCGATTTTTTCCACCAGTTCATTCAGCATCCGGGGTGTCAGCTTTTTTGCTCTGGTGTACTTGCGAACCAGACTGATAAACATATCCGTTGTCATAGTTCGGCTGCTCTGCTTTTCGATTTCGGAGCGGAGCTGTTTGATTTTCTCGGTCAGCTCCTTTTGCTCGTCCTCATATCTCCGGGACATTCTGGAAAAGCGTTCATCAGAGATCTTGCCGGAAACATTGTCCTCATAGATGCGCTCAAAGAGGCCGTCCAGTTCTTCATCACGGGCAAGGAGTGCTTTCAACTCTTTCTCTTTCAGCTTGCGGTCGGCTTCGTCTGCCTGCTGGGAGTGCCCGATAACAGCCTTCAAAAAGTCGTCCTCATAGAGGCTGGCAAACTTGGTCAGCCGCCGAATCTCGCCCAGCACCACTTCTTCCAGAAAGTCTACCCTGATGTAGTGGGTGGATTGGCAGGTGCCACGGTTGCCCTTGTAGTTGGAGCAGTTGAAATACTTGATTTCCGGGTTGCCCTGATTGAAGTGGAAGTGCAGATTGCAGCCGCAGTCTGCGCAGACAAGCAGGCCGGAGAACATATTGTGTTCTCCGTTGCTGGTACGGCGTTTGCGCATTTTTCCGCGTTTCTGCTGTACCTGTTCAAACACGGCTCGTTCAATAATTGGCTCGTGAACATTTTGGAACACTACCCAATTTTCCGGGTCGTTATGAATCCGCTTCTTATTCTTGTAGGATTTGGAGTAGGTTTTGAAGTTCAGAACATCACCACAATACTCCTGCTGGTACAGAAGATGGGTAATCGTGGAGCCATTCCACTTGGTGGCGGGGCGCGTCTTGGTCTTTCCGGGACGGCCGATGCCTTTCTGAATCCAGTAGGCCTGCGGCGTCAGGATGCCTTCCTTTTCAAACTGGGTGGCAATCTGTTCCGTGCCAAAGCCCTCCAACGTCATATCAAAAATGCGCCGGACAACTTGTGCAGCTTCTTCATCAATGACCCAATGCTTGGGATTGTTCGGGTCCTTGATATATCCATAGGGAGGAAGTCCCATCGGTTCGCCGGAGTTGCCTTTGATTTTATTACTGATACGGCGTTTCTTGCTGATGTCACGGGCATACCACTCATTGAACAGGTTTCGGATGGGTGCCAGTTCGTTTTCTCCCTCGGCCGTGTCGATGTTGTCCGAAACGGCAACAAGTCGGATGTCATGGTCTGGGAAAAATTCTTCTGTCAGCCGCCCGACCTCGATATAGTTTCGGCCCAGACGGGAAAGGTCTTTGACGAACACAGCAGAGGCTTTTCCTTGTTCAAGCTGCTGCATCATTTCAACGAAACCGGGACGGTTCATGGTCACGCCGGAAATGCCATCATCCAGAAAGTGAACCAGATTGGTATAGCCTTTTTCCTTTGCAACTTTGGTGAGCAGTTTCTTTTGGTTGCCGATGCTGTAACTCTCGCCCTCCAAATTATCATCACGGGAAAGACGCTCATAGAGAAAAGCGGTTGCTTCACGGGATTTCTTGTTACTCGACTGTTTCATACTCGCTCCTTTCTTGGGACAGTCGAATAGCAAATTCACTTGTACACCTATATTATAACACAATCCGCTTTCTCTGTCCGCTGCCTCCCGAAAGGTCATTATAATTTTTCGCTTTCGGATTTCATCAGCCGAAGAAGAACTTCTCCTAAGGTCTGGGAACTTTCTTCTTTGAACACCGGCTCAACGATAAAGGAGCGATTGCCAATACGATAAGTCGAATCCAGAGTAAGCATCTCTGGATTTTTTTGTTTTTTCAGGGTTTGTCTTTTTCGCTTGCATCGTAAAAAATCCCCTTTCTTAAAAATCAAAAAATGAGCCAACGGATGGCTGTTGGCAGCAACCCACGGGAATCTCACCCCTGCATTCCTCATGCAGCCCTACTCATTGCCTGCGACGCTCTGAACGCTCGGACTTTGACGGTAAGGGAGTATCAGCCTGTCGGTATGTCATGGCCCGCAAGTAGCCGCGCTTGCATTGCGGCGTGGTGATGATCGCTCCACTTTTCAGAGAAAAGCATCATGGCGCACCCGCCGTCCGGCTCGATACAGACAGCAACGTATCCGTTTGCCCTATGATGCACCGCCGTTATCTTGCGGGCTTTCTTTATCAAGGAACAATAAGGCTTTGTCAGCCTGTAAAAGCATACCGTTTCCGATATGCTTTTACGGAACGACAAACAGCCCATAACGGGAAGCGTGGAAAGGGGTACACGCTCCCCGCATGGGCTTAAAGAGTTAGCCTACATGAAACGCAAGAGTGCGGGTAATAAGGCGCACTTGCAGCCTGTTACGCATTTCTTCGTCCACATAGGAGTAAGTATTGCCCGCGTCATCTTTCAGTGTTCGGGTACAAAGTTTCGCTATGTAACCCTCGTAATGCTTCAAGATCGCGCACATGGCGTTTGTGTCGCCGTTTGCCGCTGCGGAAATGACAGGGAACGGCAACAGATTTTCAGATTTCCTAACGGTGTTCATCATCTGCTTTTCCCTCCAAATACTGTTTGATCTTCGCAAGCGCGGATTTCCTATGCCGGAAAACCGTCGTGCGTACAACATTCAGCAGTTCGCCAATTTCCGCGTCGCTCATATCCAAGAAGTAGGACAAGAGAACAATATCGCGTTTTCTTTCGGGCAAAGCGTTAAGGACTTCGGCAAGCAGTTCATTTTTGACGAGTACATCAAAGCCGGACACTTGAAAACGATAATAATCGCTTTCGTATTCGTCCGTCGTGAAAAGCTGCGCGAGTTCGCTTTCGCTCAAATCCGAAAAAGTTACTTCGCGGGCTGCGCGTTTCGCAAGGGTGCGGCGGTAGCTTTTCGCTTCGCCTACTAACGTTTTCTTTGCCAATGCGTCATACTGATGTTGTATTCTTTCCTTGTCGGAAGAAGATAGCTCCATAGAGTTCACCTCCTTCCCGCGTGGAGTAGAGGACGGGAGTTAAAGGTTTGTCCTCTCTGCCCCTTTCGCTCCGTACCCGTTCGGGAGATGGCTCTTTGTTGCTCCTTTCAAAAATAAATTGAAATAAACAAAATGCGCCCGCCCGCAAGACGCGGACGAGCGCAAAGGAATTGTGAGCAATATTTAGATGTACTGACAGTTCATACACATAGCCAAAATATCCCGCTTGCGGAGCATAGCTTTTTTTGACCGCAAAGCATTAGGCGGGTTACAGTAAATAAAAATGGACACGGCGATACCTCCCCGATACCGCCGTATCCTTAAAAAAGGGCGACTTTAATAC
>ENA-OQER01000931-OQER01000931.1-human-gut-metagenome-genome-assembly--contig:-NODE-931-length-15313-cov-2.944093_pt1 | contig 15313 bp, 23 predicted proteins | sample MGYA00242797_ERZ504639 | MGnify/ENA primary metagenome ERZ504639 (study PRJEB26092, sample SAMD00036306) | human gut metagenome | host: Homo sapiens | study: EMG produced TPA metagenomics assembly of...
GCCGTAAACGCCGCCGTTTTCCTCGTCCCGCAGCCTTTCCAGAAGGGAATGATGGTTTGCAGCAGCATTTCTTCTGCTGCCTGTTTGATGGAAGACATAATACAGAACTTCCTTTCTGTACAAGTAAACCCTCTCGGTCACGGCTTGCGCCGTGCCAGCGCCCGGTAGGACGTAAAATCTCTTTTTGCAGAGATGGCGATGCGAAGCTTGACAGAGAGGGTTGCGCTTGACGCTTAGCGGATGCCCACCTCGTGGTCGGTGGGGCCTGCGTTATCGTGGGTCTTGATGTAATCCACCACCTCGTCTACGGTGGTGAAGGCCAGACCGACATAGCTGTCGGCGCAGCATAGTACAGAGCGATGCGGCCGGTGTCGGCATCCTGCAAGGTGGCGCAGGGGAAGCAGACGTTGGGCACGAAGCCACGCTCCTCATACCACTTTTCCGGGGTCAGCAGGAAGTTGCCGCAGCGGTACAGTACCTTGCTGGGTTCGTCCTTATCCAGAATGGCACCGCCGATGGAGTAGACGAAGCCATTGCAGGTGCCGGTAACGCCGTGGTAGAACAGCAGCCAGCCCTCGCTGGTCTCAATGGGGGCAGCGCCGCCGCCGATCTTCACGCTCTCCCACCAGTTGGAGCCCTTGCTCATCACATGGCGGTGACGACCCCAGAACTCCATATCCGGGCTCTGGCTCAGGAAGATGTCACCAAAGGGGGTGTGGCCGCTGTCAGACGGGCGGCTCAGCAGGGTATACATGCCGTTGATCTTCCGGGGGAACAGCACGGCGTTGCGGTTGAAGGGGATAAAGGGGTTCTCGATGCGGACAAAGGTCTTGAAGTCGGTGGTCTTGGCGATGCCGATGGACGCACCGTAGAAGTCCTGACACCAGATGATGTAGTAGGTGTCCTCCACCTTCACAAGACGGGGATCGTAGGCGTACACCGGCATAAACGGCTCGCCCTTTTCGTTGACGAAGGGGATCTTGTCCTTGTCAAAGTTCCAGTGGATGCCGTCCTCGCTGCGTCCCAGATAGATGTAGGGGATGCCATCGATCTGCTCGCCACGGAACACGCCGATGAACTTGCCCTCGTAGGGCACCACGCACTGTTAAAGATGCGTGCCACCCCTTCCACAGGGTTGCGGTCGATGATGGGGTTCTCGTTGTATCGCCACACAGGGGCGGTAACATCGGCAGGCTTTTCCTGCCAGGGGATGTTGGGCAGTGCATCGCAGAACATTTTTACGTTGCTCATAAGATAAACTCCTGTAATAGAAGATTGTTTGTTTTCCTTCTGCTGTATTCTCCCGGCTCCTGCACAGAAACCGGGAGAAGCAGCAGATGATGAAGGAAAAATGTGGATGTCTTGAAAAGGTTATACTGGCCGAAAACGGCTTTCCTCTTGCGGTGCCCAGCGTCCACTTCGGCCCTTGTGCGGGCCTCGTGTCCTGCTGACCGCGGCGCCAAAAATTGCTCCCTGTTTCCGCCGCAGGCGGCGGTCGCAATTTTAGCCTTCACAGCACCGGCAGCATGCCGCTGTAGATCTGATCCTGACACAGCAGGAACACGATAAGGGCGGGGATGATGGTGATGATGACACCGGCGCAGATGTAGTTGTACTGGTTGCCCATGGGGCCGGAGAACACATACAGCGAGGTAGCAACCACCTGATACTTGGTCTTATCCTGCAGATACAGGTTTGCCATATAGTATTCGTTGTAGGTGGACACACCCTTCAGGATGGCGCTGGTGACGATAGCGGGCTTCAGCAGGGGCAGCAGGATCTTGAAGAACACACCAAAGTAGGTGCAGCCATCCAGAATGGCGCTTTCGTCCAGCGTGGAGGAAAGGTTCTCGAAGAACTGCAAAAAGATATAGATGGTGATAACGTCCGTACCCATCATCAGGATGATGTAGCCGGGCATGGAGTTTACCAGATGCAGAGCCGTCATGATCTGGTACACCGTGACCTGGGAGCGATGCCGGGGATCAGGGTTGCAATGGTGAACAGGTTGCGGATCAGCTTGTTGCCGGGGAACTTGAACCGGTTCAGCACATAAGCCAGCATGGCACTGATCATAATGCTGCCCGCCAACACGCAGATCAGGATGATAAAGCTGTTCAGGAACGCCTCGCCCATGTTGGCCTTGTTCCATGCTGTGATGAAGTTATCGAAGTTGAGCCAGCTCTTGGGCGGGGTGATAACGTTGGTGTTGGCGTACTCTTCCTCACTTTTGAAGGCGGTGAAGATGCAGGATACGATGGGCACCAGTGCCACAAAGGCAGCGAAGATGAGCAGCGCATATTTGCAAATGTTGATCAGAACACGTTTGGTCTTGATCGCAGTGGTTTCGTTCATACGTTCTGCCTCACTTTCACTTGGTTACGCCGCTGCTGCGGTTTCCAGCCATTTTTCCACAGCCTTCTGGCGTAGGTGACGATCACGATGAGCAGCAGCAGAACCACAGCCATGGCGGATGCAAGACCCACCTTCTGGTCGGTATGGGCGATCTTATCCATGACCACGAAGTAGGTGGAGGTGTTGAAGCCGCCGCCGGTGACAACATAGGGCATCTCGAAGGCGGACAGTGCGCCGGACACCGAGATGATGAGGTTCAGCACCACGATGGTGCTGATGGAGGGCAGGATGATGTCCTTGAAGCGGTGCCATGCGTTGGCACCGTCGATCTCAGCAGCCTCGTACAGCACGGGGTCCACAGAAGCGATAGCACCGATGAACATGACGATGTTCTGGCCGATGTATTTCCAGATGGAGCAGGCCACCAGTACGACGTTGTTGATGGACTCATCCCGGAGCCAGAAGGGCAGCTTATCTACGTTGAAGCCCACCCAGCTCAGCAGGTATCCAGCACAAAGCCGTGGGTGAAGAAGAACTTGAAGATGAAGCCCACCGAGATGCCGCAGATGAGGCAGGAAAGTACAGTGCACCACGGAAGAACTTGCTGCCCTTGCACTTGAAGCTCAGGATGGTGGCAAACAGCAGCGCCAGCGCCATCTGCACCACGGAGCCTACCATGTAGTAAAGGCTCAGGCTCAGAGCGTGGAAGCAGTCTTTGCGGGTAAAGACCGAGATGTAGTTCTGCAGACCCACAAAGGTACGTCTGCCGATGTACTTCATTTTGAAGAAGCTGAACTCCACCATTTTGAAGAAGGGCAGATAGGTAAACATGAACAGCAGCACCAGCGGAACGAACAGGAACACCAGCGTGACGATGAGCTGCTGGCCACGCATACTGTGAAAGTATTCGCTGAAGCTCTTGCGCTTTTTAGGCGCGGATACGGTTGCGGAAGATGCCATGTAAAAGACCTCCTTTCACCAAAAGCAGGGCGGACACGGGCCCGCCCTGCTGATTTATAATGATAGATCGCTTACTGCGGTGCGCAAGCATCCACAGCTGCGTCCCATGCGGCGTTCCAGTCGGCCACGATGTCGTCCAGAGTCTCGTCGCCGTTGATGCCAGCCTCCACCACACGCATGACGTGGGTCTGGTCGGCATTCAGCATCAGCTCAGCCTCCTGCTGCACCTCGGTGGCAAGGTCTGCCAGCTCTGCGGGGGCGGGGCATCCTCGACCAGGTCGATGCCGTCAAATGCCTTCAGGGTATCGGGGTATTCCTGGCTCTTCAGCACCGGCACACCGCCCTGATCATAAGCAAAGTTGGAGCTTTCGGTCAGCCACTTGATGTAGAGCATGGCAGCCAGCTTTTTGTCATCGGTGGTGTTCTTGTTCACACCGTAGCAGTAATCTGCACCTGCGCTGGCGTACTGGTACCCTTGACGGTGATGGGGAACGGCATATAGCCAATGTCGTCGGCGTGGTCACCGGCGGCTGCATCTGCACGATGGCCCAGCTGCCCAGAACCATGGCACCGATCTGGCCGTTATTGATGCGGGGCTTGGAGCCTCCCAGTCGGTGGTGGTGGGGTCGGCCTCGGTCAGACCGCGCTTCACTGCTTCGTACAGGATGTAGTACACAGCGTAGGGACCCATATCGTCCGCACCCAGAATGCCTTCTGGAACGGATCCGTTGGTCTGGGGCATGGTAATGTTCATCCAGTCCGGGTCACCGGTTGCGCCGCCGCTGGTGTAAGCATCCCATGCGGTCATGGTCCAGCCGGCGCGTAGTTGGTGTACAGGGGATCAATGGAAGGATCGTAGTCCTTGATCTTCTGCAGGTCATCCAGGAACTCGTCCGGGGTCTTGGGCAGGGTGGTGATGCCGGCAGCCTCAAAAACCTTCTTGTTGTAGATGATGCCCTGTGCATTGCCGGTGGAGGGGATGCCGTACACGCTGCCGTTATAAGCGCGGTTGGAAGCGAAGTTGTAATCGTTCTCAATGTCGCTCAGTGCGCACAGAGCTCAAAGTAGTCGCCCAACTCGGTCAGGGGGATGTTGGTGGGGATCATGCACAGATCACCCAGTCGTTGGAAGTCAGACGGGTGGTCATGTCGTTGGCATAGTCGGTGATGCCCTCGTACTTGATGGTGATGTTGGGATACAGCTTCTGGAATGCGGCAACGTAGCCGTCAAAGGTGCCGTCATCGATGAGGTCGGTACGGTGGCTGATGATCTTCAGGTCAGCCTTCAGGTCGGTGTTGTCGGTGCCCACGGTCAGCTCATTGTAAGCCTTTGCACCGTCTGCGCTGGCAGCGGAACCAGCGGTGCTGCCGGTGGAGCCGGCGGTAGAAGTGCTGCTGCCGCCGCAGGCGGCAAGAGCAGAGGCTGCGGCCAACACACCAGTGACCTTCAGGAAATTGCGGCGATTGATCTTACGCATAGGGATATCCTCCTTCTTTTTGTGGAACCCTTTTCCGTTTTGCGAAAGCTAAATTTAGCTTTGATTAGCTAACTGTTATCCTTCGCTTTCTGTGGTTTAAGTATATTCCTTTTGAGATTCACTGTCAATATTACCAAAAAGATTCGGTGTTTTGGTGGCAATTCGGCAATTTTCTTGTGAAAACTGACCTGTAAATCCGGGATACATCACGGATTTTGAACTTAAAATAATAATTTAATTAACTTTTTACAATAAAATTAACTTAAAGATCGCTTAGCCTAAGGCTGATTTTGCACTTTTTAACTGGCTTTTCATTGACGAAACGACTAAAAACTGCTATGCTAACCATAAAGTTAACCGGAACGTTATTTACCTCATTCTAAAATGAAAGAAGAAAGCTGGTCAGGAACATGGCAAAAGCAGTACGCATGGCCGATATCGCGCAGCGGCTGGGCATCAGCACCGTGTCCGTCTCCAAGGGTCTGGCAGGCAAAGAAGGCGTCAGCGCCGAGATGCGGGCAAAGATCCTTGCCGTTGCCGAGGAGATGGGCTATCAGCCCCTGCCCGGGCGCATACACAGCCCGGCGGCGAGAGCATCGGTATTCTGGTGGCAGATCGTTTTTTCAACGAGAACGCCTTTTATTCCAATCTGTACCGGGCGGTGCTTAAATGCGCCGCCGAGCAGGACATCTCGGTGCTGATGGAGATCGTTCTGCCGCAGGCAGAAAAAAGCTGCAATATGCCCTCCTTCCTTGTAAACCGCAAGGTGGACGGCTCATCTTTATGGGCGAGATCAGCCGCCGCTACCTTGCCACAGCGGTGCAGACGGGCGTGCCCTTTATGCTGCTGGATTTTTACGATGATGCCATTGCCGCCGACTGCGTGCTCAGCGATAACACCAGCGGCAGCTATATGATGACCGAGCATCTCATCTCCACCGGGCGGCGGAACATCGGTTTTGTGGGCAGTGTGCTGTCCACCAGCTCCATCATGGACCGCTATCTGGGTTATGTCAAAGCCTGCTCCGCGCCGGGCTGCCATCCGGGACGACTGGCGGCTGGAGGATCGGGACGACCGAGGGCTCTTTATTCCGTTCACCCTGCCTCACGAGATGCCGGAAGCCTTTGTCTGCAACTGCGAGAGGTGGCCTACAATCTGGTGGAGACCCTCAAGCGCAACGGCTACCGTGTGCCGCAGGATGTGGCAGTGACCGGCTACGATGACTACCGCTATTCCACCATCTGCAGCCCCCAGCTGACCAGCTACCGGGTGGACTTGGACGGCATGGCAAAAACGGTGGTGGCGCAGCTGCGCCGCAAAATGGCGCATAAGCCTGCCGTTGCCCCCACCGTCATCGTGCCCGGCGGCTTTGTAAGAAGAGAATCTACCTGATAAAAAAGGGGTTGCTGCACAAACCTTCGTGCAGCAACCCTTTTACTATGGTACTATTTTGAATGGCCGCCGCTTTGCTCTGGCCATCTTCAGTGGAAAATATAGTTTGTATTTTGGGATACCGGAGCGTCTGCGGACGCTCCGGTATCCGTTTTCACTTTTAGAGGATCGTTTTCAAAAAGGCAGTCAGAACCTTTGCCGCCTGCCGGTGGCTTTCTGCGCGGGGTGCTGCCGGGCACCTACCGTTTCCGGTGTGGTGTTGGGCAGCTCCAGCAGATAAACAGAGTTGTCTCCGGTAATGGCTTTGTACTGCTCCGCGCCCTGTCGCAGCACCGGCAGCAGCTCACTGCCCAGCATCCCGATGCACCACACCAGCTTTGCCCCGGGGTTCTTTGCCCGGAGCAGGGTCAGAAAATGCTGCACACCGTTTGCCACCTTTGGGCGTCCGCAGGATGGAAGTCTCCGTTGGAGAGCCGCCGCAGCTGGTGGGGCTTGCCGGTGGCAGGGTCTGTCCATGGCGGGTTATCGAATGCGCCGGTGTCGTTGGTGCCTAGATTGACGATGACGGCATCCGGCTGCCATGCGGCAAAATCGTTTTCCTGCTGTGCACCAAGGGCGGCGTTACGCTGTCCCATGGCTACGCCGCACACCCGGTGTAGTAGGGCGGCAGGATGTGGCGCACGTCGTTGTCCCATCCAGACACGATGCCCCAGCCGCTTTGCGAGATGCAGCGGTATTCGGCACCCAGCGCATCGGCAGTCAGGCGACCGTAGTGGTTTTCTGCCGAGAAAAAAGGCTCCCACCCAGTCCTCCTCCGGTTTGGCTCCGATGGCACCCTCTCCGCTGGTGATGCTGTCCCCCACAAATTCCAGCCGATAAACCGGCTCCGGCAGGGGCAGAAATTCGCCGTCTGCATATTCCAGCCCGGTGATCTGCAGCAGGTGCGCCGGGTCATCGTGCATGGCCTGCACATCCTTCAGCAGCCGGACGTGCTTCGCCTTGCCCGGCGTCATGCCCCGGAACAGGCACACCCGGCTTTTGCCGGGGTTCACGGCAAACCGTGCCACCCATGCGCCATTCAGTTCCACGCTGACCCACGGCTCTACCACTTCATAATCGGCGAAAAGATCCACCCACAGCTCACTGCCGGTAAATTCCAGTTCTATGCCGCTGGCTGTCCAGAACAGGGTCAGCGGGTCACGCCCGGTGTGCCGCCCCAGTGCCCGCACCTGCGGCAGTTGGGTCAGCGCTGCGGTTGTAAGTTGCTCCATTTTCCGTTCCCTCCCGTTGGTTTTGCCCGAAGCATAGCAGATTCCACCCAAAATCGCAAGCTAAATCTGTAAGCTAAATAAAACCTAAAATTTAGTTTAGCCTTTGCACCTCCCGGTGTAGGGGCTTTTTTCGGGTCAGGTTGACCAGTGCTTTGCCCCTCTCCTTGTGCCATACGCTGAAAATGAAGCAGCATATTGACCGAATTGCCAAAACTGCACTATACTTATTGTGCAATCTGACGTTGATTTTTGAAAAAAGACGAGGAAAATGTCATGGAGCACGAACACAACTTTTACGGGGTGAACTTTGCACCCTTTCCCCACAGAGGCGTGTTGAGCAGCGAGAACGCCCACCGCAGTATGGCAACTATGGTGGAAGCTACCGCCGCCAACTGGGTCATTCTGTCGCCCTCTGGAATACAATCTGACCCTTATAGTGAGGAAATCAACTGGAACACTAATGCCACCCCCACAGACGAGGAGCTATGCGGTGCCATCCGCTTTGCCAAGCAGTTGGCTTGCAGGTGGCGTTGAAGCCTACCGTCAACTGCGCCAACGGCGTGTGGCGGGCGCGCATCAGCTTTTTTGACCACGATGTGCCCTGCGAGACCCAGTGGGCAGATGGTTTGCCAGCTACACCGCCTTCCAGACCCACTACGCTGCTCTTGCCGAAGCCGAAGGCTGCGGGCTGTTCCTGACCGGGTGCGAAATGACCATGACCGAGCACCGGGAAGCAGAGTGGCGTGCTCTCATTGCCGCTGTGCGGCAGCAATATCACGGACCGGTGAGCTATAACTGCGATAAATACGGCGAGGACCATGTGAACTGGTGGGATGCGGTAGACTGCATCGCTTCCAGCGGCTACTACCCCCTGAAGGACTGGGAAAACCAGCTGGACCGCATCGAGGCAGTGAGCAAAAAATACAAAAGCCCGTCTCTTCAGCGAGGCAGGTGCATGAACATCACCGGTTCTTCTGCCGTGCCCAACAACTGGGAGCTGAAGGGAACACGGAACGATCTGGAACAGGCCGATTGGTATAGTGCCATGTTTTCCGCCTGCGCCAAGCGTCCGTGGGTCATGGGCTTTGGCGTGTGGGACTGGCCTGCTGACTCCGGAACCGCCAGCGCCTATGCCGTGTCCGGACGTCCAGCAGCAAAAATTATCCATAGTGCATATCAGGGAGAAGTTTTAGAATGAACACGTCCAATTTTGCTCGCTTGAAAGAACTGCTTCGCCGTGCAGCAGCAGGGCAGGAACTGACCTCGGTTTTCTGGGCGGTTCCATCACGCAGGGCAGCCTTTCCACCCAGCCCGGCAACGCCTATGCGTTCCGGGTGTACCAGTGGTTCGTGGATACCTTTCCGCAGTCGAAGTTCCACTACGTCAACGGCGGCATCGGCGGCACAGATTCTCTGTACGGCGTTGCCCGTGCCGTGACCGATGTCTGATGTACCAGCCAGATTTCGTAGTGGTGGATTTCAGCGTCAACGATCTGGAAGTTCCCTTCCGGCAGGAGACTTACGAGGGTGTTGTCCGCAAGTTGCTTGCATGGCCCTCCCACCCGGCGGTGGTACTGTTGAATAACGTATACTACGATACCGGAGCCACCGCACAGGACGAGCACAACGCCGTGGGCGACCACTACGGCGTGCCACATGTCAGCATCCGGGACAGCATTTACAAGGATCTGCGTGCCGGTAAGTATGCCAGCCGCACCCTGCTCAGCCCTGATGGACTGCACCCAAACGATTACGGTCACGGTCTGGTGGCGGGGGAGATCATCAAGCTGCTGGAGGCGGTCAACGCCCACCGGAAGAACCGGAGCAGGAGCCTGCCTTCCCGGCACCGCTCACCGCCAACGCCTACGAAACGCCCGGCGGCTGACCATCCGGGAACTCTCCCCCAAGTTGGAGGCTTCCGGGCAGACCCGGAGGAAAAGCTGGGGCATCTGGACCACTGGAAAAACGGCTGGGTGGGCCAGAAGCCCGGCGACAAAATCACCTTTGAAGTGGATGCCTCCTGCATTGCAGTGCAGTACCGCAAGACCATCCGCCGCCCGGCGCTGCGGGCGCAGCTGGTTCTGGACGGCGACGCCGCCTACCCTGTTCTGCTGGACGGTAACTTTGACGAGGACTGGGGCGACTGCCTGTATCTCCAGCCCATTCTCCACCATGGTGAGCAGAAGACCCATACCGTGGAGATCACCATTCTGCCCACAGAAGATGAAACTCCCACGGAGTTCTACCTCATGGCTCTGATTACGGCGTGATGCTGAATGCCCCTTCTGGATTTGATTTTGGTGTGCGGCCGCTCAAACCAATACCGTCAAGCCGGTGGGGGATAGGGTGATTTTATTTGTCGGGAAGTAAGTGCACGGTTTCTGCACGATTTTGCACGGTTTCAAAACGTGCAGAGGGTGCTTCTCGGTGCAAAATCCGACAAGGGATGCAGAAATTACCGGGCGAAAAATCACGTTGCTTTGTTCTAAAATAACGATGACTCGAAACTTCCAGAAATTGAGACGAACCGGCGGCTTGCTCTCTTAATCAGTGGGCCCAGGGTTCGAGTCCCTGGAGGTGCACCACAACAACAAAATCCGAACTTTTTTCCAATAGGAGAAGGGTTCGGATTTTTTGTATTCTATGGGAGAAAAATTTCCATTGACTGTACCGGGGTTGAGGATGCACTGGATGTGACCATGGCGCAGCAGACGGAACTGGACTACCTTATCTACAATGACCCACTGGACTATGCGGATTTGATTCTGAACGGCGACCCGAAGGAATATTTGAAGAATGTGTCCGGTAGTCGTACACTAAAAGATTAAAAAGTAATTGTCTGTCGAACAAAAATATTCGGCAGACAATTTTTTCATAGATTTAGAAGTACTGTCAGTTCCAACCATACAAAAACGTTGGGTTCAACAGGTGAATCTTTGCACCGGAAAAATCAAGAATCCTCTCATCGCGCATCCGGCACAGCTCACGGGAAAGAGCACTGCGGTCCACACAGAGGAAATCTGCCAGTTCTGTCCGGGTGTAGGGCAGACTGTAACAGCCTTTTTCATCGGGTGTCAAGGTTTGAAGATAAATCTTCAGACGATCTCGAAGCCGTTTTTGTGCTAAAATACGCACTTTGGTGTTAAAAAAGAGAAGCTGCTGCGCCATATCCTGCATAAGATTTGCTGTGACTTGCATCCGGCAGGGACAGGTCAGCGTCTTCTGTGACATCAATGCGCTGAAATCCAGCTGCATTACGGTACAGTCCGAACTGGCACGCAGACAGACCGGACTTGCCGTCCAGCCAGTACAGGCCAGTTCTGCACCAAATACTTCTCCGGGACAAAAACGGCAGATGCTGATTTGATTGCCATTTTCATCATAAAAAAATTCTTCCATCGTGCCATCCAGCAGAACACCCGTATTGTGGCTCTGCTCACCCAGCTCGACGATGTGCGCACCACGAGGATATTCACGGACAGTCGCATTCAAGCAACTAAGGACTTCCCTATATTTTCGTGGCTGGATGCCGTTGAACATGCCGCATTGCTGTAAAATTGAATAATATTGCTCCATCTTAAAATTTGCTTTGCCGTTGCCATAACAACGGACACTCCGAGGTAGTTGTGTTAAACTCTTGGTTAGAGATGTCTAATTAAAAGGCATCATTATTATACGGTATAAAGTTTGAAATGTCAAACCCTATAACGTTCAGGGTTGATATCGAAGGAGTGACACAATGCTTTCGTTGGGAATGGATATCGGTACATCAACGGTCAAGTTGGTGCTGTTGAAAAATCAAGAAATTGAAAAGCAGTGGATGGCGGTGCATCACGGCACCCCTTTTGTCTGCCTGAAAAAGGGTCTTTCTGCATTGGAACTGGATGCAGACACACCGTTTTCACTCTGTGTGACCGGAAGCAACACGGAGGCTCTGCTGGAGCAAGATTCAGCCATTCCCTCTTTAGGCGATATCCCAGCTATCGTCGAAGGTGTGCGCTGGATCATTCCGCAGGTGGGTTCGGTCATTGAAATTGGCAGTCAGGGCGCGCGATTCATCACGGACTTGCAGAGCCGCGCACTTCAGTTTTCAGTCAACGAACACTGCGCGGGCGGTACAGGTTCGTTCTTTGAAGACCAGATGTCCCGTGTGGGCTGCAAGCTGGAGGATTACTCTTCGCTGGTAGAGCAGGCACAGAGTGTTCCGCGCCTTTCCGGTCGGTGTGCGGTCTTTGCCAAAACAGATATCATCCACCGCCAGCAGGAAGGCGTTTCCACGCCGGATATCCTGCTAGGATTGTGTTATGCCATGATTCGGAACTATAAGGTGACCATCGTGCGGCGGCTGCCGATCTGTAAACCTGTGGTATTCTGCGGTGGTGTTACCTGCAATGCAGGCGTGATTCGAGCCATCCGGGATGTGTTCGGCCTGAGTGAGGAAGAACTCATCGTTCCGGAGTTTGCCCGATATGAAGCGGCTCTTGGTGCTGCACTCAAAGCATCCGGCTCGTTCACGTTACGTCAACTGAATGATTCTCTGGACCGTACACTAACAACACACCACATGGTCGGAACATTGCCCAAACTGGAACTCCGCCCCGGCACGAGCCTTGCGGAGCCAAACGCTACCAAGATCATTCCAGAAAGTGGCTGCGCATTGGGCATCGACATCGGTTCTACCAGTACCGATCTCGTTCTGGTTGGTGCTGACGGCGAACTGGTAGACTTTCAATATCCCGGAACTGCTGTTGGAACGCGGCTATAAAGTCATCACGCTGAGCCACCTGCCCGGTCATGCGCTGGACATCTCCGATGAATACGATAATCTTTATTATCCGTTCGGTCAGCATATCCTGTCCGGAGCAAAGTTGATTGCTCACCACCCGAACCTCTACGCTGTCTACCTGACGAACCACGGCTGCGGCCCGGACACCATGCTCTCACACCTGTTCAAGCAGGAGATGGGCGATAAACCCTACCTGCAAATCGAAGTGGATGAGCATTTTTCCAATGTGGGTGTCATCACTCGCATTGAAGCGTTCCTGAACAGCTTGCAACACCGCCCGGCGGTGGCTCTGCCGACAGATTTCAACATCGAGCAGGTCGATATTCACCCCTGTCGTCTGGCACAGACACCATCCCCCAATGTGCCACTCTATCTTCCGGCGATGGGTGCTTATACGCCCTATCTGGCCGCATATTTCAAACAGCAAGGGGCAGACCCCTACGAGCTGCCGCACCTGACGGACGATATTCTGAGCCTTGGCCGAGCGGAGACGAGTGCAAAAGAATACCTGCCTTTCCCGGCACTGCTGGGCAGTATCCTTGCCGAGCGAAAAAACGACCAGACACATGCGCAGTTCCTGATTCCGCAGACGCAGGGAGCGGAGGCAGACGGTCAGTACGCCCGTGTCATCCGTGCTGTGTTGGACCGCAGAAAAGAGCTGAATGCTCAACTGGTCAGCCCGATGCTGGAAACACTGCCCGAAATGGCGCAGAACCGTGATGCTCTCTTCCGCACTTTGCTGGCGGGAGATATCCTCTATGCCGCCCCGGTAGACCAACGTGCAGACATGGCAGCACAGTGGGATGCTCTGCCGGCTGGGAGCAGCTGCACACAGCGGCGAGAGAGATCGGAGCACTTCTCACCAAAGGCCGCCGCATTGCCGCTGTTGGTACGCCGCTCTGCCTGACAGAACTGGACAGCGGCGTACTTGCCGCGCTGGAAGCCGAAGGCGAACAGGTGCTTCGCGCCCCACTCAGCGAGGCACTCTGGTTTCTGTGGAAAGACAATTTAGATGAAAATAAACCATCGGCTGGTTGGCTTGACCAGATGCAGAGGCAGATGCAGACCCTTGGTAATGAACTTGGAGCGCACAGTGCCTTTGCGGAAGACGCTGAAACACTGTTCCTCATTGCGGACTCTGCCTTGCCGAATTTTTCAGGCGGGAACGGTCGATATCGGTACGCCAAGGCCGTGGAGCTTTCTAGCCGTACCAATGCAGTGCTGACCCTTGCACCCCGGTATGAAAATACCGCTATGATTCTGGATATGCGCGGCCTGCACGATGCCTGTCGGGCTCCGCTGTTCCAGATTTCCCTTGATAATGACTGGGATGAAACTGCATGGAGCCGCCTGCGTTCGTTCCTCTACTACTGCTGAATCTGGCAGACGCAAAGAACCCGTCCGGTACGTCCGGACGGGTTCTTTGCGTCAGTTATGAAACAGAAAATCGCTTATTCGATGACCAGCAGCAGGCTCATTTTGAATTTGCCCTGTGCGGTAACGCTGTGCAGGCCGTTCTTATCGAAGCGGAAGCTCTGGCCTGCGGTCAGCTCATAGTCCTGACCCTCATAGCCGATGATGGCTTTGCCTTCCAGTGCGGTCAGGATGGCGTTGCCGGGAGCACGGTGCGGAGTCAGGCCGGTGCCTCGTCAAAGGCCATCAGCACGAATTTCATGTTGTCGGCGTGGACGAGGTCGAGGTTTGCAATGCTGCCGTCCTCGTAAGAAATGAGATCTTTCAGTTCGGTGGGCTGGCCTGCTTTGAGAATGTTGTTCATGGTGAAGTTCTCCTTTTTCAGAATGATTTCAGTATAGATCATGCCGCTGTCGGTTAGACAGCCGCAGAGCATTTTAGGCGGAACGGCCAGCAGCTGGCCGGGATGCAGCGGGATTGTGCGATTCTCTTCGCCTAGAAGGAAATCGCCGCAACCTTCCCCGCCCAGATACAGGGTGGTGCAATCGTAATATTCCGGAGTGATGGAGGTGCCGCCGCCCAGCGAGAACCAGGTAACAGGTACACTCTCGCCCAGTTTTGCTGGGCGGGAAACTGTCATGGCTTCCCGGATGGGACGCAGCTGGGAAAGCGTAAATGGCATCTTCATACGGCATTCCCTCGCAAGGCCACTGGCACAATGCTGCGTACGGCGCGTCCCTGATAATTCAACTCGTCCACGATGACCTGAACATCAAAGGAATAGGAAATGTTCTGTTCGTTCAGGATGGCAGCGGCCGGACCGTAGAAAAATTCACCCTTGCGGTTGAGCATCAGTGCTTCGTCTGCCACGCTCATGGCGTTGGTGGGATAATGGGTGTTCATAATGGCGCTGATGCCTTCCTCATGCGCCAGCCGCTCCACCATGTTCAGGACAAGGATCTGGTTGTGGAAGTCCAGACCGGTCTCCGGCTCGTCCAGAATAATGAGCTTGGGGTCGTTGATAAGGGCACGGGCAATGAGCACCATTTGCAGTTCGCCGCCGCTCATCCGGTTGCAGTCCTTGTTGGCAAGGTGAGAGATGCCCACCCGCTCCATCATGGCTTCGGCCATTTCCAGTTCCTCTTTACCGGGCTGCTGGAACATACCCAGATGGGCACTGCGGCCCAGCAAAACCATTTCCAGTCCGGTATAGGAGAACGCAAACCCGTGGGACTGCGGGATGTAGGAAATGGTGCTCCACACTTCCTTCGGCTTCAGGGTGTGGATATCCTTATCATAGAGCAGGGTCTTGCCGCTGTGCCATGCAGCAGACCGATCATGCATTTGAGCAAAGTGGTCTTGCCGATGCCGTTTGGTCCAAGAATTGCAAGGATGTGACCTTCTTCCAGACGCAAATTGATATTTTCGAGAATCACAGGCTGCTTCGGGTAGCCGAAGCAACCGTTCTGCACTTCCAAGATCATTGCAGGTTGCTCCTTGTTTTATTCAGCAGAGAAATAAATGCCGGCGCACCGATGATAGCGGTGAGGATGGAAAGAGGCAGCTCGATAATGCTGATGCTGCGGGACAGGGTATCGATCAGGATCATAAAGCTGGCTCCCAGACTGAGACTGAGGGCACCACATAACGGTTGTTGCTT
>ENA-OQER01000932-OQER01000932.1-human-gut-metagenome-genome-assembly--contig:-NODE-932-length-15312-cov-6.462891_pt1 | contig 15312 bp, 27 predicted proteins | sample MGYA00242797_ERZ504639 | MGnify/ENA primary metagenome ERZ504639 (study PRJEB26092, sample SAMD00036306) | human gut metagenome | host: Homo sapiens | study: EMG produced TPA metagenomics assembly of...
CGTATCAAATGTTGCAGGAACCACCCGTGATGCCATCGATACCAACGTGATGTGGAACGGAAAAGAATATGTATTTATCGATACCGCAGGTCTCGAAGAAAAAATAAGATCAAAGAAGAACTGGAACCCAACCTCTACGCCGTCGTTGACAAGAAGGTCACCGTCGACGAGGTCAACGCTGCCATGAAGCCTACGCCGAGACCATCCCCGATACCTTCGCCTACAACGAGGACCAGATCGTCTCCCGCGACATCGTCGGCGAGACCCACGCTCCATCTTCGACGCCACTCAGACCATGTGCTCTGATCTCGCAACGGCCAGACCCTCGTTCAGGTCACCTCTTGGTACGACAACGAGAACTCCTACACCTCTCAGATGGTCCGCACCATCAAGTACTTCGAGAAGTTCGTTGCTTAATTTAGCTTTTAGCGAATAGCTCGTTGAGCGTCTAAAGAAGGGCGCGGCCTCATAGGCTTACACCCTAGGGTCGCGCCCTTTTTATAGGAAATCTCTGCCGTAATGGGAGGCAGACACGTACGAAAGGTAGAAGCAAACATGGCCTTTACCAAGAAGACCGTCCGCGACATCGATGTCGACGGCAAGCGCGTTCTCGTCCGCGTTGACTTCAACGTGCCTATCAAGGATGGCGTCGTTGGCGACACCACCCGTATCAAGGCTGCCCTGCCCACCATCAACTACCTCGTTGAGCACAACGCTCGCGTCATCCTCATGAGCCACCTCGGCCGTCCTGATGGCACTGGCTTCCAGCCCGAGCTTTCCCTCGAGCCTGTCGCCAAGAAGCTCGCTGAGCTCTCTGGCCTTGACGTTGCTTTTGTTGCCGACACGTATGGCGAGAAGGCCGCCGAGGCTGTCGCCGCCGTCGAGCCGGGCAAGGTCCTCGTTCTCGAGAACGTCCGTTTTGACAAGCGTGAGAAGAAGAACGATCCCGAGATCGCCAAGAAGCTCGCTTCCTATGGTGACGTCTTCGTTCTCGATGCCTTCGGCACCGCACACCGCGCCCAGGGTTCCGTCGTGGGCCCCGCCGCTTACCTGCCTGCCGTCGCCGGCTTCCTGCTCGAGAAGGAGGTCGACACGCTGACCGGCATCTTCGCCGAGCCCGAGCGCCCCTTCGTCGCCATCGTCGGCGGTTCCAAGGTTTCCTCCAAGATCGGCGTCTCGATCACCTCATCGACTCCGCTGATACCCTGATCATCGGTGGCGGCATGGCCTACACCTTCTTCCTGGCTCAGGGCCTGTCCGTCGGTCAGTCCCTCAAGGAAGAGGACTGGGTCGAGCGCGCCGGTGAGATGCTCAAGAAGGCCGAGGAGAAGGGCGTCAAGATCCTGCTCCCCATCGACAACCGCGTTGCTGATCACTTTGGCGAGGATGCTGTCCCCGAGGTTGTCGCTTCCGACGCTATCCCCGACGACCGTGAGGGTATGGACATCGGCCCCAAGACCGAGGAGCTCTACGCCGAGGCTGTCAAGGGTGCCAAGACTGTGTTCTGGAATGGCCCCATGGGCGTCTTCGAGTTCGATAACTTCGCTCACGGCACCCAGGCTATCGCCGAGGCTGTCGCCGAGCTGATTGCACCTCGATCATCGGTGGTGGCGACTCTGTCGCAGCCGTCAACAAGTTCAACCTGGCCGACAAGATGAGCTGGATCTCTACCGGTGGTGGCGCTTCCATGGAGCTCGTCGAGGGTAAGGCCCTGCCCGGAGTGGAGGCGCTTCTCGATGCCTAATCGCACCCTTCTTATCGCTGGTAACTGGAAGATGAACAACGACGTCGCCGAGGCCGCCAAGCTCGCCGACGAGCTGGCTCAGGCTCTGCCCGAGGTTCCGGCTGGCGTCGAGGTGCTCGTCTGCCCTCCGACCATCGACATCACCACGGTTCATGACCGTATTCAGGCTGCCCCCATCGCCCTCGGTGCACAGAACGTGTACTGGGAGGCCAAGGGTGCCTTCACCGGTGAGTCTTCTTGCGACATGCTCAAGTCCGCTGGCTGCACCTACTGCATCATCGGTCACTCCGAGCGTCGTGATTACTTCCACGAGACCGACGAGGATCAGAACAAGAAGGCCAAGGCCCTCGTTGCCGCCGGTCTTGTTCCTGTCTTCTGCTGCGGCGAGTCCCTTGAGGTCCGCGAGGCCGGCACCTATGTCGAGCACGTCGTGAACCAGGTCAAGGCTGGTCTCGAGGGTCTCGAGATCACTTGCCCCAAGCAGGTCGTCGTCGCCTACGAGCATCTGGGCCATCGGCACCGGCAAGACCGCTACCGCCGAGGACGCTCAGGAGGTCTGCGGCGCTATCCGTGAGACCCTCAAGGAGATGTTCGGTGAGGAGCTCGCCGACGGCATCCGCGTTCTCTATGGTGCTCTGCCAACCCGGCAACATCGCCGAGCTCGTCGCCAAGCCCGACGTCGACGGCGCTCGTGGGCGGCGCTTCGCTCAAGGCTGCCGACTTCGCCTCTATGGTCGTCAAGGCAGGCGAGTAGGACATATGGCACAGCGTCATCTTCCTGCACTCCTGATTATCATGGATGGCTGCGGCCTTGCTCCGGCCGATGGCGAGAACGCCGTCGCCGCTGCCAAGACGCCCTTCCTTGATGGCCTGTACGAGAAGTACCCCCACACCACGCTCGGTGCTTCGGGCGAGGACGTGGGCCTTCCCGACGGCAGATGGGTAACTCCGAGGTGGGTCACCTCAACATCGGTGCCGGCCGCATCGTGTTCCAGGAGCTTTCGCGCATCAACAATGCCATCAAGGACGGTTCCATCGCCAAGAACGAGGTTTTCGTCAAGGCTATGGACGATGTCAAGGCTGACGGTAAGACTCTCCACCTCATGGGCCTTATGAGCCTGGCGGTGTTCATTCTCACATGAACCACGTCGAGGCTCTGGTCAAGATGGCTGCCGAGCACGGTGTCAAGACCGTTCGCGTCCACGCCTTCATGGATGGTCGCGACGTTGACCCGCAGTCCGGTGCCGGTTACATGAGTGAGTTCTGCGCTTTCCTGGCTAAGATCTCCGAGGAGACCGGTTGCGACGCTCGCGTTGCCACCGTCTCGGGCCGTTATTGGGCCATGGACCGCGATAATCGTTGGGAGCGCATCCAGCGCGCCTACGACGTCATGGTCAACGCGTCCGATGCTGATACCGACCCCGTTGCCGGTATCAAGGCCTACTACGAGAAGGACCCGCGCGGCGACGAGTTCGTCGAGCCCTTCGCTGCCCACAACGAGGGCATTCACGAGGGCGACGCGGCCATCTTCTTCAACTTCCGTCCCGACCGTGCTCGTCAGATGACCCGCGTGTTCACGGACAAGGAGTTCGACGGCTTTGAGCGCGAGCAGATCAAGCTTTCGCACTTTGTGACGATGACCGAGTATGATCCGACGTTGACGTCGAGGTCGCTTCCCCAAGACGTTCCCCGAGAACGTCCTGGCCGACGTTATCGCCGCCAATGGCCTGAAGCAGCTGCACACTGCCGAGACCGAGAAGTACGCCCACGTGACGTTCTTCCTCAACGGTGGCATCGAGGAGCCCAAGGAGGGCGAGGAGCGCGTGCTCGTCGCTTCCCCCAAGGTTGCTACCTACGATCTGCAGCCCGAGATGAGCGCTCCCGAGGTTACCGAGAAGCTCGTCGCCGCCATCAACGAGGATCGCGCTGATTTCTACATCGTGAACTTCGCGAACTGCGACATGGTTGGTCACACCGGTGTCTTCGACGCTGCCGTTAAGGCGTTGAGGCTGTTGACGATGCCCTGTCCAAGGTTGTCCCGGCGATTCTCGCCAAGGGCGGCTTTGCACTGATTACCGCCGACCACGGCAACGCCGATCACATGTTTGACGTTGCTTCCGACGGCTCCAAGCATCCGTTTACGGCTCACACCACCAACCGCGTGCCGTTCATCATCGTTGATGAGAAGGCCAAGCTCACCGTATCGAGGACGGCCGTCTTTCCGATATCGCTCCGACCATGCTCACCATGCTGGTATTGAGCCTTCCGCCGAGATGACGGGCCGCGTGCTCGCTACCGAGGCCTAATAGAAAACAAATACCGTTTTCTAGCAAGGGGGTTGTCCACAACCGGACAACCCCCTTTTTGGTATTTCTGCCATTTCCACCCCGTCCTTGAGTGGCAGGTAGGGGAGAGCGGGGGATTGTGGTACAGTACTGGAGTTTGAACTGTTCTATTAAGGAGCTTATCTATGGGTCCGTTCCAGATTCTTCTGTTTGTCGTTTGGGCTGTTTCTGCCGTGGCGCTGACGATTCTCGTCCTGATGCATTCCGGTAAGGGTACCGGCGTTTCGGATATGATTGCCAGCTCGCTGTATAACTCCAGCTCTGCCACGGGCGTATGGAGCAGAACCTTGACCGCCTGACCGTCATCATGGCTGTCGTGTTTGCCGTGTGCGTCGTGCTGTGCATGTTCTTCTTCCCGCAGGGCATCGTGGGCTACTAATCACGAACCGCATAAATACTTGAAAAGGGTCCCACAAGTGCGGGACCCATTTTGTTTACATATTTGTAACAGAGTCAAAATATCCTCATATACTTCGCCCAACTAAAGAAAATCTCGACCGTTAACCGGAATTAGCCCCAAATCGTGCATAAAATGCGCTACTGTATTGCAATACGTTGGTCCGCTTTGTATAACCAGCCAAAACGGCGGACCGCGTTTGAATGGTTCGATTGGGCTGTCTTGACGTTGCCCGACCGAACTTACTTTGTCCTATCTCATAAGGAGGATGGCATGGCTGATTCTATGTTCCACCAGCCCGTTATGGGTCGTCGCGCCTTTGTCGGCGGTACCCTTGCTGCGAGCTCCATGGCTTTTCTTGCCGCATGCGGCAAGAAGGGCGGCGACGCTTCCGGTTCTGAGTCCGGTTCGACGCTGAACTTCTACATCAACAACCCGGTCTGCATCGACCCCTATAACGTCCAGGAGGACCAGGCACTCAGGTCGAGTACCAGCTCTTTGATGCTCTGACCTCTTATGACGCCGAGAAGGGCGAGATCGTTCCGCTGGCTTGCGAGTCCTTTGAGGCCAACGACGACGCCACCGAGTTCACCTTCAAGATCAAGAAGGCCAAGTTCCACAACGGTGACGACGTTACCTCCAAGTCCTTCAAGCTCGGTTGGGAGCGTCTGGTCAACACCAAGTCGGCCATCGCTACCGAGTACGGCCCTTCCGAGGTCTCCTATCACCTTTCTATGGTCGAGGGCTATGACGACCTGCTTGCCGGTAACGCTACCGAGCTCAGCGGTGTTACTTGCCCCGACGATGAGACCCTCGTCGTCAAGCTGTCTTCCGCTTACGCCGACTTCCCCTTCGTCGCCTCTCACCCGGCTCTGGCCCCGGTTCCCGAGTGCGCCGAGTCCGATGTCAAGAGCTTCTATCTTGCACCGGTCGGTAACGGCCCGTTCATGATGGACGGCAAGTGGGAGGATGGTCAGGAGATCAACCTCAAGAAGTTCGACGATTACTATGCGACAAGGCCAAGATCGATGGCATCCACTTCCAGGTCATCAAGGACATGGAGACTGCTTACAAGGAGTTCCAGGCCGGTAACCTCGATGTCTGCGACGTTCCCGTCGCTCAGATCGATGCCGCCAAGAAGGATCGCGGCGTGTCCAAGGACGGCTACACCATGGGTGACGGCGAGCGCATGCTGCTCGGCGCCGAGCCTTCCACGTACTATCTGACCTGCAACACCACGGCCGAGCCGTTCAACAACGCCGACCTGCGCAGGGGCATCTCCCTGGCCATCAACCGTGAGGCCATCTGCAAGACCATCTATAAGGTACCCGTACCCCTGCCGACGGCATTGTTCCTCCGGGCATCGATGGCTACAAGGAGGGCGCATGGGAGTTCTGCGCCTACGATGTCGACAAGGCTAACGAGTACCTCGACAAGGTTGCTCCCGCTGGCGCTAACGGGGATCGTGGCATTAGCGTGACCCTTTCCTACAACCAGGACGGCGGTCACAAGGAGATCATGGAGTCCATCATCGGCGACCTCGCCAAGGTTGGCGTTACCGCTGTCTCCGATACCCCTGAGTGGTCTGCCCTGCTCGAGCAGTATCAGAACTTTAACTATCAGTTCGGTCGTCTGGGTTGGATTGCCGACTACCCGATCATGGACAACTTCCTGTATCCGCTGTTCCACTCCGACTCCCTCGGTGGCGATAACCGCTCCGGTTACAACAACCCCGAGTTCGACGCCAAGGTCGACGAGCTCGTACTATTGTTGACGACGAGGAGCGCGTCGCTAAGATGCAGGAGGCCGACGCAATGGTCGCTGCCGACTGCCCGGTCATCCCGATTATGTTCTACACGCACACCATCGTCGGCTCCGATCGCATCAAGCACCTCTATGTCGATCCGCAGAAGCATGCCGAGCTGGGTACCGCTGAGCTCGCCTAAGAGTTTGCAGCTTCCGTGAGGGTCAAGTATTTACGTAGACCTCATGGGAAACATACAGTTCTCCCTAACCTGGGGTAAACTGGCTGATGGTAATTTTGGGATGCCGGTCTGGCGATCGGCATCCATTTAGGTTAATCCCTAGATAGGGGAGTGGTATGGGTAAGTACATCGTTAAACGTGTGCTTCAGTTCATCCCGGTGTTTTTGGGCGTTACGCTGATTCTGTTCGCCTCCAGAATATCGTGCCGGGAGATCCGATCAAGCTGATCGGTGGAGACAAGGCTCTGTCCCCCGAGGTGGAGCTTCAGCTTCGCGTCCGCTATCACCTGGTCCAGTCGGACGAGGACGGCAACGCGATCCTTGACGAGAACGGCGACCCCGTTCAAACGTCGCTCGTGGACCGTTACTTGTATTACATGAACGGCCTGCTTCATGGCGATCTGGGCAATTCGTATCAGCGCAAGCTGCCGGTTACGGAAATCTTTGCCCAGAAGTATCCGTATACGGTCAAACTTGCCGCGTGCGCCATCGTGCTCGAGGCAATCATGGGTATCGGTGCGGGTATCATTTCGGCGGTTAAGCGTTATTCCTTCTGGGATATTTTGGTAACGCTCACCACGTCGATTCTCGTTGCCGTCCCGGCTTTCTGGCTCGGTATGTTGCTGCAGCTGTTCTTTGGCGTCATTCTCAAGGACGCACGGGCGGTGCATTCTCCATGCCGATCTCGGGTGCCGGCGGTTCCAGCTCTCAGTATCAGGATTGGATGCACTATGTGCTTCCGACCATTACGCTGGCTTCGGTTTCGACCGCTTATGCCGCCCGCATTATGCGTTCGCAGCTGCTTGACGTCATGAACCAGGATTACATCCGTACGGCAAAGGCCAAGGGTCTCTCCAATCGCGCGATCATCATCAAGCATGCGCTTAAGAATGCACTCATCCCCGTCGTTACCTATATTGGTGTCGACTTTGGCGGCATGCTTTCGGGCGCCATCCTGACCGAGACGGTCTTTAACTGGCCCGGTATCGGCTATGAGGTCTATCGCGCCATTAGCATGCGTGACTGGCCCATCGTTATGGGCGGCGTTACGCTCATCGTCGTCGTCGTCATGGTGATCAACCTGCTCGTCGACATTAGCTATGCATTCCTCGACCCGCGCATCCGCCTTGGCGGTCCGTCGGATAAGGCCTAAGGGAGGTACGTCTCATGCAGGAAACTGATTCTCAGTCTCAGGAGCAGGCTACCGCCACCAACGGCCGCATCTGCTCCCGCCAAGTCCCGCACGCTGTGGGGCGACGCTTTTAAGCGTCTCCGTAAGAACAAGCTCGCCGTTATCGGTGTCTGCTGGATCATCATCGTCGTTGTGGTTGCCCTGACCGCAGATCTGTGGGCTAAGCCCTGGCTCGGTTCGCCGACGGCTTCCGACTCGACCACCATGGCTCAGACGTCGCTGCTGGCTCCGTGTGCCGAGCACCCGTTTGGCACCGACGCCCTAGGTCGTGACATTCTCGTCCGCGTTATCTACGGTGCACGTGTTTCGCTGTCCGTCGGCATTATGGCCACCGCGATCTCCACGCTGATCGGTCTGGTCATGGGTGCTCTGGCGGGTTTCTACGGCGGCATCTGGGATACGATCATCATGCGCTGTGCGGACATCTTCCTGGCGTTCCCGTACGTGCTGTTCGTTGTCGCCATGATCGCCGTTATCGGCCGTGGTCTTCAGAACGTCTTTATCGCCATCGGTATTCTCGGCTGGCCTTCGATTGCGCGCGTCTTCCGCTCTGCAATCTTGACGGTCAAGGAAAACGACTATGTTGACGCTGCACGCGCGATGGTGCATCCGATGCTCGTATCGTCGTGCGTCACATCTTCCCGAACTCCGTCGCCTCCATCGTGGTCTACGCGACCATGAACATTGGTGGCGCCATTCTGACCGAGTCCGCTCTGTCCTTCCTCGGCATGGGCGTTATTCCGCCTACGCCTTCGTGGGGCTCCATGATTCAGGACGTCAGCAGTATCTTCTGACCGCTCCCTGGATGATGATCATGCCCGGTCTGGCAATTCTCTCGACGGTGCTCGCCTTCACCCTGCTGGGTGACGGTCTGCGCGACGCCCTCGACGTCAAGATGAAGGACGCATAAGGATGAAGAAGAACAAGAACTATGTGGACCTGAAGGACCAGCCGGTTCCCGAGGGCCAGCATCTGCTCGAGGTCGATGACCTTAAGATGTATTTCCACACCGAGGATGGCATTGTTCGCGCTGTCGACGGTGTCTCCTACACGCTCGATCGCGGCGAGACCCTGGGCGTCGTCGGCGAGTCCGGCTCTGGCAAGTCCGTGACCGCCATGACCATCATGGGTCTTATCTCGATGCCTCCGGGAAAGATTGAGGGCGGCGACGTTGCTATCGCGGTCGTTCTATCCTTGAGATGACCGAGGAAGAGATGCAGCACATTCGCGGTAACGATATCGCGATGATCTTCCAGGATCCTATGACCTCCTTGAACCCGGTCTATAAGATCGGCAAGCAGGTGGGCGAGGGCCTTCGTCTGCATCGCGGTTACTCCAAGCAGGAGGCGCTCAAGCGCGCCACCGAGCTTTTGGACCTCGTTGGCATTCCTGAACCCGAGAAGCGCGTCAATGAGTATCCGCACCAGTTCTCTGGCGGTATGCGTCAGCGCGTCATGATTGCCATGGCTCTTGCCTGCGATCCCGATATTCTGATTGCCGATGAGCCCACGACTGCCCTGGACGTTACCATCCAGGCTCAGATTATTGAGCTTATGCAGGAAATGCAGGAGAAGAACGGCAACGCATCATCATGATTACCCATGACCTGGGTGTTGTCGCTGATATGGCCGACAAGATCATGGTTATGTACGCCGGCCGTCCCGTCGAGTTCGGTACTGCCGAGGAAATCTTCTACGAGAGCCGCCACCCCTACACCTGGGGCCTTATCCGCTCCATCCCGGAGCAGGCCATCGATGAGAAGAAGCCGCTTACGCCGATTCACGCAATCCGCCTTCGCTAATGAACCTGCCCGAGGCTGCGTGTTCTCGCCTCGTTGCCCTTATGCAACCGATAAGTGCCGCAAGCAGCGCCCCGAGCGTGTTGTCACCGAGTCCGGTCACTATTCTGCGTGCCACTATTCCGGTGACCCCGAGTTCCTCAAGAACGCTCCTGAGACGTCCCGTACGCGCATGGATTCCAAGAAGGGAGGCGAGGCGTAATGCAGATACCAACGAGCGTACTCCGCTGCTGAAGGTCGAGCACCTCTCTAAGGAGTTCCCCGCTGAGTCCGGCATGTTCGCCAAGCGTTTTTCCAAGCGCGTCGTCTCTGCTGTAAACGACATCTCTTTTGAGATTTATCCTGGCGAGACCTTTGGCCTAGTCGGCGAGTCTGGTTGCGGTAAGTCCACCACGGGCCGTACCATCATGCGCCTGACCAAGCCGACCGCCGGTAAGGTGTTCTTTCAGGGTAAAGATGTTGCCGAGATGAGCAAGCATGAGATCAAGGACATGCGTCGCGAGATGCAGTTTATCTTCCAGGATCCCTATGCTTCGCTGAATCCCCGCATGACCATCGGCGAGATCGTCTCCGAGCCCATGACCATTCATGCGTGGGTACCAAGGAGGAGCGCATTGAGCGCGTCCGCGAGCTTCTCGACGTCGTTGGACTGAACCCCGAGCACATCAACCGCTATCCGCATGAGTTCTCCGGCGGTCAGCGTCAGCGTGTCGGCATTGCCCGCGCTTTTGCGCTGAAGCCCAAGCTGATTATCTGCGACGAGCCGGTTTCCGCTCTGGATGTGTCCATTCAGGCCCAGGTTCTGAACCTACTGAAGGAGCTCCAGGACAAGTTCGGTACCGCATATCTGTTTATCGCCCACGACTTGTCCGTCGTGCAGCACATCTCCGATCGCGTTGCCGTTATGTATCTGGGTAAGATGGTCGAGGTTTCGGACTGGAAGACGCTCTACAGCGAGCCTCACCATCCGTACACGCAGTCGCTGCTGTCTGCCGTGCCGGTTCCCGATCCTGATATCCAGAAGACCCGCAAGCGCATCATCCTCGCTGGCGACCCGCCGTCGCCGCTGGATCCGCCGACCGGCTGCCGTTTCCACACGCGCTGCCCGATCGCGCAGGGCATCTGCTCTGAGAAGCTTCCCGAGTTTAAGGAAGTCGCACCGGGCCACTGCTGCGCCTGCCACTTCGCGGAGCCGTTCCCGATCAAGGAATCGCACATCGACTTGTAGCCGGTTGTTATCGTCCGGGCCCGCCCTGAAGTTACTTTTCAGAACGTCCTCGGACATGCAAGAAACCCCCGCTGCGCACTTCGTGCGGCGGGGGTTTCTTGCGTCCTGCGGAGTGTTCTGAAAAGTAACTTCAGGGCAGGCCCTGCGGTAACTCGGCAGAGGAGGGGAGTGCGATTCCTCGATCGCTCACTTAATCTAATAGGAAAGTTAGTGAGGCCGGAGCTTTAGCTCCGGCTCCCCATATAAGGGCTCGGCTTTGCCGAGCCACCAAATTTACATCAGCCCCCAGAACATGTTTGAGAACTGTGCCTGAAGTATGTATTTGCAGGCCCCGAATCGGTGTTGCCTCCCGGCGCATTCCGCAGGGGGAGCGATATTTTGCAGCACGGAGTCGCAGACAAATATCTCATGCCCGAGGACGCGCGGGAGCAACACGATTCGGGGCCGGACACACGGATCTACCTGCGCATTTACAAATTCGTAAACTTTTTTGAAAAAAGTGCTTGCACAGTTCTCGAATCATAGGTTATTATCTTCCTCGTTGAACGCGCGGGTCCAACAAAACGGACCGCGAATCAACAACATAGCATGTCGGAGTGGCGGAATTGGCAGACGCGCTAGCTTGAGGTGCTAGTGACCGCTTTTTGGTCATGCGGGTTCAAGTCCCGCCTCCGACACCATCGCATTTGAGAAGCCTCTTCTGAGGCTTTTTTGTTACCGATAGACGGTGGGGTCCACGATGGAAACGCTTGAACGCAACGAGTGGGCAGACGTTGCCCAACTAGTCGAGATCACGAGCGATGCTGTCATCATCTGTGAGCTCGACGGAACCATTCTGCATGTGAATAATCGCTTACTTGGTTTGATGTGCGAGGAACGCGCCGACGTCATCGGTGGAGATGTTAAAGACGTCCTGTACTCATCCGCTTTTGAACGTGCGACGGAACATCGTCTGCCATTTGAAACTGATGGCTCCGAGAACGAACTGATGCTCAAGCTGAGTGACGGCTCCTTTATCCCCGTCTTGGTTCGTGCGGGCTCCGTGACGCCTCCACGCATCTTTGGGCGCCGCGCGCCACGTGTCCTGGTGGCGCTCCATAGCATCGAAGAACAGTATTCTCACGACCGTCAACTCAAGCGTGCGTTATCGGAGCTTAGAGTGGCGAACAAGCGTCTCTCTGGCACGCTTTCGGTCATTATGAGCACTGTGGGCTCCGATGAGTTACCCAGCCTGCTTGATACTGTTTTGAACCAGCTTGTAGGAACGCTCGATGCTTCGGGTGCCGCTATCTATTTTTCTGAGAGCGGCGGTTTTAAACTTCGCGGTGTTTCCAAGGAGCTGTACGACAGCTACCTGCCTGAGTTTTTGCCGTATGGCGCTGGCATTCCGACGTATGTTCTTCGTGAGTCGCGTGCCTGTCGCTTGTCGATTCAACAGGACCTTGAGGGCGATAAGGCCGCCTCCGGTATGTTCATGGACTTGGACAATCGTTCTAAGCACCTGTTGCGCGTGCAGGATATGCCTCCGTACCGCAGCGAGATCTGTCTTCCCGTTTTTTACGTACGCAGATCCTTGGCGTGCTGGAAGTTGGTTGGAAACGCTCCCAGGCACCGCTCGCCTATGACGTTAATGTACTCGAGGTCACTTGCGATTACTTGTCTATCCAACTGGTCGGCATGGCATCGAGTCTTCGCTCTCGTCGCACGGCCGAGCTTGGCCGCTCGCTCAATGTCTTACGTGATGAGTTGTTTACCTTTCTAGACGATTCCGTCGCGGCTACCCAGGCGGTATCGTCCGAGATCTGCAATATGCTCAACTGCCATTTTTGCCCTGTTGAGTATGACGCCAGTCTGGATTCCTACGTCATAGATTTTGAAGGCGGCAGTCGCGTTGCTTTGCCGGACGATCCCGAGAAGCTTTTCTTTTCCACGACGGCGCCAGCGGCACGTCTGGGGGCTGGCCCTGATGGCTTTGAGGCATCTGTTTTGGGGGGTACGAGTGCCGAGGACCTTAAACACGTCCGTATAACTCGCGTTGACGAATCGATGCCTATGGGAGGCTGGCTTAGGGCGCATGGTCTGCCTTGTCAAGGTCTCTACGTCGACTCCGGCATCGAGGCGGGGCACCCGCGCTCTGAGGCGATGGCAAGCACAGTAGCGACGCGATTGTTCCTGCTTCTGTTGCGAAGAGCCCGACGACGCGCGCGCTGCTGCTTCGTGATGGTAGCCAAGAGCCGATTGATGACCTTGAATATGACTACTTGGTGCACTTGGCGCATGACTTTGAACTGATCTACGAAGGCGAATCTCAAAAGCGCGAGGAGCGCCATATCGCTCAGACGCTCCAGATTGGCATGAGAAATTCCCTGGGGGATGTTCCGGGTATCGCAACCGATTCGGTGTACCTGTCGGCCACGAATTCGGCGTTGGTCGGAGGCGATTTCTATACGCTCATTCGTCTTCCCGACGACTGCGCCGTCATGATTCTGGGTGATGTGTCTGGCAAAGGCATTGAGGCCGCATCGATGTCCGCGCTCGTCAAGACGGCCCTGACGGCATATGCCTGGGAGGGCGCTGGACCGGCCCGCATGGCACGCTCCCTTAACAGCATGCTCATGGGCTTTTCGAGGGTCGAGACGTTCGTGACGGCCTTTATCGCCAAGATTGACCTTAAAGCCGGACGCGCAACGTATTGTTCGGCGGGCCATCCTCCGACCATGGTCATCAGCCAGAGTCGATGCCGCTGGGTGGCGGCGAGGCCCGTGGGGGAGAGGTTGAGCTGCTTGGATGCCAATCGGGCGTAATCGGTGCCTTTGAGAGCATGGTGTACGAGACAGGCGTGTTTACGTTTGCCCCGGCGCATGCTCTTCATGTATACGGATGGAACGATTGAGGCCCGCGACCGCACCGGAGCGTTCTTTGGCGAGCAGCGCTTGCGCGACCTTCTGCTCTCTGTCTCGGGTGAGGGCGTATCGGGCATTTGCGGCAAGGTCTTGGGCGAGCTTGAGCGATTTACCGAATCGGCGCTGGACGATGACATTGCATTGGTGTCCCTTGAGTTTTTACGGGGTCGTTCATAGACGACGCTGGGCGGGCTGAATCCGTACGGTTGGGGAAACGAATGCATCGAGTGGGCTTTTTTGGGGAACCATGGTCGTATGAATGAGTGGAATGACATAGCGGTTTTGACGCCACCAGGCGATATCGACATCGCCACGGTGCCTGCGCTGCGTCGGCGGTTGGATGCTTTGATTGGCCGCGGCGTGCGTCGTGTCGTCATCAACTGTCAGGCTGTTAGCTTTATCGATTCTACGGGCTTGGCATTCCTGCTTACGCGCGCTCGTGAGCTTATGAGGCGAGAAGGCCTGCTTTCGCTCGTCAATGCATCAGGTGAAGTTGTTCGCTTTTTGGAGATTGCTCGTCTTGTCGATATCCTTCATGTCGTGGGGCCGGCACGGGAGTCAATTCCTGCCATTCCGGTGGGGGAGCTGCCTCGCTGGAGTAAGAGCGTTGAGGTCCGTCAGGGTATCGAGAATCTTCCATACTACCGACATCGCATCGCCGAACTCCTTGAATCGCTTCCGTTGCGCCGTGACGAGCGCTACGATGTCGCATTGGCGTCGGGGGAGGCGCTGGGTAATGCCTATGACCATGCGGGCGGTATCGGGTGCGTCCTGACGGTTCAGGCCTATGGCGATCGCGTTGTGGTTGAGGTGCTTGATCGAGGTGCCGGCTATTCTATCGATGAAACGAGCGAACCGGTCGCATCCGAGGAACGCGGCCGTGGCATCAAGCTTATGCGTATGCTCGTCGATAACGTGGAGGTTGCTCGTCGTACGGACGGCGCCGGCACGCGCGTGCAGATGGTGAAGCTGTTTAGCGGAGCGCTGGAATCGTGTGCCTAGCCAATCGCTTTAGCGCGTTTAGCTACTAAGAACATGCGGCAGACAAGTTTTTTGAAAAAAGTACTTGCGTCTTTTGGACAACTCGCGTAAATTAATAACCCGCAAGCGGACATGGCTCAGTTGGTAGAGCACAACCTTGCCAAGGTTGGGGTCGCGGGTTCGAGCCCCGTTGTCCGCTCCATTGCATTTCCGGACCGTTTAGGCGGTCCTTTTTCGGCGAAGTGGCCAAGTGGTAAGGCAGAGGCCTGCAAAGCCTTTACCCCCGGTTCGAATCCGCTTCGCCTCCAGGCAACATCCGGGCGCTCCGGCGCCCGTTTTGTTTTACATATGCGGACATGGCTCAGTTGGTAGAGCACAACCTTGCCAAGGTTGGGGTCGCGGTTCGAGCCCCGTTGTCCGCTCCAAACGCAACAGCCGGCTACTACGGTAGCCGGGCTTTTTTGTATCCATCGCATGGGCTCGAACCCGAGAGGGAGCGAGCGTTAAGCAAACGCGGAGCGTTTGTAGCGAGCTGGCGAGGTCGCCGGCAGGCGGCCGAAGCCGGTGCGGATCCGCGAAGCGGATACGCGGACGCCCCGTTGTCCGCTCCAACTATCTTACGCGTCTAACGAACCGCGTTTTTTGTTGACGCTGCGCGAGCCCCGGGCACCCATCTTCCCCTCAATCGTCGTCGCGTACATAAAGTACGCTTCCCTCCTCTTTCGCGGCAACCTGGGGCA
>ENA-OQER01000933-OQER01000933.1-human-gut-metagenome-genome-assembly--contig:-NODE-933-length-15260-cov-2.083856_pt1 | contig 15260 bp, 21 predicted proteins | sample MGYA00242797_ERZ504639 | MGnify/ENA primary metagenome ERZ504639 (study PRJEB26092, sample SAMD00036306) | human gut metagenome | host: Homo sapiens | study: EMG produced TPA metagenomics assembly of...
ATAATCCGGTAGCGGCGTAAAAATCGCGGAAGGGATGAAAAAACAGCGCCTGACGGCGCTGTGTCTGGCATGCCTGCAATCCGGGAAACCGGACCAGGAAAAACTTGCAGGCCATAACAGTATCTACCCGCGCGACAACGTCATTTGTGGTTCGGCAAAATCCTCCAGAACGCCTCAATCAGCGGCTCATGCAGCCGCTTTTTTTGTGCACACACGCCCAGTTCAAACGGCGTTTCTCATCGCTGCGATCTAAAATCATTACCCGGTTGCGTACAGGCTCCGGGCTGTTTTCCAGCACCACTTCCGGCAACAGCGCCACACCACAGCCGAGCGCCACCATCGATACCATCGCTTCATGCCCGCCAACCGTGGCGTAAATCATCGGGTTGCTGATTTTATTGCGTCGAAACCACAGTTCAATGCGGCGGCGTACCGGCCCCTGATCGGCCATAATAAACGGCACCGTTGACCAGTCGGGCTTTTCGACAGATACCTGATTACGCACCGGGCAGGGCAGCGCGGGGGCAATCAGCACTACTGCCAGATTCTCCAGCATCGAAAACGCCACAGCGCCGGGTAGCGTCTCCGGTTTTCCCGGCAATCGCCAGATCCGCTTCTCCCGTGACCACTTTTTCCATTGCATCTGCCGCATCACCAGTGGTGAGTTTGATCTCCACCGACGGGTGTTCCGCGCGGAAGCGGTCGAGAATCGGCGGTAGATGGCTGTAAGCGGCGGTCACCGAGCAGAAAATATGTAACTCGCCAGAGAGCGACGGCCCTTGCTGATCGATGGTGTGGCGCAGTTGCTGATACTGCAACAATGTTTGCTGGGCGAAAACGCGTAACTCTTCGCCCGCTTCGGTCAGCGTTACCGTGCGGTTATCGCGCACAAATAGCGGCTGACCAAGATCTTCTTCCAGGCGCTGAATCTGCGTGAGAGCGTGGATGGGCTAACGTGCATCGCCCAGCGGCGCTGCGGCCAAAATGGCGGCTTTCCGCCAGATGTCAGGAAGGTTTTCAGATCGCGTAAATCCAATGGCGCAGCTCAATGTTGACGTTGCAGAAATTGCAATGTGACGTTGTGAATATATCAATTTCCGCAATAAATTTCCTGTCATATAGTGAATTCAATCTCGCAAACGCGAACCGAACAATAAGAAGCACAACATCACGAGGAATCACCATGGCTAACTACTTCAATACACTGAACCTGCGCCAGCAGCTGGCACAGCTGGGCAAATGTCGCTTTATGGGGCGCGACGAATTCGCCGACGGCGCGAGCTACCTTCAGGGTAAAAAAGTGGTTATCGTCGGCTGTGGCGCACAGGGGCTGAACCAGGGCCTGAACATGCGTGATTCTGGTCTCGATATCTCCTACGCTCTGCGTAAAGAAGCGATTGCCGAGAAGCGCGCGTCCTGGCGTAAAGCGACCGAAAACGGTTTTAAAGTTGGTACTTACGAAGAACTGATCCCGCAGGCGGATCTGGTGGTTAACCTGACGCCGGACAAGCAGCACTCTGATGTAGTGCGCACCGTACAGCCACTGATGAAAGACGGCGCGGCGCTGGGTTACTCGCACGGTTTCAACATCGTCGAAGTGGGCGAGCAGATCCGTAAAGATATCACCGTAGTCATGGTTGCGCCGAAATGCCTCGGCACCGAAGTGCGTGAAGAGTACAAACGTGGATTCGGCGTACCGACGCTGATTGCCGTTCACCCGGAAAACGATCCGAAGGCGAAGGTATGGCGATCGCTAAAGCATGGGCGGCAGCAACCGGTGGTCACCGTGCGGGCGTGCTGGAATCGTCCTTCGTTGCGGAAGTGAAATCTGACCTGATGGGTGAGCAAACCATCCTGTGCGGTATGTTGCAGGCTGGCTCGCTGCTGTGCTTCGACAAGCTGGTGGAAGAGGGCACCGATCCGGCATACGCAGAAAAACTAATTCAGTCGGTTGGGAAACCATCACCGAAGCGCTGAAGCAGGGCGGCATCACCCTGATGATGGACCGTCTCTCTAACCCGGCGAAACTGCGTGCTTACGCGCTGTCTGAACAGCTGAAAGAGATCATGGCACCCCTGTTCCAGAAACATATGGACGACATCATCTCCGGCGAATTCTCCTCCGGTATGATGGCGGACTGGGCCAACGATGATAAGAAACTGCTGACCTGGCGTGAAGAGACCGGCAAAACCGCCTTCGAAACCGCGCCGCAGTATGAAGGCAAAATCGGCGAGCAGGAGTACTTCGATAAAGGCGTACTGATGATCGCGATGGTGAAAGCGGGCGTTGAACTGGCGTTCGAAACCATGGTCGATTCCGGCATCATTGAAGAGTCTGCATATTATGAATCACTGCACGAGCTGCCGCTGATTGCCAACACCATCGCCCGTAAGCGTCTGTACGAAATGAACGTGGTTATCTCTGATACCGCTGAGTACGGTAACTATCTGTTCTCTTACGCTTGTGTGCCGTTGCTGAAACCGTTTATGGCAGAGCTGCAACCGGGCGACTTGGGTAAAGCTATTCCGGAAGGCGCGGTAGATAACGCGCAACTGCGTGATGTGAACGAAGCGATTCGCAGCCATGCGATTGAGCAGGTAGGTAAGAAACTGCGCGGCTATATGACAGATATGAAACGTATTGCTGTTGCGGGTTAAGTGCGCGCTGATGCCCTCACCCCGACCCTCTCCCACAGGGAGAGGGAGAAAACACTCAAGGCCTTCTCCTGGAGAAGGCCTTGCTATTAGTTGCGGTACAGCACCTTAATGATGTGGTAACCGAACTGGGTGTGCAGCGGGCCGGTCGGCTCCAGTACCGGACAAGAGAACACAACTTTATCGAACGCCGGAACCATCTGACCCTGGCGGAATTCACCTAAATCACCGCCGCGTTTGCCTGATGGGCAAATGGAGTGTTTCTTCGCCAGCTTGCCGAAATCGGCACCGTTCTTAATCTGCTCGAGAAGATCCAGAGCCAGTTTCTCTTCTTTTACAAGGATATGCAGTGCTGCTGCTGTTTTTGCCATGATCGTGCCTTGAGTGAATAATTGTCAGGCGGCGATTTTAGCATGATCCGCAGATGCTAACGTAATTGTCAGTCAGGGAGGGGCTGGTACATATATGGCAAAAGCCCGGAAAATCCGGGCTTCGCAGGTCCTCAAGGGGAGAAAACTTAGGGCCTCTATGGGCTACAAAGTCATTATCGGGGATGGTTATTTTATTGTCAATTTATGAGCGATATGGCATTGATTGACTTGATGACCGCCCTCTGTATGTCTGCAACCAACTCATGTGGCAAACATTGATTAAGATACCCTCTGTAAGTCCTTGCTCTATTTAATCGGTTTCGACTGACTTGTTGTACCAGGTCGGCTTTGGCCCAACGAATCTGCTGATCAAAGAATTGCAGGACATTGATAACATTACTGGCTATTTCAACATGCATTCCACGATTTAACTTGTCATGATCGCGAGTGGTTGATAATGGAACGACGATACATGCGTTGCCATTAATTTTTCCGTTGAGCACGACAACTAACCTGTTTTTTATCATTTCAGGAGGAATGCGGCCATCGTAATACGTGGTGCTGAACTGTCCATTCTGGATAACAGGATAGTTACCAAAGTTGCATTCCTGTATTTCACCAACCTTAGGCTGAAATTAATCGCCACGAGTAAACCTCTCCTTAGTAAACTCTGAAAAAGTAATAACACAACGTTACGACCCGATATTTTCTAAGTCTAATGGATTCACGATGAACTCCGATTTCGGTCTTCTCTCTCTGATTTAAACATCCGCAGCCAACCGGTTAGCGGCTTACACGCGGTCACATTCAAATGCGATTCTGCTACAATCCTCCCCCCGTTCGAAGATTGAGCAATACACCTATGCGTCTAAACCCCGGCCAACAACAAGCTGTCGAATTCGTTACCGGCCCCTGCCTGGTGCTGGCGGGCGCGGGTTCCGGTAAAACTCGTGTGATCACCAATAAAATCGCCCATCTGATCCGCGGTTGCGGTTATCAGGCGCGACATATCGCGGCGGTGACCTTTACCAATAAGGCGGCGCGCGAGATGAAAGAGCGTGTCGGGCAGACGCTGGGTCGCAAAGAGGCGCGCGGGCTGATGATCTCCACTTTTCACACGCTGGGGTTGGATATCATCAAACGCGAGTATGCGGCGCTTGGGATGAAGGCGAACTTTTCGCTGTTTGACGATACCGATCAGCTTGCTTTGCTTAAAGAGTTGACCGAGGGGCTGATTGAAGATGACAAGTTCTCCTGCAACAGCTGATTTCGACCATCTCCAACTGGAAGAACGATCTCAAAACTCCGGCGCAGGCGGCGGCAGAGGCAAAGGGCGAGCGGGATCGTATTTTTGCCCATTGTTATGGGCTGTATGATGCACACCTGAAAGCGTGCAATGTTCTCGACTTCGATGATCTGATTTTATTGCCGACGTTGCTGCTGCAACGCAATGAAGAAGTCCGCGAGCGCTGGCAGAACAAAATTCGCTATCTGCTGGTGGATGAGTATCAGGACACAAACACCAGCCAGTATGAACTGGTGAAACTGCTGGTGGGCAGCCGCGCGCGCTTTACCGTGGTGGGCGATGACGACCAGTCGATCTACTCCTGGCGCGGCGCACGTCCACAAAACCTGGTGCTGCTGAGTCAGGATTTTCCGGCGCTGAAGGTGATTAAGCTTGAGCAGAACTACCGCTCTTCCGGACGTATTTTGAAAGCGGCGAACATCCTGATCGCCAATAATCCGCACGTCTTTGAAAAGCGTCTGTTCTCCGAACTGGGTTACGGCACAGAGCTAAAAGTTTTAAGCGCGAATAACGAGGAACATGAAGCCGAGCGCGTTACTGGCGAGCTGATCGCCCATCACTTCGTCAATAAAACGCAGTACAAAGATTACGCCATTCTTTATCGCGGTAACCATCAGTCGCGGGTGTTTGAAAAATTCCTGATGCAAAACCGCATCCCGTACAAAATTTCTGGTGGTACGTCGTTTTTCTCTCGTCCTGAAATCAAGGACTTGCTGGCTTATCTGCGCGTGCTGACTAACCCGGACGATGACAGCGCATTCTGCGTATCGTTAACACGCCGAAGCGAGAGATTGGCCCGGCGACGCTGAAAAGCTGGGTGAGTGGGCGATGACGCGCAATAAAAGCATGTTTACCGCCAGCTTTGATATGGGTCTGAGTCAGACGCTTAGCGGACGTGGTTATGAAGCATTGACCCGCTTCACTCACTGGTTGGCAGAAATCCAGCGTCTGGCGGAGCGGGAGCCGATTGCGCGGTGCGCGATCTGATCCACGGCATGGATTATGAATCCTGGCTGTACGAAACATCGCCCAGTCCGAAAGCCGCCGAAATGCGCATGAAGAACGTCAACCAACTGTTTAGCTGGATGACGGAGATGCTGGAAGGCAGCGAACTGGATGAGCCGATGACGCTCACCCAGGTGGTGACGCGCTTTACTTTGCGCGACATGATGGAGCGTGGTGAGAGTGAAGAAGAGCTGGATCAGGTGCAACTGATGACTCTGCACGCGTCAAAAGGGCTGGAGTTTCCTTATGTCTACATGGTCGGTATGGAAGAAGGGTTTTTGCCGCACCAGAGCAGCATCGATGAAGATAATATCGATGAGGAGCGGCGGCTGGCCTATGTCGGCATTACCCGCGCCCAGAAGGAATTGACCTTTACGCTGTGTAAAGAACGCCGTCAGTACGGCGAGCTGGTGCGCCCGGAGCCGAGCCGCTTTTTGCTGGAGCTGCCGCAGGATGATCTGATTTGGGAACAGGAGCGCAAAGTGGTCAGCGCCGAAGAACGGATGCAGAAAGGGCAAAGCCATCTGGCGAATCTGAAAGCGATGATGGCGGCAAAACGAGGGAAATAATCAAGGCCGGAAAAGATGCGTCAGCATCGCATCCGGCACTTACTCATTAATGCACTTCCAGCGGCCAGTGGACATAGCTCTGCCACTGGCTTTCCTGAGCAATAATCTCTTTACCCAGCGGATGTTGGGTTAGCCAACCTTGCGGAAGCGTCAAGGTCAACAGTTCATGGTTAGCCTGTAATGTCATCTCTGGCACGAGATCGTCACGGCGACGGCTGGCAAAAATGATGGCCAGGCGGAGTAAACGGCAGAGTTGTTCTGCGACGCGCGGCGGTACGGCATTTTGCTGATGCAGCGATGAGAGATCGACCGGATTAGTCTGGTTGAGCAGTAGCGTCGCCAGCAATTTTTTCTGTGCGGGGGTAAAACCGGGAAGATCCAGATTACGCACCAGATAAGCAGCGTGTTGCGGCGCTTGTTTAAAGTCAACGCTCAGGCCGATTTCATGAAGCTGACAGGCGCTGATGAGCAAATCGCGGCTTATTGCTTCAAGATGCCATTCCTTTTCCACCTGATCGAAGAAGTTAGCCGCAACTTTGGCTACGCGCTGCGCCTGATCAATATCGATCATAAAGCGGCGCTGAATATTACGCAGCGTACGGCTGCGAATATCCTGCTCGACGGCCAGATGCAACATGCCGTAGACCAGGCCTTCACGCGCGCACCGCCGCAGTCATACACTGAATATTCAGTTCGGTAAAAATGGCGATCAGGATCGCCAGACCACTCGGGAACACTAACGCACGTTCCAGCGTCAGCCCGTCAATCTCCAGTTCCTCCAGCCGACCGCAATGAATGGCTCGCTGTTTCAATTGCTGCAACTTTTCCAGGGTAATGCGTTCATCCATCCCCTGTGCCATCATGATTTCCTGTAACGCCTGCACGGTGCCGGAAGCACCAACGCACACTTTCCAGCCGTGATACCGTAATTCATCGCAACCGGACGTAACACTTCGCGTGCCGCTTTTTCTGCAGCATCAAAATTTTCCTGCCCCAGATTACGATCGGCAAAATAGCGTTCCAGCCAGGTGACGCAGCCCATCGACAGGCTGAACAACGAGGTGGTTTGTGCACCCGTGCCGGTTACCAGTCAGTACTGGCACCGCCTATATCCACCACCAGGCGCTGATCGGCACCGCCAGTTGTGTGAGCAACGCCCTGATAAATCAGACGTGCTTCCTCTTCACCGCTGATCACCTGTACCGGACAACCGAGGATTTCCTGCGCTTTGGCAATAAAATCACCCGCATTGACGGCAAGACGTAATGTCGCCGTAGCGACAACGCGAATTTGCGAGGGAGGGATATCTTGCAGACGTTCAGCAAACAGGCGCAGACATTGCCAACCGCGCTCCATTGCTTCATTAGACAGGGCATTTTCGCTATTCAGGCCAGCAGCCAGACGCACTTTGCGTTTTATTCGCGTCAGCGTCTGGATGCTTCCAGCCACCTCGCGCACAACCAGCATATGAAAACTATTCGAACCGAGATCAATGGCTGCATACAGCGACGAGGTGGAACCCATACTCTTCATCCTTCAATCTGTCTCTGTGTTGCTGCATTCTTTCACCTGAATCACTTACTACAGTATGCTCATCGGGATTCATTCTCTTGCCATCTTGATACAGTTTGAATGATTTTGAGTATGACATTTTATTTAACCTGAACGACGACGATTACGCGGAGCGCCAGTACGACGCGGACCATTGCCTGTACGTGGGCGCGTGAGGCGCAGCGGTTTTGGCAGATCGGTCATCAATGCGTCCGGATTGTATTTGCTTACCGGAATTGAGTGACCAATATAGGTCTCAATAGCAGGCAAATTCAATGCATACTCTTCACACGCCAGGCTGATAGAGTGACCGCTTGCGCCTGCGCGACCTGTACGACCAATACGGTGAACGTAATCTTCACAGTCATCGGGTAAATCGTAGTTAAAGACGTGCGTCACTGCCGGAATATGCAAACCACGCGCGGCAACGTCGGTGGCAACCAGAATATCCAGATCGCCACGGGTAAATTCATCAAGAATACGCAGACGTTTTTTCTGCGCGACATCGCCTGTCAACAAACCGACACGATGACCATCTGCCGCCAGGTGGCCCCAGATCTCTTCACAACGGTGTTTGGTATTGGCGAAAATAATCGCTCTGTCTGGCCACTCTTCTTCGATCAGCGTTTGCAGCAAACGCATTTTTTCTTCGTTAGAAGGGTAGAAAAGCTCTTCTTTAATACGGTGGCCCGTTTTCTGTTCCGGTTCCACTTCAATATATTCGGCATTGTTCATCTGCTCGAACGCCAGTTCACGTACCCGGTACGAAAGCGTGGCGGAGAACAGCATGTTGAGGCGCTGGTTTGCAGGCGGCATACGGCGGAACAGCCAGCGGATATCTTTAATAAAGCCAGATCGTACATGCGATCGGCTTCGTCCAGTACCACCACCTGAATGGCACCGAGGTTAATGTGGTTCTGCTTGGCGTAGTCAATTAAACGCCCCGTAGTGCCAATCAGAATGTCAACGCCGCTTTCCAGCACTTTCAGCTGTTTGTCGTAGCCATCACCACCGTAAGCCAGACCCAGCTTCAGGCCGGTAGCTTCCGCCAGCGGTTCTGCGTCGGCATGGATCTGCACGGCAAGTTCACGCGTCGGTGCCATAATTAAGGCACGTGTTGATTCACCTTGCGATCGGCAATCGCAGGATGAGAGAGAAGATAATGAAACGTTGACGTAAGAAACGCCATCGTTTTCCCGGTACCGGTTTGCGCCTGCCCGGCTACGTCACGACCCGCCAGCGTCAGCGGAAGGCCAGTGCCTGAATGGGCGTACAGTTATGAAACCCTTTTTTTCAAGGGCTTCTACAACCTTCGGATGCAGGGCGAAGTCGGAAAACTTCTGTTCTGTTAAATGTGTTTTGCTCATAGTGTGGTAGAATATCAGCTTACTATTGCTTTACGAAAGCGTATCCGGTGAAATAAAGTCAACCTTTAGTTGGTTAATGTTACACCAACAACGAAACCAACACGCCAGGCTTATTCCTGTGGAGTTATATATGAGCGATAAAATTATTCACCTGACTGACGACAGTTTTGACACGGATGTACTCAAAGCGGACGGGGCGATCCTCGTCGATTTCTGGGCAGAGTGGTGCGGTCCGTGCAAAATGATCGCCCCGATTCTGGATGAAATCGCTGACGAATATCAGGGCAAACTGACCGTTGCAAAACTGAACATCGATCAAAACCCTGGCACTGCGCCGAAATATGGCATCCGTGGTATCCCGACTCTGCTGCTGTTCAAAAACGGTGAAGTGGCGGCAACCAAAGTGGGTGCACTGTCTAAAGGTCAGTTGAAAGAGTTCCTCGACGCTAACCTGGCGTAAGGGAATTTCATGTTCGGGTGCCCCGTCGCTAAAAACTGGACGCCCGGCGTGAGTCATGCTAACTTAGTGTTGACTTCGTATTAAACATACCTTATTAAGTTTGAATCTTGTAATTTCCAACGCTTCCCGTTTTATCTTAAATGCGAAGTGAACAGATTTCTGGCTCGTCACTCAATCCGTCTTGTCGTTTCAGTTCTGCGTACTCTCCTGTGACCAGGCAGCGAAAAGACATGAGTCGATGACCGTAAACAGCATGGATGATCCTGCCATACCATTCACAACATTAAGTTCGAGATTTACCCCAAGTTTAAGAACTCACACCACTATGAATCTTACCGAATTAAAGAATACGCCGGTTTCTGAGCTGATCACTCTCGGCGAAAATATGGGGCTGGAAAACCTGGCTCGTATGCGTAAGCAGGACATATTTTTGCATCCTGAAGCAGCACGCAAAGAGTGGCGAAGATATCTTTGGTGATGGCGTACTGGAGATATTGCAGGATGGATTTGGTTTCCTCCGTTCCGCAGACAGCTCCTACCTCGCCGGTCCTGATGACATCTACGTTTCCCCTAGCCAAATCCGCCGTTTCAACCTCCGCACTGGTGATACCATCTCTGGTAAGATTCGCCCGCCGAAAGAAGGTGAACGCTATTTTGCGCTGCTGAAAGTTAACGAAGTTAACTTCGACAAACCTGAAAACGCCCGCAACAAAATCCTCTTTGAGAACTTAACCCCGCTGCACGCAAACTCTCGTCTGCGTATGGAACGTGGTAACGGTTCTACTGAAGATTTAACCGCTCGCTACTGGATCTGGCATCACCTATCGGTCGTGGTCAGCGTGGTCTGATTGTGGCACCGCCGAAAGCCGGTAAAACTATGCTGCTGCAGAACATTGCTCAGAGCATTGCTTACAACCACCCGGATTGTGTGCTGATGGTTCTGCTGATCGACGAACGTCCGGAAGAAGTAACCGAGATGCAGCGTCTGGTAAAAGGTGAAGTTGTTGCTTCTACCTTTGACGAACCCGCATCTCGCCACGTTCAGGTTGCGGAAATGGTGATCGAGAAGGCCAAACGCCTGGTTGAGCACAAGAAAGACGTTATCATTCTGCTCGACTCCATCACTCGTCTGGCGCGCGCTTACAACACTGTTGTTCCGGCGTCAGGTAAAGTGTTGACCGGTGGTGTGGACGCCAATGCCCTTCATCGTCCGAAACGCTTCTTCGGTGCGGCGCGTAACGTGGAAGAGGGCGGCAGCCTGACCATTATCGCGACGGCGCTTATCGATACCGGTTCTAAAATGGACGAAGTTATTTACGAAGAGTTTAAAGGTACAGGCAACATGGAACTGCACCTCTCTCGTAAGATCGCTGAAAAACGCGTCTTCCCGGCTATCGACTACAACCGTTCCGGTACCCGTAAAGAAGAGCTGCTCACGACTCAGGAAGAACTGCAGAAAATGTGGATCCTGCGCAAAATCATTCACCCGATGGGCGAAATCGATGCAATGGAATTCCTCATTAATAAACTGGCCATGACCAAGACCAATGACGATTTCTTCGAAATGATGAAACGCTCATAAATTTGTCTTATGCCAAAAACGCACGTGTTTACGTGGCGTTTTGCTTTTATATCTGTAATCTTAATGCCGCGCTGGCGATGTTAGGAAAATTCCTGGAATTTGCTGGCATGTTATGCAATTTGCATATCAAATGGTTAATTTTTGCACAGGCTGGTGGGTTCGGAACGGACTTTCCCTTCTGAATAAAGGTCTTCGTGGTTATACTTCTGCTAATAATTTTCTCTGAGAGCATGCATTGTGAATTTACTGACAGTGAGTACTGATCTCATCAGTATTTTTTTTATTCACGACACTGTTTTCTTTTTGCCCGTAAGGTGGCAAAAAAAGTCGGTTTAGTGGATAAACCAAACTTCCGCAAACGTCACCAGGGATTGATACCTCTCGTTGGGGGGATTTCGGTTTACGCAGGGATTTGCTTCACGTTCGGAATTGTCGATTACTATATTCCGCATGCATCTCTCTATCTCGCTTGTGCCGGTGTGCTTGTTTTCATTGGCGCGCTGGATGACCGTTTTGATATCAGCGTGAAAATCCGTGCCACCATACAGGCCGCTGTTGGCATTGTTATGATGGTGTTCGGCAAACTTTATCTCAGTAGCCTGGGTTATATCTTTGGCTCCTGGGAGATGGTGCTCGGACCGTTTGGTTACTTCCTGACGCTATTTGCCGTCTGGGCGGCCATTAATGCGTTCAACATGGTTGATGCATTGATGGCTTGCTGGGCGGGTTGTCCTGCGTCTCGTTTGCAGCAATCGGTATGATTTTGTGGTTCGACGGGCAAACCAGCCTCGCAATCTGGTGCTTTGCGATGATCGCCGCCATCCTGCCATACATCATGCTTAACCTTGGTATCCTGGGTCGCCGCTACAAAGTCTTTATGGGTGATGCGGGCAGTACGCTGATTGGTTTTACCGTTATCTGGATCCTGCTCGAAACGACCCAGGGCAAAACCCATCCCATCAGCCCGGTTACCGCTTTGTGGATAATCGCCATTCCGCTAATGGATATGGTGGCGATTATGTACCGTCGCCTGCGTAAAGGCATGAGCCCATTCTCTCCAGACCGTCAGCATATTCACCATTTGATCATGCGTGCCGGGTTTACTTCCCGCCAGGCGTTTGTGCTGATTACCCTTGCCGCAGCACTGCTCGCTTCCATTGGCGTGCTGGCAGAATATTCTCATTTTGTCCCGGAGTGGGTCATGCTGGTGCTCTTTTTGCTAGCATTCTTCCTCTATGGATATTGCATTAAGCGTGCCTGGAAAGTTGCTCGCTTTATTAAGCGCGTAAAACGCAGACTGCGTAGAAATCGTGGTGGCAGCCCCAATTTAACCAAATAAATGAGGATGTGATGACACAACCAATGCCTGGGAAACCGGCCGAAGACGCTGAAAATGAACTGGATATTCGTGGGTTGTTTCGTACCTTGTGGGCTGGGAAGCTATGGATTATTGGCATGGGGCTGGCGTTTGCGTTAATCGCGCTGGCGTATACTTTTTTGCTCGACAAGAGTGGAGCGCGACGGCGATTACCGATCGTCCAACGGTGAATATGCTGGGGGGATATTACTCGCAGCAGCAATTTTTGCGTAACCTGGATGCCCGTTCAAACATGGCTTCTGCCGACCAACCATCGGTCATGGACGAAGCCTATAAAGAGTTTGTTATGCAACTGGCCTCGTGGGATACCCGCAGAGAGTTCTGGCTGCAAACCGACTATTACAAGCAGCGGATGGTGGGCAACAGCAAAGCCGATGCGGCGTTGCTGGATGAAATGATTAACAACATCCAGTTTATCCCCGGAGACTTTACCCGCGCGTCAATGACAGCGTGAAGCTATTGCCGAAACCGCGCCTGACGCTAATAACCTGTTACGTCAGTATGTTGCTTTTGCCAGCCAGCGTGCAGCCAGCCATCTGAATGATGAGCTGAAAGGCGCATGGGCGGCACGCACCATCCAGATGAAAGCTCAGGTGAAGCGTCAGGAAGAGGTGGCGAAAGCCATCTACGACCGCCGGATGAACAGCATTGAGCAGGCGCTGAAAATTGCTGAGCAGCATAATATTTCGCGCAGTGCGACAGATGTGCCTGCCGAGGAATTACCTGATTCAGAAATGTTCCTGCTTGGGCGTCCAATGCTCCAGGCTCGACTGGAAAATTTACAGGCCGTCGGTCCGGCCTTTGATCTCGACTATGATCAGAATCGGGCCATGTTAAACACCCTGAATGTTGGTCCAACCCTGGATCCGCGTTTTCAGACCTATCGCTATTTGCGTACGCCGGAAGAACCGGTAAAACGCGATAGCCACGTCGTGCCTTCCTGATGATTATGTGGGGCATTGTCGGGGGGCTGATCGGGGCTGGTGTCGCATTAACCCGCCGTTGCTCGAAATAGCAACACTGCTGCTGCGAGCGCAAAGGCGCTCGCCGCTTATTCGAAGAGAATCGATGTGAAAGTACTGACTGTATTTGGTACGCGCCCGGAAGCCATCAAGATGGCTCCGTTGGTGCATGCGTTGGCAAAAGATCCTTTTTTTGAGGCTAAGTTTGCGTCACTGCGCAGCTCGGGAGATGCTCGATCAGGTGCTGAAACTCTTTTCCATTGTACCTGACTACGATCTCAACATAATGCAGCCAGGACAGGGCCTGACAGAGATAACCTGTCGGATTCTGGAAGGGCTAAAACCTATTCTTGCCGAGTTCAAACCAGACGTCGTGCTGGTTCACGGCGACACAACAACGACGCTGGCAACCAGCCTGGCGGCGTTTATCAGCGTATTCCTGTTGGTCACGTTGAGGCTGGTTTACGCACGGGCGATCTCTATTCGCCGTGGCCGGAAGAGGCTAACCGTACATTGACCGGGCATCTGGCGATGTATCACTTCTCTCCAACCGAAACTTCCCGGCAAAACTTGCTGCGTGAAAACGTTGCGGATAGCCGAATCTTCATTACTGGTAATACAGTCATTGATGCACTGTTATGGGTGCGTGATCAGGTGATGAGCAGCGACACGCTGCGTTCAGAACTGGCGGCAAATTACCCGTTTATCGACCCCGATAAAAAGATGATTCTGGTGACCGGTCACAGGCGTGAAAGTTTCGGTCGTGGCTTTGAAGAAATCTGCCACGCGCTGGCAGACATCGCCACCACGCACCAGGACATCCAGATTGTCTATCCGGTGCATCTCAACCCGAACGTCAGAGAGCCGGTCAATCGCATTCTGGGGCATGTGAAAAATGTCATTCTGATCGATCCCCAGGAGTATTTACCGTTTGTCTGGCTGATGAACCACGCCTGGCTGATTTTGACCGACTCAGGCGGCATTCAGGAAGAAGCGCCTTCGCTGGGGAAACCGGTGCTGGTGATGCGCGATACCACTGAGCGTCCGGAAGCGGTGACGGCGGGTACGGTGCGTCTGGTAGGCACGGATAAGCAGCGAATTGTCGAGGAAGTGACGCGTCTTTTAAAAGACGAAAACGAATATCAAGCTATGAGCCGCGCCCATAACCCGTATGGTGATGGTCAGGCATGCTCTCGCATTCTGGAAGCGTTAAAAAATAATCGGATATCACTATGAGTTTTGCGACCATTTCTGTTATCGGACTGGGTTACATCGGGCTGCCTACAGCAGCTGCGTTTGCCTCACGGCAAAAACAGGTGATTGGTGTCGATATCAACCAACACGCGGTTGATACCATCAATCGTGGCGAAATCCATATCGTCGAACCTGATTTGGCGAGCGTAGTAAAAACTGCCGTAGAAGGCGGTTTTTTACGAGCGAGCACGACGCCAGTTGAAGCGGATGCCTGGCTGATTGCTGTACCTACGCCGTTTAAAGGCGATCATGAGCCAGATATGACCTACGTTGAATCGGCTGCTCGCTCCATTGCGCCAGTGCTGAAAAAAGGCGCGCTGGTGATCCTTGAATCCACCTCGCCGGTGGGGTCAACCGAGAAGATGGCAGAATGGTTAGCAGAGATGCGTCCGGATCTCACTTTCCCACAGCAGGTGGGCGAGCAGGCGGACGTCAACATTGCTTACTGCCCGGAACGCGTGTTACCGGGCCAGGTTATGGTCGAGCTGATTAAAAACGATCGCGTGATTGGTGGTATGACGCCGGTTTGTTCGGCCCGCGCCAGCGAACTGTACAAAATTTTCCTCGAAGGTGAGTGTGTCGTCACTAACTCGCGGACGGCGGAAATGTGTAAGCTCACCGAAAACAGCTTCCGCGATGTGAATATCGCTTTTGCTAATGAATTGTCGCTGATTTGTGCCGATCAGGGGATTAACGTCTGGGAACTGATTCGCCTGGCGAATCGTCACCCTCGCGTTAATATTCTTCAGCCTGGCCCTGGCGTGGGCGGTCACTGCATTGCTGTTGATCCGTGGTTTATCG
>ENA-OQER01000934-OQER01000934.1-human-gut-metagenome-genome-assembly--contig:-NODE-934-length-15254-cov-1.808554_pt1 | contig 15254 bp, 23 predicted proteins | sample MGYA00242797_ERZ504639 | MGnify/ENA primary metagenome ERZ504639 (study PRJEB26092, sample SAMD00036306) | human gut metagenome | host: Homo sapiens | study: EMG produced TPA metagenomics assembly of...
GGAAAGTCTGTGGTATTTCCTGTATTACCAACCTTGCCGCCGGTGGTCAAAACAAAAGCTGGATCACAAAGAAGTGCAGGAGACAGCAGACCGAGTATCCAGACAATTCAAACAAACTGGTCACAGAAGTGATAAAAACAATCTGAATCATTACAGTAGAACAATTTCACGGGTGTATTCATTTCGTGGGATTGTTCTGTTTTTGCGCAAGTACCTGTTCATAGAGATCAGCCGCAAAAATATCTTTTTCAAGAAGCCGGAAGGCATCGTCAGAAAGCGTCTGTCTGGCATTTGCAAGCTTCCCCTATCAGTGGAATATCCGTGTGTTTTTTGATCTCGCCAAGTACGTCAGAAGACGATTTTTTGAATCCAAGCGGGCGCAGGTAAGGGACATAACCAAGCTGTTTTGCCTGCTTATAATCTTCGGCTGTCATATGCAGCAGAATATGCGTAAAAATACGGCTCATGCGTGCGTAAGTAATGTCGCGGCTCTGATTTAAGGCAGCAAACTGCGTGAAAGAGGAAAATGCACTGCGGTTCTTTTTCAGGCGGTTCGCAATTTCAATATTACAGTCGCAAAGCAGGCAAGTGCTTCTGCCGGATAAAAAAGCAGCAGATAATTTAAAATACCGGAAAAATCATCCGCTTCCAGATAAGTGGAGGAGGCGAGATATTCTGAAAAAATCCGGAAAGCTTCCTGTGGCATGGCAGCAGAAAAAGATGCAAAATCCGGGGCAGAGCCGGAAGAACTGCCGGAAGAGCCAGCCTGTTTTAAAGTCTGCCGGATGGCAGAAGCAGAGGCATTTTTTAAGAGAATATCGGTGTCATGATATCCGGCGCCTTCCCGCAGAATCGGATAAGGTGTAATCTGTGATCCGCAGGTTTTTAATGCTTTCAGGTATTCGATGCCAAGAATATTATTTGGTGTGGATAAGAGGCTGGTAAGCTGCTCTGTCTGCAAGGCAGCGTCGGAAGATTCAGCACTGAGATAAGATTTTAATGCCAGAATCCTGCGGCAGGAAAATTTTTCCCTTCTTTTAAATAAATATTCAGGGCATCCTGATAGGAACGGGGCTCATCGACAAGAATGCCTGCGATTTTATTTAACTGGGAAAGGTCTGCATTTTCAGCGCCAAAACACAGGTAGTCGATACAGCCATCCGTGTAAAGAGCGCGACACCTGCTCTGGCAAAATATTCTGCAGAAGCGCAGGCAAAAAGAGCAGGGAGTTCCAGCACAAGATCCGCACCGCAGGAGAGTGCCATTCTGGCGCGTTCGTATTTGTCTGTGATGGCAGGTTCTCCCCGCTGCACAAAATCTCCGCTCATGGCGACAATGACATAATCGCTGTCTGTTTCCTCTTTTATTTTTGCTATCTGATAAGCATGTCCATTGTGAAATGGATTGTATTCTGCAATAATGCCTGTAATTTTCATGGGATGATCCTTTCCTGGCTGTCTCAAAATGACTTAGTAGTAACATAACCATTTTTATAAGAAAAATCAAGTGACTGTTGAACCGTGTTTCGTGATTGTAATGCGGATGATAAGAAATTGGCCGTGACAGCGTAGTTTTCTATTATGAAACGGTAAGTAGAATCGTTAAAAAATTGACAAGATGTTTCGTATTAAATACACGAAATATGGCAAAAAGTGGCTTGTCGCACAGAAAAGAAAGGCGTATACTAAAACCATATGTGGTCTGTCTGAGAAGACCCGAAAAAGTAGAAAATGCCATAAGGCACAATATAGTTGATAGAGGAGAAAAATCATGAACGTATTAGTAATTAACTGTGGTAGTTCATCACTGAAATACCAGCTCATTGATTCAGAAACAGAAGCAGTACTGGCAAAAGGTCTCTGCGAGAGAATCGGAATCGACGGAAGATTAGTTTACCAGAAAACAGGTCTCGACAAAGAGATTACAGAAGCAGCTATGCCAACACACAAACAGGCAATCCAGATGGTACTGGATGCTATCGTAAATCCTAAGACAGGTGCTTTAAAGAGCCTTGCAGAGGTAGATGCTGTCGGACACCGTGTCGTACATGGCGGAGAGAAATTTGCAAGTTCTGTTGTTCTGACAGAGGAAGTTCTGGCTCAGATCGAAGAGTGTAACGATCTTGCACCACTTCACAATCCTGCAAACCTGATCGGAATCCGTGCCTGCCAGGAATTAATGCCAAACGTGCCTATGGTTGGTGTATTTGATACTGCTTTCCATCAGACAATGCCTAAGAAAGCATACCTTTACGGTCTGCCTCATGAATATTATGAGAAATACAAAGTAAGAAGATACGGCTTCCACGGAACAAGCCACAGCTTTGTATCCAAACGTCTGGTAGAGTACCTTGGAATGGATTTAAATAACTCCAAAGTGATCGTAGCACATCTTGGAAACGGAGCTTCTGTCAGCGCAGTTGTCAATGGAAAATGTGTTGATACTTCCATGGGACTTACTCCATTAGAGGGTCTTGTCATGGGAACCCGTTCCGGTGATATCGATCCTGCAATCATGGAGTTCATTGCAAAGAAAGAGAACCTTGATATTGAAGGTGTTATGAATGTTTTAAATAAGAAGTCCGGTGTACAGGGAATGACAGGCATTTCTTCTGATTTCCGTGACCTTGAGGCAGCCTATAACGAGGGAAATGAATATGCGATCAATGCGATCGAAGTATTCTGCTACCGTGTTGCAAAATACATCGGTTCCTATGTGGCAGCCATGAACGGAGTAGATGCGATTGCATTTACCGCAGGAATTGGTGAGAATACCAATCTGGTCCGCAGAAAGATCGTGCTTACCTTGGCTACCTCGGAATCACTATTGATAACGAAGTCAATGATGCAACTCACGGTGATGAGGCAGTGATCTCCACACCGGATTCCAAAGTAAAAGTCTGCGTGATCCCTACAAACGAGGAGCTTGCAATTGCAAGAGAGACGGTTGCGCTTGTAAAATAATGAGAGACCAGACAGGATCTGCTGCGCAAAAGATGGAAAATGAATGGCAGATCCGGTCATAAAAACACTGTCAAGGGAAAAAAACTTGACAATATGTGAAAAAAAGTGGTTGACAAAAGAAAGACACCTATGTATAATCATTTAGGTGTGAAAAACCTCAGCTTAGGAGTTTGGGCTTAAGCGAGTTTTGGGGAGAGCGCTGTGATTATAGATATTTCAAGTATTGTAACTTGTGAGAACAAGTCCTTAACAGAAAAAGTTCAGATCGAGTTAGAATCCTTTGTATCGAGATTAGGCGAGTTCCCGATCATTGAAAAGGCACCGATTGATTTACAGATCGCAAACATTGATGGCGGCAAGCTGCGTATCAGTGGCACTGTGGATCTGGCAGCATCAATACCGTGTAGCCGTTGTCTGGAAGAAGTTCCGACAAGAATCCATTTCGACATTGACAAGGAGTTCCGTCTGGAAAATTCTGCAATCAATGATGAAGAGATGGAGGATATAGACTACCTGATTGGATTTGATCTGGATGTAGATAAACTTATCTATGGAGAGATTTTGGTAAACTGGCCGATGAAAGTTCTGTGCAAAGAGGATTGCAAAGGAATTTGCAAAGTGTGCGGAATGAACCTGAATAAGGGTGACTGCAATTGCCAGAGAACAGAACTGGATCCAAGAATGGCAGCAATCCAAGATGTCTTTAACAAATTTAAGGAGGTGTAAGTAAATGTCAATTTGTCCAAAAAATAAATCTTCCAAAGGAAGAAGAGATAAAAGAAGAGCAAACTGGAAAATGACTGCTCCTGCATTAGTAAAATGCAGCAAATGTGGTGAATTATGATGCCTCATAGAGTATGCAAGAACTGTGGCTCATATAACAAAAAAAGAGATTATTCCTCAGGACTAATTTTTAAGAAGATCAGAGGACTTTCAAGAGATTGAAAGTCCTTTTTCTTTACCGATTTTTAACAATTACAGTCATTGTAGACTGTCTCGGGCTATGCTATAATGAGTGTTACCAATGGGCAGTATTGCTCTATCACGAATCAAAGAAGGGAATAAATATGGGCGATTTTTTTAATGTTGACAACAAGTTTTTTCAAGGATTGGGGAAGATCATTGATGTGATCTGTCTGAGTGCGTTCTGGTTTTTTTTATGTATCCCGATCGTGACGGCCGGGGCGGCAACCACAGCATTGTATTATACGGTGAATAAAGTGATCCGGAACAACCGCAGTTACATAGGCAGGGAGTTCTGGCATGCATTTAAGACGAATTTCAGGCAGTCAACGATCGTATGGCTGATCCTCCTCTTATTATATGCGATCATGGGATTCGACTGTTATGTGATGTATCAGTATGCAAAAGCAGGTGTTGCGTTAGGAAAAATATATATTGTATTTGCAGTGCTGATGATGTTTGCAACGATGTGGGCAATTTACCTGTTTCCTTATATTGCGCGATTTGAGAATCAGACAAAGATGATCTTAAAAAATGCGGCGCTGATCGCACTGGGAAATCTGTGGAAGACACTGCTTCTCTTTGTCCTGCTCCTTGCAGCAGCATTTGCAGTTTATATATTCCCACCGGCAGTATTTATAATTCCATGTGTATATATGCTGCTTGCTAATTTCATTCTGGAAAAGATTTTTCAGAAATATATGTCTCCGGAAGACTTAGAAGCAGAGAAGGAACGGAACATGGAGTATTTCAACTGAGAACTGTGATCACACAAATGTGATTATATATTGATTTATAGAAAAAGTTATAGTATATTTTCTTATAGACGTGTAAGGAGCACTTTTCGTAAGGCAGTTAACACGCAGGAAATGGAGAAGTGTATGCAACAGGAAATCACGAGAGTTGCACTGGATGCAATGGGTGGAGATAATGCACCGGGAGAGTTAGTCAAGGGTGCAGTCGATGCTGTGAATGGCAGATCGGACATCAAGGTGCTGTTGGTAGGACAGCAGGATGTGGTTGAGAAAGAACTGAAACAGTATTCTTACCCAAAAGAACAGATTGAAGTGGTACATGCTGAGGAAGTGATCGAGACAGCAGAACCGCCAGTGAATGCAATTCGAAAAAAGAAACAGTCATCAATTGTTGTTGGAATGAATATGGTAAAGCAGAAAGAAGCAGATGCTTTTGTTTCCGCCGGAAGTTCAGGCGCTATCCTTGTCGGAGGACAGGTTATCGTTGGAAGAATCCGCGGAATTGAGAGACCGCCTTTGGCACCATTGATCCTACGGAAAAGGGAGTCTCTTTATTGATCGACTGTGGTGCGAACGTAGATGCGAGGGCATCACATCTGGTTCAGTTTGCAAAGATGGGATCCATTTATATGGAAAATGTTCTTGGAATTAAGAATCCAAGAGTTGCAATTGTAAATATTGGAGCAGAAGAGGAAAAGGGGAATGCGCTTGTAAAAGAGACATTTCCATTATTAAAAGAGTGTACAGACATTAATTTTGTAGGCAGTATTGAGGCAAGGGAGATTCCACATGGCGAGGCAGATGTCATTGTCTGTGAAGCGTTTGTGGGAAATGTCATCTTAAAACTGTACGAAGGACTGGCGGGTACACTGGTTGGCGCAATCAAGAAGGGTATGATGAGTACTCTGCGAAGCAAAATTGGCGCTGCGCTTGCATTGCCGGCTTTAAAATCTACACTGAAAACATTTGACGCCTCCCAATATGGTGGTGCACCGCTTTTAGGATTGAATGGTCTTGTGGTGAAGACGCATGGAAGTGCCAAGGCAAAGGAAGTTACCAATCAATTTATCAGTGTGTTACTTTTAAAGAACAGGATATTAATGGTAAGATCAAGAAAAATATTTTAGGTTCTGCAGAACAGGAAGGAATGTAATTATGGAATTCGAAAAACTGAAAAAAATTATCGCTGAAGTATTAAATGTGGATGAAGAGGAAATCACAATGGAAACCACTTTTGTGGATGATCTTGGAGCAGATTCATTGGATGTTTTCCAGATTATTATGGGCTTAGAGGAAGAATTTGATATTGAGATTCCAAATGAAGAAGCTGAGAAAATCGTAACAGTTGGAGACGCAGTGGAACAAATCAAAAATGCTTTAAACTCATAAATATAACTTTTAAGCATACAGGCTGTCGCAACGAAATCTTTTCTATGTGCGACAGCTCTTTACGTTACTGATAAGAAAAGAGGAGAGGTTTTTTGGTAATGGCTCAGGTGGCTGAGGTATTACGAAAATCCTCTGTGAGAGGAGAAAATATGGCAAATTTTTTAGAATTACAGGATAAAATTGGATATGAATTCAAACAGGAGAAACTGCTGCGTCAGGCATTGACACACAGCTCTTTTGCGAACGAGAAACATTTGAGAAAACATTCTGATAATGAAAGACTGGAGTTTTTGGGAGATGCGGTGTTGGAAATCGTTCCAGTGACTTTTTGTATAAGGCATATCCGGACAAGTCGGAAGGAGATCTGACAAAGCTGCGTGCGAGTCTGGTCTGCGAACCGACGCTGGCAATCTGTACCAGAGAGATGGAACTTGGCAAATATCTGTTCCTTGGAAAGGGCGAAAATCTGACAGGTGGAAGAAACCGCAATTCGATTCTCTCGGATGCATTAGAGGCAGTGATCGGAGCAATTTATCTGGATGGTGGATTTGAACATGCAAAAAACGTTTATCCATAAATTTATTTTAACAGATATTGAACATAAAAAGCTTTTCTATGACTGCAAGACAAGTTTACAGGAAGTCGTGCAGGGACATTATGAGGAAGAACTGAATTACAGATTAATTTCAGAGGAAGGACCAGACCATGACAAACGCTTCTCAGTAGAGGCAAGGATTGGCGAGCGGGTGATCGGAACAGGAATCGGTCATACAAAGAAGGCTGCCGAGCAGGAAGCTGCCTATCAGGCACTGCTGCTTTTAAAACCGGTCCAGAAAAAATAATGCAGGAAACGGAGTTATGAAATGTATCTGAAAAGTATAGAAGTTCAGGGATTCAAGTCATTTGCAAATAAGATCGTATTCGATTTTCACAATGGGATCACCGGGATCGTTGGACCAAATGGAAGTGGTAAGAGTAATGTTGCAGATGCAGTGCGCTGGGTATTGGGTGAGCAGAGTGCAAAACAGCTTCGTGGTGCAAGCATGCAGGATGTTATTTTTGCCGGTACAGAAAACAGAAAACCTTTAAGTTATGCATATGTTGCAATCACTATGGACAACTCAGATCATCAGCTTGCCATTGATTTCGAGGAAGTTACGGTGTCAAGACGTGTTTACCGTTCCGGCGAGAGTGAGTATCTGATTAATGGAAGTCCGTGTCGTCTGAAAGATGTCACAGAACTTTTCTATGATACCGGTATCGGTAAAGAGGGATATTCTATTATCGGTCAGGGACAGATCGAGCGTATCTTAAATGGTAAACCGGAAGAGCGAAGAGAACTTTTTGACGAGGCGGCAGGAATCGTAAAGTATAAAAAGCGAAAAGCAACTGCCCAGAAAAAGTTAGAGAACGAGCGGGAAAATCTGGTGCGTGTCAATGATATTCTGGCAGAGTTAGAGCGTCAGGTCGGTCCGTTGGAGCGCCAGGCGGAAAAAGCCCGTATTTATTTAAAGAAAAAAGAAGAGTTAAAAACGTTGATGTCAATATGTTCTTATTGGAAATGGAGCGTATTGACAGACAGTTACAGGAAGTCAAAGAAAACTATTCGATTGCGGATCGTGATTATCAGGAAGCAAAAGAAAGTTATGAGCAGATAAAAACAGAATATGAAAAGCTTGAACAGGATATGGCGGCAGAGGACGAAAAGATTAATGCAATCCGTGACGAGATGAGTCAGTCCGCTGTGACAAAGAACAGGCTGGAGAGCCAGATTGAAATCTTAAACGAGCAGATCCGTTCGGCAGAGCATACGGATGAACATATGCAGAGCCGTCTGGATGTCATCGACCATGAGAAAGAAGAACGTATTTCTTCCGGAAAGACTTATGAGGAAGAAAGGTTACTCTGGACGCACAGATCTCTGAGATTGAGGAAAAGAAAAAAGCAGCGGAAGAAGCACTTCAGACATTGCAGACAGAGATCGCGAGATGTATGGAAGGCATGGAAAAAGGCAAAAGTGAATTGATTGAACTGTTGAACAGCAAGGCTTCCATTAAGGCAAGGCAGCAGCGGTTTGACACGATGGAAGAACAGGTCAACATCCGAAAAGCCCAGTTAAACCAGAGACTGCTAGCAAGAAAAACAGAGGAAGCAGATTTAGATTCTGTTTTAGCAGAGTATCAGAAAGATTTCGATTCCGTCAATCAGAAAATAAAAGAGCTGAAACAGGCCGGACTTTCCATGGAGGAGAAAAGCCGCGACTGGAAGAAAAAATCCATTGAGACAACGCATACATTAGAGGAGACACTTGCAAGATATAACAAGCAGCAGTCCAAATTAGAATCTCTGAAAAATATTGCAGAGCGCTATGATGGATATGGTAACAGTATCCGCAAAGTGATGGAACAAAAGGAGCAGAATAAGGGACTTCTTGGAGTTGTTTCTGATCTGATCCAGGTGGAGAAGAAGTATGAAGTTGCCATCGAGACGGCATTGGGTGGAAATATCCAGAATATCGTCACCGAGGATGAAGAGACTGCGAAGAAGATGATCTCTTTCTTAAAAGAGAACCGTCTGGGACGTGCAACTTTTTACCTCTTACAAGTGTAGATGGAAAAGGCAACTTTAAAAATATGGATGCCCTAAAAGAACCGGGCGTCATTGGACTTGCCAATACGTTAGTTAAAACAGAGGCAAAATACGAGGGCGTGACTGCTACCTGTTAGGAAGAGTGATCGTCACAGAGAATATTGATTTTGCAATCAAACTGGCAAAGAAGAATCATTATTCCCTTCATATCGTAACGTTAGAGGGAGAGTATTTAAGCCGGGTGGCTCCATGACAGGTGGTGCATTCCGCAATAACAGTAATCTTCTCGGAAGAAACCGTGAGATCGAAGAATTAGAGGAACTGATCAGCAAGTCAGAACAGAAGATAAAGGAAAGCCGCAACCGGCTGGAGGATATCAAGACAGCACAGAGTCTGCTCGTGGATGATATCGAAGCCAATAAGGCAGAACTACAGGAGCAGCTGATTTTACAGAATACGGCAAAAATGAATGTGGATCGTGCAGCGGCGCAGAAGAACGAAAGTGAAAATGTGTATGCGGGACTGATCGCAGAAAACCATGAGATAGAGAAACAGCTTCAGGAAATCAACGATAATAAAGCAAAGATATCAGAAGAAATTGAATATGTGAAAAACCGTGAGAGCCAGATTGAGGAAGAAAATAAGAACTTCCAGCAAATTCTGGATGCGAAAAGTGCAGACGTGGAATCTGCCACAAATGCGGTATCACAGGTGACATTAGAACTTGCGGGAATCCGTCAGAAGGCAGAATTCGTAATGGAAAATCTCACACGTATCCAGAGCGAGATCAGGCGGTTTGACGACGAGCGCGAAGGCGTGTTAAACGAAGCGAAGAATGCGAAAGCAGATGTGGAGAAGAAACGTCAGGATATCGAGGAGATTAAAAAGACAATTTTAAACTCCACAGATTATCAAAAAGAGCAGGAGAATGCTTTAAAAGAGCATACCCGGAAGAAAGAGGAGATGTCTGCTTCCTACAAGGGATTTTCCAGAAACAGGAGGATGTTTCCAGGAAAATCGCAGACCTGGATAAAGAGATTTACCGTTTGAACAGTCAGAGAGAAAAACTCGAAGAAGCCGGAAACTACCAGACGAATTATATGTGGGAGGAGTACGAGCTGACACTGCATGCAGCGATGGAGTTGAGGAATGAGGCATTTTCGGATCTTACGGATCTGAAAAACAGATTGCAGGCATCAAAGATGACATTCGAAAACTGGGAGATGTCAATGTCAATGCTATTGAAGATTACAAAGAAATCTCGGAGCGTTACGGTTTCTTAAAGGGACAGCATGATGATCTGATTGAGGCAGAAAAGACTCTGGTTGGAATTATTGAAGAACTGGATACCGGAATGCGCAAACAGTTTATGGAAAAATTTGCAGAAATTCAGCGCGAGTTTGACAAAGTGTTTAAGGAACTTTTCGGTGGTGGAAAAGGAACGCTTGAACTTGTAGAAGATGAGGATATCTTAGAGTGCGGTATCCGTATCATCGCACAGCCGCCAGGAAAGAAATTGCAGAATATGATGCAGATGTCCGGTGGAGAAAAATCTCTCACAGCAATCTCACTGCTTTTTGCAATCCAGAATTTAAAACCATCTCCATTCTGTCTGTTAGACGAGATCGAGGCGGCTTTGGATGATTCCAACGTCAGCCGTTTTGCAAAATACTTACATAAGCTGACGAAGAGCACACAGTTTATTGTCATTACCCACAGACGTGGCACCATGGCTGCAGCGGATCGTCTGTACGGTATCACCATGCAGGAAAAAGGTGTTTCCACATTAGTTTCGGTCAATCTGATCGATGATGATCTGAGCAACTAATTCAGAGGACACAATGGGACAAATCATATAGAAACGAGGAAAAAGGGATGAGCGAAGAAAAAAAAAGGCTTCTGGAGCCGTCTGGTTTCCGGACTGAGCAAGACGAGGGATAATATTGTTTCCGGCATTGATGCGGTATTCAATGGATTTTCCAATATTGATGACGATTTCTATGAAGAGATCGAAGAGATTCTCATTATGGGTGATATCGGTGTCAATGCAACGGAAGCTATCATTGAGAACCTGAAGAAAAAAGTAAAGGAAAATCATATCAAAGATCCGGCAGAGTGCAAGGAACTTCTGATCAACAGTATCAAAGAGCAGATGGATGTCGGAGAGACAGCCTATCGTTTGAAAACGAGAAATCTGTGGTGCTGGTGATCGGTGTCAACGGTGTTGGAAAGACGACATCCGTTGGAAAGCTTGCCGGAAAATTAAAAGATCAGGGCAAAAAAGTTGTCCTTGCAGCAGCAGATACATTCCGTGCCGCAGCCGGAACACAGCTTCAGGAGTGGGCAAACCGCGCCGGAGTGGAGATGATCGGCGGACAGGAAGGCGCTGATCCGGGAGCTATCGTATATGATGCGGTGGCAGCAGCAAAAGCGCGAAATGCAGATGTACTTTTATGTGATACCGCAGGCAGACTTCATAATAAAAAGAATCTGATGGAAGAACTTCGCAAGATTAACCGTATTCTGGAAAAGAATATCCGGATGCGTTCCGCGAGACATTGGTTGTTCTGGATGCAACGACCGGACAGAATGCGCTTGCGCAGGCAAGAGAGTTTGCAGATGTGGCAGATATCACCGGAATCATCCTGACAAAAATGGATGGAACAGCAAAGGGTGGAATCGCCGTTGCGATCCATTCAGAACTTGGCATTCCGGTAAAATATATCGGAGTCGGGGAGACAATCGAGGATCTGCAGAAATTCGATTCCAATCAGTTTGTGAATGCATTATTTGATGTACAGGAGGACAAATCTCCTCTGCTCACCAGAGGGTTCGGATTTTGCTTCGCAAAACAAGGAGGATTAATATGCTTACATTAGACAAGTTTGAGGAGGCTTCCGAAAAGGTAAAGGAAGTCACGACAGAGACAAAACTGGTTTACAGTGATTATTTCAGCCAGCAGACAGGAAACAAGGTTTATTTAAAACCGGAGAATATGCAGTTTACAGGCGCATATAAAGTGCGCGGCGCATATTATAAGATCAGCACACTGACTGAGGAGGAAAGAGCGAAGGGACTTATCACTGCCTCCGCAGGAAATCATGCGCAGGGTGTTGCCTACGCTGCAAAATGTTATGGATGCAAGGCAGTCATTGTCATGCCTACCACGACACCGCTCATCAAAGTAAACCGTACCAAGAGCTACGGCGCAGAGGTTGTACTTTACGGAGATGTGTACGATGAGGCATGCCAGAAGGCTTACGAACTCGCAGAGAAAGAGGGATATACATTTATTCATCCATTTGATGATCTCGCAGTTGCAACCGGTCAGGGTACGATCGCAATGGAAATCTTCAAAGAACTTCCGCTGGTAGAATATATTCTTGTACGATCGGAGGAGGCGGACTTGCAACAGGCGTTTCCACTCTTGCAAAATTATTAAATCCAAAGATCAAAGTGATCGGTGTAGAACCGGCAGGGGCAAACTGTATGCAGGCGTCTTTTGCAGCAGGAAAAGTGACAACTCTTCCGACTGTCAGCACGATTGCAGACGGTACAGCCGTTAAGACACCGGGCAGTAAGATTTTCCCTTATATCCGGCAAAATCTGGATGATATCATCACAGTGGAGGATGATGAGCTGGTAGCAGCGTTCCTTGACATGGTGGAAAATCATAAGATGATCGTGGAAAATTCAGGCCTTTTAACTGTAGCGGCATTAAAACATCTGGATGTGTTCCGACAAACGGATCGTATCCATTTTAAGCGGCGGTAATATGGATGTCATCACCATGTCCTCTGTGGTACAGCAGGGACTGATCTTAAGAGACAGAATCTTCACTGTGTCTGTTCTGCTTCCGGATAAGCCGGGCGAACTCTGCAAAGTGTCCGGTATTATTGCGGCACAGCAGGGAAATGTCATCAAATTGGAACATAATCAGTTTGTTACAACAAACCGAAGCGCAGCCGTGGAACTCCGCATTACATTAGAGTGTTTTGGCACGGATCACAAGAAACAGATCATCAAGGCGCTGGAAAAAGAAGGCTACAAACCAAAGGTTGTCCGCACCAGCTTATAAGATTTATAAGTAATACTAAATTGAATCTTGGCAGATAATCATATATGATGGTTGTGTATTTGTGACTTTTTAGTGAAAGGGGTATTATCAATGAAAAAAATAGAGGAGTATGTAAGAACCATACCGGATTTTCCGGAACCGGGCATTATGTTCCGTGATGTAACAAGCGTATTACAGGATCCGGATGGATTAAAGCTGTCGATCGATTCCATGATCAAACTGTTGGATGGAGTAGATTTTGACATTATTGCAGGTGCGGAGTCCAGAGGATTTATATTTGGAATGCCGATTGCCTATGCACTTGGAAAAGCTTTTATTCCGGTTCGTAAAAAAGGAAAACTTCCTTGTGAGACAGTCTCAGCAGAATATGATCTTGAATATGGAAAAGCAGAGATCGAGATCCATAAGGATGCGGTCAAACCGGGACAGAAGGTTGTATTAGTGGATGACCTGATCGCAACCGGAGGAACCATGGAAGCAAGCTGTAAATTAGTAGAGCAGCTTGGCGGTGAAGTTGTAAAAATCCTTTTCTTAATGGAGTTAGCAGGGTTAAAGGGACGTGAAAAACTGGCAAAATATGATGTAGCTCTGTGATCACATACGAAGGAAAATAACCTTATAAAATATGAAGATGCTATGCAGTTACGTCAGGAGAGACCGTGACTGTAAAATGATGTAAGACAAAGTGGGAGATTAGAATGTTAGAGAAAATGTTTAAATTAAAAGAGAACAACACGACTGTGAAAACAGAAGTGTTAGCGGGTATCACCACATTTATGACAATGGCGTATATCCTTGCAGTCAATCCATCCATGCTCGCAGCAGCAGGAATGGATAAGACGGCAGTTTTGATGGCGACCTGTATCGCTTCCTTTATTGGAACACTGGCAATGGCAATGCTTGCAAATTATCCATTTGCACTTGCCCCGGGTATGGGATTAAATGCTTATTTTGCATACACGGTATGTGGCGCAATGGGATACGACTGGAAAATCGCCTGATGGCAGTTTTTGCAGAAGGTCTGATTTTTATCGTGCTCTCCCTTACCAATGTGCGTGAGGCGATCTTCAATGCAATTCCTACCACTCTGAAAAAGGTGTGAGTGTCGGTATCGGTTTCTTCATCGCATTTTTAGGTTTACAGGATGGCCACATTGTTGTAAATAACGATTCCACACTTGTTACGATCGTTGACTTTACAGGAGATTTCCATACACTTGGAATCGGAGCGATCCTTGCACTGATCGGTCTTTTTATCATCTCTATTTTATATATCAGAGGTGTAAAAGGAGCAATCCTCATCGGTATTGCTGCCACATGGATCTTAGGAATGATCGCTCAGGCAGCTGGTCTTTATATCCCGGATGCAGAAGCAGGATTTTATTCTTTATATCCGGTCTGGGGACTGACAGATTTCACTTCTTTAGGAGAGACATTCGGACAGTGCTTTAAAGCAGATTTTTCTACGGTAAGAGTATTTGATTTTGTGGTTATTATTTTATCCTTCTTATTCGTTGATATGTTTGATACATTAGGAACTTTGATTGGTGTGGCAAACAAAGCACAGATGTTAGATGAGAATGATAAACTTCCAAGGATCAAACAGGCACTGCTCGCAGATGCAATCGCAACAAGTGCAGGTGCAGTTCTTGGTACATCCACAACAACAACATTTGTTGAGAGTTCTTCCGGTGTGGCAGAAGGTGCGAGAACAGGACTTGCCTCTGTAGTGACAGGTTTCTTATTCCTGCTTGCTATTTTCTTTTCACCAATTTTCTGCGCAATCCCGGGATTTGCAACAGCTCCGGCATTGATTTTCGTAGGATTTTTAATGGTAACAACAGTGATCTCTATTGACTTACGGATATGACAGAGGCAATTCCAGCTTACTTATGTATGCTCGCAATGCCACTGATGTACAGCATTTCAGAAGGTATCGCAATCGGTGTTATCTCTTACGTTGTGATCAATGTGATCTGCGGTAAGGCAAAGAAAATCACACCGTTAATGTATGTACTTGCTGTATTGTTTGTATGTAAGTATATCTTCTTATAAAAGAGCGTGAACCGGATGAAATATGTTCCATTTATGATCTGCGTGATCGTGTTTCTTTTCACAAGCGCAGGGTATTTTATCACAGATAAGAAAACAGAAAAAATATATGGAGCACTTTCGATAGTAAGCATCGCGTGTGCGATTGTGCAGGCGGCGATTGTGTTTTAGAATGTGTTAAAAGACAGGTGTCAAGCAAAATCCCTTTACTGTAAAGAAAAAATGCTTGACACCTGTTTTGTTTTATGTTATCTTAGCAAAGGTGCCGATGTATGAATAGTAAAATAAAGGCATGGTGTGAAGAATGGAAGAGAAAATCGAACAGGCTTATCTCTATGATTCTACGGAGAACTGCTGAACGAACACCAGAGAAGAATCTACGAGGACTTCGTGTTCAATGACCTTTCTCTTGGAGAGATTGCAAATGAAGAGGGAATCAGCCGCCAGGGGGTGCATGATATGATTA
>ENA-OQER01000935-OQER01000935.1-human-gut-metagenome-genome-assembly--contig:-NODE-935-length-15252-cov-1.823273_pt1 | contig 15252 bp, 21 predicted proteins | sample MGYA00242797_ERZ504639 | MGnify/ENA primary metagenome ERZ504639 (study PRJEB26092, sample SAMD00036306) | human gut metagenome | host: Homo sapiens | study: EMG produced TPA metagenomics assembly of...
AATTAACCGGTTTGCCGCAGGCTTTGCTGAAGGCATTAACCACGTCCAGCACGCTGTTGCCTACGCCAGCGCCGAGGTTGTAGATGTGTACGCCTGGCTTGTTCGCCAGTTTTTCCATCGCCACGACGTGACCGTCCGCCAGATCCATTACGTGGATGTAATCGCGTACGCCAGTACCATCTTCGGTCGGATAATCGTTACCAAAAATCGCCAGCGAGTCGCGACGGCCTACAGCAACCTGGGCGATGTATGGCATCAGGTTATTCGGAATGCCTTGCGGATCTTCGCCCATATCGCCCGACGGATGCGCGCCAACCGGGTTGAAGTAGCGCAGCAGGGCAATGCTCCAGTCCGGCTGGGCTTTTTGCAGATCGGTGAGGATCTGTTCCACCATCAGCTTGCTTTTGCCGTAAGGCTTTGTGGTGTGCCGGTCGGGAAGCTTTCAACGTATGGAATTTTGGGCTGATCGCCATAAACGGTGGCGGAGGAGCTAAAAATAAAGTTTTTGACGTTAGCGGCGCGCATGGCGCTAATCAGGCGCAGAGTGCCGTTGACATTGTTGTCGTAATATTCCAGCGGTTTTTGTACCGATTCGCCGACGGCTTTCAGCCCGGCGAAGTGGATCACGGTGTCGATAGCGTGATCGTGCAGTATCTCGGTCATCAACGCTTCGTTACGAATATCGCCTTCAACAAACGTTGGATGTTTGCCGCCTAAACGCTCGATAACAGGCAGTACGCTGCGCTTACTGTTACAGAGGTTATCAAGAATGATGACATCATGACCGTTTTGCAGTAATTGCACACAGGTATGACTTCCAATGTAACCGCTACCACCGGTAACCAGAACTCTCATAATTCGCTCCATTAGGCTTATGGTATGAAATAACCATAGCATAACAAAGATGCGAAAAGTGTGACATGGAATAAATTAGTGGAATCGTTTACACAAGAATTTAGCCGTTTTTTATGCGCGATTAAGTGATTATAAAACAGAGGGTTTATGAATGATTGCGCTTTTTATCTGAAAAAAGAAGCGGTTTCATGCCTGCATGCGTCGAACCGTTGGCCGGAGAGGGCGCTTAGGCCGCTCCGGCAAGGTCAGCACTACCGACTCAATATATTTTTGTCAGCACATAGCGATAGAGTCCACCGTCCGGCACGAACTCAAGGCGATGGGTAATACAGGCAGGCGCATCTTCAGCGTGGTGCGAAACAAACAACAATTGCGTTTCACCTTCGCTAATCAGCACATCAACAAAACGGCGGATAAGCTGGCGATTGAGCGGATCAAGCCCCTGTAGTGGTTCATCGAGAATAAGCAACGTCGGATGTTTCACCAGTGCGCGGACGATCAGCGCCAGACGCTGCTGTCCCCAGGAAAGACTATGGAACGGAGCGTCAGCCGTACGTTTATCAATGCCGAGAATATCCAGCCACTGCTGCACCAGTTTTGCTGGCGATCCGAAACGGCCTGATAAATGCCAATCGAATCAAAATAGCCAGAAAGAATCACATTACGCACGGTAGTGCTGACCCGGTAATCCAGATGCAAACTACTGCTGACGTAACCGATATGCTTTTTGATATCCCAGATGGTTTCGCCGCTGCCGCGACGTCGGCCGAAAAGCGTCAAATCGTTGCTGTAACCTTGCGGATGATCGCCAGTAATCAGGCTTAATAACGTCGATTTTCCCGCACCATTTGGCCCGACAATTTGCCAGTGCTCGCCAGGATTCACCTGCCAGCTAAGGTTATTAAGAATGGGGCGATCGTTATAAGAAACCACGCCATTATTCAGCACAATGCGCGGTTCGTTGGTGGGTAAGGCGTGACGTGCTGAAGGTTCATCCGGCTCCGGCAGTTGCACACCTTCAAGCTGTTCGCTATGCGCCAGTTGCGCGACGAGTGCTTGCTGGAGCAGTTCCTCTTTAGCGCCCGTTTCCGCTAACGTACAATCCGCCAGCACGCAGCAAACTGGACAAATTCCGGGATCTCATCGAAGCGATTGAGCACCAGTACCAGAGTAATACCGGACTGATGTAACGAGGCGAGTCGCTCAGCCAGCTGCTGACGTGAGGCAACATCCAGGCCATCGAACGGCTCATCAAGAATCAACAAGTCAGGCTCCGACATCAGCGCCTGACACAGCAGGGTTTTTCGCGTCTCGCCAGTGGAAAAGGTATTTAAAGCGTCGGTCGAGGAGGGCGGTAATACCGAACTGCTGCGCCAGTTGCATGCAACGCGGTGCATCCTTAACTTCATCCTGAATGATCTCAGCCGTAGTGCGTCCGGTGTCATCTTCGCCAGGGCCGAGCATATCGGTGTTATTCCGCTGCCATTCGTCGCTGACGAGCTTTTGCAATTGCTCGAAGGAGAGACGAGTGATGTGGGAAAACTGGCTTTGCCGTTCACCTTTCAAAAGCGGAAGTTCCCCCGCCAGCGCACGGGCCAGCGCCGACTTTCCACTTCCATTCGAACCGACAAAACGCCCAACTATCACCCGCGTTTAACGTTAGCTGAGGCAATTGCAGCGTTTTTGTGTCGCTAAGACGAAACGTGCCTTGCAAAATTTGCAACGATGACATTTTATATCCCATTTTGTGCAGCGATTACTGACAGGGATACGTGTTTCATAACAAATTGTCAACACGCTTAGCATAGCGTGGCGATAATCACGCTGTCGGCATTAAAGTAGGCCGTGACATTCTGTCCTTGCTGAAGAGAAGTCGCTTCATTAACCGGCACTGTGGCGCACAGTGTTTGCCCGTCGGGTAGCGCCATTAATACTTCGCACTGCTCTGCGCCGCGCTCAATATGACTAATAATACCCGGTAATTGGTTGTCGGCGTTTTGTGCGACCGCTTCGTCCTGAGTAATGCCTACCACGGCGCTTTTAGCAATATCAACACTTCTTTGCCTTCATCCAGCCCCAGACGTGCGCCGCTTTGTGCGGTAATTGCGACTTTCAGGCGTGTTTTTCCGTCAGCCAGTAAGACATCAACATGCTGTTGAACGTCATCATGATCGCGGGCGGTGATGGTGCCGAACCACTGGTTACGGGCGCTGGTTTGCAGTGAAAAACGTGAGATCGCGGCCAGCAGCTGTTCAGCGGCAGGGCGTCATCGTCACTTAACACATCAAAGGCTTTTTGCTGGATTTGCGCCAGTAAGTCATAGAGCTGAATCAGTCGCTGACCATAGCGGGTCAGTACTGCGCCGCCGCCACCTTTACCGCCTGTTGCGCGCTCGACCAGAATATGCTCACTTAACTGATTCATCTCGTTAATGGCATCCCAGGCGCTTTTATAGCTGATACCGGCATCTTTCGCTCCCTGGCTAATGGAACCGGAAAGCGCAATGTGTTTTAGTAGCGAAATGCGGCGCGGGTCGGCGAATAATTTTTGTTGGAGCTTAAGGGTGAGAAGGATTTCGGCCTGCATAACAATGTCCTGGCAAAAGTCTTATTGTGACGGAAAACGAACGCCACGCAAAGCTGACCGCACAAAAGGGGAGTGCTTTTCTGTGCTTAGCGGTTAGAATAGTCTCATGACTATATCTGGAGTTGACCATGTTAGAGTTATTAAAAAGTCTGGTATTCGCCGTAATCATGGTACCTGTCGTGATGGCCATCATCCTGGGTCTGATTTACGGTCTTGGTGAAGTATTCAACATCTTTTCTGGTGTTGGTAAAAAAGACCAGCCCGGACAAAATCATTGATTCCCTGAATGCCCGCTTAGTCGGGCATTTTCTTTTTCTCAACTTCCTGCTTTTCCTGCCGATATTTTTTCTTATCTACCTCACAAAGGTTAGTAATAACTGCTGGGAAAATTCCGAGTTAGTCGTTATATTGTCGCCTACATAACGTTACATTAAGGGGTTACCAATGGCTCGTAAATGGTTGAACTTGTTTGCCGGGGCGGCACTCTCTTTCGCTGTTGCTGGCAATGCACTGGCAGATGAAGGGAAAATCACGGTGTTCGCCGCCGCATCACTGACTAACGCAATGCAGGACATTGCTACGCAGTATAAAAAAGAGAAAGGCGTGGATGTGGTTTCTTCTTTCGCTTCGTCATCTACTCTCGCCCGTCAGATTGAAGCGGGTGCGCCTGCGGATCTGTTTATTTCTGCCGATCAGAAATGGATGGATTATGCAGTTGATAAAAAAGCGATCGATACAGCTACGCGTCAGACACTGCTCGGCAATAGCCTGGTCGTTGTAGCACCGAAAGCCAGCGAGCAGAAAGATTTCATCATCGACAGCAAAACTAACTGGACTTCGCTGCTGAATGGCGGTCGCCTCGCGGTTGGCGATCCGGAACATGTCCCTGCTGGCATTTATGCAAAAGAAGCACTGACAAAACTGGCGCATGGGATACGCTCTCCCCGAAACTGGCTCCGGCGGAAGATGTTCGTGGCGCGCTGGCGTTGGTCGAACGCAATGAAGCGCCGTTGGGCATTGTTTACGGTTCTGACGCAGTTGCCAGCAAAGGGGTAAAAGTGGTTGCCACCTTCCCGGAAGATTCACATAAAAAAGTGGAATATCCGGTTGCTGTTGTGGAAGGGCATAACAATGCGACAGTGAAAGCATTTTATGATTATCTGAAGGGACCGCAGGCTGCGGAAATCTTTAAACGTTACGGATTTACAACCAAGTAATGATACTGACCGATCCAGAATGGCAGGCAGTTTTATTAAGCCTGAAAGTTTCTTCCCTGGCTGTGCTGTTTAGCCTGCCGTTTGGGATCTTTTTGCCTGGTTACTGGTGCGTTGCACGTTTCCGGGCAAGCTTTGCTCGACAGCGTACTGCATCTACCGCTGGTGTTACCGCCCGTGGTCGTCGGTTACTTATTATTAGTTTCGATGGGACGGCGCGGATTTATCGGTGAACGTCTGTATGACTGGTTTGGTATTACCTTCGCCTTTAGCTGGCGCGGCGCGGTTCTCGCTGCCGCCGTCATGTCGTTTCCGCTAATGGTGCGGGCAATTCGTCTGGCGCTGGAAGGGGTTGATGTCAAACTGGAACAGGCCGCAAGAACACTGGGGGCCGGGCGCTGGCGCGTTTCTTACTATCACGTTACCGCTGACCTTACCGGGAATTATTGTTGGTACGGTACTGGCTTTTGCTCGTTCTCTCGGTGAATTTGGCGCAACCATCACCTTTGTGTCGAACATTCCTGGTGAAACGCGAACCATTCCTTCTGCCATGTATACCCTGATTCAGACCCCCGGCGGGGAAAGTGGCGCAGCGAGACTGTGCATTATTTCTATTGCGCTGGCGATGATCTCCCTGTTGATTTCAGAATGGCTGGCCAGAATCAGCCGTGAACGGGCGGGGCGCTAATCATGCTGGAACTGAATTTTTCCCAGACCTTGGGCAACCATTGCCTGACTATTAATGAAACGCTGCCCGCCAATGGCATCACTGCTATCTTTGGCGTCTCCGGTGCCGGAAAAACTTCGCTGATTAACGCCATCAGTGGACTGACGCGCCCGCAAAAAGGGAGGATTGTCCTCAATGGTCGGGTACTAAATGATGCCGAAAAAGGTATCTGCCTGACGCCAGAAAAACGTCGCGTTGGCTATGTTTTTCAGGATGCACGGCTGTTCCCGCATTACAAAGTGCGTGGCAATTTGCGCTACGGCATGGCGAAAAGCATGGTCGATCAGTTCGATAAGCTGGTGGCGCTTTTAGGCATTGAACCGTTGCTTGACCGTTTACCGGGCAGCCTGTCCGGAGGCGAAAAACAGCGCGTGGCGATTGGTCGGGCTTTGCTGACGGCTCCGGAATTGCTGTTGCTGGATGAACCGCTGGCGTCACTGGATATTCCGCGTAAACGCGAACTGTTGCCTTATCTGCAACGTCTGACGCGGGAAATCAACATTCCGATGTTGTATGTCAGCCATTCGCTGGATGAGATCCTCCATCTGGCAGACAGAGTGATGGTACTGGAAAACGGTCAGGTGAAAGCCTTTGGCGCGCTGGAAGAAGTCTGGGGTAGTAGCGTGATGAATCCGTGGCTGCCGAAAGAGCAACAAAGTAGCATTCTGAAAGTGACGGTACTTGAGCATCATCCGCATTACGCGATGACTGCGCTGGCGCTGGGCGATCAGCATTTGTGGGTCAATAAGCTGGACGAACCGCTGCAAGCTGCGCTACGTATCCGCATTCAGGCTTCCGATGTTTCTCTGGTTTTACAACCGCCGCAGCAAACCAGCATTCGTAACGTATTGCGGGCAAAAGTGTTAATAGTTATGACGACAACGGCCAGGTGGAAGTGGAGCTGGAAGTCGGCGGTAAAACGCTGTGGGCGCGTATCAGCCCGTGGGCCAGGATGAACTGGCGATCAAACCTGGCCTGTGGCTGTACGCGCAAATTAAAAGTGTGTCGATAACCGCCTGATTAAATCAGGTGGCTATAAATGAACTGGGCAATGCTGTCGGTGGTGTTATCACCAATCACAATGTTGGCGCGCGCTTTTACCGCGTCATCGGCGTTGCCCATCGCCACGCCTGTACCAGCGGCTTCCAGCATACTGATATCATTAAAGTTATCGCCGAATGCCACGACGTTTTCCATCGACCAACCTTGCGCCTCAACCCATTTCGTCAAACGTTTACCTTTGCTGTTGCCGCCGCGTGCAATATCAACCTGATCGTGCCAGGACCATTCACACTCCAGTCCCAGTTCATGTTCGACATGCTTACCAAAATGCTGCAATTGCGGCAGGTCATCGTGCGTCAGGGCGAACTTCCATACGGCGTTAACTTGTTGCGCCGTTTCAGCCAGAGAAGCGACTTGTGTGAAAGTCGGACGCTGTTCCGGCGGCAGGGTTTGCGCCCAGTTAGACGTGCGAATGACATGCCCGGTCGGGTGCTCATAGACCATTGCATCATCGACATACATCAGACCGTGAATGTGGTGTTCATTCAGCATCTCAATGAGTTGCAGGGCTTTATTAACGGGCATTGGGTCCGCTTCCAGCACGGTTTTTGCATGATAATCATACAAATAGGTGCCATTACAGCAAATAGCAGGTGTATCCAGCGCCAGCGCCTGATAAAAAGGATGAATAGCGACGTGATGGCGACCTTGTGACGATGATAATTGATAGCCTGCTTCGGCGAGGCGCGGGCAGGGCTTCTATCGATGAAGGAAGCAGGGTCTTTTTCGGGGTCAATAAGGTGCCGTCTAAGTCGAGAGCAATCACGCGTGTGGTCATGGCGTATTCCAGATTAAGGTTAAGAATTTTCGTCTGCGCGAATGGTACACCGATACCACTATCGGACAAAATTCTGCGTTTTAATTCAGCATTCACCGCCAAAAGCGACTAATTTTAGCTGTTACAGTCAGTTGCTAAATGCAAAGGAGCATTCATGAAGCAAACAGTTTATATCGCCAGCCCTGAGAGCCAGCAAATTCACGTCTGGAACCTGAATCATGAAGGCGCACTGACGCTGACACAGGTTGTCGATGTGCCGGGGCAGGTGCAGCCGATGGTGGTCAGCCCGGACAAACGTTATCTCTATGTTGGTGTTCGCCCTGAGTTTCGCGTCCTGGCGTATCGTATTGCCCCGGACGATGGCGCACTGACCTTTGCCGCAGAGTCTGCGCTGCCGGGTAGTCCGACGCATATTTCCACCGATCACCAGGGGCAGTTTGTCTTTGTAGGTTCTTACAATGCGGGTAACGTGAGCGTAACGCGTCTGGAAGATGGCCTGCCAGTGGGCGTCGTCGATGTGGTCGAGGGGCTGGACGGTTGCCATTCCGCCAATATCTCACCGGACAACCGTACGCTGTGGTTCCGGCATTAAAGCAGGATCGCATTTGCCTGTTTACGGTCAGCGATGATGGTCATCTCGTGGCGCAGGACCTGCGGAAGTGACCACCGTTGAAGGGCCGGCCCGCGTCATATGGTATTCCATCCAAACGAACAATATGCGTATTGCGTCAATGAGTTAAACAGCTCAGTGGATGTCTGGGAACTGAAAGATCCGCACGGTAATATCGAATGTGTCCAGACGCTGGATATGATGCCGGAAAACTTCTCCGACACCCGTTGGGCGGCTGATATTCATATCACCCCGGATGGTCGCCATTTATACGCCTGCGACCGTACCGCCAGCCTGATTACCGTTTTCAGCGTTTCGGAAGATGGCAGCGTGTTGAGTAAAGAAGGCTTCCAGCCAACGGAAACCCAGCCGCGCGGCTCAATGTTGATCACAGCGGCAAGTATCTGATTGCGCCGGGCAAAAATCTCACCACATCTCGGTATACGAAATTGTTGGCGAGCAGGGACTACTGCATGAAAAAGGCCGTTATGCGGTCGGGCAGGGACCAATGTGGGTGGTGGTTAACGCACACTAACCGCTGATTTAACCGGCGCAGTCTCTCCTGCGCCGGTGTATTAACTTATCTCCTGTAACGCATGTCTCTGGCGTTCGACGATATTGGTCCACAAATTGTCTTTATCGTCAGTCCACAAATTAATCAGCAAGGCAAAAAAGCGTTCAGCTGCCGGAGAAAGCACGGCATCTTTGCGGCGAATAATCCCCAATGTCCGACGTATAACGGGTTCCACCAGTGGGATACCAATAATCGAAGAATAGGGCGCATGGGGCATTGCCAGACCAGGAAGCGCCGAAATCCCCAGTCCTGCCTCCACTAGTCCTAATGACGTCGAAAGATGACGCACTTCGTAAAACCAGTCCAGCTTCCAGGGCTTGTCGGCTAGCTGTTGTTCTATCAACAATCGGTTGCCGCTGGAGGAACGTACGCCAATCATTTTGTAACCCACTAACTCCTGCCATTCTACAAGCTGCTTTTTGGCCAATGGATGGTCACGCCGACAGGCCAGCACGAATGGCTCGTTGACCAGTGGGGTAAAATCAATGGATGAATTTGTGACGTTGTTCATGTTTATGCCAAAGTCTGATTCGTTACACAGCACCGATTCCATGCAATTATTCGTGCCTTGTTCCAGAATCCGCACTTTAATATTGGGATACAGCTCATTAAATTTACCGATTGCCAGCGGTAAAAAATAAAATACTGCGGTCGGAATACACGCTAACGTCACCATACCACGATGATAAGCATTCATATCACGAATATTAAAAAGCGTTTCATCGAATTTCTTTATTAATTCCCGCGCCTCCGGGAGCAACCTTTTCCCTGCTTTTGTTAACGTAACCTTGCGAGTTGTACGCTCAAATAGTTGAATATGTAAATCTTCCTCCATCTTTTTTATTCTTCGCGTTAATGCAGGTTGCGTAATATTGAGTAATTTAGCGGCATTGGTAAATGAACTGGACTCTGCCAGTATGACAAATGCCTTCATACTTGATAATTCATGCTTCATTATTACTCCGGAAAATGGAAGCGACGATTTTGGGTGGCTGGCCGTTAAAAATTTTAACTGCATTTAGCCAACTTAAATTAATGAAAAAATGTTATTAATCGTTGAGCTAAAGTCATTAGAGATGCTTTGCCCTTAATGTAACCATATCGCAATAAGTTATGTTTTTAAATTGAGGGCATTATTATGAAAAAAATACCCTGCGTGATGATGCGAGGTGGAACCTCGAGGGGCGCGTTCTTGTTAGCGGAACATTTACCCGAAGATCAAACGCAGCGCGATAAAATATTGATGGCAATTATGGGTTCCGGTAACGATCTGGAAATTGACGGTATTGGCGGCGGTAATCCGCTGACCAGTAAAGTCGCCATTATTAGCCGTTCCAGCGATCCGCGTGCTGATGTCGATTATCTGTTTGCTCAAGTTATTGTCCATGAGCAACGTGTCGATACCACGCCTAATTGTGGCAATATGCTGTCTGGTGTTGGGGCATTCGCCATTGAAAATGGTTTGATTGCAGCGACTTCACCAGTTACCCGCGTACGTATCCGCAACGTCAATACTGGTACGTTCATCGAAGCTGATGTGCAAACGCCAAATGGTGTTGTCGAGTACGAGGGTAGCGCCAGAATTGACGGCGTACCGGGTACTGCCGCACCGGTTGCGCTCACTTTCCTGAATGCCGCCGGAACCAAAACCGGAAAAGTCTTCCCGACTGATAATCAGATTGATTATTTTGACGATGTCCCGGTGACCTGTATCGATATGGCGATGCCAGTCGTCATTATTCCGGCTGAATATCTGGGAAAAACAGGTTATGAATTACCGGCGGAACTGGATGCCGACAAAGCATTATTAGCACGCATTGAATCTATCCGTCTACAAGCGGGTAAAGCAATGGGCTTAGGTGATGTCAGTAATATGGTTATCCCTAAACCTGTGCTTATTTCTCCAGCGCAGAAAGGCGGGGCAATTAATGTACGTTATTTTATGCCGCATTCTTGCCATCGCGCGCTGGCGATAACCGGTGCTATTGCTATTTCCAGTAGTTGTGCATTGGAAGGCACCGTCACCCGACAAATCGTCCCTTCTGTAGGATACGGCAATATCAATATTGAACACCCCAGTGGTGCGCTCGACGTTCATTTAAGTAATGAAGGTCAGGATGCCACGACGTTACGCGCATCTGTTATTCGGACGACCAGAAAAATATTTTCCGGTGAAGTTTATTCTTCCCTGAAAAATTCGTTGTCAGGATAAGGACAATCAATAAAGGACTTCTGTATGAGTCATACAGAAAGAACAGGATTTTAAATGAATAAGAAATCGTTATGGAAGCTAATTCTGATATTAGCGATCCCATGTATTATTGGTTTTATGCCAGCTCCGGCAGGATTAAGCGAACTGGCGTGGGTGCTTTTTGGTATTTACCTGGCGGCCATTGTGGGTCTGGTTATCAAGCCTTTCCCGGAACCTGTCGTACTGTTAATTGCCGTTGCTGCCTCAATGGTGGTGGTCGGTAACTTATCCGACGGTGCGTTTAAGACCACCGCCGTATTAAGCGGTTACTCTTCAGGTACTACCTGGCTGGTGTTCTCGGCGTTTACCTTAAGCGCCGCATTTGTGACCACCGGTTTAGGTAAACGTATTGCCTATCTGCTGATTGGTAAAATCGGTAACACCACGCTGGGTCTGGGTTACGTTACGGTATTCCTCGATCTGGTACTGGCTCCGGCAACACCGTCTAACACCGCGCGTGCGGGCGGCATTGTGTTACCGATCATCAACAGCGTGGCGGTGGCTTTGGGGTCCGAACCGGAAAAAGTCCGCGTCGTGTCGGACATTACCTGATGATGTCCATTTACATGGTCACCAAAACCACCAGCTATATGTTCTTTACCGCAATGGCGGGGAACATTCTGGCGCTGAAAATGATCAACGACATTCTGCACCTGCAAATTAGCTGGGGTGGATGGGCGCTGGCCGCCGGATTGCCGGGCATCATTATGCTGCTGGTCACCCCGCTGGTAATTTACACCATGTATCCACCAGAAATTAAAAAGGTGGATAACAAAACCATCGCTAAAGCGGGCCTTGCCGAACTGGGACCGATGAAAATCCGCGAAAAAATGCTGCTCGGTGTCTTTGTGCTGGCGCTACTGGGCTGGATTTTCAGTAAGTCTCTGGGGGTTGATGAATCCACTGTGGCAATCGTTGTTATGGCGACCATGCTGCTGCTGGGTATCGTTACCTGGGAAGACGTGGTTAAAAATAAAGGCGGCTGGAATACCTTAATCTGGTACGGCGGTATTATCGGATTAAGCTCCTTATTATCGAAAGTTAAATTCTTCGAATGGTTAGCTGAAGTCTTTAAAAATAACCTGGCATTTGATGGTCACGGTAACGTTGCTTTCTTCGTTATTATTTTCCTCAGCATTATCGTGCGTTATTTCTTCGCTTCCGGTAGTGCCTATATCGTTGCTATGTTACCGGTATTTGCCATGCTGGCGAACGTCTCCGGCGCACCGTTAATGTTAACCGCGCTGGCACTGTTGTTCTCCAACTCCTATGGCGGCATGGTTACTCACTATGGCGGCGCGGCAGGTCCGGTCATCTTTGGCGTGGGTTATAACGATATTAAATCCTGGTGGTTGTCGGTGCGGTACTGACGATATTAACCTTCCTGGTGCATATCACCCTCGGCGTGTGGTGGTGGAATATGCTGATCGGCTGGAACATGCTGTAAATATTCTCGTCATACTTCAAGTTGCATGTGCTGCGTCTGCGTTCGCTCACCCCAGTCACTTACTTATGTAAGCTCCTGGGGATTCACTCGCTTGTCGCCTTCCTGCAACTCAAATTATTTAGAGTATATCCATTTATTATCTTTCTGCGCACTTCACGGTGCGCAGATATCTGGAGCATTTGATGATCAAGTTATCTGAAAAAGGCGTGTTTCTCGCCAGTAATAACGAAATAATTGCTGAAGAACATTTCACCGGCGAAATTAAAAAAAGAAGAAAGCCAAAAAAGGCACTATTGCCTGGTCTATTCTCTCTTCGCATAATACGTCCGGAAATATGGATAAACTTAAAATTAAGTTTGATTCATTAGCCTCTCACGATATTACCTTTGTTGGTATTGTACAGACCGCTAAAGCGTCCGGTATGGAACGTTTCCCGCTGCCGTATGTGCTGACCAACTGCCATAACTCACTCTGCGCCGTCGGCGGCACCATTAACGGTGATGACCATGTTTTTGGTTTATCGCAGCTCAGCGTTATGGCGGTATTTTTGTGCCTCGCATATTGCGGTCATCCATCAATATATGCGTGAGATGATGGCAGGCGGCGGCAAAATGATCCTCGGGTCAGACAGCCACACCCGTTACGGTGCATTAGGGACAATGGCAGTCGGTGAGGGCGGTGGTGAGTTGGTAAAACAGCTGCTTAATGACACCTGGGATATCGACTATCCGGGAGTTGTTGCGGTGCATCTGACCGGAAAACCAGCGCCGTATGTGGGGCCGCAGGATGTGGCGCTGGCTATCATTGGCGCGGTGTTCAAAAACGGTTACGTACAAAAACAAAGTCATGGAGTTCGTTGGACCGGGCGTAGCGCGCTCTCTACCGATTTCCGTAACAGCGTTGACGTGATGACCACGGAAACCACCTGTTTAAGCTCCGTCTGGCAAACTGATGAAGAAGTGCATAACTGGCTGGCGCTGCACGGTCGCGGCCAGGATTACTGCCAGCTTAACCCTCAACCGATGGCGTACTACGATGGCTGCATCAGCGTTGATTTAAGCGCCATCAAACCAATGATTGCGCTGCCGTTCCACCCGAGCAACGTGTATGAAATCGACACACTGAACCAGAACCTGACCGACATTCTGCGTGAGATTGAAATTGAGTCCGAACGCGTGGCGCACGGTAAAGCCAAACTCTCGCTGCTGGATAAAGTGGAAAATGGTCGCCTGAAAGTGCAGCAGGGGATTATCGCGGGCTGTTCTGGCGGTAACTACGAAAACGTCATCGCGGCGGCGAATGCACTGCGCGGTCAATCCTGTGGCAATGACACCTTCTCGCTGGCAGTTTACCCGTCATCACAGCCGGTGTTTATGGATCTCGCCAAAAAAGGTGTGGTAGCAGATTTGATTGGCGCAGGCGCAATCATCAGAACCGCGTTCTGCGGCCCATGCTTTGGCGCGGGCGATACGCCAATCAACAACGGATTAAGTATTCGCCACACCACGCGTAACTTCCCGAACCGCGAAGCTCTAAGCCAGCTAATGGGCAGATGTCAGCGGTGGCGTTGATGGACGCTCGTTCTATCGCTGCGACTGCGGCAACGGTGGCTATTAACCTCTGCCAGCGAACTTGATTGCTGGGACAACGTGCCGGAGTACGCCTTCGATGTAACGCCGTATAAAAACCGTGTTTATCAGGGCTTTGTGAAAGGGGCAACTCAGCAACCGCTGATTTACGGACCGAACATTAAAGACTGGCCGGAATTGGGTGCGCTGACTGACAATATCGTCCTGAAAGTGTGCTCGAAGATCCTCGACGAAGTGACCACCACCGACGAACTGATTCCTTCCGGTGAAACCTCTTCTTATCGTTCAAATCCGATTGGTCTGGCGGAGTTTACCCTGTCACGCCGCGATCCGGTTATGTTGGCAGAAGTAAAGCGACTGCTGAGCTGGAAAATCAGCGTCTGGCGGGGAATGTCAGCGAGCTGACAGAGGTGTTTGCGCGCATTAAGCAGATTGCTGGTCAGGAGCATATTGATCCGCTGCAAACTGAAATTGGCAGCATGGTATATGCGGTGAAACCAGGCGATGGTTCTGCGCGTGAACAGGCGGCGAGCTGCCAGCGTGTGATTGGCGGTCTGGCGAATATTGCCGAAGAGTACGCGACTAAACGCTACCGTTCTAACGTCATCAACTGGGGGATGTTACCGCTGCAGATGGCGGAAGTGCCAACCTTTGAAGTGGGGATTACATTTACATCCCTGGCATTAAAGCGGCGCTGGATAATCCGGGTACGACGTTTAAAGGTTATGTGATCCATGAAGATGCGCCGGTAACGGAAATTACGCTCTATATGGAAAGTCTGACTGCTGAAGAGCGCGAGATTATCAAGGCGGGTAGTTTGATTAACTTCAATAAAAACCGTCAGATGTAAAAAGCGCCATGTGAATGTAGGTCGCATTCGGCACTTATTGTCGATGCGATGCTTGCGCATCTTATCCGACCTACGAATCGCATCGAATCTGTAGGCCGGATAAGGCGTTTACGCCGCATCCGGCAAATAGTTAATAGCTCTTACTTCTTCGCCTCTGCAACCACTTTACTACCCAGCCGCGGTTATTGTATTCCCACATGCGGTTGTAGTTAGTGTCATTCAGATTGCGCTGTATTTCGTCGTTATCATCTACGCTGCCGGTATTACCCGCAAACGGACGATTAGAGATCACCGCATCGGCCCACGGTTTAGCCGTGTTAAAACCTTCGTTGATGGCGCTATCACGGATCACCACCTGACCGTTGGTATTGGCATCAACATCCAGCGAGCGGCCCAGTTGCGCCACACCATCACCGAAAGCATTGAAACGGCTGTTTACGGCGAGGAAACCGTAGTAAATGTTGGACAGCGTAGCCGGTGCAAACACATACGCTTCTTGCTGAGTACGTGAGTTCACCACGCGGAATTCGGTGTTATCGAACACCACTGCGCCGCGACCAGAAACGATATCCACATCCCCTTCAATGTAGCTGTTGGTCACCAGCGTACGCGGCTGACGGTTGGTTTCCAGACGGTTCTGCACACCGCTGTTGGTGACAAAGAAGGTGTTCTGACGACCGAGAATGTTAACGTTGTTAATCTGTACCTG
>ENA-OQER01000936-OQER01000936.1-human-gut-metagenome-genome-assembly--contig:-NODE-936-length-15207-cov-1.521684_pt1 | contig 15207 bp, 27 predicted proteins | sample MGYA00242797_ERZ504639 | MGnify/ENA primary metagenome ERZ504639 (study PRJEB26092, sample SAMD00036306) | human gut metagenome | host: Homo sapiens | study: EMG produced TPA metagenomics assembly of...
TCGCAATGTAAGCGCAGCGGTCTATGATGGAAGAAGAAGCTGTATGAAGATTTTCGGTGAGGATGGCTTTTTACCCCATTACGGAGTCAGCGGACCACTGATGCTAAGTGCCAGCAGCGTGATCGGAAGCGGCTTCTGAAAAAGAACTGCGTCTGGTGATCGATCTGAAGCCTGCTTTGACGGCAGAACAGCTGGATGCCCGTGTGCTTCGCGAATTTGAGGAGCATAAAAACAAACAGTTTAAAAATGCGGTGGATCATTTGTTCCCATCCAAATTAAAACCAGTTATGCTGGAGCTTTCCGGTATTTCGGAAGAGAAGAAAGTCAATGAGATTTCAAGAGAAGAGAGACAGCGATTCGTACATCTGATCAAACATTTGAGATGACTTTAAGCGGACTTCGCAGCTACAAAGAGGCGATCATCACAAAAGGCGGAGTAAATGTCAAAGAGATCGATCCGGGAACGATGGAGTCAAAAAAGATTTCCGGACTGTATTTTGTGGGAGAAGTTCTGGACCTGGATGCACTGACAGGCGGATTTAATCTGCAGATTGCCTGGTCTACGGCATATCTTGCGGGAATTTCCATTCCTTAACGAATAGAGCAGGAAAGAAAAGGAGAAGCAATATGGGATATAATGTGGCGATTGACGGACCGGCAGGAGCAGGGAAAAGTACCATTGCGAAGCTGGTCGCAAAAGAAAAAGGATATATTTACGTAGATACCGGAGCGATGTACCGGGCAATGGCGGTTTATTTTCTGCAGGAAGGGATTTCCCGCAGGATACAGAAAAAATCCGTCTTGCGGCACAAAATGCGGATGTGAGCATCTGTTATGAGGACGGGATCCAGCAGGTTTATTTAAACGGATCCAATGTCACAGACAGACTCCGCGAGGAAGCAGTCGGAAATATGGCTTCTGTCAGTTCTGCAGTTCGGGAGGTACGTGCAAGGCTTCTGGACCTGCAGAGAAACCTGGCCAAAGAAGCGGATGTGATCATGGACGGAAGAGATATCGGAACCAATATCCTCCCAAATGCAGATGTCAAGATCTATCTGACGGCCAGTGTAAAAACAAGGGCAGACCGACGGTACAAAGAACTGACAGAAAAAGGGATTTCCTGCAGCTATGAGGAGATTGCTGAAGATATAAAGAAGCGGGATGAGCGTGACATGAGCCGTGAAACTGCGCCTTTAAAGCAGGCAGAGGATGCGATTTTGATAGACAGTTCTGACATGAGCATCGAGGAAGTAGTTCATGCCATCTGCAGACAGTGCAAATAAATGGCGGAGGCAGAGGATGAATGTAAAACGTGCAAAGACTGCTGGTTTTTGCTTCGGCGTAAAACGGGCGGTAGAAACAGTTTATGAACAGGCAAAAATTCGGATGCAGCACCAATCTACACTTACGGACCGATCATTCACAATGAAGAAGTCGTAAAAGATCTGGAAAATCAGGGCGTGATCGTCCTTCGTACGGAGCAGGAGCTGGAACAGCTTACAGAGGGAACGGTCATTATCCGTTCTCACGGAGTGGCAAAATATATCTACGAGAAGCTGGAGAAAAAGAAGATCCAGATCGTGGATGCAACCTGTCCATTTGTGAAGAAGATCCATCGCATTGTAAGCCGGGAAAGTGCAGCCGGAAAACAGATCGTCATTATCGGGAATCCGAAGCATCCGGAGGTGGAAGGAATCCGCGGCTGGGCAGGAGAACAGGTTTTTGTGGTGGAAACAAAAGAAGATGCCGCTTCCCTTGTACTGGATTCGGCAAGAGCCGTATGTGTTGTCGCCCAAACGACATTTAATTACAATAAATTTCAAGATTTAGTTGAAATTATTTCGAAAAAGAGTTATGATGTAAGTGTTTTAAATACAATCTGCGGTGCGACCAGGGAACGCCAGACGGAAGCCAGGAGCATTGCGGAAGAGGTGGATGCTATGATAGTGATTGGTGACAAACATAGTTCCAATACCCAGAAGTTATTTGAAATATGCAAGGGAGCATGTAAGGATACGTACTATATACAGACACTTGACGATTTGGATTTGAATCAATTAGGGTCAGTGGAAACAGTAGGTATTACAGCAGGGGCATCCACGCCCAATAATATAATTGAGGAGGTTCAAAATAATGTCAGAATTATCTTTTGAACAAATGTTAGAAGAATCATTTAAAACAATTCACAACGGAGAGGTAGTAGAGGGAACTGTAATTGATGTGAAACCAGATGAGATCATCCTGAATATCGGATACAAAGCAGACGGTATCATCACAAAGAGTGAATACTCCAACGATCAGTCTCTGGACCTGACAACAGTTGTTTCTGTTGGTGATTCTATGACTGTAAAAGTATTGAAAGTCAATGATGGAGAAGGTCAGGTGTTACTGACATATAAGAGACTCGCAGCAGAAAAAGGAAACGAAAGACTGCGCGAAGCATTCGAGAACAAAGAAGTTTTAAAAGCAACAGTAACTCAGATCCTTGGCGGAGGACTGTGCGCAACTGTAGAAGGTGCACGTGTATTTATTCCGGCAAGCCTCGTATCAGATTCTTATGAAAAAGATCTGAGCAAATACGAAGGACAGGAGATTGAGTTTGTGATCAGCGAATTCAACCCAAGAAGAAACCGCGTGATCGGTGACAGAAGACAGCTTCTTGTAGCAGAGAGAGCAGAAAAACAGAAAGAACTGTTTGCAAAACTGCAGGTTGGAGATACAGTAGAAGGAACTGTTAAGAACGTAACAGATTTCGGTGCATTTATCGACCTTGGCGGAGTAGACGGACTTCTTCACATTTCTGAAATGTCATGGGGAAGAGTTGAGAATCCGAAGAAGGTATTCCAGGTTGGAGATCAGGTAAAAGTTCTTGTGAAAGACATCAACGATACAAAGATCGCACTGAGCTTAAAATTCCCTGAGACAAATCCATGGGCACACGCTGCTGAAGACTTCGCAGTTGGTTCTGAGGTTACAGGAAAAGTTGCACGTATGACAGATTTTGGTGCATTCGTAGAGCTTGCTCCTGGTGTTGATGCATTACTTCACGTATCACAGATCTCCCAGGAACACGTAGAGAAGCCTTCTGATGTATTAAAAGATTGGTCAGGAAGTTGAAGCAAAGATCGTAGACTTCAACGAAGAAGAAAAGAAGATCAGCTTAAGCATTAAGGCTCTTGCAGCTCCGGCTGAAGATGCTGAGACAGAGGAATAATTCACTGTAAATTTTCATAGGTAAGAAGTTGCCTTCGGGCAGCTTCTTATTGTTTATAGGGGGGTAAAAGTCTATGTTTGACAATTATGAAAAATTCAAAAAAAGACGTCTATGCTCTGACAAAAATCGATCTGAATTATTACAAAGAAAAACAGATGCGCAGACGAATTGATACGATTGCGACAAAGCATGGCTGCAGCAATTATGATGAGTATATCCGTGTGCTGAAGACAGACAAGGACAAATTTGAGGCATTTGTCAATTTTCTTACAATCAATGTCTCTGAGTTTTACCGTAATCCGGATCAGTGGAAGCTGATGGATGAGAATGTTATTCCGAAACTTATCAAACAGCATGGAAAAAATCTGCATGTGTGGAGTGCAGCCTGTTCGACAGGAGATGAACCGTATTCTCTTGTCATGGCATTATCCAACATATTCCGCTTTCCAACATTCATATTACGGCAACCGATCTGGACAAACAGGTTCTTCAGAAAGCGCAGGTTGGTCTGTACAATGAAAAGAGCATTGCAAATGTGCCGCCGGAATTTAAACGCAAGTATTTTAAACAGATCGGAAAATCATTTCAGATTTCGGATGAAATCAAGCGTTGCGTGACATTTAAAGAACATAATCTGTTAAAAGATCCGTATCCAAGGGATTTTGATATGATTCTTTGCAGAAATGTGGTTATCTATTTTACAGATGATGCGAAAGATATGATTTATCAAACTTCCATCAGTCACTGAAGAGTCATGGGGTTTTATTTATCGGAAGTACAGAACAGATACCAATTATAAAGAACTTGGATTTGACAGACTCAGCAGTTTTATTTTGAAAAGAATGTTTAAACCAATAAAAATGCATGTTTTTATGCCTGAAACATAAGAACATGCATTTTTGCAGTCTTAAATTATTATTTTTTTCCCATCATATTTTTTAAGATGTGATCAATATAGCGGCGCAACATGATATCAGAGGTACAAAAATCATCCGTCATCTCAAAATAACTGATTTTATCCTTATACTCTTTACGGAACTCCGGTTGCATAACATTGTTGTATTGCGGAAGAAATTTGCCGGATTTGCGCGTATAACAGTTACTTGCTTTGGCATTTTCCCGGTATTCTTTGTCTACAAATGAGGCAACACTTTTGTGTATTGCCATATCTTCTTTTTTCAGATAATAGTAATCCCTGTAATTGGAATAAAAATAATGCAGTTCACCTTCGTAGACCGGAATACGAAGAGAAGTGCGGTTTTTTCCGATCATCAGATAAAAACAATCCTGTTTACAGGAAAGCTGGCGCGGAACGGGATAGTCGTTTTGCATGGTGATGATCCATTCCTCCCCTTCGGTTCCGTCATATGTGTGGTAATGGTCGATCCGGTGGGAGAGGATGGTGTACTGACCGTTTAATACTTCCAGATAAGATAAAACAGAGAGCAGATCAATCATGTGCAGAACATCTTCGTAATTATGAATACGAAGAAGATGCATCGTTTCTTCTGTCGGATGTTTCACATGCGTGAAATATACATGGATCAGATCCTCTCCCGTCTTTTCGTCTTCTCTTTTAAGACCCAGAAAGGATTCTATGGTTTTTTGCTTATAGTTTTCAAGTTTCAATAAAAATTTGATCGAAGAAACCGATTTAAATATATCCAGGTATTCAAAATCCCGAAAATGTTCCGGAAACTTATAATGGTCTGCTTTTGCCTTCAGGTAAGGAATGTCGAATCCCACACCGTTAAACGTAATGATGGTGGTATATGGTGACAGCATCTGAAAAAATGCGGCGAGGATTTCAGCTTCTTCTTCCGGTTTTTCAGCAAAAAACTGGTCAATACAGATCCGGTTGCTTTTGCGTCTGGCACATCCAATCATATAGAGTGTGGAAGCTGCAGGTGAAAACCCGGTAGTTTCTATGTCAAAAAATATAGAGTATTCATCAAAAAGCTGGTCGGTGAGAGCGTCCTGACAGAGATCGGGGATTTCTTCATGAAACGTTTTCATAAATTCTCCTTTATATAACGTTTGGATTTTGTCTGTGTGTCTGGATTATACCATAAATCTCATTTTTCGTCATGTTTCTTTGTATTAAAAAGAATACAAAATATTTCAGAAAAAATTAAAAATTTACTTACATATATGGTTAAAAAGTGCTATAATTTAATGTGAATTATGTTATAAACTATATGGTTTAGACAAAAAAATAAGGAAAGAGGGCACAAGGATGGGTTTGAAAACATTTATAGGCGGCGTACATCCCTATGAAGCAAAGAACTTGCCAAGGATGCGCCAATCAAAGAAGTTCTACCCAAAGGAGAACTGGTTTTTCCATTGTCACAGCATATTGGTGCACCAGCCACTCCAATTGTCGCTGTAGGGGATAGCGTAAAGAAAGGGCAGAAGATTGCAGAAGCCGGCGGCTTTGTATCTTCTCCGATTTATTCTTCGGTATCCGGTACAGTGAAGAAAATTGAACCACGGCGTGTGGCAGTCGGTGATATGGTGAATTCCATTGTAATCGAGAGTGATGATCAGTTTACGGAGTGTGAGTATTCACCGGTGGATGATGTGACATCCTTATCCAGGGAGAAAATCATTGATCGAATTAAGGAGGCCGGTGTGGTTGGTATGGGAGGCGCAGGTTTCCCGACACATGTAAAACTGTCTCCGAAAGAGCCGGAAAAAATCGAGTATATCATTGCAAACTGCGCGGAATGCGAGCCATATCTGACTGCAGATTACCGCAGAATGATCGAAACTCCGGAAGATCTGGTTGCAGGTATGAAGATCATACTGCAGCTGTTTGACCATGCAAAAGGTGTGTTTGGCGTCGAAAATAACAAACCGGATGCAATTGCAAAACTAAAGGAACTGATTAAGGATGAGCCCCGGATGGAGGTCTGTGAATTGCTGACAAAGTATCCGCAGGAGGAGAGCGTCAGCTGATCTACGCAGTGACCGGACGCGAAATCAATTCCAAAATGCTTCCTGCAGATGCAGGCTGTATCGTGGACAACGTAGAAACCATGATTGCAATCAAGCATGCAGTAAAAGATGGAGTTCCTGTGATGAAGCGAATTGCTACAATCACCGGAGATGCAATTACCACCCCGTCAAACTTTTTGTACAGTATGGGTACACCATACGAGCAGCTGGTGGAAGCTGCCGGAGGATTTAAAGTACAGCCACAGAAACTGGTATCCGGCGGTCCTATGATGGGATTTGCCATTTTTGGACTGGATGTTCCTACCACAAAGACGACTTCTTCTCTGTTATGTCTTGGAAAAGATGAGGTGGCAGAGTTTGAACCGCTCGCATGCATCAGCTGTGGCCGGTGTGTGGAAGCGTGTCCGGAAAACTGATTCCAAGCAGGCTTGCAAAGTTCAGTGAGCACGGACAAAAGGATGAGTTTGAACGCTGGCATGGATTAGAGTGCATCGAGTGCGGAAGCTGCAGTTATGTATGTCCTTCCCGCAGACAGGTGCACAGTCCGTCAAGACAATGAAGAAACTCGTATTAGCAGATAAGAGAAAGAAAAAATAAGAGAAAGAGGTGGATTGTTGTGAGTGAGAAATATCAGGTTTCGTCTTCACCACATGTGCGTGCCAAGGACTCCACAAGCAGAGTTATGCTGTATGTGATCATCGCGTTGCTGCCGGCAACCCTGTTTGGTATCTGGAATTTGGAATGCATGCATTACTTTTGATTTTAGTTACCATGCAAGCTGTCTGGCTTCCGAATGGATTTTTGATAAGATCGTACATAAAAAAACAGCCTGCCGGATCTGAGTGCGGTTGTCACCGGACTTCTTCTGGCACTGAACTGCCGGCAGGACTTCCATGGTGGGAGGCTGTGATTGGCAGTGTATTTGCCATTGTCATTGTAAAGATGATGTTTGGCGGACTGGGACAAAACTTCATGAACCGGCACTGGGTGGAAGATGTTTTCTGCTGATTGCTTTTGCCGCAGACATGACAAATTTCAAGAGTTCTAAGTTTGAGGCATATTCCGGGGCAACACCGCTTGCCATGATCAGAAATGAAGGACTTTCTTCCGTCAATGTCATGGATATGCTGACAGGAAAGATTCCGGGAACCATCGGTGAGACATCCGTGATCGCAATCCTGATTGGTGCGATTATCCTGATTCTTCTGGGCGTTATCACATTACGGATTCCGGCTGCTTACCTGATTACATTTGCGGTATTTATGCTGATCTTTGGCAAGGAACCGATGAATGCCAATTATCTGGTTGCAGAACTGTGCGGTGGTGGTCTGATGCTTGGTGCATTCTTTATGGCAACCGATTATGTGACTTCACCGATTACACGGCCGGTCAGATTATTTACGGTATCTGCTGTGGTCTGTTAACCGGTATTTTCCGCTGTTTCGGAGCAAATGCAGAGGGTGTTTCTTTTGCAATCATCCTGAGCAATATTTTAGTACCGATTATTGAGAAGTTTACAATTCCGAGAGCTTTTGGACTGGCAAAGGAGGCAAAGAAGAATGAATAAACAGATTATACATGACGCTTTGGTTTTGACAGCCTTTACCCTTGTGATCGGCGTGATTTTAGGAGCTGTATATGGAATTACAAAGACTCCGATTGACAAAGCCAATGAGCAGACCAAAAAAGAAGCGTATCAGGCAGTGTTTGCAGATGCCTCCGGGTTCAACCAGCAGGAGTATGATGCGGATGCCGCAGACAAAATGGTTGCAGATGCAGGATATGACGATACGATTGACGATGTCGAGCAGGCCGTAGATAAGGATGGCAATGCACTGGGGATATGTCATTACCGTTACTGCAAAAGACGGAAGTCAGGGAAGTATTACATTTTCCGTTGGTATCAAAAATGATGGAACCGTCAACGGATATTCGATTACCGATATTTCCGAGACACCGGGACTTGGTATGAAAGCAGAAGAGGAAGATTTCTACAGCCAGTTTGAAAACAAAACGGTAGACAAGTTTACGGTTGTAAAACAAAAACCGGCATCGGATGATCAGATTGAGGCAATTACCGGATCTACCATTACTTCAAAGGCAATGGCAAATGGCTGTAATGCAGCCATCTATTACTTCCAGAATGCGTTAGGAGGTGCTCAGTAATGAACAAGTATGTAGAACGTTTGTACAATGGTGTGATCAAAGAGAATCCTACCTTTGTCCTGATGCTTGGTATGTGTCCGACACTTGCGGTTACATCTTCAGCGATCAACGGACTTGGTATGGGACTCTCTACCTTGTGGTACTGGTATTTTCCAACCTTTTGATTTCACTGTTCCGTAAGGTGATTCCAAACGGCGTGCGTATGCCGGCCTATATCGTGATTGTGGCATCACTTGTTACGGTCGTACAGTTTCTGATGCAGGCATATCTTCCAAGCTTTCTAAGGCACTTGGTGTGTATATTCCACTGATCGTTGTAAACTGTATCATTCTTGGCCGTGCAGAAAGCTATGCATCCAAGAATGGACCAATCGAATCTATTTTTGATGGAATTGGTATGGGACTTGGATTTACCATGGGTCTGACCATCATCGGACTGATCCGTGAGATCCTTGGTGCCGGAACCTTTTTCGGACTTCCGTTCCTTTCCGCAATCAAAGGATTTACTCCGATCACGATTTTCATCATGGCACCGGAGCATTCCTTGTACTGGCATTCCTTGTAGCCGGAATGAATATTATCCGTAAAAGATGGAAGCAAAGGGCAAACCGCTTGCAGAGCCGGCAGGATGTTATCCGGAGACTGTGCACACTGTGTCAGTCCGCACTTTGTACAGGAAAGAGTGCAGGAGCTTCTGATCAGGAACAGGCATAAGGAGGGAGAGAGACGATGAGTACATTAGCTGAACTGGTTTTGATCGCGGTAGGTTCTGCGATCGTAAACAACGTAGTATTGAGTCAGTTCCTTGGTATCTGTCCGTTCCTTGGTGTATCCAAGAAAACAGAGACAGCTGCTGGTATGGGAGGCGCCGTAATTTTCGTTATTACGATCTCTTCTTTCATTACCGGACTGATCTATAAATTTATTCTGGCCAATCCGTTTCTCGTGAAAAAGGGAATTGATCTGACCTATTTAAAGACCATTGTATTTATTCTGGTTATTGCAGCACTGGTACAGTTTGTAGAAATGTTTTTAAAGAAGAGCATGCCATCACTGTATCAGTCACTGGGTGTTTACCTGCCGCTGATTACCACAAACTGTGCGGTACTTGGTGTAGCCTTAAACTGTGTTACTTATGATTACAATCTCTTAGAGGGTGTTGTTTACGGATTTCCACAGCATTTGGTTTCTTTATCGCAATCGTATTGATGGCGGGAATCCGTGAAAAATTGAGTACAATGATATCCCGAAGACATTTAGGGGTACAGCGATTGTTCTGATCACTGCCTGCCTGATGTCCATTGCCTTTATGGGATTCTCAGGAATGATTTAGGAGGGAAAAGACGTATGATAACTGGAATTATTGTCGCAGCTGTTGTTGTCGGCTGCGTAGGAATTATTCTTGGATTTTTCCTTGGAATCGCCGGAGAAAAGTTCAAGGTAGAGACTGATCCGAGAGAGGATGCGATCTTAGAAGTTCTCCCGGGAAATAACTGTGGTGGCTGTGGATATGCCGGATGTTCCGGACTTGCTGCGGCAATCGCAAAGGGAGAGGCGCCGGTCAATCAGTGTCCGGTCGGTGGAGAGCCGGTTGCCGCAAAGGTTGGCGGGATCATGGGTGTTTCTGCCGGGGCTTCGGTAAAAAAAGTCGCTTTTGTCAAGTGTGCCGGAACCTGTGAGAAAGCAAAACAGGATTACGAGTATACCGGAGTGGAAGATTGTGCGGCAATGGCATTTGTTCCAAATGGCGGACCAAAGTCCTGCAATTATGGATGTCTGGGATTTGGAAATTGTGTGAAAGCATGTCCGTTTGATGCGATCCATGTCGTAGATGGTATTGCAAAAGTCGATCCGAAGGTCTGCAAGGCCTGCGGAAAATGTGTGGCTGCATGTCCGAAGCATCTGATTGAACTTGTACCATATGAGGCAATGCACCTCGTACAGTGCAGTTCCAAAGACAAGGGCAAGGATGTCATGAGTGCATGTTCCGTTGGATGTATCGGCTGTCATCTGTGCGAGAAGAACTGTCCGTCCGATGCGATTCATGTGGTAGACAACATTGCATACATCGATCAGGAAAAATGTACAGGCTGCGGAATCTGTGCAGAAAAGTGTCCGAAAAAGATTATTTTATAACAAGAAATAACCCCATGCAGGGTCAGCCTGCATGGGGTATTTTTATGCAGAGTTTTTCAGAACACGAAAATCAGGAGGCATGAAACTGTAATGGAATCATCCCGGTTGATTCCGGAACTGCATGTAATTGTTCCGTCATCGGAGACAAAGATAGCTTCCACGCCATCGGTCTGTTCCACCAGCTGCATTCCCTTTTTTAATCCGAGGGAAAAACAGGTTGTGCTGAGTGCATCCCCGTCCATGGAGATGTCACTGATGATGGTTACCTGATAGAGATGGTTCTCGACCGGATATCCGGTCGAGGTGTCTAAAATATGGTGATACAGTTTGCCGTTGACCCGGTAATAGCGCTCATAAATACCGGAAGAAACAACCGAAGCATCGGATACGTTTAAGGTGCCAAGTGACGTACCGGTTTCGGAAAATGGTTTCTGGATACCAATGGTATAGGAAGAGTGATCTGCCTTTTTCCCAAGAGTCAGGACATTTCCCCCAAGGCTGATCACGCCGGAGGTGATTCCTTTTTTGTTCAGGAAACTTCGCATTTCATCCGCAATGAAACCTTTCGCAATTCCACCAAGGTCAATTTTGGCCTGCGGATCTTTCAACCGCACCTGATTTCCTTTGATCTCAATATTTTTATAGTTGACATGTGCCAGTGCCGCTTCAATTTTTTTCCGGGGAAGGGACAACCGATGCATCGACTTCGTTCTCATCGGATTTTGCGGTTTCTGCAATCTCTGAAAAATTCCACAGATCCGAGAGGGTACCGATGGTAATATCAAATGTTCCATCACTGATTTTTCCATACCGGATACCATCTTTGATCAGGGAGAGGGTATCGCTGCTGACTGTCACAAACTGGCCGTTTGCCTCGTTAATCTTTGAAACTTCACTGTCTGTGATGGTGTTTGAAAGTTTCTTTTCGTAGTTTCCTGCCAGGGAAAAGCAATCATCCAATATCTTTTCATCACGGGTTCCATAGAGGGTAACCGTGATCATCGTATCAAAATAAAATCCCGTTTTGGATATTTTCCCGGAATTGGCAGAGCAGCCACAAAAAAAGTGATGCAATAAGGCAAAGAAGCGTTGTGGGCAACAGAATGTATCTGATGTATTTTTGTTGTTTCATAAAAATCCTCTCCGTAAAATTTTATACAGATTAATATACTCCATTTTATGGCAGGCGGCAAGCTTTGTTGTTTTTTTTCGGAAGATATGGTAAAGTATTTAAAGGTATGCATAAGTAAAGAAAATCGAGGAATAAAGTACAATGGACAGTAAACTGAATTATAAACGTATCGTGATCAAAATCGGTTCTTCCTCTCTGACGCACGCAGAGACCGGTCGTTTAAATCTTGCCAAAATGGAACACCTGGTCAGGCAGCTGAGTGATCTGCACAATCAGGGAATGGATGTCTGTCTGGTAAGCTCCGGTGCGATTGCCGTGGGAAGGGCTGCCATGGGCGTGAAGGAACGTCCGTCCGAGACATCGGTAAAGCAGGCATGTGCGGCTGTGGGACAGGCAAAACTGATGATGGTTTACCAGAAACTGTTTGCGGAATATTCACAGACCGCAGGGCAGATTCTGCTGACAAAAAATACAATGGTAAATCCGGTATCCCGTGCGAATGCAAAGAATACATTTGACGAACTGTTCCATCTCGGGGTGATTCCGGTCGTGAATGAGAACGATACGGTCAGTACCTATGAGATGCAGTTTGGTGACAATGATACGCTGTCGGCACTGGTCGCTTCCATGGTGGGGGCAGATCTTTTGATCCTGCTTTCCGATATTGACGGACTTATACGGATGATCCGCACAAAAACCCGGAGGCAAGGCTGCTTAAAGTCGTAGATGCTATTGATGAAAACATTTATGGAATGGCAAAAGAATCTACCGGCAGCAATGTCGGAACCGGCGGGATGGCGACAAAACTTGCCGCAGCAAGATTGCAACATTATCCGGAACGGATATGATCATTGCAAATGGCGGGGATGTCCGCATCCTGCAGGATATTTTCGAAAATGATTATGTGGGAACGTTATTTACGGCTAATGAAAATGCAAACTTTAACCTTGCAAATTATATTATGGAGACGATAGCTGATGACAAACGAAAAAATTGCACGCATCAATGAATTATACAAAAAATCCAAAGCAGAAGGATTGAGCGAAGAAGAAAAGAAGGAACAGGCACTGCTGCGTCAGGAATATGTCGCTTCGGTAAAGGCAAATCTGCGCAATCAGCTTAACAATATTGACATGATGAATGCAGATGGATCTGTGGAAAATCTTGGAGAAAAATATGGATCAAAAACAAGAACTTCGTAAACGGATGAAGGAAAAGAGAGACCGGATTTCTCCGCAGGAGAGGCGGCAGAAGAGCGCAAAAATCTGTGAGCGGCTGCTGTCGGCACCGGAGTATGCCAGATTTCAGAAAATTCTGGTTTATGCCGCGATTAGAAGCGAAGTCGAATTGCAGCTTTTCTGCGATCAGGCACTCCGGGACAAAAAGCAGATTTTTTCCCGAAGGTGTGTGGGAAGGAATGGAGTTTTACCGGATTGAGGATTCCGGACAGTTAAAAAAGGGAATGTTTTCTGTCCCGGAACCGGATGTCAAACAATATCCGCTTTCTTCTTTTGCAGAGAATGGGGAGGCATGGATTCTTGTCCCGGTGTTGCATTCGACGAAAAGGGGATGCGGCTCGGATACGGAGGAGGATTTTACGATCGTTACCTGAAGCAGAAAGAAAATCTGCACAGGACAGGAATTGCGTTTGGAGAACAGATCGTCAAAAGAATTCCAACGGAAATACATGATCATCCTATGGATGATGTGATCACAGAACAACAATGGTATCGTCCGAAACGGACAACAGGAGGAGAATGACAATGGATGCAAAACTGCAGGAACTGTGCCGGCAGGCACATGAAGACCGGATCAGGGTTGGAATGCTGGATACCGATACAAAAAACAGAACACTCGAACTGGCTGCGGACGCGCTTATGGCACATGAGCAGGAAATTTTAGAGGCCAATGCAATAGATATGGAGCGGGGACGTGAGCGCAATATGCCACAGGGACTTTTAGACCGCCTGAAGCTGGATCATGACCGTCTTCTTGGAATGGCAGACGGACTCCGGCAGGTGGCGAAACTGGAAGATCCCATCGGGGAAGTGATGTCTATGCGAAAACGACGAATGGGCTGATCATCGGGAAAGTGCGTGTGGCAATCGGTGTAGTGGGCATTATCTTTGAGGCCCGCCCAAATGTTACTTCTGATGCATTCGGTTTGTGTTTTAAATCCGGAAACTGTGCGATTTTAAAGGGGGGCAGTGATGCCATCCATTCAAATATTGCGATTGTTTCTGCCATGCAGGAGGCACTTCGTAAGATGAATATTCCGAAAGGTGCGCTCAGTCTGATTGAAAGCACGGACAGGGAAACCACCGCCGAATTTATGAAAATGAAAGATTATGTGGATCTGCTGATTCCAAGAGGTGGCAGAGGATTGATCCAGAGTGTGGGTAAACAATGCAACAATACCTGTCATTGAAACTGGAACCGGAAACTGTCATGTATATGTAGATCAGTATGCAGATCAGGAGATGGCGGTCAATATTATCCGAAATGCAAAGACACAGCGGATCGGTGTATGCAATGCCTGCGAATCCATTGTGGTGCACCGGGCAATTGCAAAAGAGTTTCTTCCAAAGCTGTATGCAGCATTAAAAGAATATGATGTGGAGATGCGCGGTGATTCCTATGCCGTCGAATGTCTGGGACCGGATCAGCCACTGGTAAAAGATGCGACAGAAGAAGACTGGGGAACAGAGTATCTGGATTATATTATGTCGGTAAAGATTGTAGACAGCCTGGACGAGGCAATCGCGCATATCAATAAGTACAATACCTCCCATTCCGAGGCGATTATAACCAAAAATTATGATGTGGCACAGAGATTTTTAAATGAAATTGATTCCGCCTGTGTCTATGTGAATGCATCCACCCGTTTTTCCGATGGAAATGAATTTGGTCTTGGCGCAGAGATCGGAATCAGCACACAGAAATTACATGCCAGAGGTCCGATGGGGCTTGAGGCACTTACCAGTTATAAATATATTATTTATGGAAACGGTCAGGTTCGTCCATAAAAGAAGAGCAGGAAAATAAGAGGATTTTATGAGAGATTTAGAAATAAATGGATTAACCGGGGAAGAAGAAACCAGACGGCAGTACGAATACATAGAAAAAGCCAGACAGTATGTGGCACAAAAGGAAAAAGAAGCGGGGCGCAAACTGACCTGCTGTGTCCATACGTTTGGGTGTCAGATGAATGCGAGGGACTCGGAGAAACTTTTAGGAATCCTGACGGACATCGGTTATGTGGAGACAGAGGATGAGCACGCGGACTTTGTGATTTACAATACCTGTACGGTGCGTGAAAATGCAAACAATAAGGTGTATGGACGCCTGGGGTATCTGTCAAACTTTAAAAGAAAAATCCGCATATGATGATAGCACTCTGTGGCTGTATGATGCAGGAGCCGACGGTAGTGGAGAAGATCCGCAAATCCTACCGTTTTGTGGATCTGGTATTTGGGACACATAATATTTATAAATTTGCGGAGCTTTTATGCAATCGTATGGAATCGGATTCCATGATCATTGATATATGGAAAGATACGGATAAAATCGTGAAGTCTTCCAATCCGGCGGAAGTTTCTTTT
>ENA-OQER01000937-OQER01000937.1-human-gut-metagenome-genome-assembly--contig:-NODE-937-length-15184-cov-2.438534_pt1 | contig 15184 bp, 15 predicted proteins | sample MGYA00242797_ERZ504639 | MGnify/ENA primary metagenome ERZ504639 (study PRJEB26092, sample SAMD00036306) | human gut metagenome | host: Homo sapiens | study: EMG produced TPA metagenomics assembly of...
TATCAGCGTTTCGTACATGGTGGGATAGACCTCATCGTCAGCATCGACAAAAGCGACATATTTGCCCGTCGCCACCTCGATCCCACGATTACGCGCTACCGATGCGCCAGCATTCGCCTGATGCAACAAACGAACGTGCGGATAGTTTTCTGCGTAATGCTTTGCTATTTCAACAGAATTATCCGTTGAACCATCGTTAATAATAATGATTTCCAGAGCAGTCCAGGTTTGCGTAATTAAAGATTCCATACAAGTGCGGAAATCATCGCCCGCATTATATAACGGAATAATAACACTAAGTTTATTGGTGCTGTTCATCATAAATTACCGACGACCTCTGAAGTTATCCTGACGTTTTACAGGCTTTGTATTAAGAAACTATTAAGCCTGTGAGATATTATTTTTACAGGTGAGAGAGTCACTTCAGGTAGAGAGATAATGAGAGCAGCTATATAAGAGATCAGCGCAATTACGATATCTTTATTACACTGACAGGATTTTACATATTTAACGGATTATCCTCAGGCAAAAGGCTGGAATACCAGCCCTTGTTCGTGTTAATCCCAACTCAGAATTACTTTCCCGGACTGGCCCGAACGCATAGCGTCAAAGCCTTCTGGAAATCATCAATAGAGAAACGATGGGTAATGATCGGCGAGAGATCCAGACCTGACTGAATCAGCGCCGCCATCTTGTACCAGGTTTCAAACATCTCACGACCGTAAATACCTTTAATGAACAAGCCTTTAAAGATTACTTTGGTCCAGTCGATAGACATATCGGACGGTGGAATACCCAGCATCGCAATGCGACCGCCGTGGTTCATGGTGTCGAGCATGGTACGAAACGCTGGCGGCGCACCGGACATTTCCAGACCGACATCAAAGCCTTCGGTCATGCCCAGTTCTGCCATCACATCATTAAGGTTTTCTTTAGCGACGTTGACCGCACGGGTGATACCATTTTGCGCGCCAGCTCAAGGCGGTATTCGTTAACATCGGTGATCACCACATTGCGTGCACCAACGTGTTTCGCCACCGCCGCAGCCATAATACCTATCGGACCTGCACCAGAAACCAGCACATCTTCGCCCACCAGATCGAACGACAGCGCGGTATGCACGGCGTTACCGAAGGGATCAAAAATGGAAGCCAGGTCGTCGGAGATATTGTCGGGGATTTTGAAAGCGTTGAACGCCGGAATCACCAGATATTCGGCGAAGCAGCCCGGACGGTTAACACCGACACCAATGGTGTTGCGGCACAGATGGTACGACCGCCACGACAGTTGCGACAGTGACCGCAGGTGATATGGCCTTCGCCAGAAACGCGATCGCCGATTTTGAAGCCTTTCACTTCCTGACCAATACCTACCACTTCACCGACATATTCATGGCCTACGACCATCGGCACCGATGGTTTTTGCGACCACTCATCCCAGTTATAGATGTGAACGTCAGTCCCGCAGATGGCTGTTTTACGGATTTTAATCAGCAGATCGTTATGCCCGAGTTCCGGTACAGGAACGTCGGTCATCCAGATGCCCTCTTCCGCTTTCAGTTTGGATAACGCTTTCATCTCACATCCTCAGGCGATAACGCCCAGTTGTTTACCAATACGCGTGAATGCTTCTACTGCACGCGTAATTTGCTCAGGGGTATGCGCCGCAGACATCTGGGTACGAATACGCGCCTGACCTTTCGGAACGACCGGATAGAAGAAACCGGTGACGTAAATGCCCTCTTTTTGCAGCTCACGGGCAATTTCTGCGCCACTACTGCATCGCCAAGCATGACCGGAATAATGGCATGATCGGCTCCCGCCAGGGTAAAGCCCGCCGCCGACATTTGCTCACGGAACTGGCGCGCGTTCGCCCACAGACGGTCACGCAGTTCGCTGCCCGCTTCGACCATCTCCAGTACTTTGATGGACGCGGCAACAATGGCCGGTGCCAGCGAGTTGGAGAACAGGTACGGACGAGAACGCTGGCGCAGCCACTCAACCACCTCTTTGCGCGCCGCGGTATAACCACCAGAAGCCCCGCCCAGCGCTTTACCAAGCGTACCGGTGATAATATCGACCCGGCCCATCACATCGCAGTATTCATGGGAACCACGACCATTTTCACCGACAAAACCGACCGCGTGGGAGTCATCCACCATCACCAGGGCATCGTATTTATCTGCCAGATCGCAAACGCCTTTCAGGTTGGCAATCACGCCGTCCATTGAGAACACACCATCGGTGGCAATCAGCACATGACGCGCACCGGCTTCACGCGCTTCTTTCAGACGTGCTTCCAGCTCCTGCATATCGTTGTTGGCATAGCGATAGCGTTTAGCTTTGCACAGACGCACACCATCAATAATAGACGCGTGGTTCAGTGCGTCGGAGATAATGGCGTCTTCCGCACCCAGCAGCGTTTCAAACAGTCCACCGTTAGCATCAAAGCAGGAAGAGTAGAGAATCGCATCTTCCATCCCCAGGAATGCCGCCAGTTTTTGTTCAAGCTCTTTATGGCTGTCCTGAGTGCCGCAAATAAAACGCACCGAAGCCATGCCGAAACCGTGAGAATCCATTCCCGCCTTTGCTGCCGCAATCAGATCCGGATGATTCGCCAGCCCGAGATAGTTGTTGGCACAAAAGTTAATGACGTGGCTTCCATCAGCCACAGTGATATCTGCTTGCTGCGCAGACGTAATAATGCGCTCTTCTTTAAACAACCCTTCCGCCCGTGCGGTTTCCAGATCGTTGGTTAACTGCTGATAAAATTCTCCACGCATTGCGATTCTCCAGACAGGGCAAATTCCAGCACATATTACCCAAACTTATAGGTCGCGACGAGATGACGCGTTAACACTTCTGCAAAATTCAGGATAAATAACGTCCATCAATCTCACTTTTGGCGAATGGCTGAAGCCAACGCCGTGTAGTGATATGATAGAAGTATTCGTGTCTGAGATTGTCTCTGACTCCATAATTCGAAGGTTACAGTTATGATCATCGTTACCGGCGGCGCGGGCTTTATCGGCAGCAACATCGTTAAGGCCTGAATGATAAAGGCATCACCGATATTCTGGTGGTGGACAACCTGAAAGACGGCACCAAGTTTGTGAACCTGGTGGATCTGGATATCGCGGACTATATGGATAAGGAAGACTTCCTGATCCAGATTATGGCTGGCGAAGAGTTCGGCGATGTCGAAGCGATTTTCCACGAAGGCGCATGCTCTTCCACCACCGAGTGGGACGGCAAGTATATGATGGATAACAACTATCAATACTCCAAGGAGCTGCTGCACTACTGCCTGGAGCGCGAAATCCCGTTCCTGTACGCTTCTTCCGCAGCCACCTACGGCGGACGCACCTCCGACTTTATTGAATCCCGCGAGTACGAAAAACCGTTGAACGTCTACGGTTACTCAAAATTCCTGTTTGATGAATATGTTCGCCAAATCCTGCCTGAAGCGAACTCGCAGATTGTTGGCTTCCGTTATTTCAACGTTTATGGACCGCGTGAAGGCCATAAAGGCAGCATGGCGAGCGTCGCGTTCCATCTCAACACTCAGCTTAACAACGGTGAATCACCGAAGCTGTTTGAAGGTAGCGAGAACTTCAAACGCGACTTCGTCTATGTGGGCGACGTGGCAGATGTAAACCTGTGGTTCCTGGAAAATGGCGTTTCCGGTATCTTCAACCTCGGCACCGGTCGTGCAGAATCCTTCCAGGCAGTAGCAGATGCTACGCTGGCTTATCACAAGAAAGGCCAGATCGAATACATTCCGTTCCCGGATAAGCTGAAAGGCCGCTACCAGGCGTTCACTCAGGCAGATCTGACAATCTGCGCGCGGCGGGTTACGACAAACCATTCAAAACCGTTGCTGAAGGTGTAACGGAATACATGGCCTGGCTGAATCGCGACGCATAAGAGCTCTGCATGAAAATACTGGTGATCGGCCCGTCTTGGGTTGGCGACATGATGATGTCGCAAAGTCTCTATCGCACGCTCCAGGCGCGCTTATCCCCAGGCGATAATCGATGTGATGGCACCGGCATGGTGCCGTCCATTATTATCGCGGATGCCGGAAGTTAACGAAGCTATCCCTATGCCTCTCGGTCACGGAGCGCTGGAAATCGGCGAACGCCGCAAACTGGGTCATAGCCTGCGTGAAAAGCGCTACGACCGCGCCTACGTCTTACCCAACTCCTTCAAATCCGCATTAGTGCCTTTCTTCGCGGGTATTCCTCATCGCACCGGCTGGCGCGGCGAGATGCGCTACGGTTTACTCAACGATGTACGCGTGCTCGATAAAGAAGCCTGGCCGCTAATGGTGGAACGCTATGTCGCGCTGGCCTATGACAAAGGCGTGATGCGTACCGCACAAGATCTGCCGCAGCCATTGTTATGGCCGCAGTTGCAGGTGAGCGAAGGTGAAAAATCATATACCTGTAATCAATTTTCGCTTTCATCAGAACGTCCGATGATTGGTTTTTGCCCGGGGGCGGAGTTTGGTCCGGCAAAACGCTGGCCACACTACCACTATGCTGAGCTGGCAAAGCAGCTGATTGATGAAGGTTATCAGGTGGTTCTGTTTGGCTCGGCGAAAGATCATGAGGCGGGCAATGAGATTCTTGCCGCTTTGAATACCGAGCAGCAGGCATGGTGTCGGAACCTGGCGGGGGAAACACAGCTTGATCAAGCGGTTATCCTGATTGCAGCCTGTAAAGCCATTGTCACTAACGATTCTGGCTGATGCACGTTGCGGCGGCGCTCAATCGTCCGCTGGTTGCCTTGTATGGTCCAAGTAGCCCGGACTTCACACCGCCGCTATCCCATAAAGCGCGCGTGATCCGTCTGATTACCGGCTATCACAAAGTGCGTAAAGGTGACGCTGCGGAGGGTTATCACCAGAGCTTGATCGACATTACTCCCCAGCGCGTACTGGAAGAACTCAACGCGCTATTGTTACAAGAGGAAGTCTGACGGATGCGGGTTTTGATCGTTAAAACATCGTCGATGGGCGATGTTCTCCATACGTTGCCCGCACTCACTGATGCCCAGCAGGCAATCCCAGGGATTAAGTTTGACTGGGTGGTGGAAGAAGTTCGCACAGATTCCTTCCTGGCACGCTGCCGTTGAGCGAGTTATTCCTGTGGCAATACGTCGCTGGCGTAAAGCCTGGTTCTCGGCCCCCATAAAGCTGAACGCAAAGCGTTTCGTGAAGCGCTACAAGCAGAGAACTATGACGCAGTTATCGATGCTCAGGGGCTGGTAAAAAGCGCGGCGCTAGTGACGCGTCTGGCGCATGGCGTAAAGCATGGATTGGACTGGCAAACCGCTCGCGAACCGTTAGCCAGCCTGTTTTACAATCGTAAGCATCATATTGCAAAACAGCAGCACGCCGTAGAACGCACCCGCGAACTGTTTGCCAAAAGTCTGGGCTATAGCAAACCGCAAACCCAGGGCGATTATGCTATTGCACAGCATTTCCTGACGAACCTGCCTACAGATGCTGGCGAATATGCCGTATTTCTTCATGCGACGACCCGTGATGATAAACACTGGCCGGAAGAACACTGGCGAGAATTGATTGGTTTACTGGCTGATTCAGGAATACGGATTAAACTTCCGTGGGGCGCGCCGCATGAGGAAGAACGGGCGAAACGACTGGCGGAAGGATTTGCTTATGTTGAAGTATTGCCGAAGATGAGTCTGGAAGGCGTTGCCCGCGTGCTGGCCGGGGCTAAATTTGTAGTGTCAGTGGATACGGGGTTAAGCCATTTAACAGCGGCACTGGATAGACCCAATATCACGGTTTATGGACCTACCGATCCGGGATTAATTGGTGGGTATGGGAAGAATCAGATGGTTTGTAGGGCTCCGGGGAATGAGTTGTCTCAATTGACAGCAAATGCTGTTAAGCGGTTCATTGAAGAAAACGCTGCCATGATTTAAATTACAACTCTTTAATAGATAATTTTGAAATAAAATCAGCTTCCTTGCTGATTTTATTTCACATATTCATTACTTCTCTAATAAACATTGGTCCGATTGTGCTTTAAAATAAGCACAAAGCAATATTATGGTGATAAACACAGCAGTCGGAACCGGTTTAGAAAAGAGTATTACATCACTTAGTCCTACTACCAGTAGTGAAAAAAGCAAGATTAAAATATAAGGTTCTTTAGCAGTTCTTAAGGCATATATGAGTATTGCTGAAAATGCTAAAATTGTTAATACAACTCCAGGAATACCACGCGTTGATAACGTATCTATGAGATCGTTATGCAAATGAGAATCTACATAGGGTAAAGCGCCACTCAATCTAGGCTCTTTTTCTTCTAGTTCATGTATTTTTTCCGCACGTTTTTCCAGTGATTGTCCTATTGGAGAATATGTTTTTAAGCCAACTTCATACATTGCCAGACGGGCACCGACTGAAGTTCTGGTGTTATCATGCGAATAATTAACTAAATCGTTATTTAAGTCATTCATTCTCATAAGCAATGTATCTTTAAAAGAAAATACACCTGCTAATAATGCAATCGTAATAAAACAATATAACTTATAATTAATTCGCTTATTAATATAACTATCCATTACGATTAATATTAACGCAAAGAATGGAAACACTAATATGGCTGCACGCGTCTCAGTTACTATGACAGCACATAAACTAAGCATGAAGTTAATTGTATATAATGTTGTTTTATGTCTTAAGTCGGATTTTAAAATGAGAATTGATGCCAGTAAAGAAGGAAAAAGGATGATGTAGCCTGCTGTTGTAGCGTGGGAAGCTGATAATGCAACACGGTCGACGTTTAAATAGAAATGTTGCCACATGGCATGCGCAAAAAAAAGTAACTGCGTTGCCAGGGATGCGAACAGAATTAGTTTCCCAAATTTTATTTTTGTTCTCATCTCATTTTTTAGCAAAAAGAAACTAAGAAAATAAAAGCGCTACACAAGGCAATTTTTTCCAGTTTCCATTGGGCCACGATATGCATTGGTATAAACAGAGCCTGAAACTTATAATGTGAATACCAGATGATATTTACGATACCCAAAAGACATAATGAGATGAAAATTAACAAAGTAGGATTATTAGTTATTGTTTTTTTGGTGTCGCAAGAAAATACAATGCAGATATAATTCCAGCTGCATGAAGAAACTTTGTTGCAACATCATCCCATAAAGACAAAGTCATTAAAGAAAAAATACATAATATGAGAATTAAAGACTTTATACCAGAATTAATTTCATTCCAACAAAACGACATATAGTTTCAACCTATGCTACGAGGATGGGTTATTTAATGCAAGATCTAACGTTTATTCTTTTTTCTATTTACCAGTCTTACCATCCTCCAGAGAATATAATTTTTTGATGCTAATATTTTTGCTCGTCTCTTATCTCTCTTGCCAGGAAGATTACAATCTCTTAATTCTTTATCATTGCTTTCAACTAATTGATTCAATAGTTTAAAATCACCATTAAGTAGAACATTCCATAAATAACGAGTTTTATGATAAGCTCTATTTTGACTCAATAATGTATGAATTTCTTCTTTCCGGTTACCTTTGTATAACTGCATCACAGAAGAGTAGATTCTTTCGTGCGCAAATGACTCATGTCGATAATGAGTGATGGTTCTACATGAGTTCATTAAGGAATTTTCTCTATAGTTATGCTTATACATATAATATGGAACCGCATACATATCGCATGTAATTAGCAGTCGATAGATAAAATCAAGATCTTCTCCTAGTCGTAAATCTTCATCAAAAAAAAGATTATTCTCTTCCAGAAGTTGTTTTCTTATAAACAAGCACCCTATATGGAATCTAACCTTTTTATAAAAAAAGTCGAAAAGTAAAGATCCTTCATTAAACTCTGTATTTATAGGTGAGTAAGTAACACCATCTTTTATATAATGGCCATAAAGCCCACAATAAATCGCATCCCCTCCCGTCTCATGTTGTCTGGTATACATCTTCAGCAGATAGTTAGGATCTATCTCATCATCATCATCCATAAAACATATAAACTGTCCTTGCGCCTTGCGGATACCTGTATTCCTGGCAGACGAAACACCGCCATTTTCTTTATTGATAATAATTAATCGAGAGTGGGTTAACCCATACTCTCTCAAAACGTTTGATGTGTTATCTTTAGAACCATCATTAACAATAACAATTTCAAAATTTGGGTAAGTTTGTTTTTCTAATTTCGTTAGAGTTTCAGTAATGTAATCAGATGAATTATACGTCGGTATTATTATGGATACTAAAGGGTAATCATTGCTCATCGTGTTCTCTTGCCTGAACTAATAAAATATGATAGTACTCATCCTTAATTATTATTGTAACTCAGACATCCATGATTTTTATTATTATCCAAATAGTTTTCTTTTATACTTATTTAATTTAAATTTAATGAAGTAAATAAAAGCGTTAAACGTATCACCATTTTTCTTTGCATGTTGATATTTCACTTGATACTGCTTTTCATTCGTGGCTGGAATAAAACGCCACATCATTCCAGCAAGAAGCCTGATAAGCCTCATTAAAATACTTCTGGCAGGGATAATTCGTCCAGTCGTTCCAGGGCTTCGTTACGCCAACATAATGAATCAGCTTAGTATCATCGGTAATGGTCTTTTTATAATCTTCATCGCTTTTATTTTTTAACTCATAGTCAATGCCATAAAAGCAATCATAATCGCCGCTAATAAAAATACAATGACCAAAGAACAGAATATTTAAAATATCCTGATCAAGGCATTTATACTTCGTGTGCTGCGGGTCACTTGCCAGCATAGCAATGGCTTTATTCATAAAATCATTTTTCGCCCATGCTTCAAGCTGCAGATATACTACACCGGCGTTGAAATAATTCCCTGGAAGTCCCTCTATAGCCAGACGCTTCGCTGGTTTTTCCTGCATAAAAGGCACATCTTTAATAACAGCTGCGAACTTATCCTCATCAAAATTAATATCAAGCAATCCAGCTAATGAGCCTTTACAGATGACATCAGCATCGATATATAACAGATTTTCAATAGTTTCACTCAAATACTGGAACGCAACTAAACGGAAGAATGTTGCATAAGACCACTGTTTCAGGCTGGGGAAGATATCAATAAAGGCATTGGAGACTTTATAAATTATTACTTCAACGTTAGCATTTTTGCTGGTAAAAGCATTAACACGTTGTAGATAATCTTCATCAATGTAGTCGGTAAAGAGATGAAACTTAACCGCAAGGTCCGGGTTATGCATAACAACTGATTGCATAGATACTGCCGCACCAAATAAAAAGTTACGGTCAATACCGTAAGCGATATTTAACACACGATCGGTGTTAGCAATTTCCCCAGAGACAGCGACTTCAGTAATACTCTCAGCTAATAAATCCATGTTGGTTCCGTTTTGACTGTGTGGTTTACGCTTGCCTTTTAATTTTTTAATAAATTTGCGTAGTTTGGTTCTGTAGATTACTGAATAGTAGCCATAATCTTTATTTCGTTGGCAATACCCAGGTGACGTTCCATGGCCAGACGATCACGAGCTTTACGCTCTGCCGTACAGCTTTTACCGGATAGGTCAATTATCCTGACACCATCTTTACTAACGATAAAATTACCCCGGTGTGGGTCGCCCGATAGCATATTTAAGGCATGCAATTTTTCCATTGAAGCCTTAATTTCTGTTTTAACATTTTCTGGAATAATCGGCATATCATTGAGCTCTACGCCCTCGACATACTCGATAAGCATAATAAAAACACTGGCATAGTTGAAAATTTTACGCTCAGCCAGAAAATAAAAATCATTAGGAAAAGTAAGACCTGCACTTCTGACACGATCGGTTTCAACGATCAAATTCTGATAGTAGTCACCTTTTACAAAAGATTTTAAAAAACGTTCATTCCTTTTCGTTTTCGGGGCAAAGACTTTAAAAACATAGCGACCATATTTCGTATCAATCAATGATACTTTGGTATCATCAATATTACGTAATACTTTTACTGTTTTAAAATTATAGGCCAGTATTTCATCAAAGATTTCTTTATATTTATTATCATTATCTTTGTAATAAAATGAGAAGCCGCGATAACGTATACTTGTAATCATAAGAGTAATTTATTTCTTAAGCTTGTACTTAATTAATGAAGTTATGCCTTTTATATACTCACCATGGGCAAACAGATGCTTATATTGTTTCTGCATTTCTGCAACAGTCCGCGCCTCTTTAAGAGGATATTTCTTCCAGGGAGATTGTTCACGCGCGATATTAAAGTATGATGCAGACGGATATCCAGCCAGCTATGCCATGGTTTAGTTATCCCTGTATAGTGAATCAACACTGTTTTATCGGTAATGGTTTGCTGATACTTCGATGACTACGATCATAAAGTTCGTTTTTCAGGGTATAAATAGTATCAAAATCCTTCGCAAGGTAGATATTATTCATATTAAATGCGATATTCAACGCATCCTGATCTAAATATTTAAGAGAGCCATATTTAGTTTCCCCTCGTAAAAGTTTGAGTAAATACGGTGTCAAATTTGCTTCATGCCATTTTTTAAGATTGACATAGATAACGCCTGCATTGAAATAACGTCCATTCATTTCGGGAATGTTGAGGCGTTTTGCACATGCCGCCTGAGTACTATCATTGTCAGGAATGACCGCAGCAAACTCATCTTTAAATATAATTTCTGTGAGAGGTTTCAGGCTTCCTTTACAAACAACATCGGCATCCAGATACAGCAGTGTGGAAATACTTTCACTCAGATATTCAAAAGACAATACCCTGAAGTATGTCGCGTACGACCAAAACTGTGACGTCGGCAGATCAGCAAAGTATTTGGGGTCAATTAAATATACAATAATTGAGGTATTAAATTGTTTTGCTGTTTCATTAAATGACTTTAAATAATCATCATCCACATAATCAGTGAAAACATGAAAGACAAAATTAATATCTGAATTATTAATCAAAACGGAAGAAATTGAAACGCCAGCACCATACAAAAAATTCTTATCGATACCGTAGGAAACATTTAGCTCTGGGGCGTTCTTTTTTATTATCTGCTAAATACGAAAACCGTTCTTTTATAAATTCATTCATTTAACTTTTCTCAATTTCATTTTATTATCTTTAAATAAAAATAATAAATATAATTCATTATCCCGTTAATTGGTTTGTTTTGTTTAAAATTATGCTTGGCGCAATAACGAGCATAGTTTGAGTTAACTGGCCGCATTAACGGTTCATTTTTCCAGGGCGATGCTTCTTTGGCTTTGATAAAAGGTTGCGCACTTGGATAACCGGCCCAGTAATGCCAGGGTTTTGTCGGGCCGACATAATGAATTAATACGGTTTCATCATTAATTGGACAAACAAATGATTTTTTAATTCATAATTTAAACTAAATTGCGTATTGTATTTAGCATCAATGAATTTAACTTTCCCTAACAGGATAAGATTAAGGATATCTTGATCCATATAGGTTAAACGGGAAACGATGGCTTTATCAGCAAGCATCGACATCGCTTTAGCAGAAACGGACTCCTGCGCCCACGCTAGTGTATTAATTAACAGGACACCTGAATTAAAGTAACCCTTTTCAAGTTCATTACACTGCAGACTTTGACCCCGTAACGACCACCAGTTAGCATCGCGTTCAGTAACAACAGCAGCAACGTTATTGGCAAGATCCATTGTTATCAGCGGCTTTAAGTTTCCCTGACAGGCGATATCAGCATCCAGGTAAAGGATCTTATCTTGTTGATCAATAAAGTAATCTGCAATTACAAAACGGAAATACATGGCAATAGACCAATTTTTTGGTCGTCGGTAATGCCTTAAGCCGTTCACAATTTACCAGATGGATCTGGATACAGGTACGATAGCTTTTCGCCAATTGGGCTAAACGCTGGATATCGGCTTCAGGGATATCATCAATAAAAACGTGGAAAACAAAACTCACGTCGTTGTTATGTAACAAAACTGACGTGATTGAAACACCACAACCAAAAAGAAGTTTTTATCAATGCCATAAGCAACATGGAATGATGATGCCACTGACGCCGCTGGCCTTTCATCGAAGATGATTGTCTTATTGATCATCTCTTGTGGATTAAAATAGTGGGCACTCATATTTCTCTCCGGAAATTACAACGATTTTCGAATCGTTCTTTCCCTGATTTTTGTGGCTTTTGCTTCTGCTTGCGACAGCAGTCCTTGTTCCAGCTTGAGAATGTCTTTAAGCGGGGCGGCAAAATACACTTTCATAAACCGCCAGATATCCCGCTGAGTCAGGCCGATATTCATCGAAGAAAAATAAAGCCCAATAAGATCTTTATCGCGCCAACGACGTGGAACGCGCGTGCGAAGCTGCGCCCGGTGCAGGTCAATTACCGAAATTTTTAACTCCTCTTCCTTACCGGAAAAAGGCAAGTGCAGCAGGAAATGACAGATATAACAGTCACGGTGATTAATGCCCGCAGCATGCATATCGCGCACCATCGTCGCGACACGCTTAATAAGCATACGCTTTACGCGAACATCTGGTGGGTTGGTCGCCCAGTCAGCACAGTAATCTTCCAGACTTATGGTTGGTGTCAGATCTTCGGTAATAATAAATGAAGTTCTGGTCAGCGGATTCATGCCTTTTTCGCCAAATGCCACCCCATACATAGTATCAACGCCGACATCCCGCAGTCGATGAATCGCATTCCATTCGCGGTCAGCGCCTAATACTGGCATCCGCAATGAGAGTAAATTTTTGATTATCTCTTTCAGGGTCGTGCCGCGATGCCATTTGAGAAAATAGCTTTTGCCCGCCATTTCAAAGCGCAGAGTACGGCGAGTTTCCAGTTCACGAAATACCTCACCCTGCAAGGTTTTAACTTCCTCAAAAGGATCTTTGCCGCGCCATAACGTGGCAAACGGCTCTTTAAGTTCAACCATCCAGACCACCCGTTATGATATCCGCCGCTTTCTCTGGCAGACTGTATAAATCTTGTGTATCAGCATAATGTCGCGCATTCCGCCCAAGCCTGGCGCAATGAAGATTGCGTTAACGCTTTGCGTAAAATCTCATTCAATGTTTCCTGGCGGAATGCTCAGCAATAGCCTCGCCGCAATTAGCGTCGACAATATAATGCGCATAGCCACAAACGGCAGTTGTTAGTACCGGTAATCCTGCAGTAATCGCTTCCAGCAGCACAATTCCCGCCGCTTCCTGGTAGCAGGATGCAGTAATAAATCCGCCGCCGCCATTAATTCCGAGACATCGTTGCGCCCCGAGAAGAAGTGAACATTACTGCGCACGCCGCGTTTTTCTGCCAGTGCCTCAAATTTTCGCGGTTTATCCTGCCCAACAACATATAGCAATGTGTTGTGGCGCAGCGAATCCGGTAACGAAGCAAGTGCTTCAATGGAACGATCGACACCTTTACGCGTGAAGTCTGAACCGACCTGCAACAATAAATATTGTTGTTCGGTTATTCCATTCTTCTTACGGAAGATTTCACGGCTATTGGCTGGCTGCTGGCTATATTTACGATCAGGATAAATCCCCGGTGGCAGAATATGAAAACGCTCCGCTTCAGTCTGATAATGTTTCTGGAAATCGGCGATTTGCTTATCTGTCAGCATCAGCAGCTGTGTCGGCTTGCCCTGTTCGAAGGTTGCCCGCTCAAAGGCGGCATAATGGCGATAACGTGACGTCAGGCGATAGAAAAAGCCTTTTTCCTGCGCTACTTTCTCGGCATAACAAACATCAGCGGCATAATAAACGTCCAGCCCCGGCATTTTGTTGAATCCAACGACTTTATCGACGGGATGTTCGCGTAAATGTTTTTGCACCCAGCAAAATACTCCGCATTGCGCCCGTGATTGGTATGCGATTTAACCGGCACTTTGATCAGTTCAAATACATCAGGCATTCGCCTTCCCACGACTGGGTATAAACCCGAACATGATGACCTCGGGCGGCGACTGTCTGAGCAATACGCATAAAATCACGCTGCAAACCGCCAAAGGGAAAATATTTATATAAACAAAAAGCAACGATCATAACGACGTACCTGTCGTGGAGGAGGGCAGTAATTTATCGACAGCAGCAATGACATCTGCCGCCGGAATAACCGAAAGATACATCTCATTTCGGTCACGCTGATCGCGCGTTGGCATTTCCCGGTAATCTCCCGCCCAGAATTGAATCATGTTATTTGACCAGGGACGCCAGAAAATATGGTCTGTCGCACCAAACAGCGATATCAGCGGCGTATTAACTGCAGCGGCAATATGCGCCGGTGCGGAATCAACGCCAATAAACAGCTGCGCATGATCGATTAACGCACCAAGTTCCGGGAAGGTCACCTTTCCAGCCAGCGCCGTTACTGGTGGCGTCTGGCATCCCTGCGCAATTTCATTGACGCAGGCCAGATCGTCTTTATCCGGGCCGGACGTCAGAACGACTTCATAACCACGAGCATGTAAGGCATCAATCACAGCGGAAAACTTGGCGTTGTCCCAGCATTTGAAGATTTGCCGCGCCGTAGGTTGGATAACCACATAATTTTGTCCAACACCAGCGTGATCAAGTTCGCGACGCATACGTTTCCAGCTTGCAGGCGGGTAACTCATGGTTGTCTGCTTCACCAACGAATCAAGTCCCAATGGTGTCAGCACGGATAAGTTACTTTCCACCACATTTCCACCCTGCAACGGCACCAAATGGGTGAAACTTTTACGCCAAAAAGCAGACTGCCGATGATGATAATCCTGGGAAATTTTCACACGGGCATTTAATAAGCGAACCAGTATAGCAACCATCCATTGATCGGTAAGATTGACGATAAGGTCATACTTATTGGCACGTAATACCTTGATGAGATGAAAAAAGTTGGCAATTTTTCTGAGGCTTTTGCTTTTTTATTTTTTATGCCGTAGAGCGCGTTAATCTCTGGATTTTCAGACAGGATCGGGATGGTGTCCTGATAAAGCAGCACATCGATTTTGCGTCAGGGTAATTTTTTTCAGCGAACTAATGACGGGAGTAGTTAATAACATATCCCATGAAAACGCATCTTAATGAGCAAATTCTTCGAAATGGCTTATCCACAAGTAACTCTTTTGTTGAGATTATCCGATTAAGGTGAAGCAGA
>ENA-OQER01000938-OQER01000938.1-human-gut-metagenome-genome-assembly--contig:-NODE-938-length-15175-cov-2.685739_pt1 | contig 15175 bp, 19 predicted proteins | sample MGYA00242797_ERZ504639 | MGnify/ENA primary metagenome ERZ504639 (study PRJEB26092, sample SAMD00036306) | human gut metagenome | host: Homo sapiens | study: EMG produced TPA metagenomics assembly of...
CGGCCGTTCCGGGTGGGTTACTACGGTCTTGCCGGTTTCCGCGGTTGGTCCGCATCATCTTCGTTCGAAATCATGCGTGGCGACTGACGGTGCCGTACCCCTGCTGCTTGGCTTTCGCCAGCGCGTCGGCGGTCCAATTGCCGGTGCCCTGCCATGCATACGTGTCATACTCGCGTTCGGGTCACCCAACGCCGATTGATAGTTTTTCAAGGCCTGTTCGGCGTTCCATCGCGAGGTGCCGACGCCTGCCGAATCATAGGTTTTGCTATCGTTCAGCGCGGAATAGGCGGTGATGTCGAACAGGGCCGGTTGCGTGATGCCGTCGACTTGCGTCGGCATCGGCATCGTCTTCAGATAGGTTGGATCGGCCACCACCTGCAGTTTGTCATGCTTGGTGAACGTCTGTTCCAGCGACTTGAGTCGTGCCTCGTCTTCTTTGCCGGGAACGGCGATTTTCGAGAGTTCCGCGGAGGTGACGCCACCTTTGTTGACGAGCTGTTCCAGCATGGTGTTGTCGGTGGTCCATCCTTGCGCTTCGAGCGGCTGCACGATGGTGATATTCATCGCGGGCGTGTCGGGGGTATTGATTCCAGCTCCGGTCCGCGTTGCGAAAGTATGCGCTTCGTCTTGTTGAACGCCATTGGCTCATAACTGAGCGTGACCGGTTTCGGCCCCCAGGAGTTGACGGACGCCAGCGTCTCCTGATTCGAGTCCGCGTCGATGTGCACGTTCGCCGAAGCTCCCGGTTGAAGCGCGGGAACCTCGCTCTGCCCAACGATATTGGGCGTGGGAATCTGCCCGATGCCTTCCGACCATTCCTGGATATCGTTGCGCGACACGAACGTGTAGAAGGCGTTCATGGCAAGGGTGAGCGTGCCTGAAGGGATTTCCTGATCGGTGGTGTTGGTCACCGTCGCGCTCAAATGATAGCCGGAAGTGTCGGTCAGCACGGCGGTGGAGGAGTCGATCGACAGCATGGTGCCGGATTGCGATTCCTGTGTTTCTTCGGCTTCGGCTTTCGGCACAGGTGCGTATAACAACATCAACGCATGGTCATAACCATGGCGAGGATTGCCGAAAGCGCACGCATGCCGTGCGGAACGTTCCGTTGTGCGGGTTGATTCACCTTCACGCCTGTCTGTTGAGTTTCCTTGCGTACAACCATGCTATCTTTCGTTCGTTCGGGTACTGAGAACGTCGTCCAAATCAGCAAAATCCACCCAAATCGCGTCTTCCGCCTCATGATCCGGGTCGCCTTCCACCGTCAACTCGCCGCCGATCTGACGCAATGCGAAATGATGCACCAGCTTGTGCACGCGCTGGCTGGTTCCGGTGAACCAGTAGTCGATGGTGGCGATGGAATCGACCACTTCACCTAGGATTCCTGTTTCCTCGTGAACTTCGCGAACGGCGGTTTGCTGCGGTGTTTCGCCTTTTTCGATATGACCTTTCGGCAGGCACCATTCCAAATGTCGCTACGCGAGTGGCGTGCGATGATCGCCACGCGGCCCTTGTCGTCGAATACGAGACCTCCCGCCGAATATTCGCGCACTACCGGCAGTTCCTGCGCGTCGAGCGAGGCGAACGTGGTCGGACCGTCCGTGGCGCGCCGCTGCGGCATCATTGCTGGGGTGGGTGCGTTGGGCGTGATGATGGTCTCTTGCCGCAAGGAAACGGACTGCGATGTGTACAGCAGTTTGTCCGGTTCCATCGGATTTTGGGCATGGTCGTCCGCAGCATGGGCAAGCATGCGTGCAAGGTCTGCGGGCGTAATCATGATTCCAACCATACTCAATTCTGTGTGCAGGTGGGGTAACGGTATGCTGGTAAGGCAGAAACTTGTGGTGCCGGAAAGGGATGGCGTGAACTTCGAAGTGTGGCCAGAGGCCATTGAATTAGGGCGTATGTTCGCCGCGGAAGGCTATGAATTGGCGTTGGTGGGAGGTCCCGTTCGAGACCTGCTGTTGCATCGTAAATCGCATGATTTGGATTTTTGCACATCGGCGCGTCCTGAGCAGTTTGAACACATTTTGCACCGTTTCGGGCGCGATGGCTTTTGGGATATGGGCCGTAAATTCGGCACGTTGGGCGCCATGCGCAGGCGTGAGGATGGCACGGAAGTGCAGGTTGAGGTAACGACCTACCGTTCCGACACGTATGACCCCGACTCGCGCAAGCCGGAAGTCAATTATGGCGACACGCTGGAAGGCGATCTTTCCCGCCGTGATTTCACGGTGAATGCCATGGCGTTGCGTGTGCCGGAATTGGAATTCGTCGATCCGTTCGGCGGCGCGAACGATTTGGCCAAGGGCGTGTTGCGCACGCCGGTCGATCCTCGCCAGTCGTTTGACGACGATCCGCTGCGCATGATGCGCGCCGTACGTTTCGTGGCGCAACTGGGCTTCCGTATCGAACCGGAAACCGCTGAAGCGCTGACCGACATGGTCGATCGCATTGAAATCGTTTCCGCTGAGCGCGTACGCGACGAACTGGTCAAAATGCTGCTGTCCGATCGCCCGCGCGCAGGTATCGAAGCGCTGGTCGATTCCGGTCTTGCCGATATCGTCTTCCCGGAAATTCCGGCATTGCAGCTCGAAATCGACGAACATCATCGTCATAAGGACGTGTTCGAGCACACCATGATCGTCATTGATCGTGCGGTTGCCCTCGAAACCGGCCCGGACGGCCCTGTGCCGGCACCGGATCTGACGTTGCGTTTGGCCGCGCTGATGCACGATATCGGCAAGCCGAAGACGCGTCGTTTCGAATCGGGTGGCAAGGTGAGCTCCATCATCATGATGCGGTCGGCGCGAAAATGACCCGCAAGCGCCTTAAGGCATTGCATTTCGACCATCATATGGTCGAGGACGTCAGCGAGCTGGTCAATCTGCACTTGCGCTTCCACGGCTACGTGGAGGAGCCGTGGACGGATTCCGCGGTCCGCCGTTACGTCAAGGATGCGGGTCCGCTGTATGAGCGCCTGAACCGCCTTACGCGTGCCGACGCGACCACGCAGAACAAGCGCAAGGCCATGGTGTTCTCGTCGGCGATGGACGAGATGGAACAGCGCGTGCGCGATCTGAAGGAGAAGGAGGATTTCGACGCGATCCGCCCTGATCTGAACGGTGACGAAATCATGCAGCTGCTCGGCATTGACCCGGGGCCGCTGGTTGGCAAGGCGTACAAGCACATGCTGGAATATCGCCTCGATAACGGCCCGGTCGAGCGTGATGTCGCTGTTGCCGAGTTGAACCGTTGGTATGAGGAACAGCAGGCCGAGTAGTCTGCTTGCTGACCTCACGATTTGGATTCTATGACCTCACGATTCGATTTTTCGGGCAAAAATAGAATCGTGAGGTCAGTCGGTTCCGAAAAGTGCGGTTTCGGGGGTATTCTCTGGAGGATTTCGCCCGCGATTTAACCCACGAATATAAGAATTGACCTCACGATCTTGATTTTCAGTGAAAAATCGAAATCGTGAGGTCAATCCGAAAATCTGCAAATCAAAAAATCTGCAAATCACACGGCGTCGTGTTCGGGGGCCTTCTGTACGTCGGTCATCTTGTCGACGGTAACGCATCCCTCGAAGCTGTCGATCTCCTTGCCGGCGGTCGGCACCTTCTTCTGATTCTGCAGATTGTCGAAAGTCGCGCCAACCACAACGTCGATCAGCATATCCTCACGATCGTCCATCACCATCGTCGCGTCGGTGAAGTTGCTGTTCACCGTGTACGCCTGATTGATGCGTTCTTGCCGAAGATGATCATCGTGCGTTCCACTTTGGAGCTGGTGTAGTTGCCGGCTGCCTGGGTGTTGAACTCGCGGTTCTGCAACGCGCTGCTGACGGCTTGCGCGAAGCCGGCGAATTCAGTGCCGTTGAGCACGCGCACGGTGATGTTGCGGTTTTCCACGTACTTGCCTTTGCTGCCGTCCTGTTCCTGTGCTGCGCAAGGGGCCTGCTGGCCGTAATTCGGCTGTACCGCGGCCGACTTGACATTGCCCAATCCTCCAACATGGAAGAAGAACAGCAGGGAAATCACCAATGCGATCGTCAAAATGGTGCCGGTGATGGTGAACACCACCTTTTGACGGCGGCGAATGTACTGTTTGCGCGCGGCGCGCTCGTCGTTAGCCTGAGTCATGTACGAGTCCTTCTCCAAAAATCGGTTGACTTCAACCTTACTGTTACGCGATGATATGCACAATCGGATGGGCCGGTGCCTTGGTGGCGATGATGCGGTCGACGCAACGGCTTTGTTGCCATGCCGACTGCACGGCGCGTGCCGCATCGTCGGTTGGCACGAATGCGATTACGGAAGGGCCGGATCCGGAGACGAACGCCTGCTTGGCGCCTGCCTGCAACGCTTCGTCGATCGCCTGTCCGCTGCGTGGATGCAGTGAGATCGACGCCTGTTGCAGATGATTGTTGTCGGTTGCGCCGGCGCCGATTTGGTCGAACATGGCATACACTTCCGGCGTGCGCAGTTCCGCCTGATACGCGCCGACCAGCAGACGGCCTGCAAAGCCTGATCCGTCAGTTCCAGCACGGCGTCGCTGTTTTCGCTGAGTTGTTCGATCTGCTCGCCGAAGCCGGTGCCTCGCGCATAGCCTCCGGTCAGGCAGAACGGCATATCCGCGCCCAATGTGGCGGCAACCTGTTGCAACCGTTCAATGGACCAATCAAGATTCCATAGCGTGTTCAATGCCAGAATCGTGGCGGCGCATCCGCGGAACCTCCTGCCATGCCCGCGCCAACGGGAATGCCGTTTTTCGATGTTCAACGCCACATCCGGTTCATGGCCGCTCGCTTCGGCCATGGCGAACAGGGCGAGCACGGCATGGTTGCGTCGCATGTCGCTGCCGGAGGAGGCCAGATCGCCAAGATAGGCACCTTCAAGATTCAGGGAGAAACCGGATCCGGGCTTTTTGCGACTGGTGGTGACGGTGTCGTACACGCCGACGGCGCAGTAGATGGTGTCGAGCTCGTGTCGGCCACCCCATTCGCTGCGTGGCCTGCCTACGTGCAGGGTCAGATTCGTTTTCGCCGGGCAGTCCACGCTGACCGTGTTGATTGCGGTGTTGGTGTCGCTCATGCTTGCGACACCTCGCCCACGGCTCGTGCCAATGCCACGAATTCGTCGATGGCAAGCGTTTCGCCACGGCGCGTCGGATCGATGCCCGCCTGCTCGAACGCTTCGGAGGGCACGATCTTCTTCAACGCGGCATGCAGGGTTTTGCGCCTCTGGCCGAATGCGGCGTCGATAAGACGGAACACGTTTTCGCGGTCCACTACGGAACCGTCGGGATTGTTGGCCGAAGGCGTGTGCCCGCCCTCATATCGTTTGAACAGCACCAGCGCGGAATCCACATTCGGTGCCGGCCAGAACACATTGCGCCCGATAATGCCCACACGTTCCGCGGTACCATACCAAGCGAGCTTCACGCTTGGAGTGCCGTAGATCTTTGAACCGGGCTTTTCGCTCAGTCGGTCCGCGACTTCCTTCTGCACCATCACGAGGAACGTGCCGAGATTGTCGAAACGTTCCAGCAAGGTCAGCAGAATCGGCGTGGCCACGTTGTATGGCAGATTGGCGACCAGTGTAAACGAATCATCATTTTGGAAATCAGGCAGATTTTCCGGCGTCACGGTCAACGCATCGCGATTGACACGCGGAAACGATCCACCGCATCCGGCATGAATTCGGCGATGGTGCCGGGCAGTCGTTCCGCAACGGGCGGGTCGATCTCCACGGCGGTCATCGTGGCGCCGGTTTCCAAAATCGCCAATGTCAGTGAACCGAGTCCAGGTCCGACTTCCAGCACATGATCGTCGGCGGTCACACCTGCCTCGCGCACGATACGACGAACCGTGCCCGGGTCGATTACGAAATTCTGCCCGAATTTTTTCGTCGGGCTGATACCGGCCTCGGCCGCGATACGCCGAATGTCGGCAGCCCCCAACAGGCGGCCTTGCGCGGTTTCGTCGGTTGCGTTGGTTTCGTTCGCGTGTTCTGTCATTACCTCATTATCCGTTCAACTGGTATGAAAAGTGTGCGCTGTTGCGTTTGCGTATTGTTGCGATCGGCGTTGTTTAATACCATCCGACCTGCTCGGAATGCTCCCATGCCTTCGACGGGCTGCCGTAGCATTGCGCGATGTAGCTCAGGCCCCAGTCGATCTGCACGGCCGCATCGTCACGCCAGTTTGCGCCGAATGCCGCCATTTTGCTGCCAGGAAGCGACTGCGGGATGCCGTAGCTCCGGAAGATGCGTTTTCCGCATACCACAGCCAGCTCGATTCACGCGTCCACAGTTTCACCAGATCGGTCCAGTTTTGCCCGGTCCAGCCATATTGCGCCGAGGCTCCGGCCGCGTAGGCCTGTGCCTGCGCGGGGGAGGGGTGATAGGAGGCGGCATCCTGCCGAAGGATCGGAAGGTTGCGGTGTCGGGGTGGGCGTCGGATCCGGCGTGGGGGTCGGGCCAGGAGTTGGCGTCGGATCCGGGTCTGTTTTCGATCCGGAATCGTCCTTCTTGTTGTCGTCTGAATTATCCGTATTGCCGGAATTACTGTTCGAATCGTCTTTCTTGTCGGAATTATCGGAATTGTTGTTCTTGTTCGAATTGTCGTTCTTTCCGGAATTATCGGAATTGCCGGTATCTCCGGAATTGCCGGATCCGTCATCCGATCCCGAATCGTCGGAAGATGCTGCCGGTCCTACTGCGATAATCTGATCGAGGGCGATTTTCGTGGTCGTTTCGTTGGTCAGCGTCTCGCTTTCCTTCTCGCCGTCCACATACGTGACGTCGTACGTTTGCTGGATTTCGCCGTCCTCGCCTTCCTGCCTGACTACGACTTCGCCGGGCTGCAGGCTGGGGTCGACGATGGTTTGCGTGCCGAAAGGCACCGCTTTCGTGCGTGTTTCCTCGCCGTGCGTCACGCGGCGGACGCGCAGGATCGTTTCGCCGTTGTCTTTTTCGACGCTGACGCGATCCTCCTTGTTCAGCGTGATGCCTTTGGAGTCAAGAATGGAGGCCGCCGGCAGTTTTGCCATTCGGCGATTCGGAGCTTTGCCCGTCTGCGATGACGGTGACCGGCCCGTTTTGGTTGATGATCAGTCCGCCGGTGAGTTTGTTGTACACGTTGTCGATATTGACGGTGACTTTTGCCGCGTCTGCTTCGTTTTTGTTCGAAGAATCCGATCAGCTGTTCGCGCTGGTCGCCACTGTCCAGAAGGGCACTTCCTGCCCGTTGATGGTGATGGTGGTCTGGTAGGCGCTTCGTACCGTCACCACGTCATGGTTGCTCAGCATGCTGGTGGGGCTGGTGGATTCCACGAGATCATGCGTTTTGACCTTCACGCCGCGTTCCTGCAGCAGACGGTCGACGCTCATCGCGTATGTGGTTACGGTGGTGGTTTCGCCATCGATGGTCAGAGCCACGGTTTTGCGCGCGCCTACGCCGAATGCGAGCGTCGAGGCGAGCGTCAACGAGACCACGCATGCCGTCACTCGAACACGCCGAAGCGTCACGAATCTCCGGGGGGTCCACCTTCTTGTCATACGTCCTCTTTCCAGCGACTGCTACATCGCCGTCATTGTAACGGTCAGATCGGGACGAATGGCATGGTTTCCGCTGGCTTTATCTATACCGCCACATTTTCGAGGAAAAGGAGTAAAGAAAAAAGGGGGCAGGAGAGAAGGGGATGTCCTGCCCCCTGCCCGGACGAGGCAGGTTGGGGGAAGCCTCGTCCGGTCGCCAGAAGCCATAAGTTGGGGGAAGGCTTCTGGATCACTTACCCATGGTAAGAGGTCAAAGCCCGTCAAAACGGGTTTCGAGCCTCCTGTCGGGATCGAACCGACGACCTGCCGCTTACAAGGCGGCCGCTCTGGCCATCTGAGCTAAGGAGGCTTGTGCCGCTTTCTAGCATAATGCATAAAAACGGCAACGATTGAATAGCATAACCAGCGTGCCCGATGCCGTCAACTTGGAACTGCGCTTTGGCTGGCACGCTGGCGAGTAGGGGGGTATAATTTTTCGATTATGAGGATTGCGTAGGCTGATCACTCGCCAGTGGTGTTGGAGATCGGATCCTTGTCGGAGCCGATGGAGGGCATCACGCCTTCCTTGCCGATGTCGTCGGACTTGATTCCGATGGCCTCCAGCAGGCCTTCCTCAATGGTCTCCTGCGCAGTGCTCAACTGGTTCATATCCCAGAACTTGCCGTTGATGGTCACCGTTGGGGTGGTCATGCTGTCTTTGTAGGTTCCGGACGTGTTCCACAGTTCGGAGCGCTTCGGCGTATAGGTGTCGATGGCGTCAAGCAATCCTGGTAGTCGCGGCCGACGCCTTGTCCGCCACATCCTCGGAAACTCCCGAGGCGATCATCTGTTCCTTGATCTGATCGTCGCTGACGGACTTGTAATTCGAGCTTTCCTCAGGCTGGAAATCCTCGGCGTACATTTTTTCGAGGAAGGTGATCAGATGGCTCGGATCGCTGTCATGCTCGGCCAGATAGATCGCGGCATTCGCTGCGCGGCTTGAATAATCGTCGGTGGACCACTTGTCCATAAACGCCATGAAATGCAAATCAAGATTGATCTGACCCGCGTCGACCATCTTCTGCAGATCCTCATCAAGCTGACGATGCAGATTGCCGCAGCCCGGGCACAGGAAATCCATGTAGATCGCAACAGTCGGTGCGCCTTCGACGGACTTGCCGTAGCCATCCTTCGAAATCAGCAATCCGCCCTTCTTATCGACGAGCTTAGGGGTGTTTTCGACTTGCTGCAGCTTGTCGTACGCTTCTTCCACGGTCTGGGTGGAAGCCTGCGTTTCGGTGTTCTTGTGCATGTTGTGATACACGGTGAACGCGCCGATCGCCACCAGGATCACCAGCACCGCCATCACGATGGCGCCGATGAGGGTCTGCTGCTTGCGCTCCTTCTCCATCTGTTCGGCGCGAGCCTTCATCTCCGCGGCCTCAGCGGCCCTACGCTCGGCGCGGCTGGCGCGCTTCTGCGCATCCTTACTGTTCTGGGCCATCCACATTCCTTTCGATGTTCACATCACGATGCTGTGCACCATAGTAGTGTGGGCACGCTATTGCTGAATGAAGTATTTCGTAAAAGCTCACGTTGCCATACTACGTGCGATTATCTGATGTTTTTCTGATGATTGCAAACGTTTGCCGATTTTTGATTTTCGCTGCGTATTTCGTGAGATGGCGTCACTACATATCGTACGATTCGGCAGTGGTGCCGGATTTCGGGCGCCGCGCAATGCGCCGGCACCCAATCGCAGCACCAATGCTCCGGAGCGAGGGCGCATACCAGCCAGCCGATGGCGCAGCAACCGGCCTGGGCGACGCCGCTTTGCGAAACCGGCCCTTCAATCCAGGTCGGCAGCGGAATCGTGAATCCGAATATCGACGTATCAACATGGCAAACGGCAGTTGCAGCGTGACTGTGGCAATCGTCAATCCTAATGCGGCGATGACCGCCATGATCAGTGCGCGTGGCACCGCATAACCCAGCCCCTTGAGCACATGCCAAGCAGCGTGGCGGCGCGGGCGAACCAGTCGGAAGCCTGCGGCTGCCCCCACGGCGGCCTTCGCGTTCCAGCTGCGCCTCCATATTGAGTCCAATGGTGGCGAGCAACCAGGCCAGCAGCGCGCCCGCGATCAGGGCGATCCATGGCGAGAACAGGCCGCATACGGCCACAGGAATCGCCATCAGCACGCAGAGGGGCACGCCTCTGCCTAGCAGTTCGCCGCGTTGCACGTCGGCCGGATTCGGCGGCTGCAGTACACTCTGCGGCACGTTCGGGTTGAGCGGCGCGGCCGGAGCGACCGGTGCGGTTGGCACGGCAGATGTTTGCATGTCTTGTGGCTGCGCACTTTGCGCCATTTCAACCGATGCGTTCGGTATTACGGCAGGAGGCCGCTGGTTGGCGATGCGCTGCAATGCAGGTTTGGTGGCCGGGTCGATCTGTGCGGCCTCTTGAGCGGGATTCCAAGCGTCCTGGACCGGCATCACCCGCGTGGATTGCGGTGTATCTTGCGGCAGCACACTGGTATCCCCACTATTGACAGGCAGCACGCGCGTGCCGGTGCCAAGAGGAATGGTTGCGGTATGCGCGTTGATATCCATGACCGAGGTGCCGACATCGGGCGCATCGGCAATAACGGTATCGGTTATGTCAGCAATAACGGTTGCGCCGATTGCCTGCGTGGCTCAACGAATTGCGGCAAGGTGCGCGTGCCGATGGCGTCTTCTCCCGTCACATGGTCTACGCCCGCCAAAGCATTCGTGGATTGTCGGGCGATCCATCAAAAGGAGCATCGCCTCCGACCCGGCACTATCGGCGGCATCCGAAGTATTCCCCGAAATCCAAGCTTGCGGATTCAACGCATCCAACGCAATCGCCTGCAACAACTCGTCTGGAGTGCAACGTTCGTACGATCCGGATCCAACGCCGAACGGAACGCGGCCATGGTCCCAGCCGGCAATCCCGCCAAATTCGCGCTTCCCGCGGCAGCACGCTCCAATACCGCCATCATCGGTTCGTGCCGAACACCGGCTCGCCAGTGGCGGCAAATGCCAGCACGCTCGCCACCGACCACCAATCGCTCATCTCATCGGATTCGGCACCGTCGATGATTTCCGGCGCGATGAATCCAGGCGTGCCCATCACCAATCCGGTACGAGTCACATGACTTTCGCCCTCGCCCATGCAATGCCGAAATCCACCAATACCGGTCCGGTATTCGACACCATCACATTCGTCGGTTTGATATCGCGATGCACAATACCGGCCGCATGCACGGCCTTCACCGCCTCGATCAGCTTGCGTCCCAACCGTTCCAAATCATCGCCCACATACCGGCCGTTGGCACGCACGTCCTCACGCAAATTCTTGCCTTCGATCAGCTCGGTTACGATAAAAGCCAGCGCATCATCCAATTCCATATCCACAATGCCGCACACGCCGGGATGACGCACTTTCTGCAGTGCCATCGCCTCCCTGCGCAGGCGCTCGCGTGCAGTCAGCTGGTCGCGGGAACGTTCGCTGGACGCATCTTCCTCGGCAAGGGAATCACGCAATATCTTCATCGCATACTGATGGCCGCCGTCATCTCGCACCCGCCATACCGATCCCATGGCACCCGATCCAAGCCGGGAAATCAACGTGTATCCGCCAACGAGGCTGCCTGCCTCCAGATTCAATGCGCTTAAGTCGCTCATGGCACCCATGGTACTTGCCTTACGTAAGTTGCCGCTGGAACAGCTCGCTGTAGTGTGCCGAAAATATCGCAGGAATTGCGATTATGGAGTTGGAAGCGCAATGAAGATCGATGATTTCCGCAATCAAGGCAAGGATGTTGCAACAATCTGCGGATGAGCGCACATTGTGCCAGATGCATGCGCGCAACGGGATTATATGTGCACGAATGGTAGTTTTACGTGCGCAGGTGGTATGCAGATTATGCACGCGAAACGACAGGCTGGGAAAAATCAGGGTGCTTTTTTCGCGGATTTTGGTGAAATCGAACATCGACATGAAGAAGTGTCTTCACTTCTGGAAATTGCGTGACGCGGGGCAGCGTTGCATGATTTCTGGTTTCGATGAGGAAATCGGAGCCTGCATGTCGTTTGGTTATGAGAATCAAGGAGGAGGCAGACCATGCTGCAAATCAACATGGCTGACGTCATGAACGTTATCGGTTCTTGACGCCGTACCTGATTGCGATTGGCGTGCTATTTGTGCTCGCGCTGATCATTACTTTTGCCGTCAACAAGAAGACGGTGAAGGAAGTGGCGACCCGTAAGATCATCCACTCCGAGTCTTGGCTTGTGGCTTTGGTCGGCATTGTCGTCGCGGTTTCCATGATGCTGTCCGGTCCGCTGTCGACGCTGCTCAACAACGCGACCATCACCAAGTACATGCTGTCTGACACCACTGTTTCCAAGGCCAACGAGCTGGCCAAGGAAGTGCAGTCGGAAGCCATCACCATGCTGAAGAACGATGATTCCAACCTGCCGCTGGCTAACAAGAAGGTCAACGTGTTCGGTTGGGGCTCCACCAACCCGGTATACGGCGGCACCGGCTCCGGCTCCATGTCCGACCAGTATGACACCGTTTCCCTGCTTGATGGCATGAAGGAAGCCGGCATCGAGACCAACGCCGACCTGACCAAGCTGTACACCGATTACCGTGCAGATCGCCCAGTTGTTGGCATGTGGGCACAGGATTGGACCCTGCCTGAGGTTCCGGCCGACCAGTATTCCGATTCCCTGATCTCCGATGCCAAGAGCTTCTCCGATGAGGCTGTTGTAGTGCTCACCCGCGTCGGCGGCGAGGGCGCTGACCTTCCGATGAACATGAAGGCCGAAGGCATCACCTATGAGAACAACTCCAAGGATTACGAGGACTTCAAGGACGGCGAAAGCTTCCTGCAGCTGAGCCAGACCGAGCGCGATATGCTCGACCTGGTCACCAAGAACTTCAACAAGGTCACGCTCGTCTACAACGGCGCCAACACCTTCCAGTTCGACTTCCTGAACGACTATCCGCAGATCAAATCCGTCGTGTGGTGCCCGCCTGCAGGCCAGACCGGCTTCTCCGCACTCGGTGACGTGCTTGCCGGCGATACCAACCCGTCCGGCAAGACTTCCGACACCTTCCTGAAGGATCTCACCCAGTCGGTGTCTTACAACAACTTCGGCAAGTTCGAATACACCAACATGGAAGACAAGGCCGCCAAGTACACGGGCTTCACTGGTGACGAAGTCACCGCCATCCCGGGCTTTGTGAACTACTCCGAAGGCATCTATGTGGGCTACAAGTTCTATGAGACCGCAGCGGCCGAAGGTGCCATCGATTACGATTCCATGGTTGCATTCCCGTTCGGTTACGGTCTGAGCTACACCACCTTCGAGCAGAAGCTCAACGATGTGACGTACAAGGATGGCAAGGTCACCGTTGATGTGACCGTCACCAACACCGGCGACACCGCTGGCAAGGATGTTGTTGAGGTCTACTACAACCCGCCGTACACCGAAGGTGGCATCGAAAAGGCCAGTGCAACCTGGTTGGCTTCGAGAAGACCGAGAAGCTTGAGCCGGGCGCTTCCGAGGACGTGACCGTTGAATTCGAAGACGATGACATGGCTTCCTATGATTACAAGAATGCCAAGGCATACGTGCTCGAAAAGGGCGATTACAACATCTCCATCAACTCCGACTCCCACACTGTGATCGGCTCCAAGAAGATCACCGTGGACGACACCATCACCTACGACTCCGATTCGAACACCCACAATGGCGACCAGACCGTGGCCACCAACCAGTTCGATGATGCTGCAGGCGATGTGACCTACCTGAGCCGTGCAGGACATTTCGCAAACTACAAGGAAGCCACCGCCGCTCCGACCAACTTCGAAATGTCTGATAAGGCAAAGGAAACCTTCTACAACAACGCCAACTACGATCCGTCTCAGTTCAACGACGATTCCGACGAGATGCCGACCACCGGTGCCAAGAATGGCCTCCGCCTGGCCGACATGTACGGCAAGGATTACGACGATGCTGATTGGGAGAAGCTGCTTGACGAGCTGACCTTCGACGATATGGACAACCTCATTGCCAACGGCGGCTACGGCACTCCGGCCGTCTCCTCCGTCGGCAAGATCCAGCTCACCGACGCTGACGGCCCGGCCTCGTTGAACAACAACTTCACTGGTGTTGGCTCCATCGGCTTCCCGGCTTCCACCGCATTCGCTTGCACTTGGAACAAGGATCTGGCCAAGCAGTTCGGCGAGATGATCGGCGATATGGCTCACGACATGCATGTTGCTGGTTGGTACGCTCCGGCTATGAACATCCACCGCAACGCATTCTCCGGCCGTACTTTCGAGTACTTCTCCGAGGATTCCCTGCTCTCCGGCGTCATGGCATCCAACGAGATCGCCGGCGCCAAGGAGAAGGGCGTGTACTCCTTCATGAAGCACTTCGCACTGAACGATCAGGAAACCAAGCGTACTGAGATGCTCTGCACCTGGACCAACGAGCAGGCCATGCGTGAGATCTACCTCAAGCCGTTCGAGATGAGCGTGAAGGAAGGCGGCGCACAGGCCGTGATGAGCGCCTTCAACTACATCGGCAACACCTATGCCGGTGGCAACAACGTTCTGCTGAACACCGTGCTCCGTGACGAGTGGGGCTTCAAGGGCTTCGTCCTGACCGATTATTTCGGCGGCTACGGCTACCAGAACGGTGATCAGGAGATCCGTAACGGCAACGATTCCATGCTGGCTACCACCTCCATCACCAACCACATCACCGACAAGTCCGCAACCTCCGTGAAGGCCATGCGTACCGCCGCCCACAATATTCTGTACACCGCCGCCAACAGCTGGCAGTATGCAGACGGTGAGCCGAAGGTCGCCACCCCGATCTGGAAGACCGCCATGTACGTGGCTTGGGGCGTGACCGCAATCCTGGTGATCGCACTTGAGGCTCTGGCTATCAAGCGCTACATGGATCGCAAGAAGGCCAAGGCTGAGGTCACTGCCTGATCTCACTTCCTTCTCACAGGTCAAAACATAACTGAATAACAATTGAAACAGCGAGAGCCGTCGACTTCCCTGAGTCGGCGGCTCTTGTTGTATTTCAGCGTGCGTGCCGTCGCAAGTGCAGCCAGGTTTCATGCTTCTTCGCGTCTCCTTTGTATTTCTGTTCTTTCTGTTCCGCTGGAATCATGATTTGCGATTGCATTTGGGTATTCATCACATGGGAATGAGATGTGTATGGGTATGACACGCCGTTTATAGTTTGTTTTTGGTTCATATGGGCGTTGTCTTCGGGGTCTAGACTGGCTGTACGGCCGTTCGGAGGCCTTTTTCGACACGCCGAGGGATGTGTTTATTTGCAACGGTTTTAGGGTATCTTTGGAAGGGTCGATTTGCGTGATTGCCGGGGTTCGTGTAAATTGACTCTTCGCTGCCGCTCGGCGAGTGGTTCCCCGGCTGGGGTGCCTCGAGGCGGGTGAGTGGTGGTGGTTTGAGAACTCAAGAGCGTATTTGTACTACTTCTTTATAGTCAATGATTGCCAGTTCATCGTCCGCTCGTTCGCGAGTGGCCGGGAGGCCTTGAAGGACGGTGAGGTTTTCGTGCGA
>ENA-OQER01000939-OQER01000939.1-human-gut-metagenome-genome-assembly--contig:-NODE-939-length-15169-cov-3.014759_pt1 | contig 15169 bp, 22 predicted proteins | sample MGYA00242797_ERZ504639 | MGnify/ENA primary metagenome ERZ504639 (study PRJEB26092, sample SAMD00036306) | human gut metagenome | host: Homo sapiens | study: EMG produced TPA metagenomics assembly of...
CGGAGGCAAAGGGCTGCCGTGCCAAAGACGTAAGCTGCTTTGTTGAAGGGGCCGCCCATATCAATGCTCATCATACCGGCCACGATGGCACCCAGCAGCACCCTGGAGGTGCCGCCCATGGCGTTCAGGCAATCGGTCATGGCAGTGTTGATCATGCCCATGACCGGGTTGATGCCGCACATCACCGCGCCGAGGATGAGCATACCGCCCAGCGGGTAGATGAGCATGGGACGGATACCATTCAGGCTGGCAGGCAGCTTTTCGGTGATCTTTTTCAGCAGCTCGACGATGTACCTGCAGCAAAACCGGCCAGCAGTGCAGCAAGGAAGCCGCCGGAAACACCGGTGGTCTCACCCGCTGCAATGCCCGCAAAGTTGGTGCCGTTCATGGCCAGCACACCGCCCACAAAACCGACCGCCAGACCCGGACGTCCGCGATGGACATGGCGATGAAGGCAGACAGGATGGGCAGCATGTAACCGAAGCTGCGCTGCCCACCGTCTTAAAGAAGGCAGCGACCGGGGTGTTCATGCCAAAGTTGGAGGGATCAATGGTGTAATCGTCCAGCAGGAACGCCAGTGCGATCATGATGCCGCCGCCCACCACGAAGGGCAGCATGTGGGAGACACCGTTCATCAGGTTCTTGTACAGAGCGCGGCCAAAGCTGTCCTTGCCGGAAGCATCCTCGGCGGCCTGTGCGCCGCCCTCGGCGTGGTAAATAGGCACCTCGCCGTGCACGATCTTCTTGATGAGCTCCTCCGGCTTGTGGATGCCATCGTCCACCCGGGTGAACAGCACCGGCTTGCCGTCGAAGCGGGCGGTCTCCACCTTCTTTTCTGCTGCCACGATGATGCCGTCGCAGTTTGCGATCTCTTCTCTGGTGAGGATGTTCTTTGCTCCATCCGAGCCATTGGTCTCCACCTTGGTGGGCAGACCCAGCTTGTCACCGGCCTTGGTCAGGGCTTCCGCTGCCATATAGGTGTGGGCGATGCCGTTGACGCAGGCGGTCACGGCCAGAATGCGGTAGCCGCTCTGGGGGATCTCCTGCTGGGTGAAGCTCTCCGCGCCGAACTGAGCCTCCTCCTGTACATCGATGCAGTCAAGGAACTCTGCAGGGGTCTTTGCGGCCTTCAGCTTTTCTACAAAGTCCTCGTTCATCAGCATCTGCATCATACGGGCCAGCATGTCCACATGCAGGCTGCCGTTTTCCGGGGCCGCAATGGCAAACAGCAGGTCGGTGGTACCGTCGTCCTCGGCATTGTACTGCACAGGGCTGCTCAGCCGCAGCGCCGCCAGACTGGGCCGGGTGACTACATTGGTCTTGGCGTGGGGCACCGTGATGCCGTTGTCCACATAGGTGGAGCCCTCCGCCTCACGGGCATAAAGGGCCTTTTTGTAGGCATCCTTGTCCGTGATGTTGCCATGGGTGGCCTGCAGCTCCACCAGACGGCTGATGATCTGCTCCTGATCGGTCAGAGCCTCATCCAGTGCGATGGACTGCGCGGTGAATAATTCCGTAATACGCATGATTTTTCTCCCTTCGTTCTTATCTCTTAGCGTCCTCGCCCTCTCAGGCCGCTTCGCGTCCAGCTCTCCCAAAGGGAGAGCCTCTGGCGAAACCGGAAACTTTGCATGGACTGCCAAAGCCTCTCCCTTTGGGAGAGGTGGCATTGCACCAGCAATGACGGAGAGGCGAGCCATCCATCCTTTCAAATTTCCTTCATCAGTTCGTCGATTTTTTCTTTGGTTGCAAGGCCAAGGCTGAACGCCGTTGCACTGCCGCAGGCTGTGCCCAGACGCAGTGCAAAGGAATAGCTCCGGGTCTGCATCCAGCCAGCCACAAAGCCGGCCACCATGCTGTCGCCTGCGCCCACGCTGTTTACGACCTTGCCCTTGGGGCAGCCGATGCGGTGCACCTCGCCATTTTCGTCCACCAGCAGGGCACCGTCGCCCGCCATGCTTACCAGCACGTTGCGAGCACCCTTTTGCTGTAGGGTGCGGGCCGCAGCAATGATCTCTTCGTCCGTAGTCAGCACCCTGCCCACGATCTCGCCCAGCTCATGATTGTTGGGCTTAATGAGGAAGGGGTGGTACTGCAGCACATTCACCAGCAGGTCGCGGGTGGCATCCACCACAGCACGCACGCCCCTGCCTGCAGCCGGGCCAGCAGCCGCTCGTAGGTATCCTGCGAAAGGCTTGCCGGAATGCTGCCCGCCAGAATGAGGATATCATCCTCGTTCAGGCTGTCCAGCTTCTTTTCCAGCTCCTGCATGGCGCTCTCCGGGATGTTGGGGCCTGCGCCGTTCAGCTCGGTCTCCTGCCCTGCCTTGATCTTGACATTGATGCGGGTCATGCCCTGTTCCAGATGCACAAAATCGGTCTTTAAGCCTGTGCAGCAAGACCGCGTTCCAGCCATGCGCCGGTCTCACCGGCCACAAAGCCCAGCGCCACGCTCTCGCAGCCCAGCTGTGCCAGCACACCGGACACATTGATGCCCTTGCCGCCCAGCACGCAGTCCTCGCCTTTGGCGCGGTTCACCTCGCCTACTTCCAGCGGTGCATCCAAACGCACCACATAGTCAATGGCCGGGTTGAATGTTACGGTATAAATCATACTTCCGTCTCCTTTACCAGCGTGAATTGTTTGTATTTGGGGTTGGGGCAGCGGTTGGTGAGAATGGCACCGCCCTGCAGGTCGCAATGACTGCCGGGTAGATGCGGGAAAACTTGGCATCATCCACAAGGAACCAGGCTTCCCGTGCACGGTGCACTGCCGCTGCTTTCACGGCAGCTTCCTCGGGGTCCGGCGTGGTAAAACCGGCATCCAGCGCCACACCGTTGGCACCCATGAACGCCTTGGTAAAATTGTAGCGCTGCAGGCTGGTGACTGTGGGTGCACCCACAATGGCTTCGGTCTCGGGCCGCAGCAGTCCTCCGGGCAGATACACCCGGCAGCCTTTCGGGCCAGTGCTCGGGCATGGGCACGCCGTTAGTCACATAGCTGGCTTTGAGGGCATCCCCCGCCAGTGCGCGCACCAGCTCCAGCGTGGTAGAGCCTGCATCGATGAACACAAAATCATCGGCGTTGATGAGCTTTGCCGCCGCCTGCGCGATGCTGCGCTTCTGCTCCACAGCCTGCGACTCCTTGGCCTCCATGGTGGGTTCATCCGCCAGAAAACGGCTGTCCGGCAGGGTGGCACCGCCGTGCACCTTGTTCAGCTTGCCCAGCCGGTCCAGTTCGGTCAGGTCGCGCCGGATGGTGGATTCGCTGGTGTTCAGCGCCTCGCACAGTTCCTGCACCGTCACGGTGCGCTTGCGGTTCAGCTGTTCCATGATCAGGCTGAAGCGTTCTTCTGCCAGCATCGGCATCCTCTCCTTTGGTTTGATCTTATCTTTGACGGTTTATGACCGTTTGTGCGTTGTTTTGGTTGATTGCATCTTTATTATAGCAAATACAGCGCCAAAATCAATCGCCTTCAGTCAATTTCATTCATTTTCGTTCACAAAAAATTGTCTTTAAATTTGTGCAGGGAGCACAAAAGCTGGGATACAAGCATTTTGTGCAAACAAAAAAGCCGCCGTGCGTACCAATCGCACAGCGGCCGGAGAGATGGCTTATTGAGGAATCACTCGGCAGTCCAGTAGAAATCGTCGCCGGGCATTGCGCCGCCCACTGCCTTGGGGTCGGCATCAAACAGCACCTGCAGATAAGCGGATGCGTTGGTCTTGAGCTCGTCGCCGGTCAGGCAGACGATGTTGCAGTTGGGCAGGGCCTTCTTGGCAATGGCAGCCTTGGCCACAACACCCTGCTCCTCGCACAGAGCGGCAGTGCCGTCCAAATCGGCGTTGGCAGCTTCCACGCTCTTGGCGTAGTCGGTAAGGAATGCGGCCACAACATCCGGGTGTTCCTCGGCATACTCCTTGCGCACCACGGTCACGCCGGTGATGAGCTGGGTATCCGCGACCTTGTTCCATTCCTCGGTCAGGTCGAGGGCCACACGCAGGGTGTCGTCCTGCAGGCCGGCTGCAGTCACATAGGCTGGGGCAGAACTGCAATGGCATCCTCGGTATTGGCCATCTGGGCCGTGACCTCGGTGGCCTCGCTGTAGTATTCAATGGTCACGTCCTTGTCCGGGTCGATGCCGTTGGCGTTCAGAAGATAGCGCAGCACGTACTCCGGCGTGGTGCCCTTGCCGGTGGACAGGATGGTACGGCCTGCAAGGTCTGCCATGGACTGGATCGTATCGCCGCCTTTTTCCACTACGTACAGCACGCCCAGCGTGTTGACGGCCACAGCCTGAATGCCGCCCTCCGTCTTCTGATACAGGGTGGCGGCCAGATTTGCCGGGATGGCAGCCATGTCCAGCTCGCCCTTCATCAGCAGCGGCACGATCTCATCGGCAGCGCCGTAAAGCTGCAGGTCGTAATCCATGGAAGCGGTGCCATCCTCTTCCATGCTCAGCAGGTTGACAAGGCCCATGGTGTGGGGCCTTTCAGGCCGGCAATGCGCAGAGCATCGGTGGTAGACAGTTCCTTTGCTTCCTCACTGGAAGCGGCTTCCGAAGCAGCCTCGGGGACAGCTTCGCTGGAAGCTGCACTGGATGCAACAGAGCTGGATGCCGCACCGCCGCAGGCGGCAAGGCTCAGCACAAGGGCCAGAGCCAGCAGTATGGATGTCAGTTTTTTCATGCGGGGTTCCCTCTTTCCTCACAAGACCGCGCCGTTTTGTGCCTGAAAATTTTGCACAGAACCATGGGTCGGTCTTTTCATATTTTTTACAAGGCAAATTTGCAAAATCATTTGCTTTGCGGGTCTAAGTTTACTATAATAGAGTCAAAAATACCGTTGCGTGTGCAACGGAATTGCAGGAGGGCTGTGGGAAGCCGGATCTTTCCCACGGAATTGTGATGAAAAACTTTCTTCCGCTGTTATGCTCCACCTCTTTATTCAATGGTCTGACCCCTGAAGAGCTGCAGACCCTGCTGGCTCAGCTGGGTGCCGTTATGCGCAGCTATGGCAAAGGCGAAGCGCTTGTTCTGGCGGGCGAACCCAACCGCAGGGTGGGCATCGTACTGTCCGGTGAGCTGGAAGCTACCGTCCCGGGCCGCAGGTGCGCGCATTCCCATCACCCACATGGAACCGGGCGGCGTGTTCGGCGATGTGCTGAGCGGTTCCAGTCTGGCAAGCCCGGTCACGGTGATGGCTTCGGTGCCCTGCGAGGTGCTGCTGATTCCCTACGAGCGGCTGCTGCTTTCGGATGGCAGTCCGGCGCACCAGCAGACATTGCGCAATCTGGTGCGCACCATCAGCGATAAATATTTTTCCCTCTCCCGCCGCATCGACCTGCTGGTGCTCAAAAGCCTGCGGGCCAAAGTGTGCGCCTATCTGCTCAGTGAAGCCGAGCGGGCTGGCAGCCTGACCTTCAGCATCCCGTTCTCCCGCATCCAGCTGGCAGATTACCTGAACTGTGACCGCAGCGCCCTCAGCCGCGAGCTGAGCCAGATGCAGCGGGACGGCCTGCTGGACACCTACAAAAGCAGCTTCAAGCTGCTGGAGCCTGAGGTACTGAAGCAAATGGTGCAGTGACCATTTGAATAGCCGCCGCGTGCGCTTTGGCTGTATTCAGCTGAAATTTTATTTTTATATTTGAGTTTTAGAAAAATCTACGGATTTTTCTAAACTCTTTTCACTGGAAGGCCGTAACCGTCAGCGGCATCATCTTGTTATTTTTTATATAGGAGTATTATTAAATATGTCAAAACCGATTTTATGGATCGTGATCCCCTGCTACAACGAGGAGCAGGTGCTGCCCATTACAGCTCCCATGTTTCTGGAAAAGATCAGCGGCCTTGCCGCACAGGGCCTTGTGAGCGAGAAGAGCCGGGTGCTGTTCGTGAACGACGGCTCCAAAGACAAGACATGGGAACTGATCCAGAGTTTTGCCGCACAGGACGAGCACTACATCGGCATTTCCCAGAGCCGCAACCGCGGCCACCAGAACGCCGTGCTGGCAGGCTTGATGGAGGCACTGCACAGCGGCACCTGCGATGTTACCATTTCCATCGACTGTGATGGTCAGGACGACATCAACGCCATGGACGAGATGGTTAAAAAGTATCTGGACGGTGCCGAGGTGGTCTACGGCGTGCGCAGCCGCCGCGATACAGACACCTTCTTCAAGCGCTTCACCGCCGAGGGCTTTTACCATGTGATGAACGCTCTGGGCGCAGACATCGTGTTCAACCACGCAGACTACCGCCTCATCAGCACCCGTGTGCTGGAAAGCTTTGCCGACTACAGGGAAGTGAACATTTTCCTGCGCGGCATGGTGCCGCTGGTGGGCTTCAAGAGCGAGGTAGTCACCTACGAGCGTCACGAACGCCTTGCCGGTGAGAGCCACTACCCCCTGAGCAAGATGCTGGCCCTTGCCTTTGACGGCATCACCAGCCTTTCCAACAAGCCCATCCGCCTTATTACCGGATCTGGCATCTTGTGAGCCTGATCAGCTTTATCGGAGTCATCTGGGCCATCGTGTGCGCCGCCATGGGCAGCAGCGTGGCCGGCTGGGCCTCCATCGTGTGCATCGTCTGCTTCATGAGCGGCGTGCAGCTGGTGTGCTTAGGCGTGATCGGCGAGTATATCGGCAAAATTTATATGGAGACGAAAGCCCGCCCGCGCTACATCATCAGCGAGCGCACCTGGGCCCCTTACGAAAGGAAGTATCACGGATGAGCAAACAGAGCTGGCGGGGCAGCACCCTGCTGAACCCGGAACCGCCGGTATTGGTGTCCTGCGGCGGGCTGGAAAAGCCCAATCTCATCACCATCGGCTGGACGGGCACCATCTGCACCCAGCCCAGCATGGTGTCCATCAGCGTTCGGCCGGAGCGCTACAGCCACCACCTCATTCAGGAAAGCGGACAGTTTGCCATCAATCTGCCCACCGAAGCGCTGGTGCGTTCGGTGGACTGGTGCGGCGTGAAAAGCGGCCGTGATGTGGATAAATTTGCCGCCTGCGGCCTGCATTCTGCCCCCGGCAGCGTGCTGACCGACTGCCCCATTCTGGAAGAAAGCCCGGTCAATCTGGAATGCAAGGTAACTCAGGTGATCCCGCTGGGCAGCCACGACCTGTTCCTTGCCGAAGTGGTGGCCTGTGATGTGGACGAAAGCCTGCTGGACGAAAACGGCAAGCTGTGTCTCGAAAAGGCAAAGCTCATCGTCTACAGCCACGGCGAATATCTGGCACTGGGCAAAAAGCTGGGCACCTTTGGCTACAGCGTGCGCAAGAAAAAGCCGGTAAGGCGTAAAAAATAATTTGCATTTCATCGCTTGACTTTTGCCCAAAACTGCATATACTAAAGATAGGCAATGTAGAGAGATTGAATCCATCGGGTTCATGCCGAAACACGAAGCCCCCGGTAGTGTCAGTACCGGGGGCTTCTTTTAGTGTTTGCTGCCCTTGCCGATCTTACCGTCGATCCATGTGCACAGATAGTAGGCAACTACCTGCGCGGCAACGGTTTGGATAAATGTAGAGAGAGTTTCCAAGGGGTTCACCTCCTTTCCGCGGTTAGGGGAATGGAGAAGGCCGCAGGAACAGTATAGCATAAAAACCGGTATCGCGCAATTTTGACGCAATACCGGTTTTTGTGCATTTATTCGTGCTTTACGCGCTGGATCTCGCCCAGATCGTAGGGGGTGTTCTGGTAGACGTAGTAGTTCAGCCAGTTCTCATACAGCAGGTGGGCGTGGGCACGCCAGCGGAACAGCGGCGGCTTTGTGGGATCATCGTCCGGGTAGTAATTCACCGGCACATGGATGGGCAGGCCCTTGTCCACATCGCGGCGGTACTCTGAATCCAGCGTGTATTTGTCATATTCCGGGTGGCCGGTGACAAAGATCTGCCGTCCGTTCTCGGTGCTCATGAGGAAGGGCCCGGCCGCATCGCTCTCGGCAAGGATGCGCAGAGCCTTACAGTTGTCCACATCCTCGCGGCTGATGCCGGTGTGGCGGCTGTGGGGCGCATAGAACACCTCGTCAAAGCCGCGCACCAAAGGGTTCGACGGGCGGGTGACCCGGTGCTCGAACACGCCGAACATCTTTTCCGGCAGCAGCTGCTTGTGCACGCCGTAGTGGTAGTACAGGCCCGCCTGTGCGCCCCAGCACACATGCAGGGTGGAGTAGACGTTCGTCTCGCTGAAGTCCATGATCTCGCACAGCTCCGGCCAGTAATCCACCTGCTCAAAGTCCATGGTCTCCACCGGTGCGCCGGTGATAATCATGCCGTCGTAGCGGTTGTTCTTCACCTCGTTGAAGTTCTTATAGAACGATTCGAGGTGTGCTGCCGAAACGTGGGTCGCCGCATGGCTGGCCGTCTGCAGCAGGGTCATGTGCACCTGCAGCGGGGTATTTGCCAGCAGACGGGCGATCTGGGTCTCAGTGGTGATCTTGGTGGGCATCAGGTTCAGGATCAGGATCTCCAGCGGGCGGATGTGCTGGGCAAGGGCGCGCTCACGATGCATGACGAAGATATTTTCGTTGTAGAGGGCATCGTAAGCAGGCAGGGTCTTGGGGATGATCAGCGGCATAGTTCGTACTCCTAACGATTTAGAATAGCCTCCGCTGACGCTCTGGCTATCTTCAGCGGAATTTATTTTTATATTTTGCGTTTGTCGCGCCCTGCGGGGCGCTCCAAACGCGTTTTTACGAGAAGGGCCGGAACCGATAGATGCTGCTGAACTCACCTTTTAGATCTTATCCAGCGCCTGTGCAATATCTGCGATGAGGTCTTCGCTGCTTTCCAGACCGCAGCTCATGCGCACCAGCTCTGCGGGCACACCGGCGGCTTTCAGCTGCTCATCGTTCATCTGGCGGTGTGTGCTGGATGCAGGGTTCAGGCAGCAGGTGCGGGCATCGGCCACATGGGTCTCGATGGCTGCCAGCTTCAGATTCTTCATAAAGATGCTTGCAGCCTCACGGCCGCCGGCCAGACCAAAGCTGACCACGCCGCAGCTGCCGTTCGGCAGATACTTCTCCGCCAGTGCATGGTACGGGCTGGACTCCAGGCCGCAGTAGTTCACGTAGGCCACCTTGGGATGGCTCTCAAGGAACTCTGCCACGGCCATGCCGTTGGCGCAGTGGCGCTGCATCCGCACATGCAGGCTTTCCAGACCGAGGTTCAGCATGTAGGCGTTCATGGGCGACTGCATGGAGCCAAAGTCACGCATCAGCTGCGCGGTAGCCTTGGTGATAAAGGCACCCTCTTTGCCGAAACGCTCGGCGTAGGTGATGCCGTGGTAGCTGTCGTCCGGGGTGCACAGGCCGGGGAACTTGTCGGCGTGGGCCATCCAGTCGAACTTGCCGCCGTCCACGATGGCACCGCCCAGCACCGCGCCATGACCGTCCATGTACTTGGTGGTGGAGTGGGTCACGATATCCGCGCCCCACTCAAAGGGGCGGCAGTTGACCGGCGTGGGAAAGGTGTTGTCCACGATCAGCGGCACCCCGTGGGCGTGAGCAGCTTGGCAAACTTCTCAATGTCCAGCACGGTCAGGGCCGGGTTTGCGATGGTCTCGCCGAACACCACCTTGGTGTTGGGCTGGAATGCGGCGTTCAATTCTTCCTCGGTGCACAGCGGATCAACAAAGGTGGCTTCAATGCCCATTTTCTTCATGGTGACGGAGATCAGGTTGAAGGTGCCGCCGTAGATGGTACTGGATGCCACGATATGGTCGCCTGCTTCGCAGAGGTTGAACAGAGCAAAGAAGTTTGCAGCCTGACCGCTGCTGGTCAGCATTGCGGCCGTGCCGCCTTCCAGCTCGCAGATCTTCTTAGCCACAAGGTCGCAGGTGGGGTTCTGCAGACGGGAATAGAAGTAGCCGTCAGCTTCCAGATCGAACAGCTTGCCCATATCCTCGCTGGTGGCATACTTGAAGGTGGTGGACTGGATAATGGGGATCTGGCGGGGTTCGCCGTTGCCGGGGGTGTAACCGCCCTGCACGCAGATAGTATCACGATTCATACTACATACTCCTTTACTGGGTTTGTCCATATAGCACAATTCCCCGCAAGAGTGCTGCAGCCTCCGGCGGGGAATTGAAACGTTAAATTTTAGTTCCCGTTCGGGGGCAAAATGAGGAGAGGACTCCTTTCGTCAAAGCCTTTCGGCTTTGGCAATACCGGAAAGTTTTCCTCTTCGCCAGAGGCTCCCTCTCCGAGGGAGCTGGCGCACGAAGTGCGACTGAAGGAGTTACTTCCGCAGCCGCTTATCGCTTCTGGTGGCCCAAGCAGTGCCCAAAGTCTGGAACACCTGAACCATCAGCACCAGCAAAATGACACACACGATCATGATGTCGGTCTGATAGCGGTAATAGCCGTAGGACAAAGCGATCTTGCCCAGACCGCCGCCGCCAATGACACCGGACATGGCCGAGTAGCCCAGAATGGTGGTCAGTGCGGTGGTCATGCTGGAGATCAGGCCGGGCAGGCATTCCGGGATCATCACCTTGGTAATGATCTGGAACGGCGTTGCGCCCATGCTCTGGGCGCTTCCACCACGCCCTCGTCCAGCTCGCGCAGGCTGGTCTCCACCAGACGTGCCACGAACGGGAAGGCTGCCACCACCAGCGGAACGATGGTGGCTTTGGTACCCACCGTGGTGCCCACGATGGCACGGGTAAGCGGGAATACACAGATCATCAGGATCAGGAACGGAACACTGCGCAGGATGTTGATAACGATGTTGAGAATGTGCATCAGCCAGCCGGGCAGCGGCAGAATGCCGTCCTTATCACCGGCCACCAGCAGCACACCCAGCGGCAGGCCCAGCACCAGCGCAAACGCGGTGGAAAGGACCGTCACATAAAAGGTCTCCCAGATGGCAAAGCCGTAATCTGCAATACTCATTCGCCGGTCACCTCCTCTACCGTAATGCCGGGCTGGGCGCGCATATAGGCCGCAGCCTGCTTGGCCTGCTCCACATCAGCGGGCAGCTTGAGCAGCATGGAGCCATAGCACTGACCGCTCAGGTCGCGGGTGTCGGCGCTGAGTACCGACACCAGAATGCCTTTTTCTGCGGCAAGGCTTGCCACCAGCGGCTTTGCCGTGGACGAACCGTTGAAGGTGACGCGCACCACATGGTCGTCCGGTGCAAAGCTGGACAGATCCCGTGCGGCGCTGCCGCCGTTGGGTGCCACCAGACGCTTTGCTGCGGGCGTTTTGGGGTTTGAGAAGATCTCCTGCACGGAGCCTTCCTCCACCACAACGCCGCCGTCCAGAATGGCAACGTGATCGCAGATCTCTTCCACAACGCTCATCTGATGGGTGATGACCACAACCGTGATGCCCAGCTTCTTGTTGATGTCCTTGATCAGGGTCAGGATAGCATGGGTGGTGTTGGGGTCCAGTGCGCTGGTGGCTTCATCGCAGAGCAGAACTTTGGGGTCCGTTGCCAGTGCGCGGGCAATGGCAATGCGCTGCTTCTGGCCGCCGGACAGCTGTGCCGGGTAGGCGTTGGCCTTATCGGGCAGGCCCACCACTTCCAGCAGCTCTCTGGCACGCTTTTCGGCGTCCGCCTTTTTCACACCGGCCAGCTCCATGGGGAAGCAGATGTTCTTCAGACAGCTGCGCTGCATCAGCAGGTTGAACTGCTGGAAGATCATGGTGATATCGCGGCGGCGCTCACGCAGCTGGGCTGCGTTTAAAGTCTCCATAGCGGTGCCGTCGATCACAACACTGCCCTCGGTGGGGCGTTCCAGCAGGTTGATGCAGCGCACCAGCGTGGATTTGCCCGCACCGGACATGCCGATGATGCCATAAATGGAACCATCCGGGATGGTGAGGTTGATGTCCTTCAGCGCATTCACCGCGCCGTCCTTCATCTGGAAGGTCTTGGAAAGATGTTTGATCTCGATCACAGAAATTGCTCCTTGCTGTTGAATAAACTCCTTCAGTCAAACCCTTGCGGGTTTGCCAGCTTCCTCATGGAGGGAGCCTGAAACAGAACGGTCAAGCAAAGGCCCCCTCCCGAGGGGGCTGTCACCGCAAGGTGACTGGGGGAGTTTGCTTAGCCTTCGATCGGTGCCAGACTGTCCTGCTTGCCGCCGTAGATGCCCATAGCTCCACGTGGATGCCGGCAACCGTCACCAGATGGGTGCCGTGCTCTGCATTGAAGTCGTCCAGATACGGCTGATGCTGGAAATAGTTGGTATCGCACTGGCCGTCCTCAACGATGTTGTTGGGAATGATGTAGTCGTCGTACTCCTGAATATCCAGCGTGATGCCCTTTTCGGCCAGAATGTCCTTGCAGATCTCCAGAACCTCGCAGTGAGGAGCCGGAGTAGCAGCGCAGCTGACGGTCTCGCCGTTCAGTGCATCGTAGTCGATAGAGGAGTCATAGCCGTCGGTGGGGTTCTCCACAACGGACACCACAGCGCCCTTGTAGTTTTCATCCATGAAGTCCTTCACCTTCTGGCTCTGCAGAGCAGCGGCCAGAGCCTTGATCTTCGGCTCTTCCTGATTGCCGTCCTTGCAGACCAGAATGTTGACGTAAGCAGAGGTGCCGTCCTCCATTGCCAGAGCATCGGTCATGGGGTCCAGACCAGCGGAGATGGCGTAGTTGGAGTTGATGACGGCGTAGTCCTCGTCCTGCAGGACGTTGGGCACCTGAGCAGCCTCGACCTCATCGACGGAAACATTCAGAGGGTTCTCCTCGATGTCCTTTGCGGTTGCGGTCAGGCCTGCATCAGCCTTCAGCTTGAAGAAGCCGTTCTTCTCCAGCAGGGTCAGAGCACGTGCCTCGTTAGTGGTGTCGTTGGGCACAGCCACCTTCACCTTGTCCAGCTTAGCCACAGCAGAAGAAGCTGCGGAAGAAGCAGTGCCGGAAGCAGCGGAAGATGCGGTGGAAGAAGAACCGCCGCATGCGGTCAGGGCAGCTGCAGCTGCTGCAGCTCCGGTAACTTTCAGAAAATCACGACGAGTAATCATAGTTTTGTTCCCTCTCTATTTGCTTATTATAATGTACAGCGGCCCGCACGGCACAGTTCCGTGCTAAGGGCCTTTGACGGATGCATGAAAAAAGCTCCCGTCCTTGACCTTGAGCCAACGCTCAGACAAGGACGGGAGCATAACATACTTCCGTGGTACCACCTTGGTTTACCGCACCCTTGCGGGCACAGCCTCAATGCTGCGGCAGCTTTGCTGCTTACAGCCGGACGCTGTAACGGGCGCATCCCGTTGCAAACTTAGCGCTCATGCACCTCGCCTGCACAGCTCCGAGACCATTTTCAGCTTCCTGTTTCCTGCCCTTTTCCATCGCCCGGGCTTTCTGGTAAGGATCAATGCGAAGGCCTACTCTTCTCTTCACAGCCATTTTTGTGATATTGCATTTATAATAATCCAATCGACCGGATTTGTCAACACCTACAACGAAGTTTTTTTAGTAGGAAATTGCGTTTTTTTATCTTGTGCGCCAGCCGCGGACATGGTAGAATAAGACAGCATTATTTATAAAGGAGGTGCGGCAATGAACAGCCGCGAGGTTTTCCCGGATGAAGAACTGCGCCGCCGCATCATGGATTTTATCATGGCGGCGGGCCAGACATTGCTGGAAAACGGTGCCGAGGTGTTCCGGGTGGAGCAGACCATGGAGATCATGGCCCGGTCATTCCACCTGCGGGAGTTCCATGTTTACGTGCTGACCAACGGCATCTTTGCCAGTGCGGGCACCGCCGAGATCAGCGAGGTGCGCAATGTGCCTACCGCACCACTCATCTGGGCCGGGTGGCGGCAGTGAACGCCCTCTCCCGCGAGATCGCAGAGGGCAGCATGTCGCTGGACGAAGCCGAGAGCCGTCTGGTGCTGGCGCGGTGCATCCCTTTTCCCAAGAACTGGGTGCAGCTGGTCAGCGGCATGTGCGGTGCATTCTGCTTTGCGCTGATCTTCGGCGGCACACTGCGCAGTGCACTGGCGGCGGCACTGGCAGGCTTTCTTGCCAGCGGCTATTTGCTGCTGTGTGAGCAGCACGAGCTGCCCGGCGGCTTTTGCAAGATCAGCTGTGCTGCGCTTATCACGCTGGTGTGCATTCTGGCCTGCCGAGTGCTGGGCACACCGGCCAGTCATTCTATTATCGGTTCGCTGATGATCCTGACCCCCGGCATCGCCTTTACCATGGCATCCGCGACTTTGTGCACGGAGATTACCTCTCCGGCACCATCCGCATGATCGATGCGCTGCTCATTGCAGCCAGCATTGCCATTGGCACCGGCCTTGTGCTGAGCTTTATACATTCTTTACGGGGGTGGTGGTCGCATGATGCTCACCAGTACACAGATCGGAGAGCTGGCCGCGCAGTTCTTTATTGCCGGCGCAGGCACCCTGAGTTTTGCCGTTCTGTTCGGCTGTCCGCGCAAAAGCCTGCCCTTCTGTGGCTGGTGGGTGCCGTGGGCTGGTTTGTCTACGAGCTGGCCGTAATGCTGGGGGCAGACAGTGCCGCAGCCTCCCTGCTGGCGGTGATCCCCCTCACCCTGCTCACCCGGGTGTTTGCCATTGTGATTAAAATGCCGGTAACGGTGTTCCTGCTGTCCGGCATCTTCCCGCTGGTGCCCGGCGCTGGCATCTACTACTGCGCCTACTATTTTATACAGGGCAACAATGCGCTGGCCCTTTCCAACGGCATCAGCACCTTTAAAGTAGCCGTTGCGCTGGCCATCGGCATCACGCTGGTGCTGTGTGTGCCGCTGCCGAAGCGGAAGTAAGACCCTCTCCGTCATCTCGCTTTGCTCGATGCCAGCTCCCCCGAAAGGGGGGGGGAGCTTTTTTGCTCCTAACCGGCAGATGCTTAAAATTCCCCTTCGGGGGAGCTGGCGAACGCAGTGAGCCTGAGAGGGTTCATCCGTTCCCTTGGGGAAGCTGGCAAAGCCGCAGGCTTTGACGGAAGGGGTTGCCCGCTGCCGAAAAAACGGTGGAACTGACTATAAACGTAAAAGAGCGGCAGTCGCACGACTGTCGCTCTTTTTGTACTTAAAACAGGACGGTAGCCGTGTTGACTACCGCCCTGTTGGTGCTATTTGAGTTTTTTCAAAAAAACTTCTGTGCCAGGAAATCAGAGCTTGGTCACAATGAAGACAGTATCGAAGGGACGAACCTTCAACAGCTCTTCCTCCGTGCGTAGTCG